>Ga0070689_100000014_pt1 | contig 185640 bp, 167 predicted proteins | sample KBSS23HmetaG_FD_64669 | JGI IMG/M metagenome (GOLD analysis project Ga0070689, IMG submission 64669) | Switchgrass rhizosphere microbial communities from Kellogg Biological Station, Michigan, USA - KBS S2-3H metaG | ecosystem: Host-associated > Plants > Roots > Rhizosphere ...
CCGCCGGTGTTCATGGTGATGGCCTGATCGGCCATGACGGTGCCTTGGAAGGCTGACGTCGAACCTAGCGTCGCCGAAGTCCCGACCTGCCAGTAGATATTCGCCGCCTTGGCATTGCCGGCCAGGATGACCTGACGCCCGGAGGTGGTGGTCAAGGTCGAGGCCATCTGAAAGATGAAAACGGCGTTCGCGTCGCCGAGAGCGTCGAGCGTCAGATCCCCGGATGAGATCGAGAGGGCCGAGGTGGACTTGTAGAGTCCCGGGGTCAGCGTCTTCCCGCCCAGGTTGCCCGAGACTGAAATCGGGCACAGGGTGCGCCCGGCCGCATCGTTGTAGGCCGTGGACAGGGATGCGATGCCGGCAGCGGCGGTGGGATCGCCGAGGTGTTGGGCCCCGACGACGGTTCCAGGCGGGAAGCCCGTGACGGCGGTCCCAGGGCTGACGCCCAGGTCGCCCGTGACCGACGTCGGCCCGGTGCTGGTGACCGTGGAGCCGGCCAGTACGACGAAGTTGGCCGCCGCGCCGAGCACCACGGGCGCCTGAACACAGGAGAGGCCGCCGGCTCCGGTGCCGCCGCGTCCGCCCATTCCGGCGCTACCAGCGCGTCCGCCCGCGCTGCCCCCACCGTGCCCACCACCCGGCGCCGATGCGCCGGCGTTGCCGCCGCGCCCGCCGCCCGCATTGCCCCCCGAAGCCGTTCCGGCGCCACCGGTGCCTCCCGCGTTCATCCCGCCGCCACCGCCGCCACGTCCGGCACCGCCGCCTTGCCCGGCGCTGCCACCGCCCGAGCCGGATGCATCACCAGCGGATGCGTCTGAAAGTTCCGACGGCTTTTGCTGGCCGCACGCCGGCAACAAGAGAATGACCAACGCGGCACCTTGGAGGATCTTCATGCGACTTGCTCCCGTCGTGGATTGTGACTTCAGCATCTGCGTGACTTCGTTTACCAACGGAAGCGAACGCCCCTGGAGAACCGATCGTCGAAGAATCTTGTTCTCCGCGAGCGTTGAGGCGGGCGGAGCACGGTCTCGACAGGACCGAGTTCCGGTCCACCACGGCAGCAGGTTGCGTGCCACGGCCGACGCGCACCCATTCCGGCGGATCTCGGTCGCTCATACGGCGGCGCTCGTCGGATGCTCACCGGCACGGCGTCCGACTCCGCGGTGTGCGGGGAACGTTTCGTAACGTGGCCGGCGCCCCCGGTATATGTTCCTCGCATGTCGACCAATCGCTTCGCGCCCTCGGTCTTCGCTTGCGCCCTCGCCCTGGCGACCGTGCTTCCCTGGGCTACGGCCCGCGCGCAGGCCCCGGCTTCCGCCACGGCGCCGGCCGCCGGCCCGCCGCCCGCGGGTCCCTCCCCTTTCGGTGGGCCGCCGCCCGCCCCCGTGCCGGGCGTCATCCCCTTCGCGTCGCCCGAGTCCATGACGCGCCTTTCGCGGGCCACGGCGAAGGTCGACTTCTTCCACCTGGCAAACCACTTCGAGAGCCAGCAGAACCTGGGCTACTGCGGCCCGACGTCGTCGACGATCGTCCTCAATGCGCTACGCGCCGACGACAAGACGATCGCGAAGCCAAAGGACCCCGGGCTCTTCCCCGCCGAGTACCGCAAGTCGCTGCCACCCGGTCTCGACCCGGTGTTCGCGCGCTATACGCAGTCGACGTTCTTCGACGCGCAGACCACGGGCGTCAAGACGCGTGACCAGTTCTTCGGCAAGCCCAAGGCGCCCGGCGCTAAGCCCAGCCCCGGCCTCGAGCTGCGCGAGCTCTCTCAGATCCTCGCGGCGCACGGCCTCGCCGCAGAGCTGCGCGTCGCCGACGACACGCTCACCGACGCCGTCATCAAGCGCGAGCTCATCACGAACCTGTCGACGCCCGACGACTACGCTCTGGTGAACTACTTCCGCCCCGCCGTGGGTCAGTCGGGCGGTGGCCACATCTCGCCTCTCGGCGCGTACGACAAGAAGTCGGACTCGTTCTTGATCCTCGACGTCAACCCCAACGGCCACCCGTGGGTCTGGGTGCCCGCGGCCGTGCTCATCAAAGCGATGCGCACGGCGGACGTCAACGAGAACCGCGGCTACGTGCTCGTGCGCGAGGGCGCTCGATAGGCCCGGCGTCGGCTGCGTGCAACCGAGCAGCTGCTCGCTCGATCTCGACGCGACGTCACCGGAGCTTGGTGGCGACCAGCGGCGCGTAGCGATTGGAGGTCGCGTTCATCTTGATCGCGTTGGAGGTGGCGTTTCGGAAGGTTTCTCGCGTCGCCCCGCCGTCGGCAGGGTTCCAGTCCAGTACCAGCGTGCCCGGCTTGGTGTACGAAAACTTGCCCGTGTTCAACGGGTGCGCCGGAGGCGGTGTCTGCGCCGTTGGTTTGGTCTTGGTGTACTGCACGACGCCACTGGGAAAGAAGTAGTAGTAGTACGTCTCGCCGTCGGACACCGTCCACCATCCATGCAGCCAGGCCAGTTCGGCGTCGCTGGCGGACGGGGAGGCCGCGCCGCCGAAGTAGAGGTCGAGGTCAATCCAGCCCACCAGCTTGCTGGGATCGTAGGCGGCGGTGCCGCGCAAGCGCTTGATGATGTCGCCGCCGGCGTTCTTTCCGCCCTGGCCGGCGGCCGCGCGCAGAAGCAAATCACCGTCGAAGCCAAGGCAGACGTCAACGTGGAACGACGCATGGCGAAGGATGTCGCCGTACTGGGGCCGGTTGTCCTTCGTCGATTTCACCCAGGAATCGGGCCGGCCTGCTTTCTTGACGATGCCTTCCAGATCGAAGACGCCCAGATAGGTCTTCGATCCCAGCCGCGCGCCATACCAGCCGGTGAACCCGTTGCAGCCGGTCATGATGCCGCCCTTGGCCCAGTTGTCCGCCAGCGTCTTGTGCGCGATTCCCGTCAGCTCCGTGTACTTGCCCGCCGTGGCTCCGTTCGAGGTGATGGTGGTATTGGGAGGCAAGGCCGCATCGAGAATCCTGCGCGCGGTATCACGAATTGCCGACATGGTGGTGGTCTCCTCGTACTGAGAATTGCAGCGGTATGGCTGCACGACGCAGTGTAACAAGGCGGGAGCCGCACGCTATCGCGACTGGGTGGTTCGACTTGCCTTCGCGTCGCCGGTTCCTCTCGGGGCTGGCGGCGATCGCCCTCGACGCTCGGTCGGTTCGGCCCCGGTCGTCCTTCCGGTCGAGGACTGTCAATCGAGCTTCCAGAGCTTGGAATTGGGCCGTGGGCGAGCCTGGTGTGCGCCGAAGAGACGTAGCAGCCAGACCGTTGTGATGGTCTTGGCGGGTCGATACGCATACCAGGCGACCAATGGACGGCGCCGGAACAGGATCTTCCTCAACACCAGACCGGGGGACTCTTTCACCACAGGGCCGATCTCGGGAAACTGACGCAGCCGCTCCATCACTTCTTCGACCGCGTCCGTCAGCCCAGGAATTCGATCCGCGCGGTCTTCGGTCACCAACCACCCGAGTTGAGCCCGGAAGTCTCTGCGGAACGAACGGTGCAGTCGCATCCGACGCGTGCTCACCGGCTTCGGGCGGTTCGCCTAGCAAGGCTGGCGAGCGCCGCCTGCTCATCAGCGCGCAGGTCCGCCAATGTGGTTTCGGGGACGTTGCGCTTCAGAAGGTCCCCGGCGGTGGACCAAGCTTGTGCGCGTTGCCACTCCTCGGCTTTCGTCAGCTCCTGACGGGCATCGAGTTCGTCCAGATATTCTCCCACGATCGTTCGAATCGCCGTGCCCAGACCAATGTGAGAGGTTTGCGCAAAACGTTGGGCCCGCTTGCGGAGGGCCGCGGGAAATCGCACGCTGACGGGATATTCGGCTGTCTCCTCTGCCGCTCGGAGGGTTCGTGGGGGTGAATGTCTGGTGCCCATCGTCTGTAGTAGAACGCACTACAGAAACCGGATCAAGGTCGGACCGAACGCTGGCGCCTTCCTGACCGCACCCGATTCGGCGCTACTGCGCCTTCACGAAGTAATCGGAGAGCACCGACACGTTGGCCATGTTGCCCGCTGCGGTCAGGTGAGGCCCGCCCCCCTGAAACTCGGAGCAGGAGTGCGCCTCGACCTTGGGGCCGACGAACACGAACCCGGGAAAGGCGGCAGCCACGTCAGCCAGGCCCGCGTCCTGTTCGGTGGGGACCGCGATCGTCTCCCCGGCGATCGGCGCGGTCGGGCAGAGCATGTTGTGGGGTCCGCGGATCTGGGTGACGAGATCCATGCGTTTCAACGACGGCCACCTGGCCTTGAAGTTGTTCACCGCCTGCGTGACCCCGGTGCGCCACTCGGCCTGCGTCTTGTATTTGAAGCTGACGGCGCCGAACACCAGCCGATCCGGCGCGCTCGAGCTGTTCGCGCAGGTCGAGTCAACCTGGGCGGTCCAGAAGGAGCTCTGGGCGTCGGCCCAGACCTCGACGTAGGCGTCCTCGCGCCATTTGACCTGCCAGCGCGCGTTGTCGACCACCTTTTCGAATCCGGCGATGAACCATTCCTCGGTGAGCTTGCCGCCGGTGAGCTGGTTACAGACGAAGGGGCCGGCGGCCGCGCCTCCGTTACCGCCGATACCGCCCGGCCCCCCCGCGCCGCCGCTCGACTGACCGCCGGCGCCCACGCTGCCGCCGCCCCCCATCCCAACACCGCCCGTGGAAGGAACCATTCCACCACCCGACGCCCCGCCCGAAGAGCCGCCCGTCGTGCCGCCGCTCGCGCTTCCTCCACTGGCGCTTCCGCCGCTCGCGCTTCCGCCGGTTCCGTTTCCGCCCGTTGCCACGCCTCCGGTTCCGAAGACGCCGCCGGTGCCCGAGGCCCCTCCCGTGCCGCCGTTCACGCCTCCGGACGCCACCGCGCCGCCGCCCGAGCCCGGCGGCCCCATCGCGCCCGCGCCCCCCGTCCCGCCCCCTCCCTGCTCCGGTGCGCATGACACCACCGAGGAGGCTGCGATGAGTAGTGAAAGACAGGAGACCTGACCAGCGAACGGGATCCCTGGAACACGCGAGCGCAGCATGACGATCAAAACCTCCCGGGGGATGTGCGAAACCGCGGCTCCGCCTCGAGCCGCTGGGGTCGTGGGTTCACTTCTGAAGCTCGGCGGTGACGGCGTCGATGTCGCCCGGGCCGAGCGAACCCACGCGCCAGGGCGGCATGCGCGTCCCCCCGGAGTCTTTCAGCCGCACGATGGCCAGATCTTTTTCCGCGCGCGACATCGCCCCGAGCTGGAGCACGTTGAACCGGTTTTTGTTCAAGACGGAGTTCCCTCGCCCGTCGTGGCAGCGCGCGCACATCTGCAACAGGATGGTGTGGGCGTCGGCGCCGGGCGCGGGAACGAAGCTCAGCTTGGTCAGCGCGTCGTTCGAGAAGATGTCGCGGATGTCGAGCAAGCTCCCGCGCGCGGCGGTCCCTGCCACGACGTTCTGGTACGACTGACTGGCGGCTTTCCGCTTCGTTTCGTCCGTCACGTCCACGCCGGGATAGGGCACGGGGATGGCCTTGCCCTGGAGATGCGTCTCGAAGCGGGCCTCCCAGGTCGGGCTGGTCCCGCTCTTCATCTCGGTGACGATCTGCGGATCGAAGGCGTTCGGTTGGTCGCCCGAGCCCTCGGCCCGCAGCAGCGCCTCGAGCTGCGCGCCGCTCCCCTCGTCGAGCGCGTTCGTGATGGTCTGGATCGGCACACCTCCGTACTGCTGGTCGCCGCGGTGGGCTTCGGCAAACTGCGCCAGCAAGACCCGATCAGACTCGGTTCTCTGCACGAACCGCTGTGGGAACCAGTGCAACCAGGGGCTCGCCAGCTCCTGCATGCGCAGGATCCGCTTTCCGCCTTGCCCATTGGGTCGGTGACACGAATTGCAGTCGAGGGACGTGCCTTCGAGGTCGTCCTGATCATAGACGCTGTACGCGGTCCAGTCGTGCTCGACCGCCTCGGTCAGCCGGCTCGCGAGGTCGCACCCGCCGCTTCCGTAGCTGCAGGATTGCTCGAAGCTGATCAGGTAGAAGTTGAAGTCGTCCTTGTTCGGGTCCCGGCTGGCCAGCTCGACCAGCTGCTCACCACGCACGAAGCCGACCGCGATCATCGTGTCGGGGCGCCGCAGATCATCATCCACCCGCGGGAACACCAGGATGCGCGGGTTGAGGGCCGACACGTTCCGGGCCAGCAGCGAGGTCGAGTTGCCGGTCAACGCGAACGCGCGCTGCTCGTCCAGACCCACCAGCCGCAACAACGCGGCGAAGTCGCGAAGCTCGGGGCGGTGTCCCGCGCCGCACAGGAGCTTGGCGAAGTCGTCGCCGCGCTTGCGGCCACACACGCGATCGTACGTCTCCTGCCGCGCCCCCAGCGGCCCCAGCTCGGCGTCGGGGCTGGTGGCGGCCGGCAGCTTCGTCCAGTCGGTCGGTTCGGCCGCGCCGCTCGGCTCGGCCTTCATGCACCCCGCTGCGCTCGCGATCACCGCCGCCAGGGCCACCATCGCCGTCATGCCCGGTCGCTTCATCGATGTCGCTCCTTACGCCGAGGACGCGCGACCGGGAACAGCAGCACGCCAAGCAGAACCAGACCCGCCGTCAGTCCGTCGACGTCTCCGCGATCGCCGGCCAGGCCACAGTGAGACCCGGTCGTGGTCGAGGTCTGGCCGCCGCCGTCCGCGGGGGCGGGCGGATCGAACGGCAGGTGACGGACGGGAGGCGCACCGTCGAGCTGCTGGAGGTACGCGACCAGCTCGTCGACCTCGCGCGCGGACAGCGCGCTCACGTAGCCGTGCAGGTCGTCGTGATTCTTGGTGGTCAGGACGTCGCGCAAGGTGGGCGCGGAGCCGTCATGCAGGTACGGCGCGGTTTCCCAGACGCCGAGCAGGGTGGGGGTATCGAAGCCCACCAGGGCGTCTCCCGCCCGCTTTCCGGAGAGCGACGTGATGGTGCCGACGTCGTGCAGGCCATTGCGGGAGCTGTCGGTGAGCTCCGAACCGCCGTGGCAGAAGTTGCAACCCAGCTTGTGAAAGGTCGCCTGGCCCGCCAGTGCGTCCTTGGTGAGCGAGCCGTCCGGGTTGCGGAACGGGCTGGGATTGACGTGGTCGAGCGAGGACACATAGGCGGCCACGGCGTCCAGTTCCGGGCTGAGGCCGGCCTTGGTATCGCCGAGCGGTTGATCGCGGGTTCCGGCGTGAAAGACCTCGTCCGGCAGGAAACCGCGCCCCTTGAACAGCTCCCGCATCTGGTGTTCGAAGTCCTGGACCTCGTCCAGCGTGCCGGTCCAGTTGAGGCGCCCCTGCTTGGTGCCCCGGCGTCCCAGCAAGGTGACGGTGTTTCGCAACCCTTCGCCCCGGGTGCTGAAGTCGTACACCCGCCCGTCCTCCAGGCCTTCGAAATGGCAGGAGCCACAGCTGATGTACCCCTCGTTGTCCATGCGCTCGTCCGAGGCGTCATGGAAGATCTTCTTCCCCCTCAGAACCTGCTCGGACAGCTTCTCCTTCGCGACGACCGCGATCGTCGCCAGCTGCGATGGCGTCGAGCCGTCGAAGTTGTTCAGCATGTTCGTCAGGTCGTAGACCAGGACGTCGCGACTGAGGGAACCCTGTACGAACAACCGGCCGTTGGGGGCCAGGACCGACGCGCGTGGAAACTCGCCCACGTTGGCGATCGCCGAGAACACCTGGGTGGGACGGTTGACGTCGCGGACTTCGATCCGGTTCGAGAAGCCCAAGGTCAGGATGGCGAAGTTGCCGTAGGGGCTGAACTCGACGTGCATCGGCATGCTGCGGTTGTCGAGGTCGATCCGGTTGTCGTAGATCTCCTGGGCCGTCTGCACGTCGATCACCGCGGTCAGCGGTCGCACGATCGTGTCGTGGGTGATGTCCTGTCCATCGCGGAGCTTGCCCCGCAGGATGTTGTCCTTCTTGGCGGGGATCCAGGCTTGGCGGCCATCGGGTGTCAGCGCGACCGAGAACAGAAAATTGGGGACGCCGCGCGCCTTCTGATCGCCGTCCATGCTGTCGCTGTCGAGCTTGAGGAGAATGCGCGTCGCCACCCGCATCGCGGACGCGTCGACTTTCACGACCTCGCCGCCGTTGTCCGGCGAGATGAAGCGAGTGACGTAGACGTCCTTGCCGTCGTGCGAGACCGCGATGCCCCGCGGCTTCGGGCCCACGTCCACCTCGGCGATGACCTCCCCGCTCTTCGGGTTCAGCTTCAGCAGCTTGCCCACCGCCATCAAGGTGACGTAGGCAGCGTCGCCGGTCGGGCTGATGGCCACGCCGACCGGCTGGGACGCGTACGGCAAACGAAACCCGCGTTCGATCGAGAGCGTGTCGGGATCGAGCACCGCCACGGCGTAGTCGTCCTGGTGAACGACCCACAGCTTCCCTTCGGGGGTGAGGGCGAGCGACTCGGGCTTCCGGTAGACCGCACCCTCGCCGACTTTGATCAGCTTGTCGGGATCGATGGCCGTCACGGTATCGTTGTCTTGATTCACGGAGAAGACGCGGTTGCGGGCCCGGTCGTAGACGATCGAAGTCGACGACGTCGGCGCCCGGGACGTGAGCGGCTCGTGGACCAGGTGCCGAAAGAACAGGCTCTGGGTGTCTCCCGACGCGTCGGTGGCGTTGACCTGGACGCTGTACAGCCCCGGCATCGTGTACGTGTGGGACATCTCCGCGCCACCCGATTGAAAGTCATCGGTCTCGCTGAACTGCCACTCGTAGGTGACGGCGCCCTTGGCGTCGGGGACGCTGGCGGAGAATGCATGGGCTTCGCCGACCACCGAGGGGCCGGAGTGCATGATGTTGAGCGTGATGGCCAGTGCCGAGGAAGGCGCGATGACGCCCGTCAGGACGATCGCCGCCGTCGCGGATCGCAATCGACCGCTGGCCCTCATCGCGCGCTTCCGCCTACCGCCTAGTTCGTCGAGAAGGTGGACTTCCATTCGGTCGCCAGCGTGTTCCCGACGTAGTCCGCGATTCCGCCCTTGGGCAACACCACCTCGTAGGTCGTGCCCGGCTGGAAATCCTGGTCCGGATCGAAGTTCACGACGCTCATCCGGACGCCGTACCGTCCGGCCAGCGGCTGCCCCCCCATCGGCCGCACGATGAAGCTCGCCTGATTCACCGTCGCGAGCTCGATGTTGTCCGAGAAGGTGACGCCGATGCGCGACTTCGTGGAGACCGCCGTCGCGCTGTTGCTCGGGATGACCGTGTCCACGACCGGAGGCGTGCTGTCCGGAGCGGTCTGGTGAACGCCGATCACCCATCCCCGGTAGGGCGTTTGATCGTCGGTCATGACCAGCAGGTTCCCCATCGGCAACGGGAATTGATCGTCGTTGTAGGTGGTGTCCAACCGGCCGTAGATGCGGTTGATCACCTTCATGCTCTTCGGATCGGAGAACGTGATCTTCGACGCTCCGGGCAGGTTGCCGATCTCCTGCCGCGCATGTCCGATGAACAGGTAGTCGTCGCTGAAGACGCTGTATTCGGCGTATTCATTGTTCATCGTCGCGAGCGGCGACGAGCCCGACCCGATGCTCTTCGGATTGGTGAGGACATCCCACACCCGGATCGGACCCAGCATCACGGCGTAGTGCCGGTGGAACTGGGTGATGTACGACTTGGTGCCGGTGGTCAACGAGGCCAACCGGGTCGGCTTGGTCGGATCGCTGATGTCCAGCGTCGCGATGCCGCTGCTCTCCTTGGGCGTCATCACCACCAGCACGTTGCCGATCGCGTCGACCGGTCCCGCGCTGACACCGCCGAAGCTCGAGGTGGGGACCTCGGCGGCGATCTTCAGGTTCGCGGGATCGCTCGCGTCGACGACCTTGAGGCCGTTGTTGGTCGCCCCCACGTAGATGTACTGCCCTTGCCAGGACACCCCCCAGACCGCCTCGGTGTAATCACCGTAGTTGACGCCAGAGATCTTGAGCTGCCCGAGGTGCTTGGGCGCGGAGGCGCTGGTGACGTCCCAGGTGTCGATGCCGGTGCCGCCCGTGGTGACCATGTAGAAGGTGCTTCCGGCGCGGGCGAACGACACCGTGTGCGACTCGGCTTCGCCCCCGGCCCGGCGGTTGGGCGTGCTCAGCTTCGAGAGCTGTTTCGGCGCGGTCGCGTCCGAGACGTCGTAGAAGAAGAAGTCTTCGTTTCCCGCCACCATCAAGTACCCGTTGAAGACCACCGCCTGGTTGAGGTGCGTTCCTCCCAGGAGGGTCGGCGAGATCAGTCCCTGCTTCCACTGCGCCTTCTGCAGATTCGTCGTCGACGCGGGCTGGGGGGTGTTCTGGATCGTGCCGGCGGCCTTCTCGAAGGCCGGCATTCCGCCGGAGCCCGGGTCGGTGGATACACCGCCCGTGCCGGCGCGACCGCCACCCGCGCCCGTGACACCCGCCGCGCCGGTCTTGCCAGCGCTCCCCGTCGCACCCGCCGCGCCCGACGCACCGGTGCCTCCCGAGCCGACCGTGCCTCCGGCGCTGCCGCCGCTGGCCGACGTACCGCCACTGGCGGTTGACGCCCCGCCGCTGGCGTTCGCGCCGCCCGTGCCGCTGCTGCTGATCACCACCTTGCCGCCCGAGCCGGCCGTGGTTCCACCGGTCCCCTGGGTCGCGCCGCCCGAGCCGGCGCCGGTTCCACCGGAGCTGGTCTGGCGGCCCCCGCTGCCCGACGATGGGCCGCCGCTGCCTGAACCACCGCCATTTTCAGGCGTGCCCCCGCAGCCGCCCAGCGCCACGACAAGAGAAGCGGCCAGCAGATACCCATCGAGCAAGGGCGGACGGGAGACGGTTCGTCGATGCATGGGGGACCTCAACGGTTGGGGACAGAGGGAGATGCGGAGGCCGTGGCCCTGGGCCCGGCGGTGCCCTAGTGCGCGCGAGCTCCGCAAATGGCTCACCCTGCGCCGACAGCCGCGGCGCGAGGCCGAAGGCTTCCCGGGGAGTGAGCCGATTTTGGCGGTGAGGAACACTGCGGCTTGATGCGCGGACCCCGGGCCGAGCACGAAGGTGCCCACTGACGACTAGGATTGATCCGGCTTGACCACGCCCCTGACGTTCGTTGGCGATGACATCGCGCTGGTGGAGGCGCTGCGCGCCGGCCATCCCGGCGCGGCGGCGGCGCTCTACGATCGCTACGCCGCGCGCGTTCGCTTGACCTTGCGGTCGATCCTGGGCCCGGACAACGACATCCCTGACCTCCTGCAAGAGGTTTTCATCCGGGCGCTCGACGGCGTGGGTAAGGTGCGCGACACGGAACGCCTCGGCAGCTGGTTGACGGCCATCGCCGTCTTCGTGGCCCACGCGCAGATTCGGCTGCGGTCGCGGCGCAGGTGGTTGGGGTTGTTCTCGCCCGAACGGACCCGTCCACGACAGCTCGAGCAGCCCTCCTCCGACGCGCGGCGGGCCTTGGGCGAGGTCTATGCGGTGCTGGACCAACTGCCCATCGACCAGCGGACGGCCTTCGTGCTTCGGCATCTGCACGGCACGTCGCTCGGTGAAGCGGCCGAGGCCTGCCAGACGTCGCTGGCGACCTTCAAACGCAGGCTGGCGCGGGCCGAGAATCGCTTCCTGGAAGGGGTTCGCGAGCGCCCGAGGCTGGTGCATTGGCTAGAAGAAGGGACGCGATGGACGGAAGAGAAGGCCTGACAGACATCGTGGCGCGCGTTCGGGGCGTCCTGGCGGACGATCCCCGGGCGAACGAAGAGATCCGTCTCACCCGCGGCGCCTTTCTCGAGGATGTCGAGCGCCGCAACCTGGCGTTGCGGGTTGACCGTGCCTCCCGCAACCGCCGCCGCAGCTGGTTGCCCCTGGGCTTCGCCGCGTCGATCGCCGCCGGCGCCGCGGGGCTGTGGCTGTGGATGCGGCCCGGCACCTTCCAGATCGGGGAAGCGCGCCAAGGAAAACTCGGCGACGTCATCGAAGCCGCCGGCAGGACAGTTCCCGTCGCCTTCTCGGAGGGGAGCGCGTTGTCCCTCCACGACGGCGGACGCATCCGGGTGCTGTCGGTCGAGACGGACGCGACCTCGGTGCTGGTCGAGGAGGGCGTTGTCGACGCGAGTATCGTTCACAAGAAGCTGGGCCGGACCAAGTGGGAGTTCCAGGCCGGCGCCTACCGGGTGACGGTCAATGGCACCAAATTCCGGATGGACTACCGGGCCAGCACCGGGGCGCTGCGCGTGTCGACCGAGGAAGGTCGGGTGACGGTCACGGGCGGCTGCCTCGCGGCGCCGGCCCTGGTCTCCGCGGGGGAGAGCCTCGCCCCCGCCTGTGCGCCGAAGGAGCCGTCGCGCCCGAGCGACTCACCCACCCGGGCCGAACCGGTCGCCCCGCTCGGCTCGCTCTCGGGGACCGACGACGTTGCCCAGGGGGCGCGCCGCCCGCGGTGGCGAGATCTGCTGGGGACCGGCCAGCTCCTGGAAGGCCTGCGCGCCGCCGAACGCGCCAATTTCGAGCAGGTCTGCGGGAAGGCGACCGTCAAGGAGTTGCTCGCGCTGACGGATGCCGGGCGGTTCTTCGGACCACCAGAGCGAGCGGTCACCGCGCTGCGCGCCCTGCGGCGACGCTTCCCCAGCTCGACGGACGGGCAGACGGCGGCCTTCACGCTGGGACGGATCCTCTTCGAGACCGGTCGCTCGTATCCCCAGGCCGCCGACTGGTTCGAGATCTATCTGCGCGAGCAGCCGCATGGGCCGCTCATGGGTGATGCGTTTGGACGCTTGATGGAAGCCCGCCTGCGATCGCACGACCTCCCCGGCGCCCGCGGCAGCGCGCAGCAGTATCTGCGTCGATTCCCCGAGGGCCCGTACGCGTCCGAGGCACGAGGTATCCTTTCCCGGTGATCGGGCTTCTGCCTGGGCGCTCACGCGCGTCGTCCACGGGAAGGTGGTGGTTCGTGCTGGCGGCTGTGGTCGGGAGTGCCCTTCCCGGCGCGCGTCTGTCGGCGCAGGCCGCGCCGCCGGTGGATTCGCACCGCGTCCTCCTGATGGCGGACAACCCGAGCGATGGGTTTGTTGGCCGCATCAGAAACGAGCTGGCTTCGATGGGCCTGGAGGTGGTCTTGCAAGCGCCGCGGGCATCCCTCGAGACCAGCGCGCGGGCGGAGCACGCGATCGTGGCCGTCCGCATGCTGCCGTCGCGCAAGGGCATCGAGGTGTGGATGGCGGCCACGTCCGGGCGATCGCTGGTCCGACAGCAGATCATCGACGAGGCGCCCGGCGGACCCAACCAGAACGTCGTCGCGTTGCAGATGGCCGAGTTGCTGCGCACGAGCCTGTTTCCCCACGCGCCCGAACCGCCGCCACCGGTTCCTTCCCCGCCGGTGCTGGTGACCGTTCAGGCCCCGCCGCCCCGATCTTCGGGTGACAGTGGGCTGGCAGGCAGCCTGGGGCTGCTCTACGGCGCTGGTGGGGCCGCTCCCGCCTGGCAGGCTTGGCTGTCGTACCGGTACCTGTGGAACCGGGGGCTCGGGGCGGCCTTCACCGTCAGCGCTCCGCTCCGTCGCGGCACGATGACGGGGCCCGAAGGCGCGGCCGAGGTCGGTGCGCTCGTCGCTGGCCCGGACGTGTTCGCGCGTTTCGAATCTCCGGACGGGCGTCTGGTCCTTACGACGGGGTTGGGCGCGGCGCTGGTGGCCGTCCTGGCGAAAGGTCATCCCATCCCCGCGGCGGGCGCTCAGCTCGTCAGCAACGCGTCGACCGCGTACACCGGCCTCGGTTACGCATGCGTGGCGCTGGCGTGGAAGGTCTCGAGCTGGTTCGCCGTCGGTGCCGGCGGCCTGGCCGGGGCAACGACGGCGCGGGTCCGCGTTCGCTTCGCGGGAAACGACGCCGGCGACTGGGGCCCCGTCGTGCTCGGAGCGACGGTGTTCGGCGAGGTCGACTGGCGGTGAGATAAGGCGCCGCCCCGGCGTTACGGTTCGAGCCGGACGTCGTCGATCCAGATGTCGCACTGCTGTTGCGTCCAGATGATGAACCCGACCATCTGATCGCGGCGCATCGGGAGCTGCGGGCTGAGCTTCTGCGCCAGGTCGTCGAAGCGCAGATCGTACCGCCGCCAGTTCTCGGTGAGCGTCACGTTGGCCATGTAGTGGTCGTCGCAGTGGGCACCGCACGAGGGGCGCGTGGTGTCCATCGTGACGATCCCGAACGGGACGCCAAAGGCCGGACCGTTTCTTCCTCCGAACGCCGCCCAGAACGAGACGCTCCGGTACGGACGGCCGTCGTACGGGAGCGGTGAATCGGATGTGGGGGCTCGAAAGTACGCGGTCCAGTTGTTCCCCCAGCTGGTGGGCATGCTGGCTGCGAGGTGACCCGCCCACCGTCCGCGCGCCGCGCAGTCGCTCGAGGGACCGATGGTGACACTCACGGAGGTCAGGTCCCGCCCATGGATCCAGGAGCCGTTTCGACCGGCGACGTCGGCCAGCTCGGCCGTGCCATCCTCGAAGTCCGACAACAGACGATCCGACGGCTCGTCGGCGTCCTGGGCGGGCGCGCGAAAGGGGCGCTCCGGGCAGTCGCGCTCGACGGCGATGGGCTCGACCGACGGACTGCAACCGCCCCAGAACAAGCCTGCGAGCAGGGCGCGCCCGTATGCCGGAAAGCGACTCACGTTCGACAGGTACTGTCCAGGTGGGGTGAGGGGTGTTACGAAAACTCGCGCTCCACATCGATACCACACTTGGACCGACATCTGGTCGACGTCGCGCGGGCGTGATTGCGGGCCCGAAGCGCGCGCGACGGGACGAACGCCGCCCTCAAAGATCGGAAATGCCTGAATCCACGCAACGGCCTTTTCGGGACGCCGATGACGGTCTAGAAAGGACCACCGTGATCAGCCTGCTGCGCATATCGGGTTTCGCTCTCATCGACGAGCTGGAGCTGGCCCTCGGGCCGGGCCTGACGGTCATCACCGGCGAGACGGGGGCGGGGAAGAGCATCGTCGTCGATGCTCTGGCCCTGTTGCGCGGTGGACGCGCCAGCGCCGACGTGATCCGCGCCGGACGCGACGAAGCCCGGGTCGAGGCGGCGATCGAGCTGCCGGCCGGGGCGACCATCCGCGAACGCCTGGTCGAGGAAGGACGCGAGGTCGATGGCGAGTTCCTGATCCGACGCACGATCGCGCGTACGGGGCGCGGGCGCATCCACGCGGGCGGCGTGCTGGCGACGGTCAGCGATCTGACGGCCACCGTGGGGGGGTTGGTGGACATCGCCTCCCAGCACGATCAGCAGACGCTGACCGATCCCGAGAAGCAGCTGGCGATCCTGGACGATTTCGCGGGCAATCGGGGGGAGCGCGAAGAGATGGCAGCGGCGCACGCGGCGGTTCAGGCCGCCGAGGCCGAGCTGGCTCGCTTCGACGCGGACGCGCGCACGCGCGCCGAGCGCGAGGATCTGCTGCGCTACCAGCTGTCCGAGATGGAGGCCGCGCAGCTCTCCGATCCGCAGGAGGACGAGCGCCTGAAGGCCGAGCGCGAACGCCTGCGCGGCGCCGAGAAATTTCAGACCGCCGCCGCCCGCGGCGAGGAGGTCCTGTACGCGGGCGAAGAGGCGGTGGGTGGCAAGATCGCCAGCGTGGTCCGCGAGCTGGCTTCTCTGGCGACCCTGGATCCCGCGCTGGTGCCGTTCGTGGAGCGGCTGCGCGAGGCGGAGGCGCAGGTCGAGGATGTGGCGCGGGAACTGGGTCGCTATGGAGAGTCGATCCGCTCGGATCCCGGGCGGCTGGGTGAGGTCGAGGATCGCTTGTTCTTGATGAGCCGGCTCTGTCGCAAGCACGGTGGCACGCTGGCGGATGTGATTGCGCGTGCCACCGCCATGAAGCACGAGCTGGCCGAGGTGGCGTCCTTCGAAGAGGGGCTGGCGGCCCGCAAAGCCGCCGTCAGTGCGGCGGCGACCCGGGCCAAGGCGGCGGCCGCCGCCCTGTCGGCGACGCGGCGGAAGGCCGCTGCCGGCCTGGAGAAACGGGTGGGGGCGGTGCTCGGCGATCTGGCGCTGGTCTCGGCGCGCCTGCCGATCACCCTGGAGGATCGCGATGACCTGTCGGCGACTGGTGCCGAGCGCGTGCGGTTCCTGTTCGCGCCCAACCCCGGCGAGCCGCCCCGGCCGCTGGCCAAGATCGCGTCGGGCGGCGAGCTGTCGCGCGTGATGCTGGCGATGAAGCAGGCCCTCGCCAAGTCGGATCAGGTGCTGACCTACGTGTTCGACGAGGTCGACGCGGGGGTAGGTGGCGCGGTCGCCGAGGCCATCGGCCGCAAGCTGAAGGTGCTGTCCACCGAGCGTCAGGTGCTGGTGATCACCCACCTGGCCCAGATCGCCGTCTTCGCGGACTCCCACTTTCGGGTCACCAAGCACGCGACGGCGAATCGTACGGTCGTGTCCGTCGACAAGCTGAGCGAGAAGGAGCGGGTCGCCGAGATTACCCGGATGCTGTCGGGGGCTGCCGCCTCGAAGCAGGCGACCGCGCACGCCGACGACATGCTCCGCCGCGCCCGCGCTTCTTGAAGGGGCAAAAGGTAGCCCGCAAAACCTGCCACCCCGGCCGCGCACATTGACCGGGACCCCCGCGCTGTGCTACGGAAAGGCACGCGGTTTCAGTGACTTGCCCGTCCACGGGCAGGCTTCGAGGCGCGACTTTTCAGGGCCCCAAAGAACTTGTCACCCCGTCGCAAGAGAAGGTCCGCCGAGGTTCGGAATTCCCTCCGGTTGTTCGGCCTGTTGGCCGTCCTGGCCGGGGTGAACGTCTACGTGTTCTTCTTCAACCACGGCACGGCTCCCCGGGAGGTCCTGAAGGCCTCTTCTCTGGTGAAGGGCGCCGACGGGAAGGCCGGCACGCTGAAGGACGCCACCCGCCAGGCCAACGACCAGCTCACGGCCACCACGGCCGCCGCCCTGCCTGCGGTCGGGGCCGATGGTCAGGTCGCAAACGCAAACGCAAACGCCAACGCCAATGCAAGGAAGGCGAAGGCCCCGCAGATCCTCGGCCCCGCCTCGGCCGCGCTGACGAAGCAGAAGGGTGACGCCGTCAAGGTCACAGCGGTGGCCAGCAGCCCCCCAAAAGGGCAGCCCGGGGGGAGCCCGGGGGAGGACGACGAGGGGTCGCTCAACCCGGAAAAGAAAATCGGCGACAGCGAAACGCTCGGACAGATCCTCGTCCGTGAGGGGTTCGAGGGCGAAGCGTCCAAGATAGTGGCGGCGCTGTCGCGCCTGTTCGATCCCAAGTCGATTCGCGGTGGTCAGACGTACGTGATTCACACTGACGAATCCGGCGAGCCGGAGTCATTCGAGTACCACCCCAGCGCGGTCACCCGCTTCGTGGTGTCGCGCGGCACGGCCGGTGCGTGGGTGGCGGTACGCGTGGATCAGCCGGTCGAGATCAAGACGGTGACAGTGGCCGGCGCGGTTGATTCGTCGCTTTACGAATCGATTCAAGCGGCCGGCGAAGGCAGCGCGCTGGCCGGGCTGCTGGTCGACATGCTGGCCTGGGATATCAACTTCTATACCGACACCCATCCCGGCGATCACTGGAAGGTCGTGGTCGAAAAGCAGTACTTGGGCGGGCAGTTCTATCGCTACGGACACCTGCTGGCGGCTGAGTATGGCGGCAAGGTGGGGACGGTTCGCGGCTTCTACTGGAAGCCCAATCGCGCCAGCGCCGAGGGGCACTACTACGACGAGAAGGGGCAGGCGCTCAGCAAGTCGCTGCTGAAGACGCCGCTGCGCTTCGTACGCATCAGCTCGAAGTTCGATCGGCACCGGTTTCATCCGATCTTGCACGTCGAGAAGGCCCACCTCGGGGTCGACTATGCGGCGCCGGTGGGGACGCCGGTGTGGGCATCGGCGTCGGGCAAGGTCGTCGAGTGCGAAATGAAGCGCGGATCGGGCAACACCGTCGTGATCGCCCACGCCAATGGCTTGAGCACCCGTTACTACCACCTGTCGCGCTTTGCCCGTGGCCTGAAGGCCGGCAAGCAGGTCAAGCAGAAGGAGCCCATCGGCTTCGTCGGGACCACCGGGCTGTCGACCGGGCCCCATCTGCATTTCAGCGTCACCAAGCACGGCGCGTTCGTGGATCCCAACAAGGTCCAGATCAACCGCGATGCGCCGGTACCGGACCTGACGTCGTACCTGGCCGCCATTCGTCCGCGGATCGGGTCGCTGAAGGCCCTCGACCCCACCGCGCTGGCGCGCAACTAGCGCTGTCGAGACCGCGGAACCCCTGGCGAAGGGGGCAGCCGTTCCTCACGGCCGTCGTACGGGCGACGCCTGCTATACTGCCCGACCCATGGGTCGAATCCTGCTTGGACTTCTGAAGGGGGGCGTCATCGGCGCCGTCATCGCGTACCTGGCGGAGCGCGCGGGCATCACCTCAGGCACCCTCGCGCTGCTGGTGTACGGCGTGATCGGGGCCGTCGCCGGGTTGGTGTGCGGGAAACCGCTGTGGCGACAGGACACCTTGTTCACGCCCCTGCTGAAGGCGATCTTCGGATTCGGGGTGGGCGTCGCCGCGACCTTCGTCGCACGGAAGTTTCTCTCGGGCGTGACCCTTCCCATCGCGGTCATCCCGGGCGCCGCCGACCACCCCTTTCCCGACGTGCCGCTCTTGCTCGGCCCCGCCATCGGCATCCTTTACGGATCGCTCATCGAGCTGGATGACGGGGGCGCCTCCGCTCCGGCCAAGAGCTGAAAACAGACCTGAGCCGGCCGGCGCCTGATCAAGCGCGCTTCGGCGCGGGTCCGGACGGGCCCCGATCCTGCGAGGGAGCAGCCTCGGCGTCGTCATCCTGCGGATCGAACGCACCCAGCTCGGCCAGCACTTCCTCGTCGCGCGGTTCTTCGGGCAGCGGCGTCGCGGCCTGACCCGCCTTGGTTGCCATGCGCTCCGCGATCCGACGGCGCAGGAAGTTGACCTCCTCGGCCAGCCCCAGCGCGATGTAGGCCGCTATCATGGCCAGGAAGATGAACACATCGTGCACCTGGTTCATGCGCATGACGATCCAGACGCCCCCCACCAGCAGGACCACGCCGACGGTCTTCTTGGTCGGACGGATGTCCTTGAAGGACCGGAAGCGGATGCGCGAAACCATCAGGTAAGACAGCACCAGCACCAGGGCGGCGACCAGCCCCTGGCTGACGTTTCGGTAGCGCTCCACGCCATGGCTGACGATCACCATGAAGACCACCACGCTGGCCGCGGCGGGAATGGAGAGACCTCGGGTGTACTTGCCGGGGTTCTTCTGGCCCGTGGCTTCCTCGCGGCGGGAGAGCACATTGAACCGCGCCAGCCGCATGGCACCCGCGCAGACGAACAGCCCGGCGACGAAGATCCCCCATCGCCCGAAGCTGGATAGACCCCACTTGTAGACCAGCAACGCCGGGGCCGCGCCGAAGGTGATCAGATCCGACAGCGAATCGAGGTCGCGTCCCAGGTCGGTCTGGGTCTTGGTCAGCCGTGCGACCCGGCCATCGAAGGTGTCGAAGAAGAACCCGAAGCAGATGGCCAGCGCCGCCAGATACAGATTGGTTCCCCCTTCGCCCGACGCCGACAGGGAGATCGAAACGAATCCCGAAAAAACGTTCGAAAGGGTAAAAAGATTCGGAAGAATGTAGTAGGTCTTCCGGAAGTCCACGGGGTCCGGATGATACCACTCGACGATAGGCCACCGGTAAAGTGATTTTGTCAGGCGTTTCGCTGGTGCGGTCGGCTCTGCATCTGGTGTTTCTGGTCGGCGTGTCCTTGCTGGGGGCAACCCTGGCCATTCTCAGCGTGCCGTTCGACCGCAGCGGAGATACGGTCCTGAAGCTGGCCCGGCTGTGGTCGCGCATTCTCCTGTGGACGGCAGGCGTTCGGTTGACGGTCCGTCTGCAGACGCCGCTCAATCCGGAGCAGCCCTACGTTTTCGTCGCCAACCATCTGTCGACGGTGGACATCTGGGCGCTGTTCGTCGCGCTGCCGGTCAGCATTCGGTTCATCGCCAAGAAGCAGCTGGGCCAGATTCCCATCTTTGGCTGGGCCATGGCGGCCGGGCGCTTTATTTTCATCGATCGGCAGAACCCGGCGGCCGCCCGGCGCAGCATCGATCTGGCCAGCCAGCGCATCCGGTCAGGCAGCTCGGTGGCGATTTTTCCCGAGGGAACGCGTTCGCGCGATGGCCTGCTCGGTCCGTTCAAGAAGGGCGGCTTTCACCTGGCCATCGCGGCGGGCGTGCCGGTGGTGCCGATCGCGATCACGGGCGCCGGAGAGGTGATGCCGCCGGGCCACCTTCTGGTACGTCCGGGTCCGGTTCTGATCGACGTGGGTGAGCCCATTCCGACCGCGGGGCTGGCTGCCGGGGATCGCGACATGCTACTGGCGCGGGTGCGCGACGACATCCAGCGCCGCAGCGGCCAGCCATCGCGGGCCACGGCCCCAACGGCGGCCTTGGCCGAAAGCAACTGAATCGCCGTCGTTGCGGGCCCGTCATGACCAAGTCCACGAGCAAGAAGAGCGCTGGCATTCTGCTGTTTCGCCGCGGCGGTGACGGCCTCGAGGTGTTGCTCGGACACCCGGGCGGGCCGTACTGGGCCCGCAAGGACGAAGGTTCCTGGTCGATCCCCAAGGGAGAATTCGACGCCGAGGACGCGCTGGACGCGGCCAAGCGGGAATTCTTGGAGGAGACAGGCAGCCCGATCACCGGTCAGCCGATCCCCTTGTCGCCGGTGAAACAAAAGGGCGGCAAGACCGTCTACGCCTTCGCCGTCGAACAGGACTTCGATCCGACGGCACTCGTGTCCAACACCTTTGCGATGGAGTGGCCGCCGAAGTCCGGACAGATCGCCCACCACCCGGAGATCGATCGGGCCGCGTGGTTCACGCCGGACGCTGCCAGAACCAAGCTGTTCGCCGCCCAGGTCCCGCTGCTCGACGAACTGATTTCTCTGCTGTCGTTGCGGGACGCACAGGGCGGGTAGCCAGCGGCACGTTGCCACGCGCGGAGATCGCGCAAGGCTTTCATCCTGATCGGTTCGAATCGGCGAATGTTTCGCACTGTGCGCGTCATCCCGGGCCCATCGCGCGGGATTTCGGCCTGCGGCCGGCGGGCGTGGCTGGCGCCGTCCTTGCTGGAGCTTGGGGCAGGAGGAGACGTCATGTTTGCACCCGCCCTCGGAATGTTGACCGCCGTCTGGTTGCTTTGTGCCCCCTTCGTCGAAATCGAAACGGGTCCGCGGATGGTCGCCGCCGTCGTCGTCGGTCTGGCAGCGATCGGGCTCGCGCCACTCAGTGTCTGGTCACGAAGCGCCGGATTCGCCATGGCCCTGTTCGGTGTGGGCCTGGCGATGATCAACTTCGTCACGCCAGGCTCGGCAGGCTCGATGGCCGATCTGGCGACCAGCGGGGTTGTGCTGGCGATCGCGGGCCTGGCCCCGGCTCCCGTGGTCCATGTGCTGCCAGCGGTGGTCCCGGCCAAGGTTGCTCGCGGCGTTGCCAAGGCGCCCGCCGTCGAATTCCGCCGTCAGCCCGCCACCGCGACTGCGTGACCGTCGAACGCCTTCGTGACTAGAACTGGCAGCCGATGGGCGACCCGGAAATGGCGATGTCGTCGTACCAGGTCGTGATGCTGCCGGCCGGGTAGCCGGCGCCGAACGCGAAGTTGGTGATGCTCGGCTTCCAGCCCGGCATGGCACTCATCCAGCGATCATCGATGCCGGCGGTGGGGGTCGCGTCGAGGAGCATCTGCATCGATTCCTTGCCATCCATCCAGGCGCGCATCAACGGCGCGGTACCGTCGATCTCGAACTCGAAGCAATGCCATTCGTTGGCGGGCGGCTTCAGGCTCATGGCCGCCGCGTTGTAATCGGGCAGGATGGTGTCGTTGGTATCGTAGTTCCAGATCATCCCGCCGTTCTGCGCGCCCATGCGTAGCTGGCCCATCTTGGTCTTGTCGGCCAGCATCAGGTACGTGACGTGTCCGGAGGGTTGGGGCATGTCGAACTTCATGTTGAGGCGCATGTAGAAATGCGACGGCACGCTGGTGAACAGCCCGGCTTTCGCGTCGATCTTGATGTAGCCACCGCTGACCTTGACGGCCTTGCCGGAGCCGTGCGCTCCCGAGGTGACGATCTCGGCCTTGCCGGCGGCTGCGCCCATGCTGGTGTCGATGACCCACTTGGCCGCGTCCAGGGTCGTGCCGCTCTCGAAGTCGTCGCAGATGATGCAGCCCCCGGGGCTGGGCGCGCCGCCGGCCCCCCCCGAGGCTGAGCCGCCGCCGCCTTGTCCGCCGGTGCCGGACGCGCCTCCGGAACCAGTTCCGCCGCCACTGGCGGTCGTGCCGCCGCTGCTCGAGCCCCCGGTGGCCGCGCCGCCGCTGGCGGAAGCGCCGCCACTGGCCGTCGACCCGCCGCTGCCGGTCGACCCCCCGCTGCTGGTCGAACCGCCGCTGCTGGTCGACCCGCCGCTGCTGGTCGAACCGCCGCTGCTGGTCGACCCCCCGCTGCCGGTCGCGCCGCCCGAGGAGGAGGAACCGCCCGAGGAGGACGCGCCGCCCGAGCCGCTCTGTTTACCGCCCGAGCCATTCGTTCCGCCGCTGGCGCTGCTGGGGCTGGCGCCACTACTGCAGGCACCGGAGCCGAGGGCCAGGACCAAGGAGAGCGCAACCGCGTGAAACATCCGAGATTTCGACATCGCGGGCATGATAGCCAAGCCGCCCGCACTCGGCACCCGAATCTGCCCCAACTTTGCGGCGATCCCGCCATCCCGGGGCCCATCGCTGGCCCGTTGCGTTGCCCCTATCGGCGTCGTGGCGTCGGAATGGCGAAGGCCGAGGCTTCGGCGAGCCGTTGGGCAACTTGCCCGCCATCCAACCGATGAGGTTGTCGGAGCCCAGCGCCATGAGGCACGCACGAGCGGGTGATATAGTGAACGTCATGTCTGGGTTGCTGCCCAAGCGTCCCGCGACGTACGAAGATCTACTCCGGGTCCCTGAAGGCCTGGTCGCAGAGATCCTGGATGGGGAATTGATCACGAGTCCGCGGCCGACTGTTCGACACGTCGCCGCTTCGTCCAGCGTTCAGAGCGGACTGTTCGCCGCCTTCGATCGACGCGGCGGTGGATCGCCCGGTGGTTGGGTCATCCTGTCCGAGCCGGAACTGCACATCGCCGGCCAAATCCTGGTGCCAGACCTCGCCGGCTGGCGCCAGGACAGCATGCCGGTCCTCCCCGACGCCGCCTTCATCGAGATCGCGCCCGACTGGCTGTGCGAAGTGCTATCCCCCGCGACGATGGCCCTCGACCCTACCCGCAAGATGCATCACTACGCTCGCGCCAGCGTCGAGTACATGTGGCTGCTGGATCCCCAGCCGGAGACCTTGGAGGTCTACCGCCTGGAGGGCCCGAACTGGAAGCTGGTCACCAGCGTCGCCGGATCCGTACAGGTACGAGCCGAGCCCTTCGATGCACTGGACCTGGATCTGGCGCGGGTATGGGCGCGGTGAGACTTCAAACCGCGTCGCCGTCCAGGTCGACCAGGCGTACGTCGATCTCCAGCGTGCCGCCCAGGATCTTCGCGTAGCGCCCGCACATCTCGATCGCCTCGTCCATCCCCGACATCTCGAGGACCGCGAAGCCACCGATAAGCTCCTTGGACTCCGAGAACGGACCGTCGATCACGCGGAGTTGGTTATTGGTGAACACCAGGCGCTTGGCCTTGGCGCTTGGCTGCAACGCCAGCGAACGTACCAGCACCCCGGCCTTGGTCATCTCGGTCTTCAGGCGCGCGAGAGCGGCCTTCTGTTGCGGGCTGCGGCCGCCGCTCTCGGTGGCCTGATCGGCCTTGTCGATCAGGAGCATCTGCAACGGGGGGTTCTCCGGTACGGGCATCAGGCCGATGTCCCATGGCTCGTTGACCTTGCCCAGCTCGAGCTCGCCGTCGCCCAGGATCTTGCCGTAGCGCTCGGCCCAACCGAGAGCCTCGGCGCGGTCGCGAACTTTGAGTAGCAAAGTTGCGGCAGGCAGCTCGCGCTCGCCCCGGTAGGGTCCGTGCTTGGTCGTGCACCGTCCGTCGCGGAACGTGAGGCGGCTGCGCGTGCTGCTGCCGGCCAGGCCGGCGCCGTCGAGAAACCGGCCGGACTGGGCGTGCTCGCCGATGAATGCGCCCATCTCCTGGACCAGCGCCATCGGCGGCGGGGTGCCCGCCTCGGTGTGCGCGTCGTTCTTGTGCATGATCATGAATCGCATGGTGGGCTCCTTGGATTGTCAGTTGTCGGGCTTCACCAACCCGACGATCCGGCGCGGAAGCGATCGACGGGGCAGGGGATCTTTTTGTAAACGATTGAAATCGTGGGAAAAATCAGGCGGCGGCCTTGGTCTCGGCGATGAACACCATGATCAAGCTCCACGCGGCCAGCACCAGCAGGAACAGCAGGAACTGCAAGCCGGCCGGAAGCGCATAGATGATCGACACCATCGGGAGCCAGAAGCACCAGTTCGGCACCAGCAAGGGCAAGACCCGCCGCCGGTAGAAGCGATCGCGCAGCAAAGGCAGGGTGCGCGCCAGCGAATAGTCCTGCTGTCGCCAGGTGAAGAGAGCCACGATCACGAACAGCCACGTCGGTGAGAATACGAACTGATCGAAGGCAACCTTCGCCGCGACGGTGCCGGGGCTGTTCTGCCATCCGAAGAGGCGGGACTCGAACCGGTACAGAAGATCGACAACCACGCCATTCACCGCGAAGAAGACCGTGATGAACGCGAGTGCCGGCAGGCGGCGGTGGCTCTGGCGCGCCTGCGGGTCGGCCAGCCCCTTCGCAAGCTCCGGAAGCCACCCTCCTGCCAGCGCTCCGATGCCTGCCGCGAAAGGCAGCCCTCCGCGCGCTTTGGCGGCCGCGGCCAGATCGCAGGCGGTGCGCACGGTGGGGCTTATCCGATAGGCGATCACCAGCAACACCGCGGCGGCCTGGATCAGCAGGAACGGGCGCCAGAACCTACGCAAAGCCGCCCGTCCTGCCGCCAGCGGCGACGGTGCTTGAGCCTCGGCTCGGGTGACTTCAGGGGACGACAAGGGGCCGGCAATCTACCCCGCGAGCGGCGGAGTCGCGTCAGTAAATGACCTGGACCATCGTCAGGCCGCGGGCCGGAGCCGTGACGCCACCGGCGGCGCGATCGCCCATCTCCAGCGCTCGCAAGACCGCCGCCTGATCCCGCTTGCCCCGGCCCACGTCCGCCAGGGTTCCGGCCAGGATGCGCACCATGTTCTTCAGAAACGCGGTGGCCTCCACGTCGATCTGGACCATCGCGCCCTGCTTGCTGATGTCGAAGCGGCGGATGACGCGCACGGTGTTGCGCCGATCGCAGTCGGACGCGCGAAAGCCGCGGAAGTCGTGTTCACCCAGCAGCACCGCCGCCGCGGCCCGCATCGCCTGCAGGTCCAGCGGCCGGCGACAGTGCCAGCTGGTGCGGGCGTGCAGGGGGGAGCGCACGAAGTGGTTCCAGATCCGGTAGCGGTAGATCTTGCCGCGCGCCGAGAAGCGCGCGTCGAAGGAGGGGTCGGCGTCGGCCGCGTCGATCACCGCGACGTCGGGGGGCAGCAACGAATTCAAGCCGCGCATCAGACCGATGGCAGGAATACGCGAAGTCAGGGCCAGGCTGGCGACCTGTCCGGCGGCATGGACGCCGGCGTCGGTGCGGCCCGCGCCGCGCACCTCGACGCGTTCGCCGACGATGGTGTGAACGCCGTCCTCCAGCGTTCCCTGCACGGTGCGCTGGCCGATCTGTCGTTGCCAGCCGGCGAAGTCCGTACCGTCGTACTCGATCACCAGGCGCAGCTTGCGGGCCGGTTGCTCTTCGGCCACTTCGATGCCTCAGAATTCGAAGAGCATACCGGCGGTCCAGGTGTCATCGCCGACGTGCAGGCGGTTCGCTTGACCCAGTCCGTTGATGGCCATGTGGCCGTACTCGAAGAAGAGGTGGGTGTGGTTCACGCCCAGCTCTTCGTCGAACTGGTTGGCCGCGTGTTGATCGAACCAGTCCAGCGCCAGCGACAGGCCCACGGCGGCGTGCCAGCCCAACGTGCCGCCCTGACCGCGTCCGCCCTGGGAAGACGGGACCTCGCCGTTGCCGTTGTTGATGGTCCACAGCACGTAGTCGAGGCCCAGCTTGCCGTAGGGGACCAGCGGAATGTTCAGGCGTTCGTACGGAAGATCGAAGCGATAGACCAGCGACGCCGCAAACGGGATCAGGCGCAGGCTGGACGAATCCGCCGAGACCATGTCAGTGCCCGTGATCAAGTTGTTGCCCGTGGCCTTGAAGTAGCCCACGCTGGCGCCCACGCCCAGGGAGCCCACGTGCCGGATGATCTGGTAGTCGAACTCCAGCTGGGACAGCAAGTGCCGGCCGGTGCCAAAGAAATCTTTGTACGGGTGGCGGTCGGGGCGGGTGAATTCGGAATCGACATCGGGCCGGTAGGGGCTGAACCGGAACTCCAGCGCGAAGTGCTGCGGGCTCCCGTGGCGGGCGTGCTCGCTGGTGATGATCTGCGCGTGCGCGAGGCTGGGCAGCCCGCAGACGCCGCCCAGGACGGCCGCGAGCAGGGCCAACGACGAGCGAGGATGCGCGCGTTTCACGACTGATCCTTTGATGCCTGAGACGGGCGCCGTGCCTGTGCGGCGCGGCGGCGTCGACCCGCGAGGGTCAGGCCGAGCAGCGTCAGACCTGCCAGCGTTGCGGCGTCTGCACCGCTAGCGGGTCCACCGACGGCACAGGCTCCTCCGACAGCTGCGCCCTGGGGATCCCCGCTTCGGTACTTGTTATAGAAATCGGTCGTCTGGATGGGCGTGCCCGGCATCTCGATCATCTTGCTGGCGTTGCCGTGGCTATCGACGGCGGCCACGCCGACGGCGTAAGTGATGGCGTTCTCGAGGATCTTGATCCGGAAGGACGTGTCGGCCACGGACAGCAGATCCGAGCAGATGAAGTTCGTGTTGCGGTCGGCGATGAAGGTCGCCGAGTCCGTGATGGGCAGCTGCGGGTCGTCCGCGGGATCGCCTCCGCAGGTATCGACATAGGTCGTGAAGGTGCCGTTCAGAAAGACCTGTTCGTTGCCGCGACGGGCGCAGAAAACCTGGTAGCCGGCCAGGTCGCTGGTCGTGGTCTTGTCGACGGCCGTCCAGCTGGCGATCAGCGCCTCGTTGGCAGGGGCCACCTTGAAGTTGGTCGGTGTCGGCGGCGGCGCAGCGTCGATGACGATGCCGGTCCCCATGCTCAGGGCGTCGCGGGCGCCCGCCGACGACTCGATGAAGAGCCACACCGTTTGCGAAAACATGTCTCCGACGGCGTCGCAGCCGCTGGGGTCTGTATCGTCCGTGGTGGTCGACGTGCTACCGCCAGCGCCGCCAGCTCCACCCGCGCCCCCCGTGCCGCTGGAACCCCCGCTTCCGGTGGTCGGAACGTTGACGCTGTATTGCTTCGAGAGCACATCGACGCTGGTGGGCACCAACATTCCGTTTGCGCGAAAGTCCGACATGACGGTGGAGGCCAGCTTCCTGCAGACCTGGTCCCTGTTCACCGTCGAGTTGTCACACGACGTGCCCAGGTACATCAAGACCGAGTCGCCCGCTGGAACCTGCGCCGACTTCGCCAATGAGCTGGCGTTTATCACCGCCTTGATCCACGCGGGCCGCTTGCATCGGCAGCTGGCGTTGTTCAGGAACTTGGCGCGGTTCACCTCGTTCAAGTTCTCGCCCTTGACCCGCTGGATGCCGATGAACACATCGTCCTTGGTCAAGGTGCCCGAGGTCGTCCCCGTGGTGCCACCGGTCTGGCCGTACGCCTGGGGCGATGCCAGCGCGACGGCGGCTGCCACCGTGACCGCCGCCAACGTCGACACACCCAGCCGCCGTGCCTCGCTGGTGTCCGTGCGCTGTGCAGGCTTCCGATTCGTTCGGGTGAATGTCATTGCTGTTGGGGATCTCCGCGGGGGGCGGACTGCAATCCTAGTGCCTTTCCGCCGAAGGCCAAATTGAAGGTGAACGCCGCTCTCCAAAGGCCTGCCGGTGTCGGCGTGGCGACCAGCGACGCGTGCGAGCGCCAATTTGGCAGACGACGCGCGCAGCGCAGCTCAGGCGGCGCGCGCGTCCACCCGCGGTTTGGACGCGCCCACGCGGTGCAGCCGCCGCGCCAGCGCGGTCACCAGCGCGTCGTCGACCTGCCGGCGGCCGAAGCGGGCTTGCAGGTACAGCTCGGTCAATTCGTGAAAGGCAGCCGTCCCATCCAGCCCCGCGGCGTCCATGCGACGGGCGTACTCGCGCGGCGTCTCCGCCGCCTTGCGGGGATGGCCTTGCTGCGCCAGGCGTTCCAGACAACGTCGGTAAAGCCGGCCCACCGCGTGTGGCGAGGGCGATGGTGCGTAGGCCATGCGCGGGCCGGCGCGCTTGCGTCGCCGCAAAATCAGCCACCCCAGCGCGGCCAACAGCAGCGCCACCAGGGGCAAGCTGAGGCTGCGCCAGGTGAAGGTCTCCGAAGGGCTGGCATTGGCATGGGCGGGGTTGCCCATTCCGCGTTCCAGGTTGCGCGCCAGATCCAGTTGTCGCCCCAGGTCGTAGCCCACCACCCAGCGCCCCCAGAAGAACTCGATCGAATCCAAAAGCTGGTGCAGGCCGTTCATACGTCGCGCCGGGCGGACCGGCGGCGTTGCGTCCACGCGCATCCAGCCCAGTTCGCCCAGGTAGGCTTCGACCCAGGCGTGCGCGCGGTTCTGGCGCACGGTCACATACTGACCGACGGCGTTCCATTCGCCGCCCAGGAACCCGTTGACATAGCGAGTAGGAACCCCGGACGCGCGCAGCAACAGCGCAGCGGCCGACGCGAAATATTCGCAGTGGCCACTCTTCTGATCGAACAGGAAGCTCTCGATGGGATCGGACGTACCCGAATGGGCGCCTAGATCGACGCTGTATTCGTGGGTCTTGTCCAGCCAGGTCATCACCGCGACGACCTTGCTGGACGCGGTCTGATTTCCCGCGGTCACCACGCGGGCCAGCGCGGCGACCCGGGGCGCCAGCGTTTCCGGTAGCGCCAGGTAGGGCTGCATCAGCGCCGGCGGAATCTCGTCCAGCCGCCGCCCGGCCATCGCGCGCGTGGAGGTGAACGGATCGCGCGAATACGCGACGTAGTGGGCGCCCGAGAACATCCGAAGGTCGCCGGTCGGATCCGTCTGCAAGCGACCATCCGCCATCGTGTTCTGAAAGGCGACCTCGCCCGACCAGCGCGGAACCAGGCGCAGCTCGGCCAGGGTTCCGAACTTGGGGGGACCCAGCTCGAACGCTATCGGTTGATCCAGCGCAAAGGCCACCGGCGCGGCCACGCCCACGATGTCGATCTCCTGTCGATCCAGCCCGGCCAGCCCGGTTTGCGGGACATCCTTGGGGCGGGTGTGCGGCTCGCGAACGAAGAACGGGCCGGCCGTCTCTTGCAGCTGGGTCCGCAGCGCTTCATCGTGGGCGCGCAGCCAGCGGCCTTTCTGATAGGTCTCGTAGACGGTGCCGCGCCAGTAAAGATGATCCAGGTCGGCCTCACGCTCTCGATCGGAGCCGAGGCGCGCCAGCCGCGGCAGCACCGCACGCAGGGCAACCGTCTCGTCCTCGGCCGAGAGAAAACCGGAGGTGCCCAGGGTGACCTCGTCGGAGAAGCCCACCAGGTTCCGCCGCGCGCGCGCCCCGCCCAGCGCGAATCCCGCTCCCACCCTGGGGACCAGCGCGAAGGTCACCGCCGAGCCCGCGCAGATGGCCAGCGCGACGGCGCCGGTGGCGGTCAGGAACGACGCGCCCACCACCCGTCGCGAATTCAGGATGCGCGCCACGCCGACCTTGTGGCTGGGCGCATGACCCGAATGTTTGACCAGGTAGTTCTCTTCCATCTCACGGCGCAGGTGCAACAAGATCAAGGTCCAGGTCGTGATGACCACGTAAGCCGCGAACACCAGCGCGAACAGGAAGCTCTGCGCGAAGGCGGCGCCCGCCAGCACCATCAGGAACGCCAGCACGTAGATCTGCAGGTAGTCGCGATTGGCGGAGCGCTGGAACAGTTTGTAGACCGTCAGGAACAAGACCAGATCCAACACAGGCGTCAGGTCGGGCTCGGGCAGATGCGCCCAGACGCGATAGGCCGACCACGCGAAGAAGGCCATGGCTGCGAACCGCAGCGGCACGGTCGCGCGTTCCAGCCAACCGTAAAGACGCCGGCCGGGATCGCTGAACCACGACAAGGCCCCGGCTGCCAGCGCGATGGCGACCGACAACGGAGACAGCAGATTGGCGGTCAGCAGCGTCGCCATCGCGACCAGCACCAGCAAGTAGGTCGTCAGCTTGTGCGTGACCTGAAATCTCACGCGATCCTCCGGGGCGCGCGAGCGGCGCTGGCCAACCCCACCTCGGGGGCGCGTCCGGGGACGATGCGGATCGCGGCGCCCGTGTTGCCGATGCGCGGCGCGGGCGCGCCCGGGGCGGCCCTTTCGATCAGCGCGAGAAAGCGCAAGATCCGGGTGGCCTGCGCGGGTCCGCCCTCGGGTGTGAGCTCCTCGCCACGCGCCGCCAGGCCCACGCGATATCCGCGATGCAGCAGCTCGCAGGTGACCGAGGCCGCCAACGAGACGGCCTCCTCGAAGGCCGCATCGGGCGCCGCCGGTGCGTCGCTGCCGGTCACCGGCAGATTGTCGAGGACCACCCGCACCTCTTGACCCTCGTCGTCTTCTGTCTCGCGCACGAACGAGGCGCCCCGCCGAGCCGACGTGCGCCAATGGATATCGCGGGGATCGTCCCCCTTGCGAAATTCACGCAGGCCAAAGAACTCACCGCGACGACTGCGCCACTTGTGCTGCCCTCGTCCGTGGTGCGATGCGAATCCGCGCAGCAACTCGGGCGGGACCGGGAACAACGCCGGGTACACCAGCAGATCTGCCGGCAGTTCCACGTCCTTCGACTTGTGGATCAACCCGAACGGGAACCGCGTCGACACGCGAAATCCCGACAGCTGAAGACGTCCCCGGCAGGCCGCCACGTGTCGATAGGCCGTCTCCTGCGTGCGGCCGGCGGGCAGCTTCAGGAAGTAGCAGCGCTTTTCGATGGGTCGACCGGCCAGTAAGTCCTCGACCTCGACCGAGAATGACGGCAGGCGCCGCTTCTGGTTGGTGAGCGAGATGCCCATCAGATAGGGAGCGTCGGCGAACACGGCCTGGGGTGCCGCGCGCCGGACATCGAGGCCCCGCAGGCACAGCTCGGACAGCACGCCGCTGGCCAGGATCAGGAACAGCATCATTCCCCAGACCAGAAATAGCAGGTTCAGGCCAGCATTGATCGCCGCCAGCCCGACCAGCAAGGTAGCGCACAGGAAGTACCAGCCCTCGCGCGTGGGGGGGAAACGGCGGCGGGGCGCCATCCACCGCCAGGCCTTCCGCCAGCGCGACGGCGCGGCGGGGGCGGGGACAGGCGTCGACGGGGCAGCCACCGGGGCGCCGCCTTCAAGCCGGCGCCGGGACGCGCTCGATCAGATCCAGCAGGATGCGTTCGGCATCCGGACTGGACCGACCCTGCGAGTCGGCGTGAGCCGCCACCACCACCCGGTGGGCCAGGGTCGGCACCGCGATCGACTTCAGATCGTCTGGCAAGACGAAGTCGCGACCCTCGATCAGCGCGACCGCGCGCGCAGCGTTGCGCCAGGCCAGCTGCCCGCGCGGCGACACCCCCAGCGCAAGATGAGGCGAGCGCCGAGTTTCACGCGCCACCGCGACGATGTAGTCCGCCAGATCCACCTCGAGGTGCACCCGCTCGGCGGCCTCCTGCAGCGCGCGCACGTCCGAGATGCGCAAGACCGGTTCCAGTTGCGCCAGAGCGTCGCCGGACCGTCCGGGCGTCTCCATCAGGATCAACCGCTCATCCTCCGCCGATGGGTAATCGATCCGGATGCGCAGCAGGAAGCGATCCATCTGCGACTCGGGGAGCGGATACGTGCCGTAATGCTCGGCCGGGTTCTGCGTGGCAATGACCATGAACGGCGAGTCCAGCGGATAGGTCTGCCCGTCCACCGAGACCTGCCCGTCGCTCATGGCTTCCAGGAGCGCGCTCTGGGTGCGCGGGGTGGTGCGGTTGATCTCGTCGGCCAGGACCAGGTTCGCGAAGATCGCGCCCGGGTGAAACGCGAATTGACCCGCGGCCTGATCCAGCACCGATACGCCCACGATGTCCGAGGGGAGCAGGTCGCTCGTGAACTGGATGCGGTGGAACGTACCCCCGATCGAGGTGGCGACCGCGCGCGCCAGGGTGGTCTTGCCGACTCCGGGAACGTCCTCTATCAGCAAGTGCCCGCGTGCGATCAACGCGATGGTGGTGTGCCGGATCGCCTGCGGTTTGCCCCGGATCACGCGCGCGACGTTGGTCTCCAACGCGGAGATCAGCGTGGCGAACGACGTCGTACGCTCCCGGGGGAGAGCGGTGCTCATCGGGATAGAATAGCGCACTCCCAAGATCCGCGTGAGGATGGCGCGCGGTGAGTTGCGACGACTCCTCGGCGCGTGCGCAGCGGCCCCCCTGTGACCGGGGCAGGTGGTGCTATCGGCGCGCCACGCAGGTACACTGGCGACCAGAACCGGAAACGAGTACCATCACGCCGACGTGCGTATGGAGTCGTTCCGCAGATCCCCCTTTGGAGGTCGTAGCCGATGCGTAGGTTAGCCAATAAGAATGTCGCCAATTTTTCCCTGGTTCTGGTTTCTCTTGCCAGCTGCGCGCTGGCCGCGTGTGGAGACAACACGCCGGCCTCGGCGGTAGGGCCTGATGGCGGAATGGGCGGCTCAGCTGGAGGCAAGGGTGGCGGCTCGGGCGGTGGCACAGCCGGCAAAGGAGGCGCCGGTGGTAAGGGCGGCGGTGGCGGCGGCGCTGCCGGGGTCGGCGGCTCGGCTGGGGCGGGTGCTTCGGCTGGTGCGGGCGGCGGCAGCACGGGGACAGGCGGCGGTGTTGCCGGCGCAGGCGGAGAAGCGGGCGGCAGCGTAGGCGGATCTACCGGCACGGGCGGCAGCGTCGGCGGATCATCCGGCGCGGGTGGCAGCGTCGGGGGTTCGAATGGCGGCGGCGGTGGCGTTGGTGTCGGCGGCCTGGGCGGCTCGGTCGGCGGCGCCGGCGGCGGCGGAGCTGGCGGAATGCTGGCACCCCCGATTGTCACGTTCACGGCGCCCACGGCGATGAACAAGCTCTGCGCGGTGGGCAACACCACCAACGGTTGTTTGGCCGATGGCTCCGGCACGAGCGCGGGCTGGCAGGGAAACATCACGGTTCACGCCGCGGCCGGCGGAGTCCCGATCACCGTCGGGAATTTGAATCTTTCGATCAGCGGCGGCGCGTTCACGGCGGCCGCGTTGAATTCGACGGGCGACGCCACGTTCACCGGCGTGACTGTTCCGGAAGGACCGGCCGTGTCGATCGTTGCGAAGACCGACACCATCGCTGGCCGCGGGATTGGAATGACGACAATCACCCTGTTGGTCGATACGATTCCGCCGGCGGCGGCTCCCACCTCGGTGGCGGCGGTCGTCCAGGATCGGCGCGCGCCGTCCTTCACGTTGTCGTGGAACGCGCCCGCTGAAAATGCAGGCGGCTATGACATTCACGTGAAGAAGCCCTCCACGTCGCCCGCGAATCCTTGCGGCACCGAGGTCAAGGCGGTTCCGTTCGCCGGCACTCCCAAGGCCGCGGGCATGGCCGAGACCATCTCTGTGACGGGACTCTACATCGAGAACGCGTACTGCTTCACCGTCGCCCCGAAGGACACGCTCGGAAACATCGGTGCGGTCGGTTCAGTGTCCGGCATCGCGGCGCGCTTCAACCAGACCCTCTTGCAGCCCGCCAGCGTCGCGGCCGGAGACGGGTTCGGTTACTGGATCGACGCCTCCGCGGACCTCATCGGGACCCCGGGATTTTCCGACATCCTGGTGGGCGAGTACAACGGGACCAAGGCCTACCTGTTCGCGGGAGGCGCCACGGTCAGCAACACGCCGGCCGTGACCTTCTCGGGCTCGACCCTCTACTTCGGCGGTTCGATCGCCGCCATTGGCGACATCGACAAGGACGGATCCGAGGACGTCGCGGTCACCTCCGGCGGTGAAGGTAACGGCAACATCTACATCTACAAGGGTAGCCGCTTGGTGCAGGGTGCAACGTTGACAGAGGCGCAAGCCGACTACGTCATCACTCCTGACGGAGGGTACCTGGGAACGTACCTCGGTTACCCGATCACCCGCATCGGCGATTTCAACGGCGACGGCAACGCCGACTTCGCCATGGGAACGCATACGTACGGTGGAACGCGCGGTCGCGTTGTCATCGTTCTTGGCAGCCCGACGTTTTCCTCGTTCGCGCTCAACGACGGTGCGGCCAATGCGAGCCGTCGGATCATCATCGATGGGGTCTCGGCGAACGACGGGTTCGGGACCAGCATCGCCAGCACCGGGTCGTTCTTGATCGTGGGAGCCGCCAGCGCGGGCAGCAGCGCGGGTATCATCTATTCAATCAAGCCCCGCGCGCCGGGCACGAACGGTTTCATCACCGTCAGCGCGGCCGCGGGTGACCTGTCGTATGCGGCGACGGTGGCCAACGGCCAGCTCGGCTACACCGTGAACGTTCTGGGCGGCGGCGGGGCGGGGATCCTCGCATCGGCGCCGTTCCTGGACTCCGGAATGGGGCACGGTACCGTGGATCTGCGCATCGGAGGGGGCCCGACTGGCCCCTTGGGTGTGACTTCGAAGCTGGTGGTGGATTCACTAGCGACGATGAATGACGATTCCTTTGGATTTGCGGCCTTTGGTGGCGGTTTCTCGGGCGGCAGTACCTCGTTCTCGTTTGTCGGCACGGATCTGGTTACACCCGATGCCGTCATTGTTCCGTACCAGGAGAACGGTTCGGTCGGTGCCGTTTACATCCTGGATGGGGCGGGGCTGGCAGCAGCCGCGCCGCCCATCAACGTAGCGACCACCGCCAACGTGAGGGTACCCCTTCCCGCAGGCTGGTTCGGGAGCTCCGGCTTCAGCGGGCCCATCAGGGACCTGAATGGCGACGGTTACGGCGATATTGCGGTGGGAGAGCTGGATGTCGCGGGCGCTTCAATCGCGGGACGTGTTCTCGTCCTTTGGTGACCAAGACCGAATGATCGTTCCGAAATCCTTGTGTCCTGCCTAGTCGCACTGGTTGACTGGGCGGGACACGATCGACGCGCCGACGATCGGCGTTGGACCGTCGTCGACCGAATGCTGGGTGCCGTCGCTCATCGCAACGTGGATGGCGTCTGGCGCGATGAACTGGACGGTGCCGTGCTGGGATTTGGCCTGCGCGCCACGACCGCCCGCCAGCGGGCTTGCCGCCAGCCAATCTTTGTCGATCGGAGCAGCCGGATCGCCGCCGTCTGCGACGCGCGGCTCGACAATCTCGATGACCTCCATCGTGAACTGGGGCTGGAAGGCGGGCCGGTTTCGGACGCCGAGCTGATCGCGCGCGCTTACGAACGCTGGGACCTCGATGCGGTCGTGCGGTTGCGCGGGGACTTCGCGTTCGCGCTTTTCGACCGTGCCCGACGCCGTATTCTCGCGGCACGATCCCCGTTCGGGATCCGAGGACTGCACTATCGCTCCACGGGTCCAGTGTTCGCCCTGGCTACCGAGCCGACCCAGCTTCTTCAGGATCCGGACACCCCCAAGGAGGTGGACTCACTGGCCGTTCTCGATCACCTGACCGGAGAATACGCTCATCATCGGCCCACGTTCTTCCGGGCCATCGCGCGGGTAGAGCCTGGGCACGTGCTCGTGGCGACATCGGACAGGCAAACGCAGCTTCGTTACTGGTATCCGCCGACAAAGGAGCTTCCGCCAGCGCCGGTCGTCGAGTTTGCGTCGGAATTTGGTCGGCTATTTCGGCAATCCGTTCGCGCGCGAATGGCGAGCCCGAGCCCCACGACCATGCACCTGAGCGGCGGGCTCGATTCGTCGTCAATCGTTGCCGTGGCGGTCGACGAGTTGCGCAGGCATCCCAGCTTGACGCCCTCTCTCACCGCCCTTGGGGCGACGTTTCCGGGTCTCGATTGCGACGAGTCGTCCTACATCGAAACGGTGCGCGCCCATACAGGGGTATCGCTCCAGACCTGGAACGGGGTGTCGGAAAGCCGATCTTCGGACGAGCTGCTCGTCGTCGATCCCGCGACCCCCTACGGTCGACCGCTGGGAATCGGCAACGGACCTCCGGGGGATCTGGAGACCGCGCGGGCGCTCGGGGCGCGGGTTCTCCTGACGGGCGAGGGGGGCAACCATGTCAGCGAGGAAACCAATTTCGTCGAGACCTTGATCGGACAGCGCCGGTGGCGTGGCCTGGCGGTCCATCTCTTCGGGACGCGAGTCCCCGGCGAACCCCCTCGCGCCCGGATTCAGAGAGGAGTGGGATTGCTGATGAGGCACCGCCTCATGGTCCCGTCCCGCCTGCGGGACGCCTTCGATTGCTATCTCGACAAGGAGAAATGGGAGCGTCGGCCGGTTCCGGACTGGATCGGTCCCGCCCTGCGGGCACTCTGGCCTGGCCCTCACCCCGACTCCCTTCAGTCGAAGGCGCATTGGGCCTCGCGCAGGCAGAAGGCGGTTTGGTCGCAGGTGAGCGATGCGCGAGCGACCTGGAACCTCGATTACCACGACCAGGTCGCGGCACGGTACGGCGTCGAAGTGCGATTTCCCTTCCTTGATGTCGATCTCGTCACCTTCGTGCTGTCGCTTCCCGAATCCGTCGTGGGTGAGACGGAAGATCCTCGGGGGATGCACAAGGCAGCCATGCGGGGCGTTGTTCCTCGGTCGGTGCTCGATCGGCGAACGGGGGCAACCTTCGACAACGCCCACATGCACAATTTCCGGAAGGCGCTGCCCGCGATCCGGGCGGCGATCCTGGCGCCTGACTGGTGGGCCGGGGACTACGTTCTGCAGTCCGCGGCCCGGCGCCTGCTCGATGACGTCACGCGTGCGGGCACCGGTTCGGTAGCCTGGACGACCGTGACTTTACTCAGGAACATCGCCGCCCTTGAGATATGGTTGCGCGCGATCTAAGTTGCACGCTCCCAGGAGGATTGCATGTCGACCCAGGAAAGCGCGCCCGACCGCGGCATTACCCCGTCCGACGACCCGTCGGTTTCATCCGGTGCCTACGAGCCCCCGCGGCTCGTGGCTGTTGGCAACCTGCACGAAATCCTGGCAGGAGCGCTCGGCTCACGGCCCGACGGCAGCAAGGGTGGCTTCAAGACAGGATAGTCCGGAGCCTGCCCGCTCCGAACTCCCGAAACGCCACGCATGAGCGGAATGAAGCGCGCTGGTCGATTGCTGCTGGAGACCTTTCGCGTGACGGCGGTCTTGCCGAAGGTCGAGCTGATGCGTTGCAGACTGGGGACTGGGCGTGCGATTGACCGCTCCCGGGAACGCGGACGTCACAGCCCGCTCAGAACACCGGAGGCCCGGACCGACCTGCAGCGTGTGATCCGAATGCTTGATCGTCTTATGCCGAGCGGCCCGAACTGCTTCCGTCGCGTCTTGCTGGAGGTGGCACTCGATCGGGCCGCGGCCGCGGAGCGCGTGATGCTGGGCCTGAATTCGGGCTTGGTCCGGCGCTCCGGTCACGCGTGGCTGGAGGCGGCGGGTCCGACGCCAGAGCGTTATGATACGCAACTGTCGGTGTGAACCTCTCGTCCTTCAGTCGATGAAGCCGTGGCCAATCGCAGCGGCTCGGCCGAGGTTCTGAAGTCCTTCCGGCACGGTCAGCTCGTAGCCCGAGACAGCGGTCGCCACGGCGACCACCTTAGCCAGTAGTGATCGTCGCGCGGCTGGCTCGATGGAACTGGCAAACGTATTGGCGAAGAGCAGGCCCACCGTCTCGGCCCGCGACAGCGATCGTCGTACCACCGTCGAACCCTGGCGTCGACGACGATCGAGAAAGTTGACCTTGGTGAGCGGCGCGATCGGAGCGTGAGGTTCGGAGGACGGCGGCACGAACGCCACCCGCGCGCCCCCGGATTCCGCCAAGAGCAGCGCCGCCTGGGCTGCCCATGTTTTGGTAGCGCCTTCGATCTGAAGCGGGACGAACACGCCGTCTGGCTGGGCTCTAAGAAGCAACATATCTTCCGCAAGAACCTGATGCCCAAGGGCGCCGAAGGCAGCGGCAGTGGTCGTCTTGCCGGCTCCGCTTGCCCCGAGAAAAGCAATCGTCTCCGCGCCCACGCGAACCGCCGAAGCATGAAGCACCGTTTCTCCTCCCAGCGTCAGCAACTTGGGGACGGCCGCGCATAGATACGACTCCAGGATCGGTGGACTGAACGATCGGAGGCTGATCACGTGATCGCCGGCGCGTCCGAGCTCGAGCACCGGGCCATCGCTGGTCACCGCGATGCAGCGCCCGTGTGAGTCGACCTGATAGCGCAGGCCCTGGTCCGGGAACTTCGAATGCTCCTTCGGGATCGTCAGGGCCAGGGTCACGTCGCGGCGGGCCGTCGCCGCCGGCATGGCGTACTCGGCCACAAGGAAGGAGGCAACCTCTTCTCTGGACGCGCCCCCCAGATACCGCTCCCAGATCAGGAAGGCCGTTCGATTCAGTGACGCGATTTGGCCACTGTCGAGATCCAACAAGAGTCCGGAACCATCGATCGCCGTCAGCTCATAGCGGGGCACCCCTGGGGCGAGCCACCGGTCGGCTTCGTCGTTCGGGGGGGATTCAGTCATGCGGCGCGCCATCCTTGCCATAGCGGACCAGCAGAGTCCCCACCCGCGTCAAGGCATCTCCGAGCGTCGGGAAAGCCGAAGGAAAATCGCGCCGGAGCACTTCTGCAATCTGTCCGTTGTTCGTTCGTCCATCGATGAGGGAGAGGATGGCCCGGTCGATCTCGGCTTCGGCGCCGAGGGTAGGGATGTGACTCTCGGTGCGTAGGCGAAGATCTTCCGGCGAGAGCAGCGCCGCTTTGAGGCTCGAATGCCGTCCCGCGCCGGCGGTGATGGGCCGAGTGGACACTGACCAACTCCAGATGGGGCGGGCGCCCGCGAAACGCACGCGAAAATCCACGTGCAGTACGGTCCCCTCCGCGACCGCGATAGGCACCTCAATCGGGAAGTAAGCATGGCCGTAAATCGACAAGGGCTGGTCGGGTGCCGTCGACATCGTGATCCCGTCCGCCAACGTAGCTTCGAACCAGGCACCAAGCCCGTCGCAGGTCCCGGCGCGCGTGGCCACGTATTGCGTGGACAGGGCAAGCTCTTTCGGGAACGGTGCCGCGTAGTCGAGATCAGGGGTCAGCGCCGTCGCGGGGGCCAGGAGGTCCTGCGGCCGAAGCTCCGTGCGACGCATCTGGTTCGCCGCAAGGCTTGCCAAAGGCGTGTAGTCCGTGGCGCCCCACCGACGCTTCCAGCCTGCGACGGAGTCGTGCAGGTGAGGCGCCTCCAGGGGCGAAAGGAAGATTCGGTCGGATTTGGGAATGATCCGACCTCCTCGAGCGAGGTCACGGTCGCGCGCGACCGCAATGGCGGTAAGACTGTCTCCGAGGATCGGTACCGCTCCGCGGAGATCCGCGATGATCAGGTCCACAGGCCTTGGCAACGACGCCTTGCGGATGTCGGCCTTGAAGAAGGTAATCTTGGAGATGCCATTGTCGGCGGCGATCTTGCGTCCAAGCTCGATCGATGCCGAGGGCTCCACGGCGAAGACGTGAGCCGCGCCGGCCTCCAGCGCCAGGAACCCCATCACTCCTGCGCCAGAACCCAGGTCCAGAACGACGTCGCCGGGTCTGACCGTGGCGCGAATAGCCCGCATGTAGGCGTCGATGCGACGTCGGTCCTGCATCATCAGCAGGTGTTCGAATGTCGAGTACATCAGCCGGGGAGAGCCGTCGCTGGGATCAGGAGACCACGTTCGCAGAGATCCCGCACGATCGCCTCGACGTCACTCACTAACGTGGCACGATCGATGGAATACTTCGCGGCCAACCCGTCCACAACGGCGGCCAGGGATGCTCCACCCTGAAAAAGATTCCACGCCTCGCGTCCGACCCGGTTCAGCTGCCAGCACCCTCCTGAGTCCAGGTCAACGATCATGAGCGCGCCGTCAGCCAGCGGCATCGACTCCACCTTCGGCGAGGGATGTAGCGTTTGAACGCGAGAATCGTTGGTCAAATTCGGCCTCCAGAGCGGCAGGACGACCCGACCGTCTGCCGCAGAGAGAGTACCTCAAGGCCGCGCCGAGAAAAGGCTGTTTCGTGCCCACCCGTGGCGTCGAGGGTGTGCTCGGTCGTCTCGCGGACCTCCTCGGTGGAGGTGTTATAGAACCGGGTGGTCATGAAGGTTCTGCAGGGGGGCCGCAAGTGAATTGTTCATGACGATAGCGTCGACCACAATGACCCCATGGCCAGTGAGCGGTGCGCGGTCCGAGGGCCTTCGGTCGCTGGTTCAGGTCTTTCTCCGACCTGACCCGTCGCCGGCAGCCTTCCTCGACGACGCAGCTGTGGACCTGGCGCTGGCTGAGAGCTTGGGAGCGCTTCTCGGGGCGCGCGTCGCCGAGGGGCGGATAGCCGTGCGCCCAGACAGGCGGGCAGCGCTGGTGGCCGAGTATCACCGGTGCCGAGCCGCTAACTTCGCGCGAGGGCGCGAGGTCGCAAGTCTGCTCGAAATCGTGGGCGACCGCGCGATCCCGATCGTTCTCTTGAAGGGCATGGCCTTGATCCAGTCGACCTTCGGAGAAGGCGAGCGGTCGATGGGCGACGTCGACGTGCTGGTTCCAGCTTCGCGGTGGGCGGAGATCTGCGACAAGGTGATTCGTGCCGGTTGGAGGGCCGAGGACCTTCCGGGCCGGGCTTACACGGTCGGACACGACTACGTACGCTCCTTCACCACCGGCCGAGGAGCCACCATCGAGATCCATCGTTTTGTCTGCGAGGAGAGCTTGTTCGCGTTCGACTACGCGGGTGCCGAGGGAATCTTCGCGCGCGCGCGCCGACTACCGTCGGGGCTTTCCGTTCCGGATGACAACGACCTATTTCTCACCCTGGCAGCCCACGCGGCGAAGCACACGTTCGACTTGCCGCTTCGTTCGTTCTTGGACGGAATCTTTCTCTTGGAACGAAGTCAGCTCCGGCTCGGCGAGGCGGCCGCGCGGGCGCGATCGTGGCGCATGGCGGTGGCGTTCCGGATGTGGCTCTCGGCCCTGTCCTGGTTGGCGCCGGATCGTATCGACGAGTCCATCGCCGTTGCAGGACTCGGCCAATGCGAACCTACGTGGATTGGCGGTGTACGAGCGCGCGTCGGGAGTCTCTTGTGGTCTCGCACCACGCACGTGTCACCCTGGCAAAGGTTCTTGCGGCTGGCCTGGCTGACGGACAGTCCCCTCGAGTGGGCTCGTCATGTTGCGACGCGAACGGGACTTCGTGCAATCGATCTCGTGGACGGAGAACTCCGGCGGCGCTTTTCCAGCGGACCCGGAACCTAGCTGGGACGCCGGCTGTTTCGATGCGTCCGGAGGTTGTGCCGTCTCTCGCACGAGCCTGGTCTAGACTGGCATCACGATGTCCCTCTCGACGCGGGAAACTGCGGAGCCCGTCGGCGCCCCGCCCTTACGCGGGCGGCTTGTCCACGTGTGCACCGTCGCGCTGTCGCTTGACTTCTTGCGCGGGCAGGCCCGGTACGTCGCTGCCCACGGCCTCGACGTGCACGTTGTCGCGTCACCCGACGGCGATGCGCTGGCCCGCTTCGCGCAAGCCGAGGGCGTCGCCACCCACTCCGTGCCGATGACTCGCGCCATCACTCCGGTTGCCGACGCGCGCTCGCTGCTTCACCTGAGACGCCTCATGGTCTCCCTGTCGCCCGACATCGTCCACGCTGGCACGCCCAAGGGGGGGCTGCTGGGGATCCTGGCCGCCTTCACGACCCGGGTGCCCGTGCGCATCTATCACATGCACGGGATTCGGGGCATGACGGCGCATGGGTGGCGACGACGTCTCTTGATGACCACCGAATGGCTGGCCTGCAGTCTGGCGACGCGGGTCTTATGCGTCAGCGCTTCGACCAGGGAGACAGCGGTCGCTGCGGGCCTGTGCCCCGCCGACAAGATTGTCGTCCTGGGAGCGGGAAGCTGCAACGGCGTCGACGCGCGCGGGCGCTTCAATCCAGATCTCATCGAAGTCCGTCAACGCGCGGACCTGCGTAGGGAACTGAACCTTCCACCCGCGGCGGCGGTCATCGGTTTTGTCGGCCGCGTGGTGCGAGACAAGGGCATTTGCGAGCTGGCGGCAGCTTGGGCCCGTCTAGCTGCCGACTTTCCCGACCTGCACCTGGTCGTGGTTGGCCCGCACGAGAAAGAAGATCCGCTACCTGCCGAAGTGCTGGAAATGCTCGATCGCCACCCTCGGGTACGGTTCGTTGCGAGCGTGGAGAACCCGGCGCCCTACTACGCTCTCATGGACGTGGTCATCCTGCCCTCGCACCGCGAAGGACTACCAAACGTGCCCCTGGAGGCGGCCGCCATGCGTCTGCCGGTGGTGGCGACGCGCGTCCCCGGTTGCGTCGACGCCATCGTCGACGGTGTGACGGGCACGCTGGTGGACCCCTACGTCGTGGAGCCGCTGGCCGACGCGGTGTCGGCCTACCTGCGATCTCCGGAGTTGCGCCGCCAGCACGGTGAAGCCGCGCAGGCGCGCGTCCTGCGCGACTTTGTACCGGAGACGGTCTGGGATGGCGTGCTGGAACTCTATCGGGCTTGCCTGGCGGCGCGCTAGCCGACGCGGGCGACCGCCGATTTCGGAGCCGATCCGATCAGTCGCGGATGCTCGCGAAGCCGGCACTATTGGTTATGGGGATCTGGGAGAAGTCGTAGGATGTACCCGCCAACGAAATGGAGTGAGCCGCCGAGGTCACGACGGTAGATGCCGTCTTGCTGAGCGCACTCTCGGACCCGGCACTGGCTTTGTAGATGAAGCCCGTGTTCCCGGTACCGTAGATCGGCGTGTTCGGGTTGTAGACAGAGAACGACGAGCCAGTTTCGGCAGAGATCGCCGAGCCGCCCAGGCAATTGAAGATGGAGAAGTAAGCCGTCGAATCATTTACGAGCGCGTTCGTGCTGCTCGTGAGGATCAGTTCCCCTCCCTCGATGTCGAAGCCATATTGAAACAGGGGCACGCCGCTGCTCAGGAGAAGGCTCGCGCCCTGGACGCCGCTCGCGTTGATGAAGAGGCTTTGAGCGCTGGCCAGATTGGAGTAGTTTCCGGTGAAAAGAACCGCGTACAGCCCGCCCTGCGAACTACCTTGCCAAAGGACGCCGTTGATGATCGTGTGGGAGATAAGCGGCGACGACGAGCCAAAGATCGCCTGTGTTGGGTCTGACGGTGTCGAAAACACTCCGCGAACCTCTACTTGATCGATCGCTGGGTATTGCACATTCGCCGTCCACGGAAATTGCTGAAGCACCGGCAAGGTCCAGACACGCACCGTCTCGCCCACCGTGAAATTCGCGGTGAACCCTCCAAAAAACGCGACGGCGTTCCAGGTATTCGGCTGCGTCAGGCGGACCTGATCGCTCGTCGGCGCTGACTGAATGAAGGCCCACTTGTCCTCGGCCGCATTCGAGATGAGGTGACCGACGTTTCCACTGGCACCGATCCCGGGGGCAGACAGGAGGAATCCGGTGTTCGAGGCAGGGACGTGGGTGGCGTATGCCGAGACGCTGTAGTCGCCGCCAACCTGAGTCTTCTTTCCGACGAAGATTGGGTATCCGGTACCGTGCTCGGACTTGACGTTGGTCATCACCGTCGAATCCGTCGGAGGCACGTCGGCGAGCAGGTGAAACACGACGGTGGTACTGATATCAGAACCGATGAGGCGTCGGTTCACTTCCGCGAGCGTCTTGCACGGGACCGCGTCGGCAGCGGCCAGGCTGGCGCCCCAGCAAGCGTTCTCGTCATTGCCGCCTACCGGATCGATCGCGAAGAAGGGTGCAGCGAGGAAGATCTGGTTCGGAATGCCTTGTCGCGTCCACTGCCGTCCGTCCGGCGCGTCCACCAAGACGTTCGGTATCTCCGACAAGCCGGTCGCCGGCACCAGCATGAAGCTATCACCCACGCTCTCGACGTAGGCGAAGGTGGTGTAGCTGGGAAGGCCCATGACCGACATCCCCGACAACTGGGTCGCTCCAGTCGAGATGCCGTCCACGGACAGGGCACCGGAGCGGTTCGATACCGCTATGGAGGACTTGGGTCGACCGGCCAAGTCACCGTCGCAACCGAAAAACATCAAGGGGAACAGCAGCAGCACGCGTTTCATGACCAATAACCCCTTACCCCCCTTCACAGCGCGACGGGCCCCCGGAGGACGTGGCGGGTGTCGTTGCGGAAGTCGGCTGTGACTGCATGATCAGACCGGCTTCCGGTTGAACGTAGGTCTGCGGGCCTTGGAAGTCAACGCCGGTCATTCCGTTTCGGGCGGGCCGTCGTTGTGTCCGAACCGCAGCCGGGGTTCTCCCGTGCCGCCGCCGCTAACCTGCCGCCGCCTTCACTTTCTTCACTTCGGCGATCAACTCCGGCACCGCCGTCTCCCAGGTCGCCACCAGACCGTAATCCGCCAGTTGGAAGATGGGGGCCTCGGCGTCCTTGTTGATCGCCACGATGACCTTGGAACCCTTCATGCCCGCCAGGTGCTGGATGGCACCCGAGATCGCGACCGCCACGTAGAGTTGCGGCGCGACGATCTTACCGGTCTGCCCCACCTGCAGATCGTTCGGGACCATGCCCGCGTCGCAGGCGGCGCGGCTGGCGCCCAGCGCGCCTCCCAGCAGGTCGGTCAGCTCCTCGAGGATCTTGAAATTCTCGCCGAGCTTCATGCCGCGGCCGCCAGAGACGACGATCTTCGCGTCGCCCAGCTCGGGACGCGCGCTCTTGGTGGCTTGAACCGACACCACCTCAGTACCCAGCGCATCGATCGCGCCCGCGGCGCCGGCCTCGATCGCGCCGGGCGTCGTCGCGGGCTCGGCCGGAGCGAAGGCCGTCTGGCGGACACTGGCCACGATGGTGGGCGATGCCACCTCGATGTCGCACAGCGCGTTCCCGGCGTACGCCGGGCGACGGAACCGGTTGGCGCCGTCGACGCGAACCACGTCCGAAGCCATCCCCGCTCCCAGCAGGGCGGCCGCCCGCGGCAGCACGTCCTTGCCCGTCGAGGTCGCCGTTCCCAGCAACGCCGTCCCGCCGGCGGCCTTCATGGCGGCTACCAGCACCGGGGCGTAGGTCTCAGCCATCGGGGCGGCCAGTCGCGCGTCGTCGAACGTCAGCACGCGCGCCGCATAGCGGGCGGCGTCGGCCGCTGCCGCGCTCAGGCCTTGGCCAATCAACACCGCCACCACCGGACCACCGTGATGCGCGGCCAACGCCCGCGCGGCTGACAGCGCGGGCAGCGACGCCGGGCGCAGCGCATTTCCCGAGACTTCGCAGAGGACCAGGACGGCGCCCATCAGATCACCTTCGCTTCGTTGTGCAGCTTGGCCACCAGCTCCTCGACGCTTCCGACCTTGGCGCCGGCCTTGCGCGCGGGGGGGGCTTCGTAGGCGACCACCTTCACCAGCGGCGTCGCCGCGACTCCCAGATCAGGCATCGTCAGCTCTTTGATCTCCTTCTTCTTGGCCGCCATGATGCCCTTCAGCGAGGCGTAGCGCTGGGTCTCCTCCCACTCGGCGTCGGCCGGCGCCAGCGCTTCGTTGCGAACGGCCTTCTTGCCGATGATGCGCAGGTCCACCGTCACGACCGCGGGCAAGCGCACGCGCTTCTCCTCGACGCCCGCATCGACCTCGCGGGTGGTCGTGGCCGTCTTGCCGTCGGCCGCCAGACGGATGCTGGCCAGGAACGTGGCTTGCGGCCACCCCAGCAGACCCGCCAGGATCTGGCCGACCTGGTTGGCGTCGCCGTCGACCGTCTGCTTGCCCAGCACCACCAGATCCGGTTTCTCCTGCTCGACGATCTTGGCCAGGATCCGTGCCACCGCGTCCGCGTCCAGCCCGGCCTCGTCGGCAATGACCAGCAGCCCGCGATCCGCGCCCATGGCCAGCACACCCCGCAGCTGCTGCGTGACTTCCTTCGGCCCGATCGACACCGCCACCACTTCACCGGATCGCTCGCCGCCCTTGCCCTTCTCGGTCAGGCGCAACGCCGTCTCGACGGCGTACTCGTCGAAGGTGTTGATCTGCCAGGTGGCGGTTGCCAGGTCGACCTTGCCGCCCGCCAGCTTCAATTTCTGCTCAGGGTTGGGAACCCGCTTGCACGTGACCAGGATTTTCACTTGGGATCCTTTATGGAAAGGTAAGGCGACGGTGCTCTAGCCGCTAGCCACCTTGAGGGCCTCTTCCAGACAGAAGAGGATCTCGTCGTCGAGATCGACCAGGTACACGGTGGCGGGCTGGGCTTGTCGGTGGGCGCGCAGCTCGTCGACGATGGCGCGGGCAGCGTCCGAGGGGTCCACGCCCCCGAGACCGGTCCCCATGCCCGGAATGGCGATCAGCTCGAAACCGTGGTGGGCGGCGGCCAGCAGGGCGGCCCGGGTGGCGCGGCGAACATTCTCGACGGCGACCTTGGTGCCGGGTTCTTCCATGGTGGGCGCATGAATCACGCGCTTGGCCTGAAGGGTGCCCGCATTGGTGACGACGGCAGCGCCCACCGCGATGGGCGCCAGCGACATCGCCTCACGCTGGATCGACGGGCCCCCGCGGCGCGAGAGCGCTCCCGCCACACCGCCTCCCATGATTCCTAGGGAATTTGCGGGGTTGACGACGGCATCCACCGGCATGGTGGTGATGTCCGTCTTGGCCAGATGGACCTGCATGGTAGGGGGACCGACCCGGTCACATTATCATCCCGCGTTGAGAAACGAAATGGCAGCGCGGTCGCATTTCCCGGGCGACGTCGCAATTTCCACCGCAGACGCCGGGATTCGCCCAGGCTGGCCTATGCCAGCAATCGGTCCAGTTGCTGCTCGACCTGGGCCTCGTCGGCGGCCTGCGCGACCGACAGTTCCTGCACGACCAGGCCGCGGGCGGTGTCCAGCATGCGCCGTTCGCCGAACGACAATGGCTTCAGCACCTTCAGACGGTAAAGGTCCCGGAAAACCTCGGCCACTTCGAACAACGATCCCGAGCGAATTTTCTCCATGAAACCCCGGTATCGGCGATTCCAGGTCTGGCGGTCCAGGTGGACATCCTTCTCTTTGAGAATCTCCATGACCTCGCCAATCTCGTCCTTGCCGACAATCCGTCTCAGGCCCACCTGGTCGGACTTGTCGATCGGGACCAGGATCCGGTTGTCGCTCTCCATCACGCGCAGGACATAGAAGCGCTGGATGCTCCCGAAGATTTCCTTTTGCTCGATGCCGAGAACCTCGGCGACGCCTTGGGATGGATAGACGGTCTTGTCTCCAACGGTGAACTCAGGTTGCACGTTCCACCTCCATAGTCCCCCTGACGGGCGTCAACTGATTGGAATCACTTCGAATTACAAGGCAAGACGGGGGGGCCGACACACGCTAGCCGTTTGCCCACAGAAGTGTCAAGAGCGATGTTACAGGCGCGTGAATTTCCGGCATTCTGATTGTCCGATCGGAAATGCGTTCCTGACCTCACCGAATTTTGGGCTCCCCGCGGGCCCGGAATCTGGGTTATTTTCGGCAGGCGATGTCTTACGGCTACAACGATTCGTTCGCCTCGGCCGCGCCCGTGGTCCAGGTTCAAAGGGTGGGTAGCTGGAAGCTGCTGGCGGGGGCCGTGCTGGCGGCGGCGGGGTTAGGGTTCGCTGGCTTCGTCTATCTCGGGCCCTTTCAGAAGGTGACCAAGGCGCTGCAGGCTCAAACCGCCGAGCTGGATCAGGCGCGGGGTGCCAGCGATCAGCTCGCGTCCGAGCGCGAGAAGCTGAAGGTCGCCGTGGAAAAGCGCATGGACGCCGAGCGCGAGAAGACCGCCAGTGATTCGAAGCAACACGAGGCGATGCAGACCCTGGCGTCCGACTTGAAAGGCGTCTTGCCCGCCGCGGGGGCCAATATCATCGTCGACGATACGCGGTTGCGGGTCAGCTTCGCGGTGGCGGCGCTGTTCGAGCAACCAAACTCGATCGGAATTTCACCGGCGGGCGACGCAGCGCTGAAGGCGGTTGCGGCGGCTTTGAAGAAGGGCGGCCTGCGGGCCAAGGTGAAGGCGAAGCTGATCCAGGCGCCGCCTCCCCGCGAGCTTGGCCAGTTCAAGGTCATCGCCGAGTTCGAGATGCTGCGGGCGGCGCGGGTGCTGCTGGTGCTGGCGAATGGCGGCGCGGCCGCTGATCACCTGACTGTGGCTGGCGAACTGCCGCCAGCCGGTGCGCGCAAAGGGGGGCGGGGCGGCGTCCCAGACCGCGTGGACATCGAGATCGAGCCAGAGTGATCCGCGGCCCGACCGGCGCGGGCGGGAAGTCGAGCCTGGTGCCAGACGCATCGGACGGGCGCAGCCGACGAGCCCAGCGCGCACACGGGAGCCGCGCTCTGACGATCTTGATGTTCGTCATCGCGCCGCTGGTGCGGTCCGAGCCTGCCCTTGCCTCGGACTTCGTGCTGACGTCGCGAACGATCGGCCAGGGCTATGCGGAGCGGCGCTACGGTCCCGGAGGCGCGTCCGAGTTGCTGACGCGCCGGCGCCTGACCCAGTACCTGAATCTGTCGATGTTCAACATCGAACCGGAGCGCTGGCGCGGCAAAGACGGCGATCGGAATCTGGTGTCGCTGGAGATCGGTATGCGCTTCGACAGCGACTTCGGTACCTTCCTGACCGGACGACCGAGCGGGCTGGACACCATCCGCGAGCTGACGCAGAGCCAGTTCGACGTGCTGTACGCCTACCTGCTGGCGCGCGACGTGGCCGGGCACCTGGATGTGCAGCTGGGGCGTCAGCTGCACTATGACCTGGTCGATTTCTATTCGTTCGATGGCGCGGATCTCTGGCTGCGTCCGGGGCCCTTCGTCTCGCTGCAGGCGTTCGGTGGAACCGAGGTCCGTGGTGAGCTGCCCGTTTCGGCGCCCCTGTATGAGCTGGACGGCACCAGCCCCGGCTCGCGCGATCAGGCGACGCGTCCAGCCCAGAGCAGCGCCTGGCGACCGATGGTGGGGGCCGCGGTCGCGCTGGATCGCTCGTCGCCGGTGAACGCGCGGGTGGCCTATCGAAAGGTCTTTTCGCAGACCAGGGATCAGTTGCCGGGTGAACCAGGCAGCGGCGTGAACCACGAAACCCTATCGTTCACGGGGGACGCGCGCTGGCGCGATCGCCTGTTCCTGTCGGTGGGCGCGCGTTACAACTTGCTGGTCGCGGCCTGGGACGATCAGCAGGCGGCGGCGCGCCTCCGGGTGGGCGTGCGGCACCTGTTGTCCGTCGAGTACAGCTTCTTGGCGCCGACGTTCGACGGCGATTCGATCTGGAATATCTTCGGTGCGGGTTCGTATCGCGACTGGCGAGCCGCGTACGATCTTCAGGTGACGCCCGCCTGGCGCGCGCATGTGCGCGGCTTCGTGCGCCAGTTCGTGGATGCGTCGGGTGTGCCGACGGTGTTGTCCGACGCGGCTCCGGGCGGACGGCGCGCCAGTGGTGCCAGCGCCGGTTTCGATGTGCGGGGGCCACGCGGCCGCGCGCGCGCCGATGGATACGTCGAGACGGGCTACGGTGGCTGGAAAGTGGGTGGCGATGCTTCGGGACGCTGGATCTTACGGCCTAATCTCTTTGACCTGGAAGGGCGCGTGACGTTATCGGCCTGGCGGACCGATAACGTTCCGCAGCCGCGCGACGCGATGATGGTCGGCGGTGCGCTCGGGTGCATCTATCACCTGGGCCACAAGATGCGGGTGCACTTCCTGGGCGAGGACAACACCGGGACGTACTATCGCGCGCAAGTGCGTGGCCTGGCTGTGCTGGAAATGGACGTGACGCTGTGACCGTCTCGGGCGCGCGGCTGTCGATGATCGTGGCGGTTTCAGCGATCGGCGCCCTGACCGTTCTGCCCGTGATGCGAAACAGCCGGGCTGCCGACGCGGGGGCGCCTGATCAGGGCGGGCGCGCGCCTCCGCCGCGAGCCAGCGTCCCCACGACCGGTCCCGCGGGCGAAATCGAGCCGCTGGTCGGCGGTCCGTCGTCGGTGGTGTACCCGCCGCCGCGCATCCCGTTGACCTTCGATCATGCGAGGCATGCGCAACGGGACATCGGCTGCGAGAAATGTCACGCCGCCGCGCCGCGATCGACCGCCGCCAAAGACGATCTGCTTCCCGGTGAGCAGACCTGTCGTCCGTGTCACGCCATCGATCGAACCAATCCCGAGCAAGCCACCGCGGCCGGAGCCCCGCCCACCCGCTGCGACGCCTGTCATCCCGGTTTCATGCCGCCGCCCGGAGCGGCCGGCCGGTTCGCCGCGCCTCTGCGGGTGGCCATCCCGACCGCCGCCTTGAAGTTCAACCACAAGCTGCACGCTGAGCGTGGCATGGCCTGCGGGCTTTGCCACGCCGGTGTCGATGGCGTCGCGTTGGCCACCACCGCCGAGTTGCCGAAGATGGCCCTGTGCCTGGGATGTCACGATGGCCGTCAGACCACGGCCCGCTGCAGCGCCTGCCACGTGACGTTGCCCGACGGCCGCTTGCGAACAGCGTTTCCCTCGGGTGCCCTGATGCCCGGTGGTTCGCTGCGCGGCGTGGATGCGCACACACCCGGCTTCCGGACGGACCACAAGGTGGCGGCACGCGACGAGCGCTACTGCGCGACCTGCCACAAGCAAAGCGAATGCACCGACTGTCACGCGGCCGGCGTGATCCGTCCGGCGGACTTTCATCCGGGCGACTACGCCACCGCGCACGCGGTCGACGCGCGCCGCAACTCGCCGAACTGCTCCTCTTGTCATCGCAACCAGACCTTCTGTCTGGGCTGCCACCAGCGTCTGGGCGTCGGCCCCGATCCCGAGGGCGGCTTGCCGGGACGTCAGCCGGTGAATCCCTTCGGAACCGGGACGGGCGTGAAGCAGTTTCATCCGCCGGGCTGGGCGCGCGACGAGGGCGGCAATGTCCTGCGCGACGCCACGCCGGCCAGCCACAGCTTCCAGGCCCGCCGCAACATCCGCGCGTGCGTCTCCTGTCACCGCGAGGAGAGCTGCCTGGCCTGTCATTCGGCGGATCCCACCCGATCGCCGGTGGTGAACCCTCACCCGCCCGGCTTCGGAACGTCGGCCACGTGCAGGGCGCTGGCCCAGCGGAACACACGGGCCTGCCTGAAGTGCCACGCCCCCGGGGCCGCGCACTTGTCGTGCGACTGAACGGCCGATGCCCGGCCGACGACACGGTCAAAATTGAAGATCGACTCCCAAAACCACTGCAATGCCCTGGGGGCGATACATGTCCCGCGTCCACTGCGCGGGAATTGGGCTTCGGTTGTTGGAAAGGTTTGTGCCGGACAGGCGGACAGCCGCCCTTCTTCCAAAGGCCTGCCGCCACATGAGGGTGGCGTCGAAATAGTATCGATTGCGCACGATCACAAACGTGTCCGTGACATTGTCGTGGGCTGACTGCTCGGTAAAGTAGCGCGCCGAAGGGGAAAAGACGACGCTCGGGATGGGCTCCCAGTTGAGCCCAATGTTGGCTGTCATCAACGGGGACCCAGTCAGACGGCGGGAGTCTGGATTGTAGGCGGCCTGCGGCTCCGGGACATTGGGCGGAAGGGGAGGGTGCGGAAAGGCATCCAAGGTCGAGTGGTTGTGGGCAGCATTCGCCCAGACATTGAGCTGCGCGACGATCATGGCTTGGACCGCCAGTTCCGCGCCGTTGCCCGTGAAGTTTCCGATGTTGGTGAAGGGATAGAACCAGCTTATGAAATCCTTGAGCTCCTCGTGGTAGACGCTCACGCTCAATCGAACGCGATCGAAGTACAGGATGTTCTGCCATTCGAAGGTCTGTAGAATCTCGGGATTTTGCGGCGGGATAGAAACCTGCGTGAAGAAGGGGTTGCGTGGATCGCCGATATTCTGTCTCCCCCACACGTAGTTCAGGGCCGCCAGGGCTGACGGCATGCGGACGGCCCTGTTGAACATCAACTTCGAGACCCAGTTGGAGGTAGGCTGTACGATGAGATCCGCGCGAGCCCCCGGGAACCAGCGATCCCCCGGGAGCTTGGTGTTGTGGTCGGCGCGTATGCCGCCGACCAACTTCAACCATGGCAGGGGCTGGTAGGTATCATCGAGGTAGAAGCCAATGGCGTAGGTGTCCTTTGTGAACAGCGCGGTTCGAGGGATAAACTGGGCAGGTGAGGTGAAATTCAAGTCGAACCAGTTGTCGAAGTTGTCCTCGTAATTTGCCTGGACGCCAACCTGAACGAAATGGTGCGCAAGTCCCGAGGACTGGAGTGCGAGCTCACCGGCGTAGTACCGCTGCTTGTTGGACAACTCCAGGGCGTCGATGGGCACTCCGCCGCGGTTGAGTCTAGTAATCGCCTTGAGGGTGGCTTCGGCCTTGACGACGCCGGTCAGGCTGTCCGTCCAATGGTGCTCGTTCTTGACCAGCAAGGAATAGAACTGGTCGACATACTGTCCGTTGTTTTCGCGCGAGCCATCGTCGATGTTCATCTCGGGGAAGCTGGATCGATAGGCCGTCAGCTGGGTGGAAACTTCCCTGTACTGCCCTTTGAGGACTCCGAAAAAGCTAGGCCAGTCCAGTGCCCCAGTTTGAGCGCGGCCCGCACGAACGGGACGGTTGAGCATGTCCCACGCGTCGAAACCCCGTTTCGCCTCGGTGCTGAGAGATAGGCTGACGAATCTGTCCGGTGCCCACTTCTTTCCGGCCATCAGCGTTGCGTCGTACTTTAGAGAGTTTCCGGCGGCAAGCACTACCTCCGCTCCTTCGACATCCCGGGTTATGACGTTGATCGTCGCGGCCAGAGTGTTGGCCTGCTGGAAAAAGGCTGACGGGCCCACCACGACTTCAACGCGGTCCACGTTGTCCAGGTTGATTGGGCCGTTGAGATAGTCAGGCTCGTGAGTGTTGTTCAGATTTTGGCCGTTGATGAGAAGCGTGGTCTTCTCGTTGTCGTTCGCGTTTAGCCCCCGAACGCCGGTGATGAATTGAAGATCCTTGTGAAACACCGTAAAGCCAGGGACGGTTTGAAGGAGCTCTCCGAGGCTCCGGTACCCGCGGTTTTGAATCATCTCCCGCGTGTACACGTGAACGCTCCCCGGTGCTTCATCCACCAGTTCCTCCACCCGCGAGAGCGTGGACTCGGTGGTGACCTTGACCTGCGTCAACTCCTCCAGGCTGAGCCGCTTGAGAGGATCTTCAGCGGGCTGGGGCTCTCCCTCGGCAGCCCACGCGGAAGCGTCAAAGAAAGTTGTAAGAAGTATCGCCCAGGCCATGGCGGCCCGGTTGCTCGATCGCTCAGTCATTTCTGCTGCCTCTTCAAATGCTCAACCTAAGTAGCCGCGAACTGATCATCAGGGCTTCCTGCTGAGCGGCTGCTGCATTGATCTGAAATCGCACGTTCTTGCCCGCCTTGATGAATCGGATCATGCCGCCCTGGGAGATAAAGTGCTCGGAGTCGCCAACGGTGAGGACCGCGCCGCCTCGGACGGCGGCAAGTGCCTGATCGATCCGGTCGGACTCCGCCTTCGGGATGAAGACGATTTGGCAGCAGTCCTTCAGCTCTCCCAGCGTTCGACAATGCCGAACGACCAATTTGTGTCCGTGAACGACCTCGCCCTGGGTAATCCGCTCCAGCGTCCCGCCGAAAGGATCGCTCCCAAAAATTCCGATCACCAAGGGTGCGCTGGAACTGGAGAATGCCCGCGCCGGCCATTCCACGAACTTGGCAAAATTGAAAAGATAGGCCGCCTTGATATCAGATTCAGGAAACTCGGATGCGCCCAGTTTCCCAACCAGGAGAAGCAGGAAGAGGAGGGCGAGCCGCCACCGAATTTCGAGCCTCACGCCGTCTCGCCCATCGCTGAGCGTCGCTCTTGTCGATTCAAAGCCGCGTGGACGGCACGCGCCAGTACGTCTGCCGTAAAAGGTTTCGAAAGCAGGGTGATTCCCGGTCCGCGAAGGCTCGGCGTGAGGCTGGCGTCGGGTGCATAGCCGGAGATGAATATCACCGGCAATCCGGGCAACCGCTCTGACAGGAGACGAGCCAGGTCACCGCCGCCAAGCCGTGGCATCACCACGTCACTGACGAGCAGGTGGATGGGCCCGTCGTATTTGGCTTGCAGCTCGAGGGCCTCCTGGCCGTCACTGGCGACCAGGACCTTGTAGCCGAGGCCGGACAGGATCATGAGGGCAAGATTGCGCACCGAGGCCTCGTCCTCTACGAGCAGGATGGTTTCCGCCCCGCGCGGAGCTGGCTGGACGGGGGCCGCGCTGATGTGGGCGTTGGGGGCTGCGGCGTCCGCGGAGATTCGCGGCAGAAGGACGCTGAAGGTGGTTCCCGCATCCGGCGCACTCGATACCTCGATGTGACCCCCACTCTGCTGAAGGATGCCGTAGACCATCGAGAGGCCGAGGCCAGTTCCCCTTCCTACCGCCTTGGTGGTGAAGAACGGCTCGAAGATGCGTGCCTGTACCTCGGGGCTCATGCCCACGCCAGTATCTGTGACCCTCAGCCTGACGTAGCGGCCAGGCTGCATCCCGCGTTGCAAGGATGATCGTTCGTCGACCTCCACATTGTCCGTCTCTATGGTCAGCTTGCCACCCTCGGGCATGGCATCGCGGGCGTTCACCGCCAAGTTGAGAATCACCTGGTCCATCTTCCCGGGGTCTGCGAGCACAACGCCGAGATCTGCGGCGGATAGGACAGAAAATTCTACGTCCTCGCCGATGAGCCGCTTCAACATTTGGGCCGACGCGCGGACGACTGCGTTCAGATCGAGTCTCTGCGGCGTCAACACTTGCCTGCGGCTGAAAGCCAGGAGTTGACGAGTCAGGCTCGCCGCTCGTTCTGCCGCGCTCAAGACCTCTTCAATGTATGCACGGGACTCCGCGTCGCTGGGAAGCGTCTCCAGCGCGACCGCCCCGTATCCACAGATGACCGTCAGGATGTTGTTGAAGTCGTGCGCAATGCCGCCAGCCAATTGCCCGACGGCTTCCATCTTCTGAGCCTGCCGAAGCTTGGCTTCGCTGGCCTGGAGATCGCGCTCCGCCTGCTTCTGATAAGTGACGTCGCGAAAGACCATGATCGCGCCCACCACGACACCTTGCGCGCTACGAAGGGGCCTGGCGCTGGCATTGACCCACAGGCCTCCGCGGTCCGCCGTCGGTTCCAGGTAGAGCTCTTGCTCCGCTGCGAGCTCGCCGCGGAGCGCGCGCACCAGCGGCAGCTGCTCGGCAGGATCAAGCTGGGCTTGACTGCCGCAGGAAACCTTGAAGTGCTCTGGCCACTTTGCCAGCGGGGTATCCGGCCCCGAACCGGTGATGCGTCTGGCGGCCGGGTTCCACACCAGGATCTTGTCGTCTTGATCGATGACGATCAGACCTTCTCCCATTGTGTCCAAGATCGAGCCCAGGAACTGCGCCTGCTCGCGGCTGTGAAGCTCGGCTTGGCGTAGCGCCGAGTCGGCATCTTGGATCCGATCGAGCATGTGGTTGAAGGCGCCGACCGCGGCGCCAATTTCGTCGTTACCGCGTCGTGGGGCACGGAGCGCATAGTCGCGCTTTTCAGACACCCGACGAGCCGTCTCCGCCAGCTCCAGGATGGGCAGGGAGATCCCCTGGCGGAGTCGTGACGACACGAGGACGCCGATGCCCAGCGCGGTCGCGAGCGTCAGTACCAGGACCAGCCCAAACAACTGCATTCTCGCCCACAAATCGTGCTGGGAGGCGACCAGGCCCAGGGTGCCCACGCGTTCGGAGTCCAGCATCACCGGCCCTGACTGCATGAACAGACCGCCCTCGAATCCAGCGCCATCCGGCGCAGGCGACGGCGGGCAATCCGTGCGCGTGCTGCCGTGGCCCACGAAACTGGCGAACAGGCGACCGCGGCGGTCGTAAAGACAAGCCATGCGTATGTCGCGCTGGGGCTTGAGCGCAAGCAAGATCTCGCGTGCGGCGGGCTCGTCGTTGAAGGCCAGCGCCGCAGTGCTGTTGGCACCGATGATCTCACTCACCGCTGCCATCTCTGCGGTCATCGTCCGGCGGTGGCTGAAGTATTCGAAGGCGCCCAGCGCGAGGCCGGTCAAAACCAGCGAGGCGCAGGTCGTGACCATCACGACGATCAACAACTTGGCCCGAATCGACGCGGACTGGAGCATCAGCGGTCGCCTACGCTCTGTCCGCCATCACCTCTAGTACCGTTCTCCATGGGTCATGCCCCGTCTCCGCCCACGTCAGCGCTTTCCGCGAGGCGAGCCACCAACTACTACGTCGACCCATCAATGGCAACGACAACAAGTCGCGCACCCAGCGGACGCGGCGCGCCAAGCTTTGCGCGGACTTCCAGATTCAAAGCAACGACTCGATCGGACAGGCGACGGATTTGTCCACAAGGCTGGACCTTTGGTGATGAATTGACCTCACGTGATTCTTGGGGCATTGGTGCGGTCGTGGAGATCGACCCGGGCGCGTTCGGTGAGCCCTCGGAGCGGAGCCGCACCGCCATCGTGCGGTCGAAGCGGGTGAAAGGCCACGCGATGTCCCGCTTCATACAAGTGCTTTCGGTGGTGCTGCTGGTTGCGACACCGTTGTCCGCCGGGGCGGGCCTCCGCGTGACCGACGAGAAGCTGGGTGTGACGTTGACGTTGCCCGACGCGTTCGAGGCGGGTGCGGCTGTGACGCCCCCGCCATCCGAGGGGCAGCCCGCACCCCTGACGTTCAGGCGTGGCCAGGTGGGGGCGGATTCCTTCGCAGTGCTGCAGCTGACGCCCCTGCGAGGAACGATCGGTCGGGACAAGATCGGTCGGAAGATCGTCGAGGATTCAGCCCGCGCCGCGGTCCGTGGCAGCGAATACCGCATCACGACCTTCGGGTACGAGACGGCGCGCTGGAACGCGTTCGAACTGGAACTGGTGGTCGGGCAGGTCTCCATCAAAGGGCGGCGCTTTGTGACGTTGTCGACGCAGGTGCCTCTGGTGCGCAACGCACTGCAGATCAGCCTGATGGGTCCCGCGGAAGAGGAGGCCCGTCTGCGTGCCGAGTTTCAGGCGACGCTGAGCGCGCTGGTGGGCGAGAGCAACTGGCTGAATGACCAGCAGCGCAGCGAGCGCCTGGGGCGCATCGCCGGCATGGCGATCGGGGGCCTGGTGGGGACCGGCGTAGTGCTGGCGGTCATGTTGCGCCGCCAGCGCCGTCAGCGCCGCGCCTGACTACGGGCAGGGGTTGCGGGTCGGCGCGACGACCAGATCGTCGTACCAGAGCTTTCGCACCGTGCCGTGCAGGGCGTTGTATCCGAACTTGAAGACCTTGAACGCCGACGCCTGGGTCGGATAGTTGGTGGCATTGATCTGCTGCTTGCCGCTCATGTAGAGCGCCTGCACCTTGGCCTGCCCATCGAACGAGATCTCGATGCAGTGCCAGGTGTCCTTCGGCAGGGTGAACGGCATCGTTCCGCCGCCGGAGGTTCGCCCGTAGCCCATGGGCCATCGCACGTCGTCGTGCGCATTGAAGGCCAGCCCCACGTCCTCGGCGAACTCGACGTTCATGCTGTCGTTGGGATCGTCGCTGCCGGCCGCGTACGCGTAAACGTTGTGATCGTTCGTGCCCAGGTCCACGTCGCTGCGCAGGTAAAACCGCACCCAGAAGGCGGCGCCCGGGGCGGGGACGGACAGCATCTTGTAGGCGCCGCCGGTCTCGCTGATGGTCTTCACGCGCAGCGAAGACTTGCCCGAGTTGTGGACGGTGGTGTCGATCTCGAAGTAACTGGTGAAGGGCGTTGCGGGATCGCCGTTCAGCTTGAAGACGGCGTCCTTGGGTAGTCCCGCCTCCTCGAAGCCCGAGCAGAACGTCGCACCGGCGGGACAGGTGCCGGCGCCGCTGCCACCGGCGCCGCTGCCGCCGGAGCCAGTGCCGCCGGTAGCCTTGGCACCGCCGTTGCCGGTGCCACCGGTGGCGCCGCCGCTGCCCGCAGTCGCGCCGCCCGCCCCGCCGCTGCCGGTGCTGCCTCCGGATGCGGAACTGCCGCCGCTGGCGCTGCTGCCCCCGGAGGCCGAGCTGCCCCCGGAAGCCGAGCTGCCACCCGAAGCCGAGCTGCCACCGGAGGCCGAGCTGCCCCCGGAGGCCGTGCTTCCGCCTGAGGCCGTGCTCCCGCCTGAGGCCGTGCTTCCGCCTGAGGCGGAGGTGCCACCGCTGCTGGTGCTACCGCCCGACGCCGACTTACCGCCGCTACCATTCCCACTGCCACCGCTGCCTCCATTGCTGGACGACCCTGCACAAGCACCCAGGGCCAACACACTGAAAGCGATGCCGAACACGGAAAGGGGGCGGCGACGTATGAGGGGGGAGCGGAACACCAGCATGGGATCTCCTTCAATGGCGCCGGAGGGCCGGGAAGATGGCACGGAAAAAGGACACCGAAAGGGCCGCGGTTATAGCATCGGCCGCCGGCCGATCCCGTACGAAGTTGACGGTCACCAGGCAAGTTGCGCGCTGGTGACCAAGCCCCCCGTCACGCCACCGTCCACCCACCAGCGCGCGTAGCCAATCCGCGTGACGAGCCGTGGCAGGGGCCTGCGTCCGCCATACAGCGGAAACGGGGTCGGGGCGCGCTGGATGGCGCCGAACCCCAGTTCCAGGCCTCCTTCGACGCCCAGCACGCCGTAAAGCTGTGGTGCCCGGGACGCGTCGCGTTCGACGGAGACCAGAGTGCTAGCTTCCCCTCCCGCGAATATCCCGATCTGACGCGGGCTTTCCGGGGTGCCGCCCGACCAGAACGGCGTCGAGACGTGGGCTTGCAGGCCGCCCCCCGTGAAGGCCGAGGTCGGTGACGTCAGCGAGCCATCGATCTGTACCAGCAACCGCGACACGAAGCCCAGGTCGAGCGTGAGGCGCCCGATGCGAGAGGCGTGTGAGATGACGGTCGCGGCGGCCATGCCGTGCAGGTGGCGGCCGGACAGGCTGTGGTTCTGAAGGCCGATGCGCCACGTACCGGAGACGGGTTCGATCTGCCAGCGTGAAAGGCCACGCGACGGATCGGCTAGCGTCAATTCCAGCGGGCCCCCTTTCGGGCCGGGAAACGACAACGTGGTCAGGCGCGGAACATCGTTGCCGGCGAAGCGGTACGCGGGGAACACCACCCAGTACGAACGGGTCTCTCCGGGGGGAACCACCACCGGGTTCAGCTTCAGATGATAGCCACCATCCGAGCTTTCGTCAGAGAACGCGCCTTCGCCGGCCCAGGCGGGTGCCAGCGCACGGGTTTCACCGGGCGCGCTCGGGTCCAGCGCCATTCGCCACGCGACGGAGGAAGGACGGAGATGATACGCGCCGGCGCCGTTGTTGGTCAGCGTCAGCTCCGCCACCACCGCGGTATCGGCGGTCAAGCCGACGTCGGCGATCTCGTCAGCCAGCTGGACCTGCTGGACGGTCGCGCGTAAGCCGTCTCGGGTCGTGCTGGCGGGAGTGTCGAGTCGGGCCACCTCGAAGCCATTGCCGCAGCCGCCGACGGTCAGGACGGCGAGCGTTGCGAGGAAAAGCGCGATTCGGGTCAAGACAAAGCGGACGAAGACCATCCGTACAATCGGGACTCCAGACACAAGCTAGTGGACACCAACCCACGCGGCGGCGTTGCCTCCGTCGATTGACTTCCTGATCCGCGCAGCATCGCCCGCAGAATTTTCGATCCCGCGCAACTGAACCGCGTTCCGGACGATATCGAGTTTCGTGATGTGGAACCAAGCGTCGTGCCAGGTTTTTGCCCGCAGCCGGGAGGGAAAACGGTGAACCGAGAAGTGAAGATCAAGTCGCCGCTGGGCGAGGATGTCCTGCTGTTCGAAAAGATGCACGGACAGGAGGACCTGAGCGGCGGGTTCGATTACCAGCTATCGGTGCTGAGTGAGAACCACGCCATTGACCTGTCGAAGCTGCTGGGGAAGACCATCACGCTGAAGATGGAGCTGCCGAAGAAGGGGCATCGCTTCTTCAACGGCCACGTGGTGAGCGTCTCGATGGAAGGGACGACCCACCGGCATTCGCGATACAACCTCGCGTTGCGGCCCTGGACCTACCTGCTGTCGCTGTCGTCGACGTCGCGCATCTTCCAGAACAAGACGGTGCCCGAGATCGTGAAGAAGGTCTTTCGCGACGCGAAGTTCACGGACTTCGATGGCGATTCACTGCACGGCACGTACCGGACTTTGGAGTATTCGGTGCAGTACCGCGAGAGCGACCTGAACTACGTCAATCGTTTGATGGAACAGGAAGGCATCTATACCTACTTCCGGCACGAGAACGGCAAGCACACCCTGGTGCTGGCCGACTCGGTCAGCGCGCACGCGGCGACCCCTGGCTACGAAACCGTGCCGTACTTCGCGGTCGACGAGGCGGAGGAGCAACATGAAGACGCCATCGGGTATTGGTCGGTGGGGCGGCAGATACGGCCCGCGGCGTTCAGCAGCTCCGACTATGACTTCACCAAGCCCACCGCCAAGTTACTGACGCGGTTGAAGCGCCCGATCGTGGAGGGACACGCTTACGAGGTCTACGACTACCCCGGGGAATACCTGACGTCGGCCGAGGGGGAGCAACACGTGAAGGTGCGACTGGATGAGTTGCAGGCGAACTTCGAGGTCACCCACGCGGCGGGAACGGTGCACGGGCTGTTCGCGGGCGCGCTGTTCACGCTGGACGGACACCCGCGCGCCGACCAGAACGTCGAGTATCTGGTGACGTCGGCAACCTACGACATCGCGGGCAATGCCCACGATACCGGGGAGCACGAGGACAAGCGCTTCCGCGGCAGCTACACCTGCCTGAACAGCCAGACCCAGTTCCGGAGGCATTCGCGAACGCCGCGGCCAAAGGTCGACGGTCCGCAGACGGCGACAGTGGTGGGCAAGGCGGGCGAGGAGATCTACACGGACCAGTACGGCCGCGTGAAGGTGAAATTTCATTGGGATCTGCACGCGGACAAGAACGAGAAGAGTTCGTGCTGGGTGCGGGTGTCGCAGGTGTGGGCGGGGGCGCAGTGGGGCGCGATGCACATCCCGCGGATTGGCCAAGAGGTCATCGTCGATTTTCTGGAGGGCGATCCGGACCGGCCGATCATCACCGGGCGCGTGTACAACGGGCTACAGATGCCACCTTACGCGCTGCCGGACAACATGACCCAGAGCGGGATCAAGAGCCGGAGCACACCCGGCGGTGCGCCGTCGAACTTCAACGAGATTCGCTTCGAGGACAAGAAGGGGAAGGAAGAGCTCTTCATCCAGGCCGAGAAGGACCAGAACACGCGCGTCAAGCACAACCAGTCGATCTCGGTCGAGGGTGACCGCAGCGTCAGCGTGGGAGGCAACGAAACGATCAGCGTGACGGGCACGCGGTCGTCGACAATCACCAGGAAGGAGACACAGACTTTCAAGGACGCGCGCGAAATGACGGTGACCCTGACCGACACCGAGACCATCACCGGTAAACACACCGGCAGGTATCACGGCGGGCGCGAGGAAACGGTCGAAAGCGGCGACACCCTGACGGTGGTCGGGTCGAACAAGGTCGTCACGGTCCACGGCCAGTACAACACCACCGCCGACGCGCAATTTCAGGTGATGCAGGGGCCGAACAAGTTGCTGATCAAGGATGCGGTGGACGTAGATTCGGCCGGACCGATCCACCTGCACAATCCCACGTCGTCGATTGAACTCAAGGCCGGGGTCTTGACCATCACGTCGGCCACCGAGATCGTGCTGGAGTGTGGGGCGTCGAAGATCTCCTTGAAGAGCGACGGCACCATCGAGCTCGCTGGCGCGCAGAAGGTAAAGGCTTCGGGGGCGGCGTCGGGTCTACAACTGGATGCGGCCGGGGCAGCCATGTCCGGGACCAAGGCGACAGTCTCGGGGACGGCGATGACCGAGATCACCGGCGCCGTCGTCAAGATCAACTGAGTCTCGGGAGACGAACGTGGAATCCATCGCGCGCCCGCTGCGTCTCCTACAACAGGAGGTTTCGTGGTTCACCCGGGCCGTCGAGCTGCGGCTCTTGCACGTGCGAACCGACGCGACCTTGCGCGGAGCCGTGCTGGACCTGGTGATGGCGCATGAGAGTCACGCCGACAACCGTGGCCTGTTCCTGCGTTTCGAGGATGCATCGATCAAACCCGAAGGCGGCTGGGACGAACGCACCCGGCGGCTGCACGCGCTGTGGCAGGAGAAGACCGATGCCCTGGCGTCCGCGGGAATTCACCTGGGCTCGATCGACGGCCATGGTAGCCGCGGAGCGGATTTCGCGGCAGTGCTGTACCGGGCGAAGGCCTGTCTGGCGAGGCCCCTGAGGCAGATCGTGGCGGTGATTGCTCCGGCACAGGTCGAGGATGGCCCGGCCTTTCTGCACGCGATGAACGTTCTGGTGACCGCGCGCGAACTGGAGCACCTGCGATTGATCGTGGTCGAGGTGGATGGGCCAGCGGTGACACCGCTGGTGGAGCGGCTGGGTGAGGCGGCTCTGGCCTGCGTGTGCCTGGTCGATGAGCGCGAGCAACAGGATGATCTGGCGGCGCTGGGGGCCGCCAGCCCGAACCGAGACGTAGCTCCGGTGATGCCGCTGTCCCCCTGGCAGGCGCCCGGCGCGATCGCGGACGTGGCGCCTCCCCCACGGCTGGGGCTTCCACGCCGTGCGACAGACGACGAACTGCGGACGGCGGGCCTGTCGCCGAAGTTCGTCAATGGCGGGGCCGTGGCGCTGAAGCAGCTGATCAGTGGGGGGGCACTGGCGCTGCGCCAGGGCCGACACGCCGACGCCGTGGCACTGCAAGCGCGCGCGGCCAGCCTGTGCGTCGAGATGGAGCTACCGAGGGAGCGGGTGCTGAACCTGCACGTCCTCGGCTGCTATCTGGTGGCCGGGCAAGAGCGGCCGCGGGCGCGCCAGGTCTATGCCCGCGCCGGCGAACTCGCGCACAAGGGCGGCTTCGCGGAGCTGGAGGCGCAGAGTCAGCTGGCGCTGGGCATGCTGGAGGCGCTCGACCGCCGGCCGGCCGAGGCCGCCGTCCACTACTCGACGGCCGGTCGACTGGCCGAGGAGGCCAAGGTCGCCGGGCTGGCGATCGAATGCTGGCGCATGGCGGGGCAGCTGGCGGTGGAAGCGCGTCTGGAACAATCGGCGGTCGAGTGCTGGAAGCGAGCACTAAGGCTGGCCGAGCCGCTGGAGCCGAAGGTCGCCCAGCTGACCAGCGCTGCGGAGATTGGGCGTGCGCTGGCGGCGTTGTGCCGGAAGCGCGGCCTGGCGGCCCAGGCGGCGTCGCTAGAACAACAGGCGGTCGACATTGAACTGGGCGCGCCGCCCGCGACCGCAGTGGTTTAGGAACCTCGGTGCGGGCACGTGCGCCGGTGCGGGCACGCGCGTGGCGCTCGCCGGCGGGTGTTCACTCAGTCGTCGCCCCGGGCGATGCGGGCGGCGTCCTTGTACTCCCAGATCGAGGCGAAAACGCCCAGCAAGAAGCCCAGGGGGCCGGCCACCCAGGGGGCCTTGGGGTGCAGGTTCTCCGACAGCGCAGCGAGCATGAAGGCGCCGATGCCAGCGTTGATCGATCCTCCCAGCACAATGGCGATCCAGACCATCCGGCGATCGAGCAGGCAGCCCGTGAGAAAGACGAAAGCCACCACCACCACGGCCAACGACCAGAGGAGCGGGACCTCTACTTCCATCGCCAGGTAAATGCCGATCGCCAACGAAGCGATCCCGTTGGCGGTCATCACCAAGCCGACACCCGAGGCGGCCCCCGCGGACATGAGGGCCCAGAACCGCTGGCCGACTGATCTGGACATCACCGATTTCTACACCAGCGGGCCCACCTACGAACAGCGAGGCCGTCAGTGGCCTGTGGGTCCTTTTTTCCACTGCAGGACCACGTTGCCGTCCTGTTTGGCGTCCCCCCGGACCGGGAGCCGATCCACCAGATCCTGGACGGTGGCCCCCTCCTCGAGGACCAGGGTTAGCTTGGCGCGTGGCCGCAGTCGAAGGCGACGAAGGAAGACCCGCGGCTGGTCATTTCCCGCCGCCACGACGGCCTCGAGCATGTCGAGGTCCGCACCCTCGCACGAGCAGGACTGAAGGGCGGCGGCCAGCACCTCGCTCGCTCCGTCAGCGGTTGATGGCGCCCGACACGCACCAAGCGCAGCCCGCGTCGTGTCCCCGAGGAGCCGAACCTTGATCGTCGGATCGGACTCGGAGCGGATCTGCTCCAACCGCTGTGCCACGTGTGGTGGAAACTCCCGACGCTTCGGCGGATCCTCCCTCGCCAGAAGGCCCACCGCGTACTTGCTCCCCAGCGCCTCGACCAGCGGGAGCACCGTACGCGCTGGTAGCCGTCTGTCCAGCCAGATTCCCAGCAGCATTGGTGATGGCCGCAACTGGGCCGCATGCAACATGCGCCGTTGCTTCTCCTGGGTGTCCACCCGGGCAGCGATCGCCGCCACCTGTTCGACGTCGCTCCTCGCCGCCACGGGCTGACCCTCGACGCGTGTCTCCGTCAGTCCCCGGCTCACCGTTGCGGTCACCGCAAGCGCCGCCTCTCCGCCACTGGCAAAAGGAGGCTGCATTCCTTCGATCGAGATTAAAGGCCCCGCCATCTTCGCCCGCTCCTCACCCTCGCGAAAGATGGCCTCGAGCCCCGCGATTCTCTCGCGGCAAACCGCCGGAGAAATCCGGCTCTGCTCGGCGGAGACGGATCTCGGAGCGGCGATCAGACACAGGGCAAGAGTCGCCGCCACTCGCATCACACGCCTCGCTGATAGGCTGCGTAGAGCGTATCGAGAGATGGGAGCAGTGCTCGGAGATACACCTCCATTCGCTGCATGTCATGCCCGGCCGCCGGGTCCTGGGCGAACTCGTGCAGGATTTGCCGAGCCTCTTGCAAGCTCACCTGATAGCCGATGGAGTTGAGGTAGGCGCTCAACTCCTCGGCAGCCTCATGGATCGGCCTCGTCACTGCCGACGGCCCGGCCCGCAGGCCCAGCACCTTCACGCCAAGGATGAGGCCCCCAAAAAAACTCTTCGACGTGATGATCCTCAACACGATGCCCAGGGTCACCTGTGGCGGGCCGTCGAGCCCCTTGAGTATCCCTGCGATGAACGAAGCGGCGTCCTCCGCCGTGATCAGGCGAACGTTCTCGTGCTTGAACTCGTTCCAGATGGTCCTCCCCACCTTGCTTTTCAGCTTCCTCCAGAAGGTGGGATACTTGTTCCTCCACTTGTCGAAGAGTTTGAGGGCCGGCAGTGCGTTCGCCATCGCGACGCTGCAAGCTTCCTGGTTTCTTGCATAGAAGAGCCCCGCCTTGGCCGCGGGCATCGCCAGCACCATCCAGAGGGGCGCGATGACCGCCGTGAGCAGCGCCATCTCGAACTTGGCGATCACCACCCAACCCAGCGCCGACTTTCCCGCCTGCTCCAGGCACCCCATCCACTCGTCGCGAATGAAAAGCCCCGTGTTCCATTCGTAGACGCGGTCGTCCTCGGTCGCCACCACCGCGCTTTCGGAGGCGCTGATGAGCATCTTGTTGCCGCTCCAGATCGTCCCGGGCACGAGCTCGAGCGTCCCTCTGGCCGTGCCGTCGATGGTACAGGGCTGAGCCGTCTTGAGGATCTCGGCGACCGCTCTCATGCCCGGCTCACCAGCGAGGAGAAGCACCTTTGACTGCTGCATCGCGAGAAAACCCTTACACCTAGCGTGATGCTTCTGTCCAACCCTTGGAGTGGGCAACCCAGGTTTCGGCTTCCACCAATTGCAGGCCTGAATCGTTCAGGACATTTTCGTCCACCCCCTCGGCACCGTCCCGACGTCCGTTCCTTTGGTACAGTACCGGCCGATGGCCAGCTTCGAAACGAACCGAAATGTGCGGGTCACGACAACCCTGGGGAAGGACGTGGTCGCTCTCGAGCAGATGGAGGGACACGAGACGCTCGGACAACCGTTCGTCTACGACCTGACCCTCATCAGCGAGGATTGGAACCTCGATCTGTCGGCCCTTCTCGGCCAACCAATCACCGTCGAATGCGATCTGCCCAAGGGCAAGACTCGATATTTCAACGGGCTCGTCACACGCGCGTCTCACCTCGGAGGGGAAGGAACCTTCGCGCGCTACTCCGTCACCGTGCAACCATGGCTATCGATGCTCGACTACGGCGCTGAGTGCCGAATCTTCCAGGACTCGTCGATACCGGTCATCATCAGGGAGGTGTTCCAGCGCGCCGGGTTCACCGACTTCGAAGACTCGTCGCTCGATCCCGCGGCCTACCCGACGCTCGAATACTGTGTGCAATATCGAGAGTCCGACTTCAACTTCGTGAGCCGGCTCATGGAGCACGAGGGCATCTACTATTTCTTCAAGCACGAAGCAGGCAGGCACGTGCTGGTGATGGCGGACGCCTATGGTGCTCACGAGCCCCAAAAGGGCTACGAGGTCATCGAATACAAACCCCCCAAGGTGCGGGACCGCGCCGAGCAAGAGCACCTGTCGTCGTGGGTCGTCGCTCAACAGGTGCGCGCGGGCGGGTTCGCGGTGACCGACTACGATTTCAAGCTGCCCCGAAATTCGTTGCTGACCGCGGTGAGCAAACCTCGCAAACATGCCCACGCCGAGTACGAGGTCTTCGAATACCCGGGAGACTACCTCAAGAAGAGCGTCGGTGATGCCCGAGCAAGACGGCGGCTCGAAGAGAGGCAAGCCGAGTACGAGCTGACTCATGCATCGGGCGATGTTCGCGGGCCGGGGGCCGGCAACCTGTTCAAGCTGGCGGAGTTTCCACGCACCGATCAAAACAAGGAGTACCTCATCGTCAGCGCGCTGTACACGATTAACGCCGGCAACTTCGAAACCAGCGGGGGCGGCGAGAAGGGCGAGGAATTTCGCGTCGGTTTGACCTTGATCGACAGCAAGGTCCCCTATCGGTCACCCCTACGCGCGCACAAGTCGCGGGTCGCGGGTCCTCAGACGGCCATGGTCGTGGGTGAGGGCGAAAAAGAGATATGGACCGATAAATTTGGGCGCGTGATGGTCCAGTTCCACTGGGACCGCTACGGCATGTCCGACGAGCGAAGCAGCTGTTGGGTGCGCGTCTCGCAAGTGTGGGCTGGCGCGAAATGGGGCGCGCTACACGTCCCGCGTGTCGGCCAGGAAGTCATCGTCGATTTCCTCGAAGGAGATCCCGATCGTCCCATCATCACGGGCCGGGTCTACAACGGCGTCAACATGCCGCCTTACCTCGATCCCAACTCCCCGACCGATACGGCGACTCAGAGCGGAATCAAGAGCCGCAGCACGCCAGGCGGTGGTCCGGATAACTTCAACGAGATTCGCTTCGAGGACAAGAAGGGCGCCGAGGAGCTCCACGTTCAGGCCGAGCGGGATCACTCGACCCTGGTCAAGCGGAACCAGTCGATCTCGGTGGGGGCGGATCGCAGCCTCAGCGTGGGCGGCAACGAAACCATCAGCGTCACCGGCACCCGTTCGAGCACCATCACCAAGAAGGAGACCCAGACCTTCAAGGACGACCGGATGATGACGGTGGCGAAGACCAACACCGACGAGGTGACGCTGCTGCACACGGGGACGTACAAGAAGGGGCGCACCGAGACGGTGAGCGCCGCCGACGATGCCTTGACGGTGAACGGCGCCAACAAGCTCATCACCGTTCACGGCCAGTTCAACATGGTCGCGGATGCGCAGTGGCAGGCGAAGCAGAAGGAAAACAGCATCACCATCGTGGACAAGATCACGGTCACCAACGCCGGGCAATGCACCGTCGCGCTGGACGGGGGCAAGGCCTCGATCTCGGCGGCGTCGGAGATCAGCTTGACCTGCGGGGCCTCGTCGATCTCGATGAAGTCGGATGGGACCATCGAAATCGTCGGGGTCAAGGTGAAGATCGGCAACGCAAACAACAACGCGGCGTTCGAACCGACGGGGACCACACTGAATGGCGTGAAGATCACGTCGGCGGCGGTGGGGATGCACGAGGTCAGCGGCGCGCTGATCAAGATCGGTTGAGATGCACAAGCTGATCTCGGAGCTGCAGTCGCCGCAGTTCTACGCGCCGGACGGCGCCCGCGACGCAAGGGGAGTCGGTTAGCCGTGCGCAAGCTGTTCGAGAACATGCGCCTCCGCCTGCAGGCCTTCCTGGCGCAACGGCGGGCGCTTCTGTTGGTGGTCCGTGCGGGGCCGGCGGAGTACCTGCCCTTGGTGTCCACCCTGGACGGCATCGAGCAAGACGATTCGCCCGACGCCTTCTGGGTGTTCACCGAGCCGTTCGAAAGCACCGTCCCGTACGTCAACGCGGTGGTCGAGTCCTTCCGGGTGCGCTACGTGTTGCTGGCTCCCGAGCTGCAAAAGGCGGGCTTTGACGTGCCCAGCGCCCTGCCGCCGGAAGCGGTCGACCCGCGACGCCCGGCGGTCGATCGGCTGCGCGCGCTGCTGGTCTTCGCCCGCTCGCTGATCGACGATCTGGAGACGACGCGCTTGGTGGTGGGCCTGCTGCCGTCGAAGATCGCTCAGCCGCTGGAGTTCGCGCAGCTGATCCTGGCGCTGGTTGACCACCAGCTGCCCGAACCCTGGTGCCACCACATGCGCATCCTGGTGCGCGAGGAAGCCCATAAGTCGCCGCTTTCCGAGAGCGTCCGCACGCTGGTCGCCGCCGAGTTCTACGCCCCCGACATGGGACAGGATGCTGTCCAGGGTTCCCTGGAGGAAGAAGCCTTCAATGCCGAGCTGCCGCTGCCGCAGCGGATGCAGTCGTTGCTGCTCCTGGCGGGCATGGACCTGGCCTATCAACGATTTCCCCAGGCCTCGAAGAAGTACGCTCTGCTGGCGCGGTATCACGGGGCGGTCGGGCCCAAGCCGCTCCACGCCCTCAGCCTGAATGGCGTCGGCGAAGTCTTCGATCGGCTGGGAAACAAGAGGGAGGCCCGACGCTACTACGAGCTGGCCCTGGTCCCTGCCGTGCAGGCCCAGGACCCCGCCTCGCTGATCAACATCACCGGTAACCTGGGCAATCTGCATCGGCTGGATGAGAACTGGAGGGACGCCTTCGGGTACTACGAGGGACTGTCCCTACTGGCCAAGGCGGTCGGCAATGACGAGCTTCGCCTGCGCAGCCTGGAGCAGATGGGCTTCTGCAAATACAAGCTGGGGGACGTGAAGGGGGCCTGGGAGCACTGGAACGCGGGCGTGATCCTCGCCCGTGAGGCGGCGTCCAAGGAACACCTGCTCGACTGCCTCGAGCGCATTCACGGCCTCTTCAAGGAGGCCAACATGGCCGCGAGACGCCGAGAAGTCGAACCCGAAATCGCCGAGCTGCGCCGACAGGGCGTGAGGCCGTATCCCGCATGAGTGGCTACGTCGAAGCTGGAATGACGGCGCTGAGCCAGACGGTGGAATCGACCATCAAGTCGACCACCGACTCCGTGAGCGATGCCGTCGATGTGGTCACGAGTCCGGAAGCGATCCTCAAGGATCCGATCGGCTCCGTGAGGAAGGTGTCTGGAGCGATCGATGCGGTGAAAGAGCTGCCGGAGAAGATGTACACCAACCTGGTGGAGACGGGCGTGGCGGTGACCACGAACGCCATCGCGGCCATCCTGCCGTCGTTCCCGGCGGCGCAGCTGGGCTCCTTGTACGTGGGCGCGCCGCACGCGCACGCCCATCCTCCGAGCCTGATCCCTCCGGCACCTCCTGTGCCTCTGCCCAGCATGGGCGCCATCACCCTGGGAACCTGCGTGAGGGTCCTGGTGGGCGGAATGCCCGCGGCGCGCGTGGGGGATCTGGGCATGGCGCCGACCTGTGGCGGGCTGGCGCCGTTCTTCACGGTGTTCCTGGGCTCGTCGAAGGTCTTCATCGGCGGGGCGCGCGCCGCGCGCCTGACCGACATGTGCACGGTGTGCTCGCCCGGCAAGCCGCGAACGCCGATGGGCGCCCTGGCCATCATGCTGGCCGTCTACGATCTGGCCGAAGGACTGGAGGGCGCCGCCGAAACCGCGGCGAGCGACGCCGCGGGCGCCGCCGCCATGGCCTCCGCGCAGGCCCTGGCCGCCGGCATGACGGCGGCCCAGGCCGCGGCCGACGCGGTTGCCGCCGCGTTGAGCGCGATGATGGGCTCTGACCCCGCGATTCCCCCCAAGCTGCCCGGCTTCGTGATGATGGGCGCGCCCACCGTGCTCATCGCAGGTTTGCCGGTTCCGGCGACCGATGCCATCGCGAAGTGGCTGAAGAACAAACTGAAGCGGCTGGGAAGCAAGGCGAAGGGCGCGGCCTCCAAGCTCGCCAAGAAGATGGGCGGCGGCGGTGGGTGCTCGGGATGAGTGCCAAGAGCTGCAGCAACCTCAGCTGGAACCGCGCCTTGCGCATGGTCGGCGATCCGGTGGACGTGGTCACGGGCGCGCAGGCGTTCTTCGAGACCGACTTTCGCCTGCAGGGCAAGCACATCCCTGTGTCGTGGACGCGGCACTACGACAGCCGCCGCAGTGAAGAGGATCGCGGCATCGGGCGCGGCTTCCGCCTGTCCTTCGATGTCGAGCTGCGCTTCGACCTCGACGGCATGTCCTTCGTCAATGGCGAAGGCGAGACCATCGAATTCCCCTTCCTGGAGGAAGACGACCAGCGCATCCTCGTGGGTGCGCACGAGCTCGAGCGCCTGAGCGTCCACGACTACCGCGTCTACACGCCGGGCGATTCGCCCTGCTGGGAATTCCAGTTCCAGCGCGAGACGACGGCGCGGCCGAGCGCGGTCTTCGACGAAAACAACCAGAGGCGGCCGATACGTCTTTCCTACGACAACGACCTGCTGGCGGCGATGCAGATCGACATGAGCCACCGCGTGATCCTCGAATACGCCGGCGGCCACCTTATCAGCGCATTGCTGCTCGAGACCAACAATCCGACCAACCATCGCCTGGTTCGGTACCAATACGACCCGCAGGGAAGGCTCATCAGCGCAGAAGATGCCTACGGCGGCACGCTCCGCTACGGGTACGATGCCCGCAACCGCGTGGTGACCGCAACAGACCGTCGCGGCTACAGCTTCCTGCACGTGTACGACAGCCAGGGCCGTTGCATTCACACCCGGGGCGAGGATGGCGTCGAGGAGTATCGATTCGACTACAAGCCACTCGAGCGACTGACCGTGGTCACCCGCGGCGACGGCGGGATCACGAACTACTATTACGACGAGCAGAACGCCATCGTCCAGGTGATCGATGCTTGTGGGGGCATGACCGCGTATCTGAAGGACGACAGCGGTCGCATCGTCGCCGAGGTCGATCCGAACGGCAACAAGAGCGAAATCCTCTACGACGACCGCGAGCAGCCGTATGCCAAGCGCGATCCGCTGGGCCACGTCCGGCTCCTGCCGGCCGATCCAACGCCGCACCCGCTGTCTCACCGGTTGCCGGAAAGTCCTCTGCAGTGGGAGCAGGGCGACTGGTCGGGACCAGCGCCGGTGGTGCCTCAGGGCGTGCCGATCGGGAGATGGCTTCCGCCGTGGTTGGTGGAGACCTGGGGTGAAAGCCCGACCACGTCACTGCCGGAACCAATCCTCATCACCAACGCCCAGGGGCTGCCGGTGCGGGAAGAACGCAAGGACGGCAAGGCTCGTCGCTGGGCCTACGATCTGAACGGTTACCACCGGTGGTTCACCGATCTGGATGGGAAGACCCGCCGCTTCGAGTACGCCTCGTGGAACCACCTGCAGCGCGAGATCGATCCTCTCGGCAGCGTCACCGAGTTTGGCTACACCAAGAGCGAGCAGGTGGCTTCGATGGTCGATCCGCTCGGCACGCGCCACGATTACGGCTACGACAAGAAGGACCGCCTGGTCGAGGTGCGGCGCCACGGCAAGGTCCGCGAACGCTACAAGTACGACGCCGCCGACAACCTGATCGAGAAGGCCGACGGCCAGGGCAAGCCGCTGCTGACCTTCGCGATCGGCCCTGCCAATCTCCTCGGCCAGCGGAGGTTGGCCTCGGGCGATGTGCAGCATTTCGAGCACACCAAAGAGGGTCGCCTGGCCAAGGCCAAGAACCGTGCGGGCACCGCCACCTTCGCCTACAACGCATTTGGCCACCGCATCGTCGACGAACGCGATGGAAAGGGTGTTCGCCATCGGTTTGCATCCGACCAGCTTGCCGACACGACTGTCTTCGGAAGATTCACGACCCGATACATTCGCGCGGATGCAACGACGAGAATCATCCTGGATCCGGCCGGGCAGACCCAGCGCCTGCGTGCGGTGGGTCCCGGTTTGGTCGAGCGGGCGGGCTCGAACGACGTTGAAGAGGTGACCCAGTACGACCTGGCGGGCCGATGCTTGCTGAAGGTCGCCGAGGGGGGAAGTCTAAGTAAAGGTTGGGCGAGACGGTTCGCATATTCCGGCGAAGGCGATCTCCTGCGCAGGGACGACACGATACGAGGCACCGTCACGTTCGAGCAGGACGATGCCCATCGCCTGTCCAAAGCATCCTTCCAGGGTGGTGCCACCCACGAGTACGTCTACGACCGCGCAGGCAACCTGCTCCGGGCGCCCGGACTGGCGGCCAACATGCAGGGGGGCAATCGCCTGCTGGACGCCAACGACGATCGCTTCACCTACAGCGACCGCGACCACGTGGCAAGCCGTGAGGGCCGTGCCGGCAAGGTCACGTACACCTACGACGCGAGAGATCTGCTGGTCGGCGTCGAGGGGCCGGGACTCTCGTACGGGGCCGTTCACGACGGCCTTGCCCGGCGCGTACAGAAGACCGTCAACGGAAAGACCTGGCACTTCTACTGGGATACAGATCGTCTGGCGGCCGAGATCTTTCCTGATGGCCGGCTGCGCATCTATGTCTATGCGGACGCGTTCGCGCTGGTGCCACTCCTGTTCGTCGACTACGACAGTGTCGACGCCGACCCGGCGGTAGGAAAGCGCTATCACATCTACACCGATCACCTCGGCTGTCCCGAGCTGGTTCTCGACGACGCGGGCGACACGGCGTGGCGCGCTCGCATCGAGCCCTACGGCACCGCCGAAGTCGACGTCGGACAGGAGTTCCATCAGCCGCTGCGTTGGCCGGGGCACTATTTCGATGAGGAAACGGGCCTCCAGGACAATCGCTTCCGGACCTATAGCCCGGAGCTGGGACGGTATCTTCAGTCGGATCCCGCCGGCCTTTACGGTGGCCTCAATCTCTACGCCTATACCGACAATCCCCTTCGGGCGGTCGATCTACGTGGCCTGGAGCAGAAGTGCCCCAAGGGGACGAAGAACTGTCGCTTCGAGAAGGAGGGTGGCCCCGACGCAGAAAAACCTCCCGTCGTGGAGGGGATTTCGGTGCGAGAGGCCCGCGCGGCAGCGAGCGACCGCACGGACCGAAGAGCCCAGCGCGCGCGGAAGAAGCTCGTGCGCAAGTTCCTGGAGCAGCACGGGGAAGAGTGGGACCCCCACAAAAAGGCGTTCGTCCGGCCGGACGATAAGCAGATCCGAGGCCACATGAGGGGCCACGACTACACGAAGCCAATTGTGGTGGGACCTCCTCCTCCCCTGCCAGGCGGACTTGCTCAGTATCAACACCCCAAGGGATTCCAGGGCTCCTATTATACGGATCCCAATTCGGCCCCCGAGCAGGTAGGCATCGGGCCAGTGGCAAACACCAAGCCAGGGGAAGCTACGGTCCCGAAAATCCAGAAGATCTACAATGCGGAAGGGGATCCACCCTACGTGAAGAGCACCTCTGCCGAGATCGACGACACCTGGTCGATCAGGGAAGGCACACCCCAGCACGCCCAAGGAGGCGCGATTCAGTATACGGTTTCCGATCATTCTGCGATGCAGGCCACGCCTTCGGCAACGTCACCCTAGTCGGGGGGCTGGTGATTTGTGATTGTGTCGCCACCTTGAAAGCGAGAATCAAATGGCCGGCGTTTTCGAACAGATCAACTCACGACGCGACTTCCAGCGCGAGGTCGAACGAGCGCAGAAGCTTTGTGCGCACTTCCTCCCCCTCCAAGACAATGACCCGGTCCTCGTCTCGGTGGCAAAGCAGCTCGACTTCATCCACCAGGTGCTCATCGACGGCCGCGAGCCGACTCGTCAGGAACGCAAGAGCATCACCATGGGCTTCCTCATGACGCGACGATGGGAGCAAATTCGTGACGATATTCCCTTCTACGACTTCAAGAATCTGATCTTGCTGCTCGACATGTACTTCGCGTTCTGGCCCTCCGACAAGCTGGCGTCAGATCCCAAGAACAAGAAGAAGATCGATTGGGACGGCGACTATTAGAACCTGACCTTCGGGAGGAACCGCGACATTGTTGACGACGTGTTTCCGTGACTTCGCATCCGAGGAGAAGGTCGCCCTCGCGCGCTTCGACAGCGAGCCATTTGCCGCGGCACATGAGCTTCGGATCCGGCACGAAGAGTGGGCCAGAAGCTTGCTGCACGCTGATTCCAAGGGCAGCATCGCGACCGTGGTGCGCAGTCGCGTGAAGGCTGGTCTCGATGCGCTGGCGCCATCCCGCTGGCGAGTGACAATGCGCAAAGGGTCTGTGCACATTTTTCTCCCCGCTACGTCCATCGATCAGCTAGAAAGGGCTGGCGCCGGGCATCAGTGATTGTGCCGCCATACATACTTCTGGAGCAGGTGGGGTTGGGCTTTGCAAGCACAAGCAGAAGGACGTGCAAGAGGACTGGATCGAACCCGAAACCGCCGCGCTGCGAGCGACAGGATGCGCTTTGACCCCGCGATTCCATCCAAGCTACCCCGCTTCGTGATGATGGGCGCGCCCACCGCCGCACCGGTGGCTGCGACGGATGTCATCGCGACGGGGCCGAAGAACAAGTTGAAGCGGCTGGGGAGTCAGGCGAAGGGCGCGGCCTTCAAGCTCGCCAAGAAGAAGGGCGGGGGTGGAGGCTGCTCGGGATGAGTGCCAAGAGCTGCAGTCCCCTCAGCTGGAACCGCGCCTTACGCATGGTCGGCGATCCGGTGGACGTTGTCACCGGCGCGCAGGCATTCTTCGAGACCGACTTTCGCCTGCGGGGCAAGCACGTCCCCATCTCGTGGACGCGTCACTACGACAGCCGACGCCACCAGACGGATCGCGGCATCGGTCACGGCTTTCGCCTGTCCTTCGATGTCGAGCTGCGGTTCGACCTCGACGGGATGTCCTTCGTCGATGGCGAAGGCGAGACCATCGAGTTCCCGTTCCTCACCACCGATGGCGAGCGGCTCCTGCGCGGAGGGCATGAGCTCGAGCGCCTGGGCCTGCACCACTACCGTGTCCACCCACCGGGCGGTAGCCCCAGCTGGGAATTCCATTTCGACCGCGAGACAGTCGCCCGTCCGACCAACCTGTTTCTGGAAGACGGCTCCCGCCCTCCGGTGCGGTTGCACTACGACAAGGGAATGCTGGCGTCCATCCACATCGACGCCAGCAAGCGGGTTGTCTTCGAGTACGAGGGCACCCGGCCCACCGGCGCCGTGCTCATCGAAAGCGGGAACCCCAGCAAGCAGCGCCTGGTGCGCTACCAATACGATCTCCAGGGCCGGTTGACGGACGTCGAGGACGCCTATGGCGGCGTGCTGCGCTACGAATACGACGGGGACCATCGTCTGGTCCGCTCGACCGACCGCCGCGGCTACAGCTTCTTGTTCAGTTACGACGGCGAAGGCCGCTGCATCCACACGCGCGGCGAGGACGGCGTCGAGGAGTACCGGTTCGAGTTCAAGCCGGCCGAGCGCATGACCGTCGTCACGCGCGGCGATGGCGCGGTCACGCGGTATTACTTCGACGGACAGGGCGCGCTGGTCCAGATCATCGATGCCTGCGGGGGCATGACCGCCTTCCTCAAAGACGACACCGGCCGGGTCGTGGCGGAGATCGATCCCCTCGGCAACAAGAGTGAGATCCTCTACGACGAGCGCGAGCAGCCGTACGCCAAGCGGGATCCCCAGGGCTACGTGCGACTGCTGCCGGAGGACTTCTCGACCCACCCGCTGTCGCACCGATTGCCGGAAAGCCCGGTCGAGTGGGAGCACGGCGACTGGCCAGGAGCGATGGAGGCGCTTCCCCAAGGCGTGTCAGTTGGCCAATGGCTGCCGCGCTGGACGGTCGACACCTGGGGCCAGGCTCCGACCGTCTCTTTGCCGGAGCCGACGACCATCCGGAACGTCCAGGGTCTGCCCATCCGCGAGGAGCGCAAGGATGGGAAAACCCGTCGCTGGGCCTTCGACTTCAACGGCGAGCTGCGGTGGGAGACCGATTTTGACGGCAAGACCCGCCACTACGAGCTCGCCTCGTGGAATCACCTGCAACGCGAAGTCGATCCGCTGGGCAACGTCACGGACTACACCTACACCAAGAGTGAAGAGGTCGCGTCCATCATCGACCCGCTGGGGACCCGCCACGACTACGCCTATGACCTCAAAGACCGCCTGACCGAGGTGCGACGGCACGGCAAGGTCAGGGAAGCGTACAAGTACGACGCGGCCGACAATCTGATTGAAAAGCTCGACGGTCAGGGAAGGCCGCTGCTCAGGTTTGCCATCGCTCCGGGCAACCTCATGAAGCAGAGAATCCTGGCGTCGGGCGACGTACAGGATTTCGAACACGCCAAGGACGGTCGGCTGGTCGGCGCGAAGAACCGCGGAGGAACCCTCGCGTTCCAGTACAACCCGGCCGGTCGCCGCATCCTCGACGAGCGCGACGGCAAGGGCGTGCGGCACGAGTTCGTGGTCGACCGACTCGCGCAGACCACGGTTCTGGGAAATTTCACGACCAAGTACGTTCGGGTCGACGCTACGACGACCGTCGTCGTGGATCCCGGCGAGCACACGCAACGCCTTCGGGTGGCCGGCCCCGGTCTCATCGAGCGCTCGTGTTCGAACGACGTCGAGGAGTTGAGCCAGTTCGACGTGCAAGGCCGCTGCCTCCTGAAGGCTACCGATGGCCCGCAGCTGGAGCAGGGATGGGCACGCCGCTTCGAGTACTCGGGCGAGGGCGACCTGTTCCGGCGTGACGACACGGTCCGCGGCAGTTTCCAGTACCAGTACGACGATGCTCACCGCCTGGCCAAGGCCACACTTCCCGACCGCACCCAGCAGGACTACACCTACGATCGCGCGAGCAATTTGCTCACGGCGCCTGGTCTCGAAGCCCTGGTGCAGGCAGGCAATCGGTTGGTCGCGGCCAACGGAGATCGCTTCACCTACAACGAACGGGACCACGTCGCGTCGCGCGAGGGCAACTACGGCACGGTCAGCTATGCCTATGATTCGCGCGATCTGCTGGTCGGGATCGAGGGCCCAGGGCTGTCGTACCAAGCCGTTCACGACGCTCTCGGGCGCCGAACCCAGAAGACCGTCAACGGGCAGACGTGGCACTACTACTGGGACACGGACCGGTTGGCAGCCGAGGTGTTCCCGGATGGCCGGTTTCGCGTGTACGTCTACCCGGACGCGTTCAGCCTGGTGCCGCTCCTGTTCCTGGATTACGACAGCGTCAGCGCTGATCCGGCGACGGGTAAGCGCTACCACGTGCACACCGACCACCTCGGATGCCCGGAGCTGCTCTTGGACGATGCGGGCCATGCCGTCTGGCGAGCGCGCATCGACGCCTACGGGGCCGCGCAGGTCGACGTCGGTCAGGAGTTCCACCAGCCTCTCCGCTGGCCCGGACATTACTACGATGCCGAAACTGGGCTGCACGAGAACCGCTTCAGGACCTACAGTCCAGAGCTTGGTCGCTATCTCCAAAGCGATCCACTGGGCGTCGAGGGTGGGCTCAACCTCTACGCGTACACCGACAATCCGCTTAAAGAAGTCGATGTGCGGGGAGACGCAAAGAGGTGCCCCAACGGCAAAGATTGCCCGAAGCGCAAGAAGAAGGAGGCAGAGGCGGGCGCGGACAAGGAGGGGACAAAGAAGAAAGGACCAAAGAAGAAGGGAGCTGTCATTGTTCTGAAGAAGCCTGCCAACGTGTCACAGAAGGACTGGGATGCGAAACTTGCCCACCTCAATGCTGCTGCGAAAAAGGGTAAAGCAAAAGTAGTTCATCACCCTGAGAGAGACGGAAAGGCGCAAAGAGATGCACGTGCTGCTGGAGAGATCCAAGCGGGCCACGACGCAGACCATGCTCTCGATCTTCAATTTGGCGGACAGGATGCTCGCTCCAATATAGTCTCGACTAACAGTAGCGTTAACCGAAGCGTAGGCTCGCAGGGCAAGCAAAGAATGCAGTTTCCAGACGGTACACCAATAAGGGGGTTCAAATCGACATGACGTTGCTAGAAACAAAGTACGTAACACAGAGGACGGAACCGGTATCCAAAGACGTCATACCTCCGCCGTGGTTCAAATACCTTCCCGACTACTGCCACCTGGTTTCAGAGTCCAATGGATTCCTTCTTCTAGGGGGAATATTTCGCATTTTTGGGCTCGGAGAGACCGCGCTCGGTCGAGATGCACTGACTTGGAACGAAGGGGAATGGCGGGATGGGTTTGATGTTCCCCCAACCTACCTGTTCCTCGGTGAGAACATTTTTGGTGACCAATATGCCTTTGACACGGGCGCGGGTCGCCTATTGCTGATGGCATGCGAAGGCGGGAAATTCGAGCCAACTCCACATAAGACGATTACCGAGCTGGTCGAAGACATCATCAACAACAAGAACATCCAGGGGCTCGACTTCGACCTCTTACGAGCGGCCCGGGACAACGGACTTCAGCCCGGACCGTCTGAACACCTGGGATTTGCAGTGCCGTTGATCTGCGGTGGGGAGGTGAGCGCTGATAATCTCGAGGTCGTTGATGCGGGTACACACATGGAAATCCTTGCTCAGCTGATTGTACAGCTGCGCAAGCTTCCGCCGGGAACGCCCCTCAAATTCGGCTCCTGAAAGTCGGCGGGCTTTTCGCGGATTCGGTCGAGCAAAATTTCGCACATACGCAACGGGTCAATGTCTTCGGACGCATCCCATGCCGCGCAGACCCGAATTGAACTACGCCGCCTTTGGATGGACGCGACGACCGCGAGGGCCCTTGCCGTCGCCCCAGTAGAAGGAACTGAGGAACTGCCGATGCGTAGGTCTCGATTGCGCGCATGTTTCGCGCGTACGGAACGACGGCCGACGACGAGGCGACGTGCTGGGAAGCCCCCTTGCCCCCTTATTGCTTTGTCCAGATGCGGGTATTGAGGTTCAATTCCTCGACGATTCCGGTGGCTAGATTCAGGTCGGCCCAATAGCCCTGCATGACGGCGGGATTCAGCAAGGTGGAGAACAGCTTCGGTGCAAACAGTTCGTCGCGCAGTTCGAGTGCCACGTAGACGCGGGAGTGGGCGAATCCAACATGGACAGTCCGATTGTCCGCGTTCTTGAAGTCGAGGAGTCGGCGCATAAGAGATGGAGACAGGATGTATCGGGCCTCGATCTGGTCGGTGCTGTACACGACGAACGCTCGCTCGAACTCCGGGTCCTCCATCTTGACCAACTGGCCGTGCGAGGCGCCCAGCGACTGCATCGCCTGACCCATCGATCCGAACAGCCGCTGCGCGGTATCGGGCAAGACATACGTCGCGCCAGAGAACTCTTTGTTGAAGTCCGCGATGAAGAAGAGGCCCTGGAAGATCGTGTGCCACGTCGTTTCCCGGTTTCCCTTGCTGTCTCGTGTCTCGGTCTGATACTCGGCTTCCATTTCGGAGAAACGAACAGCCGTTTTTCCGAGGACACCCTCGACCAGATCATGTCCACTGTAGCGGTCGACGGGGTAACGGAACATCCCGCTCGACGAGAACTCCTCCTGGCCGACGCAACCGGTCGGGTCATAGCGCAGGGACGGATCGTAGAAGGAGATCATCGGACCTATCAGCTTGGCTTTGAAGTCCATCTTGTAGCGGCCGACGATGAGGCTGTAGACCCCGAAGCCGCCTCCGAGGCACAAGAAGATGGGGATGTACATCCCATTCCCCTTGTTTCCGGTCGCCACAAAGCCGAAATACACCAGCAGAGCCAGGACCGGCGCGAGCCCGATGGTGAGCAGCACCTTGGATAGGGTCTTCTTGCGGATCGCATCCATCTCTTCGAGGAGGGGACGGAGACCCGTTTCGTAGAAGTGCTGGAACTCAGCCGCGGTCTTCATGGCGGGCTGCCGAACATCTGGCCGACATTTACATTCTGGCGCTCTGCTTCGGGAATCGCGAACATCGTCCGGCGACTCAACCCCATCATGCCGGCCATCATATTGGTCGGGAACATCTCGACGGCGTTGTTGTAATCCAACACCGATGCATTGAATGCCCGCCGCGAAGCGGACAGCCGCTCTTCGAGTTCGTTCAACGCACCCTGAAGCTGCTGGAAGTTTTCGGACGCCCGCAATTGGGGGTAGTTCTCCACCGCAACCATGAGTCCGCCCAGCGTGCGAGAGAGTTCGTTACTGACCTCGACCTGTTCGTTCGTGGTCAGGCCGCCACCGACCGCCTTGGCTCGCAGCTCGGTGACCTTCGCCAGCGTCCCGGCCTCATGCTGCATGTACTGCCTGACAGACGCGACGAGATTCGGAATCAGGTCGTATCGCATCTTCAACATGGTGTCGATGCTCGCGAATGCATTCTCGACGGCGTTGCGACGACCGACGAGTTTGTTGTACATCCCAAAGATAATCAGCGCCAACAACAGGACGCCACCGATGATCCAAATCATTTGCTTCTCCACGTGGATGTGCCGCCACCCTAGACGGTTGTCGTACAGAGTCAAGAGGCGGCAGCGACGCCTGCATCCCCGGAGGCCAGCGCGTCTCGAGGGGAGAGTGGCCAGGTCAAATGCGCGCACGTTTGGCAGGACGCTGACTAGGGCGATGCGCTCCCGAGCCGCCGAGACGCGAACAAGATGGTAAACCACAGAGACAATTGCAGCCCGACGAGAATTGGCAGGAACTGGTCAATCTGGCCCTGGAGTCGTGGACGAATTCTGACACTCAGCGCGAGTTGCTTCGACGCAGAAGGCATGATGCGAGCGATCTGTAGCGAGACTCCGGAGGTCATCCATCGGATTGTCCCGGCGTTCCCGCCCAACAGGTGGAGTGAAAGTCCGGCGAGTGGCTCGTCCATTGACCGACATGAAGAAGTTCAATAGGTCAGCCTTCTGTCGGGAAGTGCTTCGCCTTTTTGCATTTCTTTCTTCCGAGGACAAACTTCGCCGAACGTCACGCGGCTGGTCCTATGAGACCGTCGATCGCTACCGAGACAACGAAGTGGAAATCTCAATCTTCGTCGCGCACCCCGAGCTACCCCACATTGCCGTCTCCGTGAGGTCCGACCCTCCAAAGGAATACCACTTCGCTCCCGCGGGACCCCGTCCGGCGGCAAAGCTGAAACGACTGTACTATCGCGCGCTGGACGGAAATTCGGGGGACGGTCCGGCTGTCTCTGACTCCTATCGACGGGTCGCCGAACATCAGGCGAGGGCGGTGAGGTCCGCACTGACGGCCATCCGTCGTGGGAGACGTCCAGGCGCAGACTGGAAGGGAAGGTGACTTGGAAGGACATCGGAACGGGTGAGCAGCCGAACGCCCTTACGTCCACGGGCAACCTGGGGCTGGTGACCGGCGGCGACACGGAACTGCTCTTCAGTGGACCCGGAAAATGGCACACGCGAACCCGCTGACCTGCGTCCCCTGGCCCGCGGCAAGTACAAGCGGATCCCGGGAAATTCAGCTCGAAGAGGCTCGAAGAGGCTCGAAGAGGCGCGTCTTCAAGCCCTGAAACCGGAACACTCCGAATCTGCGCGGACCCCACGCCGATCATCAAGCCTGACCCCTGTTCCGCCGATTCCTCATGTGAGGCGTGGACATCCGCGCGGGGATTCGACATGTTGCGCGTGCGAAAGGGGACGGATGCAGGAGCGACACTACCTTCATGGCGACTACTTGGAAGGGCGACACCGCAATCCAACGAGCACCGTCTACTGCGGATTCTGCGACGGGTACTGCCTTCCCCAGCACCTGTACGATGAACACGATCTCGATGAAAGCCTGCGGCGGCTGAGGATGGCGGTGAAGGTCTTCTACCGCGCCAAGCGGGACGTCGCGCGGCCCGAGAGTGCGCCGAACTACTTCGACGGCGCCTCCGATCCCGGCTCATCGTACGCGGGGACCACGCCGCTGGGCGGCGCGTCCGCGGGCTGACCGCCCGACGCCAGGACCTCGAATTTCTGAGCCGCTCGGACCGCCGAGTCCCGATCACGTTTCGAAGAAGCACCGCCGTGCCTCGCCGCGGCCGTGGCATCACAGTTGCGTGGCGTGGCGGACCATGCATAGGCATCGAATCCTTTCGACGTCAACGTTCCCGACCGAGTCTTCCCGTTCACGGGGCGCGCTGCGATTGCTGATGGCACTGGTGGTCGTACCCCTGGCGTTCGCGGGGTGCGGCGGTGGCCAGACGACCAGCGGTACCGGCGGCTCGACCAGTGGCCTTGGCGGCGCGGCCGGTGCCACCGCAGGCTCGGGCGGGGCCGGAGGGAAGGGCGCGGGAGGCGCTGGGGGCGGCCCTGCCGGAAACAGCGGTGCTGGCGGGGACGCCGCCGCGGGTAAGGGGGGCGCGGGCGGCGCTTCGGGCGGCGCGGCCGGGGGCGCCGGGGGCGCGGGTGGGCATGCCGGCGCCGGTGGCCTCGGCGGCGGGGGCGGCGCGGGCGGCGCCTCCTCGTGCGCCCTCGCGACCAGCGGAGCCGCCTGCACTTCGGAGGGGATGACCTGCGGGGGGCCCTGCACCGATATCTGCAAGTTTTGCAACCTGCTCAGGTGCACCGGCGGCCACTGGCAAGCGCTTGAAGCCGAGCCCGCGCCGTGTTTCTCGTGCGGCGACGGAAAGTGCCAGACGCTGAAGCAGTATTGCCACACGACCCAGGGCGGAGCGGCGGGGTCCCCGCCTCGCCCCGTGTGCATGGACATTCCGGAGGAGTGCCTGTCGACGCGCACCTGCGCTTGCCTGAGTCAGAACCATGTGGGGGGACAGTGCACGATGGGTAGCAACGGCGAGTTGATGACCCTGGTGCAGGTGCCCTGACGGCCCGCGGCTGTTTGGCCCGGGTGGGCCGTGCTGGCGCGACGGCTGGTCCGGCCCCAAGATGGCCGGCGTGATGTGCCAGAGGCGCGATCTCCTCACCTCTCCGCCGGCCGCAAGCTTTCTCCTGGCGTGCGCGCTGGCGACCGCGTGTGCGTTAGCCGCCTGCGCCTCGTCGGCGCGCAGCCCGGCGGCGGTGTCTACGCGGGGGCTGACCCGCGCGATGCGGGGGTGGAACGAACCGGCGCCGCCCTGCCGGATCGCGGGGAACATCTACTTCGTCGGCACCAACGAGCTGGCGATCTACCTGATCGTCACGCCCGCCGGCAACATCCTGCTCGACAGCGGATTCGAGGAGAGCGTGCCGCTCGTGCAAGAGAGCGTCCGAAAGCTGGGCTTCCGCTTCGAGGACATCAAGCTGCTGCTGGCGAGCCACGCCCACAACGATCACGTTGCCGGTCACGCCCGGGTCAAGGAGCTCACCGGCGCGCGGGTGCTTGCGATGGCGCCCGACGCGGCCACCATGCGGGCGGGCGGCGGGGGCCCGCTGACGCTGGGAATCGCGTGGCGGCCAGTGGTCGTCGACGAGATCCTTCACGACGGGCAAACGGTGGAGCTGGGCGGAACGGTGCTGGTCGCGCACCTGACGGCCGGGCACACCCCAGGCGCGACGACCTGGACCACGACCGTCGACGAGGGAGGCCGCAAGCTGGCGGTGTTGTTCTTCTCCAGCTCGACCCTGTTCGAGGAGACGCCGCTGCGTGGAAACCAGGATTATCCAGCCATCGCCGACGACTTCGAACGCAGCTATGCGATCTGGCGGGCGCTCCCTTGCGACGTCTTCCTGGCGCCTCACGCCGGGTTCTTTCGCCTGGCCGACAAGCGGGCCGCAGCGCTGCGGGGACAGGTGCCGAACCCCTTCATTGATCCCGAAGGGTGGAAGGCGCTGATCTCGGTCCAGGAGGCCAACTTCCGCCGTCGTCTCGCGGCCGCGAAGTGATATCGTCGGCCCAATGTCCGAGGTTCCGCGTCCGACACCGACCGCGCCGCGCGAAGACCGCCTAGGCGCGCCGGAGACCGTCGTTGGCGTGCCACCGCCATCGTTTCTGGCGATGGAGGACGCGGAGCTGATGGCGGCCCTGGTGCGGGGCGAGCGTCAGGCCTTGAGCGAGCTTTACGATCGGCATGCGAGCGTGTTGCTGGCGCTGTCCGTACGGCTGGTGGGAATCCAGGCGCAAGCCGAGGAGCTGGTCCACGATGTTTTCATCGAGGCGTGGCACCACGCCCGCGACTTCGACGCCACGCGGGGGTCCGTGCGCGCGTGGCTGCTGACGCGCACGCGTTCGCGGGCGCTGGACCGACGGGCGGCGCAATCCCGGCAGACGCAGCTGGCCTATCGCGCGTCCGCGGAAGCCGCCGCGGTCGCCGCGCCCACGCAGCCTGCTTCGGTTGATGCGCGACGGGTTCATCGCGGTCTGGGCCAGCTGGCCTCCGAGCTGGTGGCGGTGATCGAGCTGGCCTACTTCGATGGTCTGTCCGCCACCGAGATCGCGGGCACCCTGCAAATTCCGGTGGGGACGGTGAAGTCGCGACTGGCCCGCGCGCTGGTGGAGTTGCGCGAGTGCCTGGGCGTCGGCACGAAGGGCAAGCCCTGATGTCCCTCGACGAGCTGATGTCGGAGTACGCGCTGGGCAATTTGCCGAGCGAAGCGCGGCACGAGGTCGAACAGGTGCTGGCGAGTTCCTCGCACCTCAGACACGAGCTGGATGCCGCCGCCGAGGCGCTGGCCATCGGCGTCGCGCAAGGTCTGCCCACCGTCGCTGCCCCGCGCCCGTTGCGGGATCGCCTGATGGCCACGCTGGCAGGGCCCGATCGTTTTGCTCCGTTCGTGCCCGCGCTGTCGAAGTTGTTCGAGCTTCCCGTCGAAGCGATTCGCAGCCTGCTGGCGCGCGCGGACGGAGAGGGCGCGTTCTGGGAATCGCGCCTGGACCAGACGGACTTGCCCGGCACCGAGCTTTTCCATTTTCAGGTCGGCCCGACCCTGGCGGCGGCTGGCGCGGCGGGCGGCGTGTTGCGACTGCGGCCCGGGGCCACCTTCCCCCGGCACACCCACGGGGGCGATGAGACGACCTTCGTTCTGGAAGGCGCCTATTGCATCGACAAGAAACTGGTCGGGCCTGGCGCGACCTTTCACACCCCCAAGGGGGCCATCCACCAGTTCTCGGCCGCCCCCGAACGGTCGTTGTTGGTCATGGTGCTGCACCACGGGATCAGCTTCGACAACCTGGGGTCGATCGCCGGTTAGCTGCGCCGGTTAGCTGCGCCGGTTAGCTGCGCCGGTTAGCTGCGGGTCAACCACTTCAGGAAGCGGCCGCTGGTCGTCAGCGGTCGGGCCGGGGCCTCGTTGATGATCAAGGCGACGCAAGGCTGGTCGTCCTCGGCCCGCTGGGTGTGGCTCTCGCCCGGGAACATCGTGGCGGCGTCTCCGGGCCCCAGGTGGCCGCCAGCGTCGACCAGCCCCCCGGAGAACACCACCGTGTGTTCGGGGCCGCCGTGGTCGTGGATCGGAATGGTCAGGCCGGGGCGGAAGCGTACCAACCGCGCGCGCCAGACCGAGGGAACTTCAAGATCGATGGCGCGGATGCCCGGGACCAGCGTGCGCCACGCCACCGGACCTTTCGACAGCAGCAGCTTCGACAGTGCCGGTGGAAGCTGCGGTAAATCCGCCGGCAGCGGGACCGACGCTCGCGGCGCCGATGGCAAGGACGGCGCGGGCATGACCGGCAGGGCGTCCAGCTCCGCCATCAGCCGTGTCCGCAACGGGGCGGGGGCCGGCTGCCCCTGTGTCTGCGGCCCCAGCAGCAGGTCCAGGGTGGCCTCGTGGGTGGCCGTGCCTTCCCGGCAGGGGCTGCAAAAGGCCGTGTGACAAGCGACCGCCAGGCGCGCGCCCTCCGAAGCCGTCCCTACCGCGAAGCCGCGGAGGAGATCGTCGGAGAAGTGGCGACGCGGCTCGTTCAAAATGACCTCGCGGAAAGTGTACACCGCCACCTGGGACCGGTCGGCCTCTCCCGCACCGGCAGTGACGGGAGGGGCCGACCAGGGCAGGAGAGACACCTAGCGTGTCAGCAACAACGGATCGAACGCCGCGGGATCCGAGGTGTCGATGATGACCTTGTCGTCGACCGTGTCCGGTGGGCTGATGTCGTCGGTGTGGTTCGCGGTCAGGTCCGTGACCCAATCGACCAGCGGGATCCCGGGCGCGCCACCCGCGCCGCCCGCGCCGTCGGGTATCCCGGAATGGCCGCCGGCACCCGGTCCAGCCCCGCCCTGTCCTCCGACGGCGTGGGTGCCCGAATCGCAGCCGTCCAGGAGCGCAACCAACGCCAAGAGACTCCCCAGCTTGAGGCATTTGCGGATCGTCATGGTCTCTGTCCTTTCTCGTCGGTTGAGCACGACTAGGACGCGTCGCCGCCAGCGCCCGGAAGGGGCGTCTTCAGGTAGGGGAACGCGGGGTCGAACTGCGAGTCGGCCTGCAGGACCGCGTCGGTGAAGCCCAGTTGTCCGGACGGGGCCTCCGCGGCCGGTAGCAGATAGCCCATCGCCACGCGGAGCGCGATGTCGACCACGTCGTCGCCGGGTCGGCGGCCGTTAGGAAACCCCGCCGGGTCACAACCTGGATTGGTCAGCGTCAACGTGCCGTTCACGAAGCACAGGGCTGCACCCAGCGCCGTTTGCTGACCGGCCGGCGTGGCGGGTAGCGCCGTGTTCAGACGCAACATCTCGGCGACCGAGCCATTCTTGTTGACGCCGTCGACGCCGGTGAGGAACGCCGCGACCAGATCGGTGCGCGGAAACCGGGTCGGCGCCACGACCCCGGCCGCGCCAAAGAGAACTTCGATCAACGCGGGCAGCGTCGGGTTGGTGACGTAGTCGGCGAACTGCGCATCGTCCCTGGGTTCGCTGGCGTTGAAACGATTCTTGTCGCGCAGACCGATGACGACCTCGTTGACCAGCGGGGAGCCCAGACGAGACACCTGCGTCCAGGCTCCTCCGGCCAGCGCAGGGAGTTTGTAGCTGGCCCGCTGGTTCAGCACCCGCGCTTGGCGCAGGCTGGCCGTGGTCCACGCGCCCACGACGTCGCCGGTCCCCTTGACGCAGGCGATGGGCAGCTCGAGTTCCAGCGACGTGATGTTCTTGTCGTCAATGGTCGACGGGGCCAGCGCCCGGCCCGCGGCGGTGTTGCCACCCACGACCACACCGGCCGGGGCGTTGATGAGATCGAAGATGATTCCCAGGTTGACCGCGAACGACTCCTTCCGTTGCCCGACGAACATGCGGCCGGGCGTCGCGCAGCCGGGAATGTTGATGGGATAGATGTGGGCCGCGGCATACCCGGCGTAGTCGGGAAATGACTTGGTCCCGATGTTGTCGGTGGGCTTCTCGAACACGCTGGCTCCCGTGGTGGCGTTGGTGACCTCTGCGGTACGCACCTCGCGCCGGGTCCCTCGCACCGCCTTGACGGTGAAGGTCTCCTTCACATTCAGCTTGGTGCTGTCGGTGGCGCTGATCGGGCCGACGTTGAAAAGCGGGACGGCCACGCTCTTTCCGCCGATGTTCAAGGCCACCCCTTCGCCGCCCGCCAGGTCGTTCTTGAAGCGAAACTGGAACGTCAGGTCTTCCTTGGCGTCACCGTTGTTGTCGATGTGGATCTCGTACAGCGCCTCGGGATCCATCGTGAAGTAGTTGGGTCCGCCGTACGCGTCCTGCAGCGGCTGGTAGTTGGCGATCAGGGTCACCGTATCGGCCTTGCCAGCCTCGTAGCTGCGGAAGAAGTAGAAGTCCGTTCCATCCACCTTGGGGTTCTCGGTGATGAACGGCGCCTCGCGATGGCTGGAGGCCAGCGCCCTGGGGCTGCCCGCCAGCAGGGGCAGCGCAGCGGCACAGGCGAGCAACGCTGGCGCGGGTTTGAGAAAGTTTCGAAGGGTGATTTTCATGTTTGGTCTCCGGATGTGGTCTGTGGTTTTGGTGAGGTCACAAGGTCGCGAAGGTCTTGCTGACGTCCTGGGCTTGAGCGCGGGCGTCGGCATTGGACGAAGCCGGCGTCAGCGTCAGGACGGTGGTTCGGTTGCGGGTCAGGCTCCGCCCGGGAATCAGGCCATCGAAGGTGCGGCGCGAGAAGGCCAGCCCGCGTTCGGCGTCCGCGTCGCCGGCGAACTCGCACACGGCGATGGCCAGTCCGGCGTTGGTGGTGCTGGCGGCGCAATAGCGGGCACCGACGGTGCGCGCCAGCACTTGCTTCATCGGAGCCAGGCTGACGCCCGCGCGCTGCAAGGCCATCGCCACTTGTTCCACCGTCGGCGCGGCGGGGAGGCGACCCTCCCGTTCGCCCGCCAGCAAACCGCCCAGGCTGGGTGCTTCTGCCGGGCGCCCGGAATTTGCGGGCTTTGCGGCCGTCGGTGGCGATGGCGGTGCGGGTTGCGGCCGGGGCGTGCACGCCGTCAGCACCGCCGAAGTGCCTGTCAACGCAATCAGGAAGAACGAGAGGGTTCGGGTGGTCATCAGGATCTCCATGGCAAGAGGCGAATGTCGGTAGCTCGTTCGACGAACCAGATCGCGGCCAGCGCGGCGATGGCCGCCGAGCCCGCGGGCAACGTGAACCTTCGATAGAAGCCGGCGCGCCGGACGAGGAATTGAAGCGGCACGAAGACGCCCACCAGCGCCAGCTGTCCGGCCTCGACGCCCAGGTTGAATCCCAGCAACGCCGTGGCCAAGCCCGTCCCCGTGATGCCCGCGTCCGCCAGCGCTGACGAGAAGCCGAACCCGTGCAGCAGTCCCAGCGCGAAGGCGACCACCCAACGATCCGGCCCGAAGAAGGGCCGCACGTTGTTGATCGCCGCGATCACCACCGACGCAGCGATGGCCGATTCGGTCAGCCGCGATGGCATCCGTGCCCACCCCAGCGCCGCGAGGGTCAGCGTCACCGAATGGGCCAACGTGAATGCCGTCACGATCCTTCCTACGTCCGCCAGCACCGATCGGATCGCGGGCGCTGGCTGCCAACCCCCGGCCTTCCGGACCAGCACCGCCGGAAGCAAGAGCGCCAGCAAGAACAACAGGTGGTCGATGCCACCGCCGATGTGCCGCGCGCCCTGAAGCACGAAGGATCCGAAGCCGGGTGACGCGGCACCGGTGGCGCCCGCGAGCGGCAACGTGCGCGTGTGGTCGTGTGCCGACAGGACGATGGGCCTCACGCTCCCGGCGACCGACAGGAGCCGGACGATGGCGCGATGCTGAGGATCGATGTCGAACAGCAGGCGATAATCCAGTGTCAACGTCGTCGGGCCCGTCGCGCTGGGGCACGCCATCGTCAGCGGCAGGCGTACGTACGCACCGTCCGAATGCTCCACGATCGGGGTGGCCCCGGCGGTGACGGTGCACGGTCCCGTCTCCGTACGCAGCGACAGGCGCGACAAGGCATAGGTGCGAACCGCTGGCGCGCGCGCCGACAATTCGTCCCAGGTGATCGCGCCGTCGCCGTCGGCGTCCAGGCGAAGCACGTCGTCCAGATCGCGGAGCGCGATGTCCCAGCTCCCCAGGTGAACCGAGCCGTTGCCACCCGACGGTCGCGCCATGTCGTTGGCATCCAGCGTGAGGTAGCTGTCGCTGGGCTTGTGAGCGTTCGCCGACCGCGTCGCCAACACGGTGATGGCCAGCCCCACCGTCGTCAGCAGCAGCCGAAGGGCAGGGCGGCTCACGAGCGACCTCGCAAGGCCGTCGCCAGCTCGCGCAAGCGCCGCCACTCCATCCCGGTCTGTTCCAGCCACAGCAGCACGGGTGCGGCGCGGGAGGCGTCGTGGGCGGCCAGCGCCGCTTCCAGCAGGACCCGCGCGTCGTCCGGCTCGCGCTGGACCTGCCAGTTCTCGGAGGCGAGGGTCAGCGCGCGCATCGGCTGCGGCTCGGTGGCCAGCGCGAAGCGCGCTTCCTCGCGGAGGTGTACGCGGTCGCCCCGCAGTCGGCTGGCCGCGAACCGCGCCGCCATCTTGGACACCGCCGGGGCGTTCGCGCGGGGTTCCGCTGCCAGGGCGTCGCGCAGCAGCAGTCCGTCGTCCTCCTCGTGGCCCGCCACCAGGGCCGCCACCTCCGCACCACGTCCTTCGTCCAGCAGCAGGTCGGCCAGGCTGGCGCGCGCCTGACCATCGTTCGGCGCGACCGACAGGTTGGCGCGCAGCAGCGCCTCAGCGCCGCGTGCGTCGCTCGACCAGCGCGCCAGATCGGCAAGCACGGCGCGGGCCCAGATCGCCTCGGTCAGCGTGGTCGCCTGTCCGATCACCTTCGCCAGCGCCTGCGCCGCCTCTGCGAGGTGGCCGGTCATACCCAGGGCCGGAGCGCGGCACGCGGCCAGCACCAACGGGGTGGCGAGCTCGCCGAGGCGCTCGCAGCTTTGCAGCGCCTCGGGGTAGCGGCCACGTACCGTGAGCACACTGGCGCGGGTCAGCCACGCTTGCGGCTCGCGCGGGGAAAGGGTGACCAGTCGGTCCAGATCCGTCAGTGCGGGTTCGAACTCGTGCCGCGACTGTCGAATCGTGGCGCGCAAGAGCAGCACGTCCGACGGGGGGGAAGGCAGGTCCCACCAGGGCGCGAGGGCACCCTCGGCGCGGCCCAGATAGCGCGGGTCGGCCCGTTCCCGCGCGGTGACGATGTCCAGTCGAGCCAGTCGTACGGCGGCGGTTCGGTCGGCGCCCAATCCCTGCGGACCGGCACGAAGAGCTTCGCGCGCGCTGGCGGTGGGATCCTTCGCTCGGGCGGGTACGTGCGCGAGCACCGTGGCGCCGCGCGCGCGGTCGTCGCCGTCGTCGCTGTCGATGGGCAGCCGGGCGGGGCCGCTCGAATGTGTGCTTTCCCAGGTGGTGCCGATCGCGATCGTCAGCAGCGCGCTGACCACGATCGCCGAAGCGGCCCGCCGCTCTTTCGTCTCTGCGCTGATCGCCATCGCAGGTTCTACGAACGGTGGTGCGAAATGGATCGCGAGATTCGAGCGTCGCCATGGGGCCGGCCACGCGGGCGCTAGTCGAGGAACAGGGTCGCCATCAGCCGCACGGTCAGCGGATACGCGGGCGTGTAGGCCACGTCTTCGCATCCGCCGAAGGTGCCGAGCGGCGCCGGCGCCAGGCGTCCGCGCGGTCCGCAGGCGAAGCCCGCGGGAACGGCGTCGCCGGGAAGCGGCTCTCCAGGCAGGCGGCTGACGGTCGAGAACTGCGCCGAACGAAAAGACCGGTTCAGCAAGTTCTCCACGTCGAACGAGACGTCGAACCAGCGGTGGCGATATCCAAGATGCAGATCGACCTGGGTGAATCCGGGCGCAACCAGCGTCCCGTCGTCAGACGCGGGCCGATCACCGATGCCGTAGAAGCGCAGACCGGCGCGGGCCAGTCCAGGACCGAGCGCGTGACGGCCCGATAGTCCCCCCGACCAGGTCTGCTTCGGGGCCAGCGCCAGCCCGCCCCCGTTGGCGCCGTCGGTGCTGAACTGGGATTTCGTCAGGGTGAGATCCAGATCAGCCACAAGCCACGACGTCAGATCGTAGCGGGTCTCGACCTCGACGCCGCGGCGAAGTGTCGCATCGCTGACGCCGGTGGTGCCGTCATCGCCGTTCCAGATGGTCTCGTTGTCGAGATGAAGCTGCCACAGCGTGGCGGCCACGTCCCACCGGCCGAACAGGCGGGCGCGGGCCCCCAGCTCTTCGCCGATCGCCCGCGTGAGCGGCGTGACGGCCGGAGTCGAGAAGTACCCACGCACATCGTTGGAGTGGAATCCGTGGCCGTAGTTGGCGTACACGTCGATGGTCGCGGCGGCACGATTGAGCGGCGTGGCCACCAGGCTGGCCTTGGGGCTCAACTGCCGGGCCGCACCCACGCCGCCTTGCGGTGCCCCCGGCACCGCGCCGCCCAGGAGATCGTCGACGGTGAAGGACATGAGATCTGCGCGCCCTCCCAGGTTGGCGCGCAGCCAGCGCCAGGGCGTGATCTCTTCATTCAAGAAGACGCCCATCGAACTTTGATGGACGTCGTTGTTGCGAACGGCGCCGCGTCGCTGTCGCGCCACCGTGCTCCAGAGCTCTGCGTGGATGTCGTCGTTGCGGACCTCGCCGCCCAGGCTGGTATCGAACGTGATCCCGCCGCCCTGCCGCACCGATCGGTAGCTCACCTTCGCGCCGTAGAAGGTCCTGCGATCGACCTGCTCGACCTCGTCACCATCGACGGGATCGTTCAAGAAGAGCGTGAAGTTGGAGAAGAGATTGAACCGGTACGTCCCGGCGTAGGCCAGTCCCTTGAACTCACTGGTCTCTGTGGGGCGCAGGGCGTATTGCGCGAAGGCTTGGTGGCGCGACGAGTTGCCTCCCTCGGTGGGATCGAGCGAACCAAAGCGCGAGATCAGCCCTTGCGCGACGGCGCGGTCGGGGATTTGACCCGAGCCGTGCCAGTTGCCCGCATAGCTCATCTGTCCGACGGACAGCGTGGCGGCCGGGCCGGGCGCATAGGTCAGCTTGTTGAAAAGCTTGTATCGGTCCCAGCCCTCGTGGTTGTCGAAGGGGCCGTCGGTGCGGCTGATGTCGGCCGCAAACGTGGCCTTGAGCGCGGGGTTGTCGAAGCGCGGGCTGGCGATGGCCAGGCCCCGATAGCCAGGCGCTCCGTGCCCGGGCGAGGTCACGAACCCCACGCCAACGCTGCTGTGCTCGAAGTCGGTGCGCGACACCATGTTGACGGCACCGGCGGTGGCGAAGTCTCCCTGTGCAGCAAAGTAGGGCCCCTTGGTGATCTCCACGCGTTCCACCACCTCGGGGATGATGAAGTTGGTGTCGGCGAAGCCTTGCCCATGGGCGTGGGACACCAGATTGATGGGGACACCGTCGATGGTCAGCGCCAGATCGGTGCCGTGGTCGGCATCGAAGCCGCGCAAGAAGTACTGGTTGGCCTTGCCGCCTCCCGCGTGTTGAACCAGGACCAGCCCCGGCGTGACGCGCAGAACGTCCTGTACGCTGCCGATGGGGCGGAGCGTGAAGTCGCGATCCTGGACCGCGAAGGACGAGGCGGCGCTGATGGGACGCGCGCCAAGCACCACGGTGTACTGGTGGGCATCGAGCTGGGTGGCGACGGTGTCCGGCGGACCCGGCGAGACGGCTGGCGTCGTGGACGGAGCCGCCAGGAGAGGGGACGCAGCCGCCGGTTCCTCGGGCAGATGAAACTCGTAGGTGAACTGGACGCTGGAAGGGATGGCGACGCCGTTCTCCAGCGCAGGCCGAAAGACAAAGCGCCGCGCGGCCTCGGCCGCCGCTTCGTCGAAGCCGTGCCCGGCCGGAGCTGTCACCTGCACCTCGGTGACATGGCCATCGGCGTCGATCGAGAGCTCGAGGCCCACGTTGCCTTCCAGGTGATGCCGCCTGGCTTCGGCGGGGTAGGGGGCGTCCGGATGTGACCGCAGCGACGGGGCCGTCAGCCCAGGCGTGGTCGCCGCTGCGGGCACCGGCGGCGTGACTGCCTGTGCCTGGGCTGGGCGCCCAGAGCCTGCCAGCGCCAGCGCGGCCAGGCACGAGGAAAGAAGAAGGAGAGCGAGGGAACGGCAAGGCCCAGGAAGGAAACGAATCGCCCAGACCTCTCGAAGGGAAGGGGTGCGCACGCGTCAACTACGTATGGCGAGGCGTTTCGGATCGGGGACCAGGATTCAGGCCGCCGCGTATTTTGGAATTGGTCACCCTTTCCTCGATCCGGAACACCGGCAGCCACGTATCAGCAGCACTGTGCTACAGCGTTCCCACCTGCGGATGGCCGGATCGTCCCGCCGCCCCCTTGGTCGCCTGCTGGGCGTCGGCGCCATCCTGGCCTCGATCTTTCTGCACGGGGGGGCCGCCGCGGTGGCGCTGCTGGTTTTGCCACGGATGATGCCTGCCTCCGACGCGCATCGCTGGGAAGAGCCACCCGCCTCCGTCGACCTCGACCTGGTTGCGCCGACAGAGTCGGAGCCGCGGCCCCAATCCGCCTCGCGACCGCGCGCGGCTCGTCGCGTGGCTTCGTTGCGACGGTCCCCTGTCGCTTCGCCCCCGGTGGCGGCGGCGCCTCGACCGAAGTCGGACGCGCCCGATCCAGAACCAGCCCCGGTGATCGCTGACCCGCCGGTCCGCCCCGTCTTGGCGCGGTTCGCGCTCAGCGCGGGTAGCGTCGCCGGGCGTTCCAGTTCCGACCCCGATTCCGAGATTCCCGCCGGAGGGACAAGCACGGGGTCGGGACATGCCAGCGCAACGGCCAATGGCGAGCGACCGCTGGCCGAAAGCGCCGTCGACCTACCCGCGCGGCTTGCAACGGCCGCGCCCCTTCACTATCCAGAGGCCGCCCGACGAGCGGAACTCGAGCTCGATCTTCCGCTCGAACTGGTTGTTTCGTCGCAGGGTCGGGTGCTGTCGGCATTCGCATCGGCGCACCCAGGCTATGGCCTGGAAGACGCCGCCCTGAATGCCGTTCGTGGCTACGTCTTTCAGCCCGCCCGCCGAGCCGGACGCTCCGTCCCCGTGAAGATGAAGTGGACGATGCAGTTCCGCTTGCGCTAGCGGACCGTCCGGCGTTCCGAAAACGCAGGAATTGCGTAAGCCGTTGCGCCCAGAACGGCGGATTTGTTGGAGACAGGGATTCAAGTCGAGCCCGCGCCTGGTCGATGCACGAAAGCACATGCTTCCTGTCGCTGAATGCAGCTGCTCTGACGCCGATGAATCCTTGATCAGAGGTCTGGCGCGATGAGCGCCACGGAAGAGGACGAGATCATCACCGAGTTCGTCGTCGAGGCGAACGAAAACCTGGACTTTCTGGACCAGGAGCTGATGGCGCTGGAGAAGAACCCGAACACGCCGGGGCTCCTGGCTACGGTGTTTCGCCGCGTGCACACCGTGAAGGGCGCATGCGGCTTCATTGGGTTTGCCAAGCTGGAATCCGTTGCGCACGTCGCGGAAAACCTGCTGTCCAAGGTGCGGGACGAGGAGATCGAGCTGTCGCCCCCCATCGTGACGGCGCTGTTGGCCACGGCCGACACCATGCGTGAAATCCTGACTGGCATCGAGGCCGAGGGGAAAGAACGCGACACCGATTGCTCGGCCCTGATAGCCACCCTCAATCGACTGCAGAATCCAGCAGCGCAGACGGCGGCGCCGCAAGAGCCGGTGCCGGTTGCGCCCGCACCGGTAGCCGCGCCCGTCCCCGTCATCGCCCCGGCGTCGGTGGTCGCGGCCGCGCCCGTGCCGGTGGTCCCGGCGCCGGTAGCCGCGCCCGCGCCTTCGGTCGCCCCTGCGGTCAAGGTTGCGCCGCCCCCGGTACCCGTGCCTCCGGTAGCGGCGGCCAAGGGACCGCCCGCAGCCGATCGCGCTCCTCCGTCGGAGAGCTCGGAAGCCCGGCCTTCCAGCCTGTCTGATTCCACCTTGCGCGTCGATGTCGCGCTGCTGGACAAGCTGATGAACCTGGTCGGCGAGCTGGTGCTGGCGCGCAATCAGGTCCTGCAGGTGGTCCCCACCATCGCCGATCCCAATTTCAGCGCGACCTCGCAGCGGTTGAACCTGATTACCACCGAGCTGCAGTCCGGCGTGATGAAGACGCGCATGCAGCCCATTCGCAATATCTGGGAGAAGCTTCCCCGTGTCGTCCGGGACCTGTCGTTGACGTGCGGCAAGCAGGTGCGGGTCGAGATGGAGGGCAGCGAGACCGAGCTCGACAAGACCATCATCGAGGCGATCAAGGACCCGCTGACCCACCTGGTGCGCAATTGTGTCGACCACGGCGTCGAGCGTCCGGCCGATCGTGTGGCCGCCGAGAAGCCGGCCGAGGGACGTTTGCTCCTGCGCGCCTTTCATGAAGGCGGTCAGGTCAACATCGAGATCTCGGACGACGGTCACGGGATCAACCTCGAGGCCATCAAGAACAAGGCGCTGGACAAGGGTCTCATCACGGCCGAGCAAGCCGGGCGGATGACCGATCGGGATCTGCAGAACCTCATCTTCCTGCCCGGCCTTTCCACCGCTGCCAAGATCAGCAACGTGTCGGGCCGGGGCGTGGGCATGGACGTCGTCAAGACCAACATCGAGAAGATCGGTGGTGTGGTCGACGTTCAGAGTCGCCCCGGGCTGGGAACCACCTTCCGGATCAAGATTCCGCTGACACTGGCCATCATTCCCGCCTTGGTCGTCACCACCGGCGGCGATCGCTACGCCGTTCCGCAGATCAGCCTGCTGGAGCTGGTCCGGTTGCAGGGCACCCACGCGCGCGACCGCATCGAGCTGATCCAGGGTGCGCCGGTTTACCGGCTGCGCGGCAATCTGTTGCCGCTGGTCTACCTGAACCGCGCGCTGCAATTGCAAGAGGACGCCCCACCCGCGGGCGAAGAGACGGTCAACATCGTGGTCTTGCAGGCCGACAACCGGCGCTTCGGGCTGGTCGTCGATCAGGTCAACGACACCGAGGAGATCGTCGTCAAGCCCCTGGGGCAGCACCTGAAGGGCATCACGGCCTTCGCGGGAGCGACCATCATGGGGGACGGTCGGGTGGCGTTGATCCTGGACATCGTCGGCATCGCCCAGCACGCCAACGTCATCACCCAGCACCACGATCGCGGCCTGTCCCAGCAGAACCGCGCCCAGGAAGAAGGCTCGGTCGAACGGCGCACGATGTTGCTGGTCCTGACCCGCGACGGCCGCCGGATGGCCATTCCGTTGTCGACGGTGGCCCGCCTCGAAGAGTTTCCGCGCAAGGATCTGGAACGGCTCGGCGACCGACAGGTGGTGCAGTATCGCGGCCGAATCCTGCCCCTCATCGACATGGTCGATCTGCTCGACGGCAAGGGCGCCTCGATCGTTCGGGATGGCGGCGACACCTCCGGCGACCAGACCGTCCACGTGGTGGTCTACGGCCACGGCCAGCGGAGCTTGGGAATGATGGTGGACAAGATCCTGGACATCGTCGACCACGTGAGCGGTGCGTCCGTCGAATCTGCCGGCGGCGCCGCCGGTTCGGCCGTGATTCAACAGAAGGTCACCGAGCTGGTCGACCTCGACGCCTTGATGCGCAGAAGCGAAGGCACGTTCCTACAACCTGCGCCAGCGTCGGCCGTCGACGCCCGGATCGGAGCCTGACCATGGCCGACGAGCACCAGCAGTTCTGCACCTTCAGCGTCGACTCGTACACCTTCGCCGTGGAGGTCCGCAAGGTCCAGGAGGTCCTGCGGTTTCAGCAGATGACCCGCGTTCCTCTGGCTCCTGGCGTCGTGCGGGGACTCATCAACCTACGGGGCCAGATTGTGACCGCCATCGATCTGCGGCGCCGCTTGGGGTTGGCCGACGCGCCCGCCGGGACGCTGCCGATGAACGTCATCCTGCGCACTGATCAGGGCGCTGTCAGCCTGCTGGTCGACAAGATTGGCGACGTGCGAGAGGTCTCGCGGGATCTCTTCGAGCCGCCGCCGGATACCTTGCGCGACCTGGCTCGCGATGCGATCCGGGGCGTCTACAAGTTGCCCGACCGGCTGCTCATCGTCCTTGACGCCGAGGGCATCATCGCGTCCACCGCGATGCGCGCGCCAACGCCAGCCCCGACGCGCGTCGAGGCGAAGGCGGGACGGAGCGGGGCTGGGGCAGATGGAATGGATTCGAAAGTGAACGGAAGGGCGCTGGCCTAAGCGCACGAGCAGCGGGAATGAAGAGACAGACAACGGGTCGTGCGCGACGAAACGCAAGGGAGACTTTTCGATGAAGAACATGAAGCTGAAATTGCGACTGATGGGGGGATTTGGCTTGCTCCTGGTAGGGATGGCCGTCCTGGGCTTCATTTCCCTGGGGGGACTCCGCCAGATTCAAGGCTATTCCCATCACATCGTGGCGGACTCCCTGCCGGGGGTGTACACCGTCGGCGCCCTCAAGTCGTTGTTGCAAACCAACCTCTCCGCGCTGGAGGACATCCTGCGCGCCGAGGACCCGGTGGCGCGCGCGGCCATCGTGGAGAAGGTGAAGCTGCGCAGCGAGAAGGTCAACAACACCTTCAAGGCCTATGAGGCGACCGCGACCCTAGACGAGGACCGAAAGCTGTTCAAGGAGCTGATCGAGGCCCGGACCGTCTGGCTGCAGGAACGCGGCGCCGCGATCGCCGCCATGGACCAAAATAAGTTCGCTCAGGCCGAGGCCGAGCTGAATCAGCGCGCCCGCCCCGCGTTCGACCGGATGATGGTAGCCGTCGACACGCTGAGCGATTGGAACAAGGCCCAAGGCGATCAGGCCGGTAAGGACATCACCGCCTCCATCGCCAGTGCCACCAGTGGCATCTGGATCACCATCGTGCTGGCCGTGGTGTTCGGGATCGGTGTGGCCCTGTTCATCAGCAAGTCGGTGACGGGGCCGGTATCGACCCTGCTGGAGCACGTCGCGCGGGTGGGACAGGGCGATCTCCAGTCGCGCTGCGCCTACGAGGCCCAAGACGAGATCGGCCAGCTGGCCAGCGAGATGAACAAGATGACCGTCGACCTGAAGACCGCGCAGGACAACGAGCGCGCCAAGGTCGAACGCGATCAGCGCGAGAGCCAGGAGCTTCAGGCCAAGGTCGACGTCCTGCTGAAGGTCGTGCAGGAGGTCGGAGCGGGGGATCTCACGCAGGAGGTGTCCGTCAAGGGAGCCGACGCCATCGGCCAGCTGGGTGAGGGATTCGAGCGGCTGATCGACAGCCTGAATGAGAACATGACGGCCATCTCACGCAACGCGCAGACCCTGGCCTCGTCATCCGACGAGCTGACGTCGTCGTCGCAGTCGATGGCCGCCAACTCCGAGGAGACCTCGGCGCAGGCAGGGACGGTGTCGGCTGCGGCCGAGCAGGTGAGCAAGAATGTCCAGACCGTAGCGGCGGGCGCCGAAGAGATGACCGCCTCCATCAAGGAGATCGCCAAGAACGCCCACGAGGCCACCCGGGTGGCCACGTCGGCGGTGAAGGTGGCAGAGATGACCAGCGCCACGATTGCCAAGCTGGGCGAAAGCTCGATCGAGATCGGCAAGGTCATCAAGGTCATCACGTCCATCGCGGAACAGACCAACCTGTTGGCGCTGAATGCGACCATCGAGGCGGCCCGCGCCGGCGAGGCGGGTAAGGGCTTCGCGGTCGTCGCCAACGAGGTGAAGGAACTGGCCAAGGAGACCGCAAAGGCCACCGAGGACATCAGCCAGAAGATCGACGCGATTCAGGGTGACACCAACGAGGCGGTCAAGGCCATCAAGGAGATCCGCGAGATCATCGGTCAGGTGAACGACATCTCGACGACCATCGCCAGCGCGGTCGAGGAGCAGACGGCCACCACCAACGAAATTGGTCGCAACGTCACCGAGGCGGCGCAGGGGACCACCGACATCGCCCGCAACATCACCGGCGTGGCGCAGTCAGCGCAAAGCACCGCCTCCGGTGCGACCGAGACCCAAGCGGCGGCGGCGTCGTTGTCCCAGATGGCCACCGACCTGCAGACCATGGTCAGCCAGTTCAGGCTGGAGAAGGCCAACATGCGCGTGCGCCCGGTGGCGAACGGCGCCTTCCAGGCGGCCGCCGTGCGATCGGTGGGTGCGGTCCCGGGCCGCGGTGCGGCCAACGGAAGGGCCCGTGGCAACGGATCCTCTTTCGTGGGTTGAAGAAGGAACGGAGGAGGGCGGCATGTCGTACTTTCCCAGTGCGGACGATCTGGCCTCGATGGTCTCCAGCGTGACCGGCACGATGTGCGGGACGACCTTCGAGCCGGCAGATTCCTCGATCCGGGGCGAATCGATCTGCGGTCAGATGGTGTTGCTGCCCATCGAGGGCGCACGGCACGTCAGCGTCTTGCTGGCGTGCGATGTGACGGGGGGACGCACTCTGGCGGCGGCCATGTTCGGGATGGAGCGGGACGAGGTCACGCCGGAGCTGGCCGACGACGCCATGCGCGAGCTGCTCAACATGGTTGCCGGTCAGGTGACGCGGGCCCTGCGTCTGGATGCTGCCTTGGGGCTGGCGCAGGTAACCACGCTGGCCGAGCTGGCCAAACAGGGGGGGATCGGGATCGAGGACGGCGTCCTTCTGCGCAGCACCGGCAAGGTCGATCTGCGGCTCTGGATCTTCGAGCGCGCGTCGCAGGCCAGTTCGGAACCGGAAGCCGTCGCGCGGGGGGGGCTATTCAGGTCGTTGCTGCGTGTCATCTCGCCCCGGTCGTGAGGCTCAGCATGCGGATCCTGATCGTCGACGACTCCACCACGGCCCGGCGCTTTCTGAAAAAGGCGCTGCCGCCGCAGCTGCTCACGGATGTCGTCGAAGCCGATGGTGCCCGCCGCGGTCTGGAGATCTGTGGCGAGGGTGGGATCGACCTCATGTTTCTGGACCTGACCATGCCGGAGATGGACGGATACGAAGTCCTCGCCGCGCTTGGCGGGGTTCGCCTTGCAACCCTGCCGGTCATCGTGGTTTCGGGCGACGTGCAGACCCAGGCTCCCGATAAGGCCAAGGCGTTGGGTGCGCGGGCCTTCATCAAGAAGCCAGCCTCGAAGGAACAGGTCGAGGTCGTTCTGCGCGAGATCGGCGTTCTGTGAGGCCAGGGCCCATGGAGTCGGCACGAGACCCCCGCGCAGACCTTCTGAAAATGGGTCCCACCGGGGCGCTCCCGGGTACGCCACTGCCTCCGGATGCCCAGGATGCTCTGGGGGAGATCGTGAACATCGGCATGGGCCGCGCCGCCGCTGCGCTGGCCAAATCCCTGAGCGTGTTCGTGCGCATGTCGCCCCCCACCATCAGGGTCGCCGACGGCGGTTCACAGTGGGACGTGGTGCTCGGCAACCGCTGGAAGAACCGGGACATCATCGTCGCCCGACAGGGCTTCTTCGGCGACCTCAAAGGTGAGGCCCTGGCGCTCTTCGATCCCGATGTCACTGCCACCATGAATGACCTGCTGGGCATCCAGTCGGGCGCGGTCGGGCCCGAGGTGCCTCTCGAGCTGGCGAACCTTCTCATCGGGACCTGTGTGGGGGGCGTGGCCGCCCAGTTGGCCCAGAACATCGGCTTCTATCCTCCCGCGATCGTCTTCCAGAACCGCGAGCTCGAGGCCGAACTGCCTAGGCTGCGGCAGCGGAGCGGTGCCATCATTCTGGTCGCGGTCGACTTCAACGTCGACGCTCGGCATTTCCTGGGACGGGTGGTGTTCGCGTTCGCGCCGGAAGAAACCAGCCGCTTGGAACGCCTGATCGCGATGTTCTTGGAGGAGGCCTTCGCGTGAAGGACCTGGCTGAGCAGGGCTGGCAGTCGCTGATCGAGCAGATCAATGTCGGCGTGGTTCTGGTCGACGCTGACCTCAAGGTCCTGCGCTGGAACCGATACCTGGAGGTTCACAGCGGCATCGCGTCTCGGGACGTCGTCGACACCCGTCTGCCCGACCGCTTTCCGGAGATTGACCAGGTGTGGCTGGCGCAGAAGGTCCGTTGCGTCTTCATGCTCAAGGGCTACGCGTTCAGTTCCTGGCGAGAGCGACCCTACCTGTTCAAGTTGGAGCTTCACCGGCCCCTGTTCGGGGAGCCCGAAGTCATGCGCCAGGACGTCACCTTCATCCCGGTATGTCGTCCGTCCTCGTCCGAGGTGGAGAGCGTCGCCATCGTGCTGACCAACGCACAGGAGGCCTTCCACTATCAGACCGCCCTGGCGGCGTCGGTCAGCGAGTTGCAGAGCGCCTATGAGACGCTGCGCACCGAGGTCGCCGCCCGCGAAGCCATGGAGTCCGAGTTGCGCCGGGTTCACCACCTGGATGCGCTGGGGCGCCTGGCGGGAGGCATCGCGCACGAAATCAATACCCCCCTGCAGTTCACGACAGACGGCGTGGCGTTCGTGGAGGAGTCCCTGGGTGGGCTTCTGGGGGCCGTCGACAAGTACGCCCGCGCTGCCAGTGCGGAGGGGACACCCGATGACAACGGCCAAGGCCAGTCGGAGGCCATCTCGAAGAGCGAGCAGGAGGATCTGGAGTATTTCAAGGAAGCGACGCCGCAAGCCATAAGAACGATCAAGGAAGGGCTGGAGCGGATGACGAAGATCGTGCAGTCGATGAAAGACTTCGCGCGCGAAGAATCGACCGACAAGACCGACGTCGACATCAATGCCGCCATCGAAAATGCCATCGCGGTGGCGCATTCCGGCTTCGCCGCGACGGCCGACCTGTCGACCGAGCTGGGTCCCGTCCCTCCTGTTCGATGCGACGTAGGAGCCTTCAAGTTGACGATGCTGAATCTCATCGTCAACGCAGCCCACGCCATCGAGGACGCCGCGGCTGGGTCGGGAACGCGCGGGAAGATCCGGATCACCAGTCGAACGGACGGCAGCGCCGTGGAGATCACCGTGTCAGACGACGGGTGTGGGATCCCCGAGCCGGTGCGGGCGAAGATCTTCAACCCTTTCTTTACCACCAAGGATGTGGGCCGGGGCAGTGGCCAGGGGCTGGCTTTGGCGTACTCGACCATCGTCAAACAGCACGGGGGCCAGCTGACATTCGAGACGGAAGTGGGGAAGGGAACCACCTTCATCGTTCGGCTTCCCCTGGCGGGAGACCGGCCCCCGGCAGCAGCAGCCGTGGTGGCAGCCCCGGCCCGACGGTCGGTGGCGCCATGATCGCGCGACTACATCAGGGCCGTTTCACCTCAAGGTCCGCCCAACTGCCGTCGAAAGATCTCTCCAAATGACGACCAACGACCGGAGCTCTTCGTGAAGAACGTCAGCCTGACGGGGCGATTCTTGGGGGGCTTTGGCCTGCTGCTCGCGGGCATGGGCGTGCTGGGCGTCATCGCGCTGATGGGTCTGCACCGAATTCAAGGGTACTCCCAGCAGATCACCGAGCAGTCCTTGCCGGGCGTGTACAACATCGGCGCCATCAAATCGATGGTTCAGGGCAACCTGGTCACGCTGGAGGAACTCCTGCGCACCCCCGAGCCGGCCAAGCGGGAGGCTCTGATCGCCCAGGGAAAGGCGCGCTGGGACAAGGTGACCGCCACCATCGGCGTGTACGAGTCGAGGATCGCGATCGACGAGGACCGCAAGCTGTTCACGGCGATGCTCGCCGAGCGGGAATCCTGGCGAGAGGCGCGCAAGGCCACCGTGGCCCTGATGACCGAGGGCAAGGTGGCCGAGGCCCAGAATGTCCTCCAGGAGCGGGCGCGGCCGGCGTTCCAAAAGCTCATGGCTGCCGTCGATGCGCTCAACGAATGGAACAAGGCCCAAGGCGATGCGGTCGGTAAGGCCGTCGTCGGCACCGTGGCCAGCGCCACCAGCGGCGTGTGGCTCACGATCGGGATCGCCTTGCTGCTGGGCGTCGGCATCGCCCTGCTGATCAGCCGATCGGTAACGGGGCCCGTGGCATCCCTGCTCGAGCATGTCGGGCGGGTGGGCGGAGGTGATCTGGCTTCTCGTTGCGAGGTTCAGGGGACGGACGAGATTGGACGCCTGGCCCGCGAAATGAACACGATGACGGAGGCCCTGGAAACTGCGCGTGCCAGCGAACGCGAAAAGACAGAGCGTGACCAGCGAGAGACTCTGGAGATTCAGTCCAAGGTCGACGCGCTGCTGCTCATCGTGCGGGGCGTGGCCAGCGGAGACCTGACCCTGAGAGTCTCGGTCAAAGGCGCCGACGCCGCGGGGCAGCTGGGGGAGGGATTCGAGCGACTGATCGAGGACCTCAATCGCAACATGACCGCCATCTCATCCAACGCGCTGGCCCTGGGGGCATCGTCGGATGAGCTGACCACGTCCTCACAAACGATGGCCGCCAACTCGGAGGAGACGTCCGCGCAGGCGAGCACGGTGTCTGCGGCTGCCGAGCAGGTGAGCAAGAACGTGCTCACGGTTGCCACCAGCGCCAACGAAATGAACGCTTCGATCAAAGAGATTGCCAAGAACGCCAACGAGGCGACACGGGTGGCGACTTCGGCCGTCAATGTGGCGGAGCGGACCAGCGAGACCATCGCGAAGCTAGGCGCCAGCTCGACCGAGATCGGCAAGGTCATCAAGGTGATCACGTCGATCGCCGAGCAAACCAACCTGCTGGCGCTGAACGCCACCATCGAGGCGGCGCGTGCCGGCGAGGCCGGGAAGGGCTTCGCGGTTGTCGCCAACGAGGTGAAGGAGCTGGCCAAGGAGACCGCCAAGGCGACCGAAGACATCAGCCTGAAGATCGACGCGATCCAGGGCGACACGGCCCAGGCCGTCAAGGCCATTCGCGAGATCCGCGACATCATCGGTCAGGTCAATGACATCTCCGCCACCATCGCCAGCGCGGTGGAGGAACAGACGGCGACCACCAATGAAATTGGCCGCAACGTGGCCGAGGCAGCCCAGGGGACGACCGACATCGCGCGCAACATCACCGGCGTGGCGACGTCGGCGCAGGAGACAGCGGCCGGCGCCGCGGCAACCCAGGCGGCGGCCGCGGCGTTGTTCCAGATGGCGGGCGCCCTTCAGAGCATGGTCAGCCAGTTCAAGCTGGACGAGGCACAGGCGTCCGCCCAGCCGCTGGCGATCGTGCGCCCGGCTGGTTCGGCGGCGACGGGACGCGGGTGGTCGGAAGGTGAGCCCTCCGCACGCGCCAAGAAGCGCGCCGCGGGCGGCTAGGAAGCCAACATGTCCAAGATTCGCGTACTCATCGTCGACGACTCCACCGTGGTGCGACGCTTTCTCAGCGACGCCATCGGGCATCATCCGGAGCTCGAGGTGGTCGGGACCGCGTCCCACGGCGCCCTGGCCGTTCAGAAGGTCGCGCTGCTGAGCCCTCAGGTCGTCACGATGGACGTCGAGATGCCCGAGATGTCGGGGTTGCAGGCACTGGCCGCGATCCGACGCACGAATCCCTCCCTGCCGGTGATCATGGTCAGCTCGTTGACCGAGCGGGGGGCGGCAACGACGTTGGAGGCGTTGTCTCTGGGCGCGACCGACTACGTCACCAAGCCCAGCAGCCTGTCCGGGACGGGTACGGTTCAGAAGGAAGAGTTCGTCACGGATCTGCTGGCGAAGATCCTGGCCCTTGGCGGTCCGCGGTCGGCGGCCCGGCCGCGGGCCGAGGCCCCGCGCGTCGCTCGCCCGGCTCCGGCCTTTCCGCTGCCGCGTGCCCAGGGCGGCCGCATCGACATCGTCGCCATCGGTATCTCGACGGGGGGGCCGAATGCCCTGGCCGAACTGATCCCCAACCTTCCTGCCGACTTTCCGGTCCCGATCGTGATCGTTCAGCACATGCCGCCCCTGTTCACCAAGCTGTTGGCCGACCGTCTGAACGGCAAGTCTTCGCTGGAGGTGCGAGAAGGCGCGGCCGGCGATCGTCTGGTCGCCGGCACGGCCTTCATTGCTCCCGGCAATTACCACATGGTCGTCGAGCGAAGCGGCGTCGGGTATGTCCTGGCCCTGAACCAGGGACTGACCGAGAATTCGTGCCGTCCCGCGGTCGATGTCCTGTTTCGCTCCGTCGGTGACTGTTTCGGCGCGTCTGTCCTGGCCGTGGTCATGACCGGAATGGGGCAGGACGGCCTTCGCGGATGCGAGCTGATCCGCGAGCGGGGCGGCCAGGTGCTGGTGCAGGACGAAAAGACCAGCGTTGTCTGGGGAATGCCTGGCTACGTCGCCGATGCGGGCCTGGCCGATCAAGTTTTGCCGCTCGATCAGCTGGCCGGGGCGATCGTGCAGCGGGCCCGCCAGGGCCGATCGACGAACCCCGTCCTAAATCGAAAGGCGGTCTAGATATCATGAGAGCCCTGGTCGTCGACGACTCGCGCGTCATGCGCCTCATCATCGGAAAGATCGTCAAAGAGAACGGCTTCGAGGTGGTCGAGGCGGGGAACGGACAAGAGGCCCTGGACCAGTTGCGCGCCGCCGACAGCCAGATCACGCTGGCCCTGGTCGACTGGAACATGCCGGTCATGGATGGCCTGTCCTTCGTGCAGGCGGCGCGCGCCGACGGTGCCTTCTCCGCCCTGCGGCTGATCATGGTCACCACCGAGAGCGGCAGCGAACAGGTCGCTCGGGCCATCGAAGCTGGGGCTGACGAGTATCTGATGAAGCCGTTCACCAAGGAGAGCCTCCGAGACAAGCTGGCCATGATCGGCTTCGAGGCCGCTTCGTCGTGAGTACCCTGGCCACAGGGTCCGATCAGGCCTTCGACTTTCTCCGCAGGCTCATCTACGACAGCTCGGCCATCGTGCTCGAGTCGGACAAGCGCTATCTGCTGGAGGCGCGCTTGCGGCCCGTCCTGTTGCGCGAACAGATGGCGTCGTTCGACGAGCTGGTCGCGCGGCTGGGCCGCTGCGACGCCGCCCCCTTGCGCCAGCGCGTGGTGGAGGCCATGACCACCCACGAAACGTCGTTCTTTCGCGACATTCACCCGTTCGAGGTGTTTCGCAAGAACATCGTTCCCCAGATGCTGCTGGAGCGGTCGGCGCAAAAGCGGCTCAACATCTGGTGCGGGGCCAGCTCGACCGGGCAAGAGCCCTACAGCATCGCCCTCATCATCAAGGAGTGCGGCCTGGGCCTGGCGGGGTGGACCACCCAGATGATCGCGACCGATCTGTCGGCCGACATCATCGCGCGGGCGCGCAGCGGCGTGTTCAGCCAGCTGGAGGTCAACCGCGGACTGCCGGCCCCCATGCTGGTCAAATATTTCGAGAAGGTCGGACTGGAATGGCGCCTCAAGGAGGAGATCCGGCGCATGGTCGAGTTCCGGCAACTCAATCTGGTCACGGCCTGGCCGACGTTTCCCGAGCTGGACGTCGTGTTCCTGCGCAACGTCCTCATCTATTTCGACGTCCCCACCAAGAAGGCCATCTTCGACAAGCTGTCGCGGATCATGCGTCCGGGCGCGTTCCTGTTCCTGGGCGGGGTCGAGACGACCCTGAACCTGAGCAACGATTTCAAACAAGTCTTCTTCGGCAGCACTACGGTCTATCAACGCATCATCCGAGGTTAGTACCCATGTCCAACCTTCCTGATCCCGGGACCCTCGCCACCTTGGTGTCGAATGTGACCCAAACCATGTGCGGCATTTCGTTCGGGGTCGCCGAGCCAAGTCAGAAGGCGGTCGACTGCTGGCGCATGGCCGTCCTCAACGTCACCGGTGGAAGCCCCTGGCAGGTGGCCTTGTTCTCGGACCGAGACGGCTGCACCGCGCTGGGGGCTGCGCTGTTTCAGTGCGCGCCGGATACCTTGGACAATTCGATGCTCGAGGATTCCCTGTGTGAGCTGCTCAACATGGCCGCGGGACAGATCAAGAGCCTGCTGGCGGCGGATTCGGCCCTGGGGCTGCCCAAGATCACGTCGCCGGGTCAATTGACCCTCAAATCGCAAACAGCGATGCGGGACGGCGTTCTCCTGCGCAGCCAGGAATCCGTGAATCTGATGATCCTCCTCTCTGAAGGCCTTGACCAGTAGTCGGACAAAAAGGAACAGCATCATGCCAAGCGTACTGACAATCGATGATAGCCGGGCTGTCCGCATGCTCGTGAGCAAGAACGCTCGCGAGATGGGCCTGGAGGTCGAAGAGGCCGAGGACGGCAAGCAGGGGCTGGCGAAGCTCGAGACCACCAAGTACGACCTGATCGTCCTGGACGTGACCATGCCCGAGCTGGATGGGCCTGGCATGCTGACCGAGCTGCGGGCGCGGGGCGACACCACCCCCGTCCTGATGCTGACGTCCGAATCCAAGCGATCGATCGTAGCGTCGCTGATGAAGCTGAGCATCGAGGGCTACATCCTGAAGCCCTTCAAGCCCGACGAGCTCAAAGGCAAGATCGCCAAGGCGTTGAAGTTGGATGCGCCCGTGGGCGCGGGTGCCGATGCCGCACTGGCCAAGGAGATGGCGGCTGCCGTTCAGGCGCCGAGCGCGACCGATGGCAAGGGCCCCGAGGCCGGCAAACAGTTCGTGGACATTCTCTGCGTGGACGACATGGAAAACGTCGCCAAGCGCCTGCGCACGATGATTCCCGATCACATCACGGTCAACAACGCCACCAGCGCCCAGGCGGCCCTCGCCACCTGTCGAGAGCGGGTGTACAGAATTTTGCTGGTCGACAACGACATGCCCGACGTGGACAGCGCGTCGTTGATGCGGCAGCTCCGCGTGATGCAGCCGGGGGCCGCGTTCTTGTCGCTATCCTTGCGCAGCAACGCCAAGGCGCAGGAGGAAGCCCGCGAGGCTGGGTTCGCGGGCGTGGTGTTCAAGCCCTTCGACGCCGAGGCCATCGAAGAGTTCCTGCAGCGCTACTTCGACACGCAGGAGATCATCAGCAAGTCCGAAAGCGTGATCACCGTCGCCGCGTTCAAGGGCCGCGAGGCCCGGCTGGCCGGTTACTTCACTCAGGTGACCAACCAGCTGTCGGAAAGCCTGGAGGAGGTGGCAGCGGCCTGCTTCGCCGAGGCGGTGGTGGATATCTCCGCTACGCCCATCGCTCCCGAAAAGACCGCCCGCCTGGTGGTCCACCTGGTCGAACGCTGCCGCAAGGTGGGCGTCGAGCTTCGGCTGGTGGGGGGAATGGAGGTCGCCAAGTCGCTCAAGCAGCTGGCCGACACGGCTGACGTCAAGGTGTTTCCTACCGTCGCGGAAGCGCAAGCTGGGGTGGCGGCGTAATGGTCCGAGCGTTCTCTGGTGATTCGTCATGACCGCCGTCGCTCCGGCCGCGGCGGGCGGGCAGAGCGCTCTGGCCGAACAGCTCGAGAAGATCGTGATCAAGAAGATCGCGGCCGATCAGCTGATTCTGCCTTCGCTGCCCGCCACCGCCTTGAAGTGTCTGAACCTCCTCAAGAACCCTGACTTCTCCTTGAAGGAGGCGTCGGCGCTGATCGAACGCGATCCCATGTTGACGGCGCAGATCCTGAAGCTGGCCAACAGCGCCGGGATGGCTTCGCGCGATCCGTGCCAGAGCGCCTTGCAGGCGGTGACCCGCTTCGGCATCCAGAAGCTCAAGTCCTTCCTGATTGAATCTTCGGCGCGAAAGGTTTTCGAATCCCGTGACGCCCGCATCGCCGAGGCCTCTCGCGGGATGTGGGAACACTCCTTGGCGGTGGCCATCATGGCCCGCGACGTGGTGACGTTCGCCAATTGCGGCGGTCCCGAGTTCGGATACCTGGGCGGGCTGTTGCACGACGTCGGCAAGCCCATCGTGGCTGCCATGCTACTGGAAGCCGAAAAGTCCATCCTGGCGGTCAAGCCCAACATGGTGTGGATCACCTCGGCGGAGTGGATTGGAATCATTCAACGCATCCACCGGCAGGTTGGGGTGGCGCTGGCCAAGAAGTGGGAAATGCCCGATGCCGTCTGCCGCAGCATCAAAGACTGCGAGGAGTACGACAACGCCGATCGCCTATCGACCGCCAACGCGGTTCGGTTCTCGAATGCTGTGGCGAAACAGCAGGGCATTTACGTGGGCGACGTGAACGCAGACGACAACGACGCGCTGGTGATGATTGGTCAATCCCTGCTGGGCCTCGATACGGCGGTGGTCACCCGGCTCAGCGAGGGCCTCAAGGCCAAGGTCAAAGAACAGATGTCCTAGCCGTTCCCCCCGGGAGTCAAGTTCGTACGGCCAGGAGCCGATACGTTAACAATGATCGCCCTTGAGGATGAGGATGACGAGGTCTCGGTCGGTGGCGCGGCCGAAAACCTTCTGAAGGCCCCGATCGATGGGATGCGGTATCCGGTCCTGGCGGCGGCCCTGGCGGGTCCGAACGCCGGCGCCCTTCGGCGGGAACTGATGGACCTGTTCGCGCCGCAGCTGCGGGCGCGGGCGCCCCGGCGAGCGGTTCGGGCCATCTGTCGCCTCGAAGGGCCCGGTTATGACGAGCCGATCTTGGTGAAGGACATCTCGGCCAGCGGCGTCCGCTTCCTGGTGCAGACCGATGTGGCGCTGGATCTAAATCAGTTCGCCGACATGCGCCTTCACCTGCGCATCAACTCGGGCCCACGAACGCTGCCGGTGGCCCTGGTGCGTCGCTGCGGGGGGGATCAACGCCATACCGATCTCGCATGTCGCTTCGTCGCGCCGGCCCCCGACCACGAGCAGGTGGTGGCGGAGATCCGCAGCAAGATCTTCGGCGACGAGCCGGGGTCCGCCGAATCGGCGGGCTAGCGACGGACGCACAGATCACGACCGCCGGTCGGCAAGACGGCGTTCGAGGAGACGCCGCTCTCCCTGGTTGGTGACCAAGGAAAGCGCTTTGCGCAGGTCGCGCGATGGGTCCTTGCCGGCGCGCTCGATGAAGTCGGCGCGCGCGGCATAGAACAGATGATAGTCAGCCAGCGGCCCCTCCAGCTCGGCCAGCGCCGCAAGCCCCGCTGACGGCCCGTCGCGCATCGAGACGGCGATGGCGCGGTTGAGCAACACGATCGGCGATGCCACCAAGGTGGACAGCCCATCGTAGAGCGCGACGATGCGTCCCCAGTCGGTGTGTTCCCAGGCGGTCGCGGTCACATGAGCCGCCGCGATCTCGGCCTGGAGCGTGTACGGTCCGCGTGCGCCGATGGAGCGCGCCCGTGCGAGCGCCATCAGCCCCTCGCGCAGGAGTTCCCTGTTCCAGGCGGCGCGGTCTTGCGCGGCCAGCAGGATCGGCACGCCGTCGGCGTCGACCCGCGTGCTGGCGCGCGCGGCTCCGAACGCCATCATCGCGAACAGGCCGAACACCTCGGGATCGCCCGGCACCAGATCGCAGAGGAGGCGTCCCAGGCGCAAGCCCTCCGCCTGAAGATCGAGACGCATGAGCGGGCCGATCGTGCCGGTGTGACCCTCGTTGAACAGGGCGTACACCACGCCCAGCACCGCCGACACGCGCTCCGCCAGCTCGTCGCGCTCCGGCGTTGCATACGACAGCCGCTTCTCCTCGATGGTCTGCCGGGCGCGGAGGATCCGCTGCGAGATGGTGTCTTCGGAGCAGGCGAAGGCACGCGCAATCTCCTCGGTCTCGAAGCCGGCCACCACCTTCAACGTGATGGCGATCTGGTTGTCGCGCGAGATCTCGGGATGACAGCAGGTGAAGGCCAGGCGCAGGAAATCGTCGCTGACCCTGTCGGGGTTCTCGGGTGCGTCCATGGCGTCCTCCACGAGCAGGGGCGCTTTCGCGTCGACGATCGCCCGATGGCGCCGAGCGTCCCGCGCGCTGTTCTTGGCCGCGGTCATCAACCAGGCTCCGGGGTTGGTAGGCACTGAGTCCTGCCAGGCCTCGATCGCGGACAGTGCCGCCTCCTGGAAGGCCTCCTCGGCGGCGTCCAGGCTTCCGCCCAGGCGCAAGAGCGCGCCCACGATCCGCCCGCGCTCGCGGCGCACGGTCTCTCGGACGACGTCGATCAACTCCGCCATAGCTCGCGGATCTCGATCGCTCCGTGCACGCCGTGCCGGCTGTCGGCGAACCAGCGCAGGGCGTCGTCGTGGCTGGTCACACGGACGAAGAACAAGCCGCCGATGACCTCCTTGCTCTCGAGGAACGGTCCGTCGAACATCGCCCGTCGCCCGCCCCGGGTCTCCACGCGCCGGCCCGAGGTGGGCGGCTCGAGGCGAACGCCGCCCAGAAACGAATCGGGGAGATTGACGCTGGTCTCGGCGTCGATGCGGTCCATCACGTCGACCCACTGGTTCTCGGACAGGGCGTTGCCGAGGACCACGAAGCCGAAGATCTTCCCCGGCTTCGCCTCCTTGTCGGGATCGCCCCGGCCCTTCATGACGGGACGGACGTCGATCTGATCCGACGCGAGCGCCGGGCACTCGATCGCGAGCTGGGTCGCCTCCTCTACGGTGGCCGCCTGAACCCAGTAGAAGGCCCCCAGCGCCTTCGCGTCTTCCTTACCGTCTTTACCGGCCTGGGCGAAGGGGCTGCCCTCGACTTCGAGACGGGCGCCGTGGCGCCGGGCGCGCTTGCCCTCCCGGCTGGGGCGGAAGCGCCCGTGGTCCCGGAGCTGCCCGGCGCTGCGGAGACGACCCACGAATCGGGCGCGCTGCTCGATCAACCCGGCCATGGCGGCGGGAGATTGCGCCGCGTGCTCGGTTTCGTTCTCCAGGACCATCAACATGTAGTCAGGCATGGCTCACCGGGGTGGTGTCGTCGCTGTGGCTTTGCCAGTCGAGATCCACCGAAACAAGGCATCGTTGATGTAGTGGCCCCAGGCGGTGGAGCACGCATTGTAACATTCGATTGTGGGAACCAGACCCTGGTGCGTGAAGCGGACCTCGGTCCTGGGCCCCTTCTGCGCGATCTCGAACACGATGTCGGTATCGTGCCACTCGCGGCTGTCGGCGACGAAGCTGAGGTCGCTGGCGATGACGTGCCAGACGACCTTCTTTCCCGGCACGAGCTCGGTGATGGATTGCGTGGTGCGATGCAGTTTGTCGTAGCGGTAGGTGAACTCGGCGCCCGCAATGTCGGTGCGACCCTCGATGCCACCCGACCACCAGGCTCGGACGTCGTTGATGGCGGCGAAGACCTCGTCGGGCGACTGATCGACGGTGAAGGAGGTCGTGTAGCTCTGGCCGCGCATCTCGCGGGCCCGCGCCACGATGTCCTCGATCGGATTCGGCTGGCCCTGTCCGGTGGTGATGAGGTTACGGAGGCTGCCGGTCACGTAGGAACTCCAGGCATTGGAGCAGACCTCGTAACACTCGTACGATGGCACCAGACCGACCTGGGTGAACCGCACCTCGGTCTCTTCTCCGGTGCGTGCGATCTCGAAGATCAAGTCGTTGTCGGTCCACTCCTTCGTGTCCTTCACGAAGTTGAAGTGGTTGTCGACCACGTGCCAGACGACCTTCTTGTCGGGGACCAGCTCGGTCGTCCGGAACCTGGCTCGGTGGACGTCCTGGTAGCGGTAGGACCACTCGGCGCCGAGGCGGTCGGCCTGGCCTTCGATGGCCGCCGACCACCAGGCGCGGGGGTTGGTGATGGCAGCGAACACCTGGGCGGGCGACTGGGGCACGGTGAATCGGGTCGTGAAGGATGAAATGCTGGTGGCTCGAGAACCCTCAATGGTCATGTCGGTCATGTCGGACCTCCTTTTCATGCACACGACGGTTCACCCGCGCGAAATCCGACATCGGCGTTTTCGCTTCGCCAACTGCGCGGATACCTTCACGAAAATTCAAGCCGGGCTTGTCGGCCCGCGCCGCGTTGGATACGATCGCGCACGACGAACCTTAAAGGCGCGCGGGTCACCGGCTCGGGAGACCCGCACGACACCAAGCAGCTCCGGCAAGGGGGAGGACATGGGAGACGGAACGCAAATGACCGCGCCGCGCAGCCTCATGAACGACATGGGGCTTTCGAACCAGAACATCGAGCGCCGCCAGAAGATCGTTGGCCTGGACGCCGCCGACCTGGCCCGCATCAAGGCGATGCAAGACCTGGTCGCCCGCGATGCCGACGATTTCGTGAAGGTCTTCTTCAATTACCTGGCGGGCCTGGACGAAGCCAGACCGCTGACCTCGAATCGCGCGCTGACCGACCAGGTGCAGCGCCTGAAGCGGGAGCACCTGATCGCCATGGTGAAAGGCGAATACGGGCCCACTTACGTCGAGCAGCGGGTCGCGCTGGGCGCCGTCTACAGCAAGGTTGGGATTGAGCCCCGAATTTTTCTGGCGGCGTTCCACCAGTTGCTAAGAGCGATGGGCACCGCGATCATGAAGCAGTTCGAGCGTGCGCCCATGGACGGCTTCGAGACGTTCATGTCGATCAAGAAGGTGGCCTTCATGGACATCGGCATCATCGTTGATGTGCTGATCTATGAACGGGAACGTGTCATCCGCCAGCAGCAGGAGGCGATTCGCGAGCTGTCGACCCCGGTGCTTCAGATTCGTGATCGGTTGCTGTTGCTGCCGATCATCGGCGTGATCGACACCCACCGGGCCCGTCTCATCACGGACAACTTGCTGCGCGCGATTCGCGCCAACCGGGCCAAGGTGGTGGTGATGGACGTGACCGGCGTTTCGACCATCGATTCCAAGGTCGCCAATCACTTGCTGCAGACCGTGACCGCCGCGCGGCTGATGGGGGCGCTGGTGATCGTCACGGGGCTTTCGTCAGACGTTGCCCAATCGCTGGTCGCGCTTGGCATCGAGTTGACCAAACTCAACACCGTCGGTGATCTACAGGGCGGCGTCGAGGAAGCGGAGCGGATCCTCGGATATCGCGTCAAACAGCTGGTGGAGCCGGCGGCCTCGTCGCTGGCGTAGCATCGCGAGGAACTGGCCGTGCCGGTACCCATTCTCAAACAGGGTGAGGTCCTGATCGCTTCCATTCAGGCCGCGCTGTCCGATCGAGATCTCGCGGCGCTGCGGGATGAACTGGCCGACCGGGTGGGCCGCTTTCGCATCCGCGGGGTGGTCGTCGACGTCACCGCACTCGACGTCCTGGATTCCTTCGCCAGCCGCACCATCCGCAGCATTGCCTACATCACCAAGCTGCGCGGTGCCGACACAGTCGTGGTCGGGATTCAACCGGACGTAGCGTTTGCGATGGTCCAGCTTGGACTGACGCTGGACGGTGTGGTCACCGCGCTGGACCTCGAGGAAGGGCTGGAGGCATTGCGGCTGATCCGGAGGGACGCGCTTGGAACCGGTTGAGACGTGCATCCCCATCGTGACCGATGTCGATGTGGTGACCGCTCGTCAGAAAGGGAGGGAAATCGCGGCCGCCCATGGATTTTCGGCCACCGATCAGACGTTGATCGCCACGGCCATCTCCGAGGTGGCCCGCAACATCGTCAGCTATGCCGGTCGCGGAGAGATCGCCCTCAGCCCGATTGACGAGCATGGCCGGCAGGGCATCCTGGTCGTTGCCCGAGATAGCGGGCCCGGAATCTCGGACATCGCCCTGGCGATGCGTGACGGTTTCTCGACGGCCAATAGCCTGGGCGCCGGCTTACCAGGGGCCAAGCGCCTGATGGACGAATTCGAGATCATGTCGACGGTCGGTGTGGGTACCACCGTGACGATGAGGAAATGGGCCCGATGACCGAGGTCGTCCCCATTCTCGAGTGGGGCATGGCGGGGGCCCCTTTCGAGGGGGAAGTGGTGTCGGGGGATCTGGCGGTGGTGGCTCCCTTCTCGGACGGGGCATTGGTCGCCGCCATCGATGGCTTGGGCCACGGGCCCGAAGCGGCCGAGGCCGCAGGGGCGGCAGCCGTGGTCCTTGAGGAGAGCGCCGGCGATCCGCTCGACACCGTGGTTCAGCGTTGCCACGAGAGAATCCGTCGAACACGCGGGGTCGTCATGAGCCTCGCGTCGTTCGACGCCCGAACCTGTTCGATGTCGTGGACGGGGGTGGGAAACGTAGCCGCGGTCCTCTTGCGTGCGGGCGACTCCGGTTCGAGCGGCCGAGAGGCGGTCCAGAATCGGGGGGGGGTTGTGGGATACCGGCTGCCCACGCTGTCCATCCGCACGCTGGTCGTCAAAGCCGGTGACCTGCTGATCATGGCGACCGACGGAATCCAGGCCGGATTCCTCGAAGGGATCAATCGCGAGGAGAGCGCCCCGGGTGTCCTGGCGGGATCGCTGCTGGCCAAATTTTCCAGCGGCACCGACGATGCGCTGGTCGTTGTGGCCCGGTACAACGGGCGCCAGTCATGAATGAGCTTGACGGATTCGTCACCGACTATGCCGCAGCCTTCGAGAGGTACATCGAAGCCGGCGACGAAGCGGCGCTGAGCTTGGCGTACGAGCTCGGCCGCTCGGCCCTTGGCAAAGGTTTCGGACTTCTCGACATGACGTTGGCACACCAGCGGGTGGTGGAAAGGCACGTTCTATCGGCGCCGCCTGCCGAGCAACCGCGATGGGCCGCTCGGGCGACAGACTTCCTGCGCGAACTCCTGTCTCCTTTCGAAATGACCTTTCGAGGCTATCGCGACGCGAATCGGGAACTCCTGCGCCTGAATGAACAGCTCGCGCAACAGAAGGAGGCGGTCGAGGTCGTCAACCGTGAGCTCCAGTCGTTCAGCTATTCGGTGTCTCACGATCTGCGGGCGCCCCTCCGCGCCATCGATCGATTCAGCCAGGCCTTGGTTGACGACCACGCCGGACAACTCGACCAAGACGGCCTGAAGTATCTGGGCCGTGTCCGTCAGGCGGTGGGCGAGATGGGACAGCTCATCGAGGGTCTCCTCATGCTCTCGCGGGTGACCCGGGCCGACCTCAGCCCGACCAGCGTCGACGTGAGCGCGCTGGTCCGTCGTATCGCCAGCCGCTTCCAGGCCGCGGACCCCACGCGTCAGGTGGACTTCGTCATTCAAGAGGGGCTCACCGAGGTTGGGGACGAGCCTCTGCTCGTCGTGCTGCTGGAAAATTTGCTGGGCAACGCATGGAAGTTCACGTCGAAGCGCCCGCAGGCGCGGATCGAGTTCGGACGGACGGAGCGTGACCAGAAGGGGAAGGCCGAATATTTCGTGCGAGACAACGGGGCTGGCTTCGATATGGCTTACGCGGACAAGTTGTTCGGGGCCTTTCAGCGGCTCCATTCGACGAGCGAGTTCGAAGGCACCGGGATAGGCCTTGCCACCGTCGAGCGCGTCGTGCGCCGGCACGGCGGCACCATCCGCGCTGAAGGCGCGGTCGATCGCGGCGCCACCTTCTATTTCACGCTGGGCGCGGGGACTCGAGGGCCATGAACCCGGCCGTCACACATCCGGAGGAGATTCGAATCGCCGTTCAGGACGAGTCCGACGTCCCGATGGTTCGAAAGCGGGCCCGCGACTTTGGCAGGGGCGCGGGCCTCAGCGCCTCTGCCGTGGAATCTCTGGCCATCGCCCTTTCGGAGGTCGCACGGAACATCGTTGTCCACGCGGGGGGCGGCGGCTACGTCGTCCTGCGACGTGACGAGGCGGGGGCTCGTCGTCACGTCGTGGCTGTCGCCAGCGACACGGGCCCCGGCATCGTTGACCTGGCGCGGGCGATGGAGGATGGCTACTCGACGGGGACGGGGCTGGGTTTAGGCTTGCCCAGCGCCCGCCGTCTTGCGGACGAGTTCCAGATTCTTTCATCGCCCGGCCAGGGGACGACCATCACCTTGGTGATGCGGATTCCGGAGCCAGCCGCTCGATGAAGGAGGTATTCGGAGGGTTTTCCGTCCCAGTCTCGAATTTGTGAGGGGGCCGGCCACCGCCGGTTGCCTCAAGGCCTTGAAAACAGACGATCTTGGTCACCGCCAACGGTGGTCTGGCATTTGCTGCCAGGTCTGGACCCGATGACCTCCTCCATGACGCATCCCAGGGCAGGGCGAGCATCCTCAATCCTCTCGGCGACCCTGGTGGTCATGGCCGGTTGCAGTGATGGCGGAAAGGCCGCCACCCAAAGCGGCACCGGTGGCGCCGCCGGAAGCGGAAGTGGGGGGACAAGTGGTTCGGGGGGAAGCGGTGGAGATGGCGGAGCGGCTCCGGTTGATGGGAATCTGGCCGCCTACACGCTCAGCTACCGCAGCGCGGTGCGCGTGCCCGCCAGCGGACAGGTCATGACCTTCGACGCCTTCGCGGAGCAAGTGGCTCAGCTGGATCCGATCGCCGCCAAGCGATGTCCCGTCAGTCACGACGCCGAATTTCAGATTGCGGCCGACGCCCTGGGCGGCATCAGCTGGACCCACCCGGTCGAGATCCTGAAGGACCGCAGCAAGCCGCCGCTGTATCGAGGCAAGGTGCCCGAGCTGCTGCCGATACCCGGGGCGACGGCCGGCGGCGACGCGAGGGATTCGGCAGCGCCCACCATCGAGCGGCCGGATCTGGTCGGATATCAGGAGAGCACCGCGATCTTCCTGTCGCAGCGGCACGGCCTGCTGGCGGTCAAGACCGACGCGGCCAAGCCCTTGTTGAGCTGTGCGTTGAAGCTGCCGGGCGCGCCGAAGTACTTCTTCTATCACGGCAAGGAACTGCTGCTGCTGGTCAACGGCCTCGGAGCGAGGACCGGTCAGGCGGCAGTGCTGCGCTTCGCCGTCACCGGAACTGGCTTCGACTTCATCGATGCCGTGATGCTGGATCGCCAGCAGCTTCTGGATGCGCGCTTGTTCGATCAAACGCTGGTGGTCTACTCGAATCTGCTGGCGCCGCCCGCCGTCGTGACAACCCCTCCTCCTCCCGTCCCCGTGTCACCGACGGCGGGTGGCGTGGCTGGGGCGGTTCCCGCCGGCTCGGACCGGTCCAACGTCACAACGGTGCTGGGCGTGAAGGTCACCGCCGTGAAGTGGGGGGCCGCGCTGGCCGTCGCCTGGCAGGAAGAGTTCCTGAACGACCCCGCGCAGCCGGATCCCTTTGCCGGGCGGAACCCGGTCGACACCGCCAAGACCCTGGCGATCGGCGAGACCGTCAGCACGTACCGTGGCTACAAGCCCTTCATCAGCGCCAGCGATCGCTACGTGGTGGTCAGCCGGGACGTCAGCCGGACCATTTTCGACGGCACCCGGTCGCAGACGTACACCTACTGCGCCGCCAGCCACCCGGGTCCAGAGCGCAGCGTGACCTACTGCACGCCGAAGTACGAGCAGCGCAAGAACCCCGACTACAAGGAACCGCAGCCGATGAAGGGTGACTACGCTTGCAACGGTAAGTCGCTGCTCGACTGCATTCAGGAGGCGGCCCCCACCGTCAGTCGATACATCTACGTGCGCGTGGGCGAGGCCTGCAACACGTACACGTACCACGACTACGTCTGCGATCGCAGCGAGACCCAGACGGTGTCGTACCCGACCTATCACGCCGAGCCATCGACGCAGTTCGTGGTGTACCGATACACCGACGGAGACTTCGTGAAGCTGGACGAGCAGCTGTTTCAGCTGGCATCACCCGGGACCACGACCGGCAGCGTGCCGACGCTGACGTTCACGGGCAAGCCGCTGGAGGTCAGCGGCGCGATCGATCACAAGGGCGATCTGCAGTTCCAGCACGGGCACTTCTACGTGTTGACCAGTCAGGGTCAGTCGTTGCACACCCTGTTGCTGGCCGGGAATTCGATCGCCGAGCTGGGAATCCAGAGCCTGCCCCGCCGGGCTGCGACAGGGTATTCCTATTCAGGAAGCCACTCCACGCTGTTCTCGGACGACCGCATGATGGTGTCGCGCGCGTATTACGATTCTGCACGGCCCCAGGGGATCTCCAATTGGTCCGACGTATTGATGCTGGACTTGACCGCGGCGTCGTTCCCGACCTCCGTGAACCAGTTCGTGATGCCGGGATCCAGCGACCAGTTGATTCTGGCCAAGGCCGGCGTGCTGGGGCCAGGCGCCGTTGCGTTCACCAGCGGGGGCGTGTCGCGCAACCTGCAGAAGCTGACCCTGTTCAATCAGCAGGACGCCAGCGAGCTGGACAATCTCCTGCTGGGCACCGAGTACAACGCGAACTTCGTGCAGACCTGGCTGGGCGTCGCGGACGATCAACGCATCCGCCTGGACGGGGCCAGTCAGCGCTTGTTCTTGCCGTACAGTGGCTACCACCACACGCCCCAGGAGGTGTTCAATCCGGCCGCCCATCGGCTGAACATCACCGCGGTCGGCCCGGGACTGGCGTCGGAGGTGACCTTCGATCTGGTGGAGGACGTGGTTCGCACGGTGTCGGTGGATTCGTCGCCCACCGCGGGGCGGGCGCTGGCCTTCGGGGACTCGTCCGTGTACGCCATCAACCAGGGACCGGCGGGCTGGTCGCGCGAGGTGATCGAGGAGTTCGCCACGCCGCTGGCGGTCTATCGCCTGCGGGACGAGGGGGACGTGCATGCCCGCATCGATCGCATCGGTGCCCGTTGCCAGATCTCCACTTTCAGCGGCAGCAATCACGCGTTCGAGCCGGCCCGCCTGGCGGTGGGGGCACAGATCGACTGCACCGAGTCCGGTTCGCCCACCGCCGTCGGTCTGGCGGTGGTGTTTCCGCAGGCGAACACGGGCTGGCAGCTGGGGCCCGACGGCACGACCATCGCGGTCCTGGATGCCACCGCGGTGGCCGAGGCGGTGAAGAAGATTCGATACGATGTCTACTGCGCGCTGGATGCGACGAAGATGGACGCCACCCCGGTCCCGTACCTGGACGTCGTGCCCGCCAGCGTGCAGTGCTTCCGCATGCAGGGCGGCGACCCGGTCGACGTGGCGACGATCGTGAATTGAAAGGGCGCGGACGTCAGACGGACAGAGCCGCGCGCGCCATCACCAACAGACGCGCGCGAAACGCGGGATCCGAGTCGAGGCGCTTTTCTGGCTCTGCGGCGATCGCATGGCGCACGATACCCAGCAGGGCAAACACGGCCGCCCGCGCCGCCTCCAGACAATCGGCAGCCGGGCGGGCGGGGCGATGACGCTGCAGATGTTCCGCCACCGCCGCGCAGAACTCCTGACTCAACGCTTGCACGTCCCCAGCGCGCCCCAGTTCGTGTAGCAAGGCCACCATGGCGGCCATCGCGCGAGGCCGCGCCCCATACAGTCGCAAGACGCCGCTGACCAGCACGTCGGGTAGCTGGTCCAGCGTCACCGCCGGCAACGCCCGGAAGGCCGCCAGCTCATTGCGATCGACCTCGATCTGGCGATCGATCAACGCGGCCACCAGCGCGCGTCGATCAGGAAAGAACTGATAGAAGCTGCCCGCTGCGACGCCGGCCCGCGATGCCACCTGCGCCAGCGTGAAGCTCGGTCCCTCGCGGTCCAAGATCTCGGCGCACGCGGTCAGGATGGCCTCGTACACCGCGCGCGACCGTTCCTGTCGCGGAAGCTTGCGGGGGCCCGGTCGCGGCGCGGATGGCACGGAGCGAAAGCATGCTGCGGTTTCCCGCCAAACGCGAGGGTCGGCTTCTTGGATCCAGGAAACCGCTTGAATCAGGCTGGTTGTGCGGCGTGGGAACGCGAGTCGCCCAACGCTCCTGCGGGTGTGAACCTGTTGGTCATGAGCGCCTCCGCTGATTCATCTGCCTCCTCCCTCTCCTTGCCCGCGCTGGTCCCGCCCGCTCGCGTGCGGGCGTACGACCTGGGCGCGTGGTTTTACGATCTGGTGGTTGGCTCGCGCCTCTACCACAACATCGTGTGGGGCATGCCACCCGACCAACACCTGGCCTTTGCACGCCGGGCGATCCAGGCCGCACCCTCCGGCGCTGTCCTCGACGCGGGCTGTGGCAGTCTGCTGTTCACGGCCCCGTGCTATCGCGAATCCTCCCGCGAGCTGACGTTGCTGGACGGCTCGAGCACGATGCTGGCGCGCGCCGCGCGGCGCCTGGGCTCCGCGTCGCGGGCGCGGCTGATCCAGGGCGACCTCCGGGCGCTCCCTTTCGAAGCGGAGCGCTTCGCCGCCACGTTGCACTTTGGGGTCCTGCACTGCTTGGACGAAGGCGACCGCGCGCTGGAGGAGATGTTCCGGGTGACCCGGCCCGGCGGTCGGCTGTTCCTGAGTTGCCTCACGCTGGCCCGGCCGCGTGGCGACGCCTTCCTCAGACGCCTGGCCCGCGCCGGGCACGTGGCGGCGCCCCGTCATCCCCAGGAGGTCCTGAACGCCATCGCGGGCGCGGGCTTCCGTCGGGTGGAACGACGCCAGCACGGGTCGTTCTTGTTCGTGGAAGCCCTCCGTCCCTAGCCGCCGCTGGGCAGCAGGCACGGCCGCTTTTTTCTAATATTCCTTGACGGGAATATAAAGCCGTGGCTATATACCGGACATGGAATCGGCGTTCGCGGTCATCGCAGAGCCCAACCGCCGGGCGATCTTGGGCCTGCTGCTCTCGTCCGATCGCTCGGTCGGAGAACTGGAGCGCGATCTGCAACTCTCCCAGCCCTCCGTCTCCAAGCACTTGCGCGTCCTGCGCGACGCCGGGCTGGTGGAGTCGCGCATCGAGGCGCAGCGACGGCTCTATCGCCTGAGTCCTGGGCCGCTCAAAGAGCTCGACGAATGGCTGATCCCCTTTCGTCGGTTCTGGTCGAAGCATGTCGACGCCCTCGAGCGCCATCTGGAAACGATGGAGGACGCCGCACCGGACACGCCAGCCGTTGCGTCCGTATTGCGGAAGGAACCTCCCCAAGGGAAACGCAACCGTGTTGGCCGCAGCCGCAGCCGCAAAATGAAAGGAAGGCAAAGACCATGACCACCGCCGACAAGTACATGCCCGGCCCCGCGGCCGGAGCGGAGATTCAGAAGGACGGAGACAAGTGGACCCTGGTTCTGGTGCGCGAGCTCCGGCACCCTCCGGCCAAGGTGTGGAAGGCGCTGACCGAGCCCGAGCATCTTCGGGCCTGGGCACCGTTCGACGCCGATCACAGCCTGGGTGCGGTGGGCACGGCAACGCTGTCCACGGTGGGCACCCCTTACGTCTCGGAGACCCAGGTCAAGCGGGCCGACCCGCCCAAGGTGCTGGAATATTCCTGGGGCGGCGGCGATCTCCGCTGGCAGCTGGAAGCCCTGGGCGGCGGTACCCGCCTCACCCTCTGGCACAACATCAACCGGGGCTACATCGCGATGGGTGCCGCGGGTTGGCACGTCTGCTTCGATGTGCTCGATCGGTTCCTGGCCGATCAGCCCATCGGGCGCATCGTCGGCCCCGAGGCCATGAAGTTCGAGGGCTGGCAGCGCTTGAACGCCGAGTACTCGCAACAGTTCGGGATTGAACCCCCGAAGGTCTGATTTCTCAAACGATCCTGGCGAAAGGAGATGATCCCATGGAATCCACGCTGCGGAAGCCGCCGCTCTCGGAGGTCGCCTCGACCCTGTCTCGCTCCAAAGCAACGGTCATCGGCTACTGGGCCGTCACCGGTCTCTTCTGCCTGCAGATGATCTTCACTGCCTACGCGCAACTGCGCCTGCCGCAGGTCGCGGAGATGTTCACCCACCTGGGCTTTCCGGCGCATTTTCGCGTCGCGCTTTCGTGGGCCAAGCTGCTGGGCGTGGTCGTGCTGCTGGCGCCGGTGGCCGTGCGCCTGAAGGAATGGGCCTATGCGGCCTTCGCCATCAACCTTGCCTTCGCGTTGATGGCTCACTTCTCCTCGGGAGACGGCCCCCAGGTCTGGGGCTGGGCCGCGGGCACCGGCCTTCTCTGGGCGGGCTCGTACTTCTTCTGGCGGCGCCTGCCGGCGCCCGCCTCCCCCTGATATGTCCGCCGCCCGGCGCCTAGACGCGTCCCAGGGCGCCCCACACCGTCAGCCTGGATGCCCGTCGTGCCGGCAACGCGGTGGCCAGGGCTGCAAAAGCCGCGACCAGGACCAGCCATCCCAAGACGGCGTGCACGTCGACGATCAGCGGCAGGCGGACGCGGAACGCCAGCCTGCCCACCGTCTGGCCCACCAATCCCGTGAGCGGTAGCGCCAGCGCGACGGCGAGGAGCCAGCTCATGCTTCCGATCAAGAGCGCTTCTCCCACGATCAGTCGCGCGATCCGGCCCGGCGTGGCGCCGAGGGTCTTCATGATGCCGATCTCGCGGGTCCGCTCGAGCACGTTGCTGCCCATGGTCGAAGCCAGTCCCAGCATTCCCACGGTGACCATCAGGGCCGCCATCGCCAGCAGCATGTTGATCAGGACGCTCACGTGGTCTCCCATCGCCGTCCGGAGCACCGCGAGAGGGATCACCGCCTCCACGCTGCCTTCGCCCGTCGCCAAGGCCCTCTCGATGGCGCGGATGACGTCGGTGCGCGCCTCGGGGGTCGTCGCCGTCGTGACAATCCGGAGCATCCCGACCCGGCCCGCGCTGCCGGTGGCGCGCAGAAAGGCCTGATCGGTCACGTACGCCACGCCCGCCGCCCCGACTTCTTCCACGATTCCCACCACGCGCCACTGGGTTGGCCGACCGTCCACCGAAAGGCTGATTTCGTCCCCGACCTTGGTACCGGGCAATTGACTGAGAACCATGTGATTCAGAACCACCGCATCGCTATCGCCGGCTTCGAGCCAGCGCCCGGCCAGGAGCGGAAAATGCACCAGCTGAGTACCGATCGGTGGACCGACCAGCGTCAGGCTGCCATGGCTGCCGTCCGGGTAGGTTCGAACGATATCGACCTGACCAGCGCGCCAGAGCGCCGTTCGCTTGAACCCCCAAGCTTCGACATGCCCGACGCCCGCGACGGTCCTGAGCGTCTCGACCACGGTCGTGGGCGCATTCAGCCGAATCTCGACATCGTAGGCCCGGTTCTCGTACACCCGATCAACGATGCGCTCCCATCCGTGAGACACGTTGAGGGCGGTCATGAACATGGCGCCGCCCGCCGAAAGGAGGCCGAGCGTCAGCACCAAACGCACCCGTCTGCGGAAGGTGTTTCGGACCACCAGGATCAACGTTCGGCTCACGCGGTTGGTCCATGCCGACAGGAATCGCGACAAGACAGCGGCAGACGGTCGTTCCTTCCCGGGGCCCGCGCTATCCACACCGTGTTGGTCCATGGCTTCGCGCACCGTGATGCGGCTGCTGCGGATGATGGGCAGCGCCGCGAACGCGAGCGGTACCACCAGACCCGCGACCGCTTGAACCGCAAACACCCACCCAGGCACGGCCGGGCTGGCGATGGTGAAATTCAGCATCTTGGCGGACATCAGGGCGAGGGCGCGCGCGACGGCCACGCCCACCGGCAGGGCGATCAGCACCGAGACCGATCCCAGGGCCAACACGAACGCGGCATACAGCGTGGCAATCTGCCCGGTGCGTGCACCGATCGCTTTCATCACGCCTATCTCGCGCGCCTGCCGGCCCATGATGCTGGCGATCGACGTCGCCACCAGGATCGCGCTCAGGCCCAGCGCCATCACGCTGAAGGCGATCATCAGGAACAGAACACCGACCAGCTGATTCTGATGCGGATGCTTGCCTGGCGGCGGGATCCGGGCCTCGATGACCGTCTTTCCCTTGTCGGCAAGCCAGCGGCTGAGCTGGTTGACCTGCGCTTCGATGGCCCCGAGCTCGAAGGGATGGTCGCTGACGGTCACCCGCAGCTCACCCAACGTGGCCGGCTCGCCCAGCAGGGTCAAGGTTGCCCGGGTGATGTATCCATATCCCTCCCGTTCCTGCCAGGCGGGCGCCAATCCGGGGTCGTGAACGATGCCCACGATCGGCACGACGATCGGCACGCTGCGAGGCGAAGCGTGGGGCGTCTTCACCCGCAGGGATTGGCCCATCGCCGCCTTCAGCACTGGCCCTGCCGAGCGCTCCATCAGCATGGTGCCATCGGGCGGAGGCCAAGCGCCGTTCTCGGCGGTGAATCGATTGAGCCGGAGGTCGCCGAAGTCGTCGATCACGAACAGCAGCAACGGGACCCAGTCCTCGCCCACCTGGGCCCGGGCCAGCACGATGTCGCCAGCCTCGGCCTCCGCGATGCCGGGATGACGTCGAACCTCGTCCACAAGCGCGCGGTCCACGCCCCCGGCGATCTCCAGGGCGGCGGAGGCCGGCCGGGTCCCGAGATAATTGGCAGGCAGCTCTCGGGTGAGGATTCCGTAGGCACCCAGCACCGCCCCCACCCCGATCAGACTGACGGTGATCGCCGCAGTCATGAGCATTACGCGGCCGCGCTCCATCGCGACGTCTCGGAGGAGCTTTTGCCATCGGGGGCGCGGCCGCATCACAGCCGGACCTCGCCCAGCAAGGCCGGCGTTGCGTGCGTTTGTTCGGCGACGCGTCCGTCCACCAGGGACACCACGCGAGCAAACTTCCGAAGCGCATCCCGCTCGTGGGTGACGACCACGACGGTCTTCCCGGCGCGCGCCAGTGCTCTCAGCAAATCCAGGATCGACTCCGCCGTCCGCGAATCCAGGTTGCCGGTCGGCTCGTCCGCCACGACCAGCGCTGGATCGTTGGCCAACGCGCGAGCGATGGCGGCGCGCTGCTGCTGTCCCCCGGAAAGGGCCGCGGGAAGCTTGTCGGCTTGCTCGGCGATGCCCACCCGGGCCAGCAGGTCTCGCGCACGAGCTCGCGCCGCTGACGCCGCATAGGTGCCGCAAAGGTCCATCGGCAACATCACGTTCTCCGCCACGGTGAGCGCGGGCAGCAGCTGAAAGAACTGAAACACCACACCCACGTGGCGACCGCGCCAGGTCGCAAGTCGGCTCTCGTCGAGCGCGTGAACCGCGGTGCCGCCCACCAGCACCTCTCCCGTGGTGGGCCGATCGATGCCGGTGATCAGGTTGGCCAGGGTCGACTTGCCGCTGCCTGACTTCCCCACGATGGCCGTGAGCTCTCCCGCGGACAAGCACAGGTTGATGCCGCCGAGCGCGGTGAAGCCGCCCCCCGCGCCGGGATAGACCTTGGTGACGTCACGAAGCTGGATGAGTTGGACACCGTCATTGTTTTTGGACACGATGTCCACCTTGTGAGCGGCGCCGCCGAGATGCAATCGACAGACAGGCGCGCTTCGCTCGGTTCCGGACAGTCGGGGCCCGTTTGTCCAGGAGAAGGGTCGTCTTGACCGTCAAGGCAGCCAAGAAGAAGACGGATCCGTCGGCTGACCGCCGCGTTCAACGAACGCGGCGCGCGCTGGGCGAGGCCTTGGTCGAGCTGATCCTCGAGCGCGGCTGGGCCGCGGTCAGCGTGCAGGACGTCTGCGATCGCGCCGACATCGGGCGGTCCACGTTCTATTCGCACTTCGCTGACAAGGAGGACCTCCTCATCGGGGGGCTCGACGATCTCGGGCAAGCGGTTCGCGGACTCGGCTCGGTGCGAAACGGCGATCCGCCCCTGGCCTTTGTCCGCGGCGTCATCGAGCACGCGATGGAACAGCGCCCGTTATTTCGAGCGGTCATCGGGAAGCACGGCGGGCACCTGGTTCAGCTGCGCTTTCGGGAGATGCTGATGGGGCTCTTCGCGGAGGAGCTCACCGCCCTGGCGCCGACCAGCCCGCAGCTCGGACCGGCCATCGCCTACGTGGCGGGCGCGTTCTCCGAGTTGCTGATCTGGTGGCTCGAGACACGCAGCTCGCTCGATGCCACGGAGCTGGAGCAGGTCTTTCACCGCATGGCCACGCCCGTGGTCGACCAGCTCCGAGGTCTCCCCAAACCGAGCGAGCGAGGTCAGTAGCCGACGGACTTTCAGTGGTGCTTGTGCCGGTGGTGGGCGTCCGATACGTGCGGATGAGCGTGGGTCAGGCTCCGGTGCTGGTGCGGGTGGCTGTGAGGCTCGGGCGGCGTTCCTTCGGGGTGCGGGTGGCGATGGTGCTCGTCGTGCGTGTGCAGATGCTCGTGCGCCAGGGCTTCGTGGGTGTGGGCATGGGCGTGGCGGGCCCGAAACAGCAGCCAGACGCCCGCCGCCATGAGCGCCGCCGCGACGGCCTGCAGCCCGACCGGCCTCTCTCCGAGCAGCGGGATGGAGAGGACCGCGCCCATGAACGGGGCCAGCGAGAAGACCGCCGCCTCTCGTGCGGCCCCGAGCAGTCGCAAGGCCCGCATGTCGAGGACCAGGCTGACCCCGTAGCTCAGCGCGCCCAGCCCCAGGGCTCCGACCACGCGCCCGGGTGTCGGCCAGGATTGGCCCAGCAGCAGGGCCAGCAACGCGGTTCCGATGCCGGCGCCCAGGGTCTTCACCTGAACGATCTGAAACGGATCCTTGGCGGACAGGCGCTGGCTGAGGTTGTTGTCGACGGCCCAGCACAGGCAAGCGCCGGCCAGCGGCAAGACGCCGAGCGGCTCGGCGCTCCAGGGACCAGGGACGACCGACAACGCCAGGGCGCCCGCCATCGTGCATCCGGCAGCGCCAAGCTCGAGGCGTGTGAGGTGCTCGCCGAACAGGGTGACGGCGAGGCCAATCGTGAAGGGCGCCTCCAGGTTGAGCAGGAGGGCGCCGGTGACACCGCTGGTGTGGGCCAAGCCGAACACCATGAGCGCGGGCGCAACGGCTCCGCCGAGCACCACGATACCCGCCAGCGACGGCAGATCTGGCTTGCGGAGGGCGGCCTCCGGACTTGCGCCCCCGGCCTTGGTGGCGACCCGCAAGGTCAGACGCGCGACGGTAACGGCAATCCCTGCGCCCAGATACAGCAACGCCGTCAGCGCCAGGATGCCCGTGCCCGGCAGCAGGAGCTTGACCGCAGGCGCGCTGGCGCCGAAGAGCATCGCGGCCCCCAGCCCGAGAAGCAGGCCCTGGACGCGCTCACTCATCATCGCAGTTTACGTCACCGGACCACTTTGACGTTCACCATGCCGGTGCCGGTCGCACCCCACAGGCGCAACCACAGGGCCATGTACATCTCCGGCCCGCGGGCCGTCGACACGTCGCCCAGATCGAGGATGTCGCTCCACCCGAAGGACCGCAGCAGCTCGGTGACCTGGGCCTTTGCACCAGCGTCATTTCCGGACAGGAAGATGGTGTGGTCGCCGTCCTTCAGCGCCTTCGGGTTGACCATCAGCGATGCGGTCATGGTGTTGAAGCACTTGACGACCTTCAGGTTGGGGAAGGCTTGCTGAAGCGCTTCGGCCAGGCAGTTGTCCTGGCCAGCCAGCGTGCGTGGCGGTCTTCCTTTGCTGAAGTCGAGGACGTTGGCGGTGTCGATCAGGGTCTTGGCGCCGACCTTGTCGGCGTTCGCCATCCGGAGCGCGTCGATGGACACCTCGCCCGAGGTGGCGTTGATCAGGAGCTCGCCGTGCGCCGCCGCCTCCGCGAAGCTGACCACCTGGCTGGCGGTGTTGCCCGGTTTTCGCAGCCACTCGCGCAGGCTGGTGGCTCCGTTCTTCTTGTCGTCGAGCTTGCTGGGATCGCGCGTCCCGAGCACCACTTCGTGCCCGAGCTCCGCCAGCTTCGCGCCCAGGGTTTGTGCCACCACGCCGGACCCGATGATGCCAATCTTCATGCGTTCCTCCTGTTGGGACGGGAAGCGTAGCTCGGACGGCGCTCAAAGCACGAGCTTGGTCGCTGCCTCACAGATCGGAGCCACGTCTGGTCGACGCCGATGCGAAGCCCCCTCCGCCAGCCGAATCGCCTCTCCCGGCCACCCGGGGTTAACATGGCAAGGCCCTTGTCATGAATGTAACTGTCGATAGATACCGCCGATCCCGGCTCACGTTTCTGATGGCCGTTGGTGCGATCTGTTTTGCTGGCTGCGCCGCAGATGAACATCCTGGGGTTCTGCTCGGGCAGTACCAATTCTCAGGTCAACTCGAACTAGGGCCGTGTACGGCCGACAGCAATCCGATTACAGACTGGACCACGAATCTCACGATTAGCGCCTCTGCGGAGACGGATCGTGTTTGGCTTACCGAGACGGCTTACGGATGCGAGATCCTCGCGTCGCTTCGAGGTTCCACGCTGGACGGAGCAGGGCTCTCCTGCCCGCTATCCGTCGCCGGATTCTTCCAGGAAGAGTTTTCCGAATTCACCTGGAACTTCATCTCCAAGAAGGTCAACTACGTGTCCTCGCTCTATGCCCAAAACGCTGACGGCACGATCGTTCCCAATTGCGCCCGCGCTGCTGGCGTGGCGACGATGCAGTGATCGCGGCATCGCGTGATGCTTCAAGGTGGAGCTGCGGGGACCGTCATGCTGGTCGAGTCGTAGAACCCGAGCTCGGAGATCGCGGGAGCGCCGCGCGCCTGGGAGATCACCAGCGCGACGGCGTCGGCGGTGACGGGGCTCAGGCGATGAAGTTTTCGCTGGCCGATGGTGGTGCCGGTCGCGATCGTCGCCCACACGCCGTTGGTACGCGCCTCGACATGGTGCTGGGTCGTGCGTTCGCCGAGCGCGATCGGCTCCTGGATGCTGATGAGATCAAACGTCCGGCTCCCCCCGAGATCGACCTCGAGCCGCGCGCGGGTCTGCCCGGCAGCAGCCGCCCAGAAGGTTTCGCCCTTGCCGTCGACGGCAGCCGACGCCGCATATGCCGGCAGATCTTCGAACACCGAATCGGCGGTCGCTGCCTGCTCGGCGGCCACGTTGGTTCGGTACAGCGCCTCGAGCGCGAGCTTCAGCTGATGCAAGACGGCGACGTCGGGATCGGCCAGCCGCCCCCGCGTGTCGGGTGGCACATTCAAACGGAGCGAGCTGTTCCGGCCGACGGTATCGAGGTACAGGGCGACGAGCTGATCCAAGGTCTTCACCTGGAGGTCTTCGCTCGCATGCCAGAACCAACCGGGGCGAATCGAGTACACCGCTTCGGCGGGGATGTATTCCGCCTTCCCGCCAGCGCCCGCGGGAGACTGGACGGACGATTGGTCAGCCGGGGTGCGCAAGCTGGGTGGGGCGGCGCTACCGATGCTGCGCACGTCGCTGATCGCCATGGGGGCGAGGTTCGAGAACTCGATCAGCGTTTGGGGTTGAAGCTGGTGCACGAAGTCGCGAATGATGGTCCAGTCGAACGGCGGCGTGCCCGGTGCCTGCCACAGCCACAGCTCGTCGACGGTGCCGTAGTTGTTCAAAAGCTCGTTCAGTTGACACTTGAACACCTCCAGATACGCGGGGGTGCCGTAGTTCGGATCGTGACGATCGAGCGGGGACAGCGCAAAGGCGACCCGTACGTTTCCTTCATGGGCGGCATCGACGAACTGCCGGACTACGTCTCCCTTGCCGCTTTGAAACGGGCTGGCCGCCACCGAGTGGGTCGTGCACGTGGTCGGCCAAAGGCAGAATCCGTCGTGGTGTTTCACCGTGAGCATCGCCTCTCGGACCCCGACGTCCCTGAGCGCGGTGATCCACTGCTGGGCGTCGAACGTGGTCGGGTTGAAGAGGGCCGGGCTTTCGGTACCGTCTCCTTGTTCCAGGTTGGTGAACGTGTTCATGCCGAAGTGCAGGAAGGCCGACAGCTCCCGCGTCTGCCAGGCGACCTGCTCGGGCGATGGGAGGGGCTCTACGGCGTCGGGCAGCGGTGGGTTGGCCGGAGGCCCGAGGACGGTGCCCGCCGTCTCGAAGCAGCCGGCCGCAGCCAACGCCACCAGCAGAAAGACGCCGCTCGACCGTTGGTGTCGCATGTCGCTGGCGCTTGGCATCTAGCGGACGACCGCCAGCGTCGCGCTGAGTCCACCCCAGATTCCAACCGCCTCCACGTCGCGTCCATTGTTGACGATCCCGCGGACGCCCAGAAGATGCGCGCCGATGGCCAGACCCAAGGTTGGATACACCCGCGCGCGCGGCCAGGCGCTGACCTGCAAGAGCGCCTCGGGGCCCAACCAGGCCCCTTGGAAGCGAGCGCTCGTCGCAGCCGTTCCATCCGCGATCCCATTCATCCGCACGTAGCCGCCGCGAAGTCCCAGGCTGACCGCCGGCCGCAGCCAGGTGCCGAGCCATCGGGAGGCTCCTACCGCCGCCGAGAGGCTGGGCATGATCACGGCCACGCGGCCGGTCCCCCGTGCGAGCTCTCCGTAGTCGGCCAGGGCGTCGAACCGGGCGAAGAGCAGTGGCGAGAGCCAGATCGCCGCACGCCCTCCGCCGCCGAACAACCAATCACCGCTCGATAGCACGTGCACGTCGAAGGCGGCGGCGAGCTCGAGTGAGCGGTTGACCAGAGTCGCCCGCGCCGACTCCCGCGCGGCCAGCGGCGCCAGCGGCGTGGCGGACGGCGCGCGGGGCCGCGGATTGCTCTGCAGCTCGGACCAACTTGCGACCACCAGCTCGGCGACCGCCAGGGCCAGCAAGCGCGCACGCCCGGTGGGCGCGGCCTCCGCCAATGCCACCGTGCGCTGGAGGGATTTTCCCGTCGTCGGATCCACCACGGCCAGCGCCGCATCGGTGCCGCGGCACGCGGCGGTCACCTGGGTCACCGTGGCATCAGGCGCGGTGTCGACCAGCGTGGCCCGCAGCTCGATGGCGGCGATCCGCTGCGCCTCGCCGGTCAACGCCGGGTCGCACCCAACGATGCTGATCGAAAGGCGTGGCCGTTCGAGTCCGGGCGCGCCATGAGTTCGGGCGGCGGGTATTTCCAACCCGATGAGGACCAGCATCGCGCGGACCAGGGCGAGCTTCGTTCGCGCCGTCAGTCGAGCCCGCCGAATCTCGACACGGCCTTGGCTCGTCGTCCGTTTGGATAGAGGCGCTGATACAGCAGGGCCAGTTCGCGGCTGCGGCTGATGTCGCCGACGCGCGAAACGGCTTCCACTTCCCGCGCCAGGGCATCCTCGGCAAGCGGCCCACCGAATGACCGCGCCCGGGCGAAGGCGGAGACGGCCTCAGTCGGCCGCCCCAGCTCGTCCAGCAGCACGCGGCCGAGCGTGAACGCCGCCAGTCCAGCGCGTGGGTCCTGGGCGTGCCAGCGCAGAAGCCGTTCCAGGTACGGCACGGCCTCGGCCGGATGACCACTCAGGCGAGCGGCGTCCGCCGCCAGCAACAGATCCCCCGCGTCGTTGCGGACGGCGCCGGGACCGGCGTTTCGCAGCGCCCTGCGCGCTTCATCGTACTGACCGCGCTCGGCCAGGGGTTGCCATGATGACGCGACCATCGCGCGCGGTCGCCGCTGTTTCGGTGCGGGTTCGGTGACCGCCGCGACAGGAAGCTCCAGGGCGGCTCCCTCCGGAACCTCCGTGTCGGTGCCACGCCCGCGCACGCGCACGCGTCCCTCGTCGACGGCGATGTTCAAGCGATCGCCGGCGAGAAACCGGACCGAGAACGTCGTGCCCAGGTCCTCGATGGTCACATCCCGCGCCGTCACGACGAACGGATGGCGGGCGTCGTGCGGAACCGAGAACCGCGCGCCGCCCGCGTGGAGCGCAAACCCGCGGCCCTCGCGATCCGGCAGGGGAACCACCACGGTTTCCGACGACAGTTGCGTCACGATGACGGTCTGAAGCGCGTCGCCGCTTGCGGGAACATTCTGGGTCGCAGGGACGTCCGAGAGCAACGCAGCCGGAGAGGGAACACCGGGCCACCACCGCGCCAACGCGAGGCCGCCGACGACCACCAGCCCCGTCGAGGCGATGGCCGCCAGCCGCACCACCACCCGTCGTCGGGTCGTCCGGCGCGCGATGGCGGCGCGGAGGGCCCATTCGCGCTCGGGCGCCCAAGCCGGTTCGATCTTCTCAAACAACGCCGTCCCCAGCTGATCACTCATCGCCGAATACCTCATCAATCACCTTCTTGGCGGCGCTGACGCGCCGTTTGGCGGTGGCCAAACTACAGCCCGAGGCCGCTGCAACCATGTCCAGCGGTTCACCTTCGACATAGCGAAGCGACCAGGCCAGGCGTTGGTCCGTAGGCAAGGTCTCCAGCACCTCGTAAAGACGACCCAACAAGGCACGCTGTTCGGCCGTCGCTCCGGGAGCCGGCACCTCTGGAATGTAGGAGCCGCCGGCGTGGAACAGCCGGCGAAATCGCCGCCGCCGCAACCGCCGCGCCACCGTTCGCGTGGTCACCGTCGCCAGCCAACCCCGCGCCTGGATCATGTCGGCGATGTTGGCGAGCCGTCGCGATGCGAGCCAGAACACCTCCTGAACCACATCGTCCACCTCGGTGTCGCCGGAGCCAAGCAGCCGTGCAGCCAGACGGGCCACGTATCTCGCGTAGCGGGCGAAGAGCTCATCGAACTCGACGGGACCGCCGACGATCATCTCCGGCAGAGGCCCGGCGAGGTGGAGATTCGGCTTGTACGACATCCAGAATGAGAATGACCGCGTGGGAGGGATCCGGCTCATGGGCCATGAGCGCAGGCGCCTGGGGCCGGCGACGTTGCCACGGCGCGCCCGCCGGAAGACAAAACCCGAAATGGCGTGAGCCGTTCCCCAGGACCGTGGTCATTTGACCTGCTGAAAGATGAGTGCGCCGCGCGCACTGGCCCGTCCTCGCCCCTCCCGGCCGTGGACGACCAACGGCGCGCGCGTGGTCGCTCGGAGCGACGGAATCCCCAGGATCGGTTCTTCAGAAAAGGAGCGCGAGATGCAGCGCCATGACTTCGGCTGGCTTCACCTGTTTCGCAGGTCCATTTACGCTGCGCTCGGCGCCGGGTGGCTGGGGATCGTGACTGGCTGTGAGGGGACCATTGGCCCCTCGGTGGGCAACCAGACAGCGGGCAGCGGCGGTAACTCGGGCTCGACCGGTACGGGAAATTCGCCCGGGACCGGCTCGGGGGGCACGGGGTCGGGCACGGGCGGCGCGGCTACGGGCGGCGCGGGGACAGGCACGGGGGGCACATCCACGGGGTCAGGCGGAACGGGGGCGGGCACGGGGGGGAGCGACGGAACGCCGGTGGTCTTCGCGCCATCGGGGGGAGCCTACCGACGGCTCTCGGCCACCGCGTTCCGTAATTCCCTCCGCGATCTCTTGCAAGGTCCGGTGACGATCGGCGATCTCGAGCCCGACTCGTGGTCCATCGGTGGCTTCGCCAGCATCAGCGCGGCGACCGTCTCGATCTCCCCGACTGGCGTGGAGCAGTATCAAAGCGCGATCGATGCCGCCACCGCCGTCGTGTTTGCCGACGCGACCCGCCGCGCCAAGGTGCTGGGCTGCACCCCCAAGAGCACGACCGACATGGCCTGCTTCCAGTCCTTCGTGACCAAGTTCGGCCGGTTGGCCTGGCGGCAGCCGCTCACCACGGCCCAGGTCACCCGCTATACCTCCCTCATCGCGAACGTCGCCGGAATCATGGCCGACGCCAACGAGGGCATGCGCGCCGGTATGCAAGGCCTGCTGCTCTCGCCCAATTTTCTCTACCGGCTGGAGCGCGGGGTGGCCCCGGCCGCCGGCGGCGGATTCTGGCAATACACCAGCAGCGAGGTCGCCAGCCGGCTGTCTTACTTCCTGACCAACTCGACGCCGGACGCAGCCTTGCTGGATCTCGCCGACCAGAACCGACTCGACACCAAGGAGGCGATCCTCGAGCAGGCTGACCGCCTGCTTGCCAGCAGCGCCGGTCGAGAGTCGGTAGGGAACTTCGCCAGCGAGCTCTACCAGCTTCAGCTGATCGCGTTGCGTCCCAAGGATGCGAAGTTCGCCGACTACACGCCCGCGCTGCAGACCGCGATGATGCAGGAGATCCCGGCGATGTTTCAGTCGATTGCCTTCGATCGGAACGCGAGCGCCCTCGAGTTCCTGACCACGCGGAGCACCTTCGTCACCAAGGAACTTGCCGCCCTGTACGGACTGCCCACGACGGGTTTGTCTTCGACGCTGGCGGCCGCGACGCTGCCGGCGGACGGTCCGCGCGCGGGACTCCTGACCACGGCGGGGTTCCTGTCGCTCTACGCGAATCAGGAAGAGGGATCACCCACCCAGCGCGGAAAGTTCATCCGCGAGATCATCCTTTGCCAGAAGATCCAGTCGGCGCCTGCCGACGTGAACACGGTGTTGCCTGAGCTGCCGGCCGGTGTGATCCAGACGAAGCGGCAACAAATGACGGCGCATGAAACGGTCGCCAGCTGCGCGACCTGTCACAAGCTGATGGATCCCCTGGGATTCCCGCTAGAGAACTTCGACGCGATCGGCAAGTACCGGTCCACCGACCAAGGCCTGACGCTCGATCTGTCGGGCAGCATCGATGGGACCAACTTCAGTGGACCCGTCGAGCTCGGGCAGACGCTGGCGGCTCAGCCCCGCGCGGCGGACTGCCTGGTCCAGAACATTTATCGATACGCGACCGGCCACGTCGAGGCCACGACCGAAAAACCGGTGCTCGACACCCTCAAGGCGACGTTCCGGTCCGGTGGTTATCACCTGCGCGATCTGATGCGCGACATCGTCTCGAGCGACGGGTTTCGCTTCGTGGCTCCCCCAGCGCCGTAAATCAGGAGAATGAGCATGCCGACCAAGCGTCTGAGTCGACGGACTGTTCTTCGAGGAGCCCTGGCGGGCGGGACGGCGCTTGCCATCCCGGTGCCGATCCTCGACATCATGTTGAACAACAACGGGACAGCGTTCGCCGAAGGTACGGCGATGCCCAAGCGGTACTGCACCTGGTTCTTCGGGAACGGAATCATTCCGTCACTGTGGAACCCGTCGGCCACCGGGATGGGGTCGGCCTGGAGCCTCAGTGAGGAACTGGCTCCGCTGATGGCCGTCAAGCCCTGGCTGACGGTGGTGAGCGGACTCAAGAACATGATCGGCAACGCGTCTCCTCACCCGATGGGTTCGGCGGCTTGTTCGACAGGCGGCAGCGTCGCGAACAACTCGGCCGAGCTGATCTCGATCGACCAGATCGTGGCGGGCGTGAACAAGGGGGGCAGCTTCCCGTCGTTGGAAATTGGCTGCAGCGACGCCACGCCGAACGGCCCGGAAAACACGCTGCACACCGTGTCCCACCGCGGTCCCAACGCCCCGAACTATCCCGAGTTCGATCCGCACGCGGCGTTCGCCCGCATCTTCAAAGGGGTATCGCCGACGACCGGCGCTGGCGGCGCCTCGGGCCAGAGCCAGACGACGAAGGTGAATCAGTGCAAGACCAGCATCCTGGATGCGGTCCTGGCTGACGGCGCGGAGGTCAACGCTTTGCTCGGAGCCAAAGACAAGGCGCGCTTGGCCGAGCATCTCGAGGCGATCCGCCAGATCGAGAAGCGCCTGGCGACCCTGCCGACGATGCCATCCACGATCCAGATCCCCGCCGATCCGCAGACGGCTGGCATCGCGAAGGACACCAAGTCCGAGGCGCCCATGAAGGTGAACGATGTGATGGCGCAGATGCTGGCCGTCGCGCTGGCGTCGGGCATCACCAACAACGCCACGTTCATGTTCACGCTGCCGGCGGCCCACGTGTACTACCGTTCCGTCGCCTCTGACATGAACGCCGATTTCCACGACACCATTGCCCACACCGACGCGGGGAACGACGCCGCCACCAACTATCAGACCCGCTATCACAAGGGCATCCTCTACGCGATGCAGGGGCTGAACACCTTCGCCAGCCAGCTATCGAAAATGACCGAGGGGGCCGGTTCGGTCCTCGACAACATGCTCATCTACGTCACGTCCGACACCGCGTGGGGCAAGCCCCACGGCACGACGGAGTGGCCGGTCCTGATGCTGGGGAAAGCCGGCGGCGCGCTGAAGGGAGACCAGCACTTCCGGGCCGCCAATGGCAACCTCTCGTCGGCGTTGCTCACGATCGCGAACATCTTCGGTGCGAACCTGAAGATGCTCGGCAAGGGCAACGGGCTGACCAGCACCGAGCTGACCGGCCTGCGGGTGGTCTGAGCCGAGACCGACGCGGCGGCGTTGTCGCCACCAGGCCCTCTGGATCACGGCTTGGCCGGCCACACGATCTGCAGGCCGTTGATGGGAGCGCGGTTCACGACGATCGGGGTGGCTTTCAGCGTGAAAGCAGCGCCGGTCACCTTCCGGAAGATCACGTAGGTCCCCGGCCCATGCTCGGGGGCCAGCGTGAATCCCGGAAAGGAATTGGGGTCGGGCCCCGTCTGTGTGACCGTCAAGGAGGTCGCCCCGATCGCGTAGCCGTAGGTCCGCGCTTCGTTGGGGGGAACGTCCCCGTAGGTGTAGACGTAGACGTCGTAGCCGTCCGCCGTGATCGCCGCCGGCAGATTGCTGACGGTGATCGTCGCTTGCGAGCCGGGGTCCAGATATCCATTCATCATCCGGACGTTGCCGGGCGCGTCCGTGTAGGCGAGTCGCCACACCCCGGGGGTGGGGCCGTCTCCCGGCGCATTCCAGGTCGCCGAGGCCGAGGTGAGCGTGCCGTCGGAAAGGATCAGCGACGTCGCGGAACCCATCGCTCCGGTCGCACTGTTCCAGTTGCGAGCCGGTACGACCCCCGCGGATTCAGTGGGCGTCATCGGCATCCCGCCGCCGACGAAATCGATGCTGAGGATGACGGGCCCGGCATCGCCACCGCCGCCGCCGCGACCGCCCGCGCCCCCCGCCGCCACGCCCCCGACCCCGCCGCCGGCCAGGCCGCCGATGCCGCCGCCCGCCAGGCCGCCGCTGCCGATCCGGCCACCTGCGGCGCCGGCGGTGCCGCCGGATCCGCCGCTTCCGGGGACCACACCTCCCGTGCCGCTGGTCGTCCCGCCACCACCGCCCCCACCACTCGCCAGCCCGCCGCTGCCGATGCGGCCTCCGAACCCGCCGCGGCCAGCGGCAGCTCCGCCGCCGGCGCCACCGTTGGGTCGCCCGCCGCCGCCGCCGGCCCCGCCGGCCCCGCCGGAACTGGCAGTACCACCCGAGGCGAGTCCTCCGGAACCCGTGCCGACGCTGCTGCTACCCCCACCCCCCAGGCCACCCGAGGCCACCGCTCCGTTTCCCCCTGCCGCGCCGGGGCCGACCCCACCGCTGGCTCCCGCGTCGAACTCCCCACCGCTGCCCGGGAGACTGTCTCCGCCGAGGCCGGTCGAGCTGGGGGTCGTGCGGGAATAGGGCGGGGCGGGAGCGCACGCGAGCGATGCGCAGCACAGCAGCCCGAGAATCCTCAGAGTATTGAAACGTAACGGCATTTTGCTTCTTTCGCTAAGATCTATCCAAGCTAAGGGAATCGATGACCGGCGCCCAACCTTGTTGGCTGCCGCGCAATTTTTTTGCGTAGGTATCTGCGCGATGTTCAGGTCGCGGCCTGCCGCGCGGATCTGGCGCCGGCACGTCTACTGGCGGGTGAAGCGGACCCGGATCGGTGCGGAGTTGGCCCGCACAGGTCGCCCGTCACCGCCGCGCGCCGGCAGGAAGGTTGTCCGCCTGGCGCACCCCGCGGCCGCCTCTCCAAACCCGTGTCCAGGATCGGAGACGATGGCCACCGATTCGGCCGTCCCGTCGGGCCGAACGACGACGCGAATGACGACTGTCTCCTCGTCGATGGGGAGGGGATCCGCCTCGGCCGGCCAGGGGCAAGACCAGCTCTGGCTCGCCAGGACCACGGGCGCGGAACGGTCGGGGCCGGCGGATGCAGCGCCGGAAGCCGGGCCGGCGGGCCCCGTACCAACCGACGGTCCTTGCCCTTGCCCGGGCAATGTCCTGGTGCCGCCCGCCGTCGTGGCACCCCCGGCATACGCTGGCGCGCTCCCCACCACGAACGTTTCGCCCGTCATGTCGACCGGCGCGTTCGGCGGAGCCTGTCGCACGACAACGGTCGCTGCCTGCGCGGGAGGCGCCGCGCGCGCGGCGACACGGCTCGGCGCCGCGGGCGCGGACCGCCGGGATGGCGGGGTCACCCGTACCGGTGCCGCTGCGGGTGAAGATTCGGGTAAGCGTGCCGGCGCCGCCGCCTGGTCGAGCGCGATTTCGATGGGAACGCGCGCGGCCTCCCGTCCGCGCCGCGGTTCAAGGCGCAGTGCCGCGAGGATCGGCAGCGCGCACAGGGCCACCGCGGTGGCGGCGACCACGACACCGCGGCCCCGCGGCGCGCGGCGATGGACGCCGAGTACGACCTCCACGATGTCCTGGCGCAGATACGCGCCGCTCCGGGGCGCGTTCACTCGGTCCGGTCGTCGTCGGCGGGCAGGGCGCCGAACGCGACCCTGCCGATGCCGGCCGTCTTGAGGAGGTCCAGCATGTGAATCACGCGGCGGTGGGGCACGGCGCCGTCCGCAGCGATCACCGCCCGCACCTGGGGATCGCGCAAGCACGCAGCCTTCGCTCGTTGCGCGAAGATCGCATCGCTTGGCGCAGGCTCGCCGTTCACCAGCGTCGGTCCCGTCGCCGGAACCACCACCGAGAAGATCACCTGGACCTCCTCGGTGTGGCTTGCTCGCGGCAGGTCCAAGGGGATTGCCGGCGCGGCGGCCGCCGTCATCGTCACCATGAAGATGACCAGCAGCACCAGCATGATATCGACCAGCGGCGTGACGTTGATGCCGGCGATGATCCCGTTTCCCTGCTGCGAAGGTGCGGTCGCCATGGGTCACATCCCGCTGTCGCGGCCGCGCGTGTGTGAGAGATAGGCCAGCACCAGGTTGGAGAGGACCTCGGTCCCGGCCAACAAAGAGGCGACCCGCCGCTGGAAGTAGTTGAAGGCGATGACGGCGGGAAGGGCCGCCAGGATGCCGGCCGCCGTTGCCACCAAGGCTTCGGCGATGGCGGCCATCATCAGCTGCGAGGCGCCGGCACCGCCGGCTCCCTGCCCGCGGCTCAACTCTTCGAAGGCCCCGATGACACCGATCACGGTCCCGAAGAGCCCGACGAAGGGCGCGTTGTTGCCCAGGGTGCCGAGATAGGCGAGCCACCGCTCGAGTCCGCGCCGCTCCAGGGCGGCCGCGCTTTGCATGGCCCGGTCGGCGGCCGCGGGGCCGCCGTCGGCGAGCGCCACGCCCGCCGACGCGATCGCGGCGGCCACCGATTTCGATCGCCCGAGCTCGGTGGCGGCGTCATCGAAGTTCCGGCCGGCGAGATGAGCGCCGAGCTTGAGCGCCAGCCCCTGCAGATCGCCGTCTCGCGTTCGATAGAACAGCCATCGCTCGACTGTGATCACGATCGTCGCGATCAGGGAGGCGCCGAGGAGCCACAGCACCCAGGACGCTCCCGAGCGGAGCAACACTTGTTTGATGACGTCGACGGTGTTCACGGGCAGTTCTCCGTTCGTTCGTTCGTTCTTGAGAGGCAGCCGGGTCAGCGCGACAGCGTCTCGATCTCGACGCGGCGGAAGCCGGCCGGAAACTGGCGGAGGTAGGCCTGCGCCGCGCGTCGGGCCTCGTCGGTGGCGCCGCAGCGCTGGAGCGCGATGATCTGCAGATAGGCGGCGTCCTCGGCCCGCGCATCGTGCGGGTGTTTGGCCAGGAAGCGCGCGAACGCCTCGGCCGCCTGGCGGTTGGCGCCCACGTCGAGCACGGCGACGGCGGCCCGAAAGTCGAGCCCGGCGTCCGCGACCGCCGGTTCGGCGGGAACCGGCAGTGACGGCCGGAGGGCGGCCCGGTTCGCGGGCGCTGCCGGTTTGCGCAAGCGCCCGTGCGATGTCGGGTCAGACGGCGGCGACGCCGGCGGAGAACCCTGAGGCGCAGGCGCGCGCGGTGCTTCCACCGGAGCCGCCGCCCAGGACTCTCCTCCGCCGAGCGTCAGCGGCGGCTTGTCCCTGATTCGAAGCACCACGCTGCCCTCGCTGACAGCGACCCGTGTCGTGCGACCATGGGTTGCGTTCACCGTGAAGATCGTCCCCGTGTCTTCCAGTTCGCCGTCGGGCAACGCGACCACCAGCCGGGTTCGCTGGCGCGCATGATCGACATGGATCCACAGCTCGCCGCTGGCGAGGACCACCCTGTCGTGGTCGACCCGCGTCTGCTTCGACCAGACCGCCCCCGGGCCGGCGTGTACGACCACGGCCGACGCGGAGCCTCCGTCGCCTGTGTGCCGCGGGCGTGAAAGCAGCACGGCGCCGACGACCATCGCCGCGGCGGTGGCCCACAGGGCGGGACGTCGTGCGGACGTTCGACGTCGTGTCGCCATCAGGGTCGCGTCGAACGCGGCGACGAGGCGTGTCCGCTCGCGCAAGCGTCCAAGCTCGTCCGCGGGGGTGCCGTCGGGGCGGCTGGCACGCAAGGCCTCGCCCAGCGCGTCGAGCGCCTGGACCTCGTGCCGGCAGGCCGCGCACGTGGCCGTGTGTCGCGCGAAGCTCGCCAGCGGGGCTCCCGCCAGCCGGCCATCGCGCATCGCCTCGGCCTCGAAGAGCCTGGGGCAGGCCCCGGTCACCGTCATCGTCATGGTGCCTCGCCCTCCAGCGCGCGGCGGAGCTCGCGGCGGGCTGCATGCAGGCGGGTCCACACCGTACCCACCGGGATGTGCAACGCCGCCGCGATCTCCGTGCAGCTCATCTCTTCGACCTCGGCCATCAGCAGCGCGATGCGCTTGGGCTGGCTGATGCCTGCCAGCGCCCGCTCGACGTCGCCCCGCGCGGCCAGCGCCGGTCTGGGATCGACGGTGGCCCGGCCCCGCGTGGCCAGCGCCTTCAGCGCCGCGAAGAAGCGGCCCCGTGCCTGGTGCCGTCGGCGCAGGTGCTGCACCGCGATCCCGATCAGCCACGGCCGCGCGCACGCTCGGCCGTCGTAGCGCGCGGCACTCGCCGCGGCGGCGAGGAACGTGGCGTGCACCAGGTCGTCGACGTCCTCGGCGTCGGAGGTGGCGCGTGCCAGGAATCGTCGAAGTCGTTCGTGGTAGCGATCGTAGAGTTCGCCCAGCGCGCCGCTCTCGCCGCCCCTCAGGCGATTCATGATCTCGGGGTCCGACGATGGCGTCACAGGGCGGGCAGCCTGGGGTGCGATCGGACGCCGAGCGCTCATGGCGTCCCCACGGTGAAGCCGACAACCACGCCCGCGGTCCACGCCGGCAACTGCGGCTTGTCCGGCACCAGGGCGACGGGTGAGCGGTCGAGCGCCAGCTCGCCGTCGACGCCGACGAACGTGCGAACCACCGCTCGCGGGCGGAAGGTCAGACGCGCGCCGCACACGAGCCGCTTCCGCACTCCGTCGGTCTCGGGCGGAGCCGGGCGGGCGCTGGCGTCGCTTTCGACCTTGACCGCGACCCTGGTTCCAAATCCATTCACCGCCAGCGCGGGACCCGCGGTCAGGTCGAGCGCGGTGCCGCCCCATTGGAACCGCCGTCCGGCCAGCACGGCCAGCTTCAGCATCGCGGCGGGCGAGCCGTCGTGCAGGGGCTGGTATTGATCGGCGCTCCCCTCGAAGCCGACCAGCCATCCCCTCACCTCGAAGACCGTGAGCGCACCGAGGCCGACGCCGGCCTGTCCATCGCCGATGCGCGCGCCGGCGGCGAGGGAGAACTCGATGCCGAACGGACGGGGTTGCTGAGCCGACGCGGCCGCGGCCGTCGGCGCAAACACGACGGTGGCTGTATCACGCTCGCGGGGCGGGGCGGGGGCGCGGACGGGCTCGGCAGCCTCGGAGACAGGGTCATCAGGCCAGCTCGCTGCCGCCTCCGGCAGCAGCAACAGCGCTTCGAGGGTGGGGATGACGTCCTCGGCGCGCGCCACCGACCGCGAGGCTGATCGTCCGTCGCGCAGCACGACCTCCAGCACGATCACGGGGGGAACGGCCGCCCGGGCAGCGGCGGCAACGATCGTCCGGGGGGGAAGGCGAATCGCGATCCGCGCACACCCATCGACGTCACGGCGGTCCGCCAACGCATCGATGATCCGCCCGCGCAGATCCGGCCAGTGCGCGTTCACCTGCAGGTCCATCTCCGCGGGCACCGGCGGGCACGCCCCCGCGCTCGCCAACGAGGGCGATGGCCGCGCCACGGCGACGCCCAGCACGGCGAGCATCGGTGCGTATCGCGCTATCGGTGTCACGGGCCTCGTCCATCTTCTCGCGAAGCGCGCGAATCCTTCACGGCATTTCATGGGGCCCATCAGAAAAACGCCTCGACGCCCAGGCTGGGGAGCGTGATGGGCCCTATTTTTCCGTGGGTGCACTGTGTGGGCATGTCCGGGCTGTCCCTGCAGTCCAAGGCCGCGCCGCTGTACTCGCTGCTGAGCGTCACGTTCTGCCCTTCGAGCACCAGGGCGATGGACCCGCTTTGGCCGAACGACCAGCGCCGCTCCAACCGCACGTCCAGCCGGAAGAACGAGGGCGTGCGGTACGCGTTATACGGCGGCACGGGAAGGGTGCCGGCGAGCTGCGAGTACGGTGCGCCAGTGTAGAAGAGGCCTCGCCCACCGAAACGCCAGCGCGCACCAAGCTGGTACGCAAGGACTGCGTTCACGACGTGCCGGCGGTCGGCGTCGCTGGGAACCGTCGCCAGGTCGACCCCTCCGGCAGGGGTGGTGAAGCGCGCGTCGCGAATCGACCGCGACAGCGTGTACGAGAGCCATCCGCCGAGACGTTTGGACAGCGCGCGGCGCATGAGCACCTCGAGGCCGTAGGCGTGGCCGGTGATCGGCCGGCTGTCGGGGCAGACCCACGTGAATGGCTGCCCGGGTGCCTCGTCGTTCGTCTGGACACACGCAGCCGTCAGGTCGGTGAGGCCCGACCAGCGCGCCAGGAATCCCGTCGCGGTCACGATGACGTCCGATGGCAGACTCATCTCGACGCCCTGGCTCACCTGCAGCGCGGTCTGAAGCTGCCGCTCGCCCAGCGGGAACCCGGGCACGGTCGCCACAGGGGGCGGAATGCTGCCGATCCGCAAGGCCGGGTACTGGTGGGCGATGCCGGCCGCCGAGAGCCACGCGAGGGACGGCGTCATCGCGACGCGCGCCGAGAGGCGTGGATCGAACGCCGGTACGGTGGTGCGCACTTGCGTCGCGGCGCCCGGCGCCTCGGCCCGGGACGACGCGAACAGATCGAAGCGAGCTCCCGGTGTCAGCTCGACGCGCGAGCCGATGCGCCAGGTCACGTCGGCATAGGCGCTTGCCGCCAGATTGGTGGGCGGCGGATCCGCCGTGGAAGGGACCGGTGGATCCATCGGCCGGGTGGGGTTCTCCGTGAACCCGTAGGCGTCGAGTCGCACGCTGGCGCCGGCGCGAATTCGCAAGCCCTCCGACGCCCGACCCTCTACCTCCACGCGCAACCCTGCCGAGTTGTCGTTGACGTACGTCGGGGCGGCGCCTTGGCGGTCGTGGCCGCCGGTGAGCGCGATCCGAAGACGTCCATCCGCAAGCTCGTGGTCGTAGCGAAGATCGATGCGATGGAAGTCGGATAGGACTTGCTCGATCGGCTTGGCTGTCGAATCGGCCGACGGCGAAGGCGTCGCGAGGCGGTCGTGGCTCCCGAACGCAAACACCCCGATGGTATCCCGAGCCGTGAGGTTCCACGTCGCGCGCGCCTGATAGTCCCAATAGCTCAGGTCGAGGCCGGACGAGATTGCGCCGAGGATCGGCCCCGGATAGCCATAGCGCCCCGCGACGAGCACGCTGCCGCGCTTGCCGCCCAGCGGAGACTCCACCAGCGCGCCGGCGTCGACGAGGCGCAGGTTCGCCTCGCCGTGCGGCGCCGTGGCGGGTTCGCGCGTCTGTCCCGCAATGACCGCGCCGGCGACTCCGCCCAGCGCCGCGGGCGCCGCGCCCGGAAAAAAATCCACGCGGTCGATCAGTCCCGGATGGATCACGCTTTGCCCGATGCCGATGTGAAACAGCAGCGGAACCCGTATGCCGTCGAGGGTGTAGCCGTTGTTGTTGGGCGGCGCGCCACGCACGAAGAAGTAGGGAAAGCCGCTGACGAGCGGCGTGACGCCCGGCAAGCCCTCGATCGCGCGAAAGGCGTCGCCGAACGCGCCCGGCATGGCGCGCACTTCGGCGACGGACAGTGTCGTCTGACCCACGTCGCGCCGGTGGCCGCGCACCGTGACCTCGAGAGGCGGCTCCTCGGCGGCGGGGGGACTGGTCGTCGAGGGTTGCGACGCAGCAGCCATCGTGGGCGTGCCCGCTTCGGCCGCAGCTGGCATCGGCTCGGGCTCCTGCTTTGGACGGAAGGCGACGCGCGCCTTGATGCGCGCGCTGACCGGCGCGCCGGCCCGGCGCGCGGGCGTGAACCGCCACCGCGCGGCCGCCTCCCGCGCCTGGCTGGCGAACGGCTCGTCTCCCTCGAGCACCACCACGCCGGAGACCAAACCGTCGGTCTCGACGATCAGCTCGAGCAGCACGTCCGCGTCGCCGCTGGCGCCGTGCGGGTAGGCGACGTCGCTGCTGCCCACTGCGACTGGCGGAGTCACAGCCGGCTCCCCTGCTGCTTCCGCCGCTTCCGACAGCGCCCCGAGCGCGGAGAACAGGAGCACCGGCCACGGCGCGATTGCCAACATGCTCTTCTTCGCGCGAACGCCCGTTTTCCTTCACGCGGTCAGCAAAAGAAGGAACGTGCGCAGGCGGGCCCGGGCGTGGCTGATACTATCGGTCGCGCCCATGGCTCGGACCCGATACCAGGCTGGCGCCAATCGCACGAAGGTCGCGGACCTTCCGGCGGCAGCGCTGCGGGCCGTCCTCCGCGAAGGGTACACGCGGGCCGACCTGCGTTCCGACATCCTGGCCGGTCTGGTGGTGGGCATCGTGGCCCTGCCGCTGGCGATGGCGTTGGCCATCGCGGTGGGCGTGGCTCCCCAACACGGTCTCTACACCGCCATCGTGGCCGGCACGGTGGTCGCGGCCCTGGGCGGTTCCCGGACGCAGGTGACGGGCCCCACCGCCGCGTTCATCGTGGTGTTGGCCCCGATCTACATTCGCTTCGGGCTGGCCGGTCTGCTGCTGGCCGGCATGATGGGCGGTCTGATCCTGATCGGGTTGGGTCTCGGCCGTCTGGGTCAGTTCATCGAGTTCATCCCCTATCCGGTCACGACCGGCTTCACCGCCGGCATCGCCACGGTGATCGCCACGCTGCAGATCAAGGACTTCTTCGGACTCAGGCTGGACCGAACGCCCGAGTCCTTCTTCGATCGCCTGAGCGCGATCTGGCAGGCCCGCCAGACGGGAGCGCTGTCAGAGCTCGGGGTCGCGGCGGTGACCTTGGCGCTTCTGGTCGTGCTTCCCCGCATCGGCAGACGGATCCCCGCCCCGCTCATCGCGATACCCGCGGCAGCGGTCGTCGCGGCGATCGTCAACCACGTCTTTCCCCACCACGCGGTGGCCACCATCGGCAGCCGCTTTCACGCGGTCATCGGTGGCAACGTCGTCAACGGCGTGCCGCCGCTTCCGCCGCTTCCGTTGATCCCTTGGCATGCGTCGGGTCCGGGAGGCGCTGCGTTCGTGCTCAACTTCCACACCATCCGGGAGCTTTTGCCCGGGGCGTTCGCGGTCGCGATGCTGGGCGGGATCGAGTCGTTGCTTTCGGCGGTCATCGCCGACGGGATGGCCAACACCCGCCACGACCCTGATGCCGAGTTGCTGGCGCTGGGAATCGGCAACGTCGTAACGCCCTTCTTCGGCGGCATTCCGGCGACCGGCGCGATCGCGCGGACGGCGACCAACGTGCGGTCGGGCGCTCGGTCACCCGTCGCTTCGATTGTGCATGCGCTGACGGTGCTGGTCGCGGTGGTGTCGCTGGCCCCGCTCATCGGGTACCTGCCCATGGCGGGACTGGCCGCTCTGCTGCTGCTCGTCGCATGGAACATGTCGGAAGCCAAGCACGTCGTGCATATTCTGCGCTTCTCACCGCGGGGCGATGCCCTGGTCCTGCTGGTCTGCTTCATCCTGACGGTCGTGTTCGACATGGTGGTGGCAGTTTCGGTGGGGGTTGTCCTGGCGGCTTTGCTGTTCATGCGGCGCATGGCGGATATCACGCAGGCCCGGCTGACAAGCAACGTGGACGCGGATCGCGCCAACCCCGAAATACCTCACGAACTCGCGCAGCAGATCGCCATCTACGATATCGCCGGCCCGCTGTTCTTCGGGGCCGCCCAGAAGGCGATCGGGAACCTGGCGACCATCGCCGCGCACCTCCGGGTTCTCATCGTCCGCCTGGACCGGGTCCCGGTCCTGGACGCAACCGGTCTGGTGGCTCTCGAAAGTGCGCTGGCGACCCTGACCAGGCACGGCTGCACGACGATCCTGGCCGGGCTTCAGCCGCAGCCGGCGTCCGTGATCGAGAAGGCCAGCGTGACCCTCCGTCCATTCAGGGTCGTCATCAGCCCCGACATTCCCTCGGCGGTGACCGCCGCCCGTGCTTTGCTCGAGCCCGCGGGCACTAGCGAGCGCCCGCCTTGACGGCCGCGACCTGGCCCTGCCTCGCGAAGTCGATGGCCTCGCCCAGGACGCGCGCGGCCTCTTGCGGCGCGTGAAAGCCCATGCTGTTCTCGGCGGCGATGAAGTCCAGCCGCCACTGCGCCCGGCGCTGAAGCGCCAGCGCCGTTTCCAGATCGGCGGCCGGGAGTCCGGCGCCCTTGGCTTTCACGATGGCCTCGATGAGGTCGACGATGGCGGCGCCGCCTCGTCCCAGCAGCTCGTGGTTGCGTTCCTGGATCACGTCCACGCGCGCCAGTAGCTCGTGCTCATCGACCCGATGGCAGGTCTGGCAGGCGCGATTCACGTTCAGCAGCGGACTGCGCACCCAGTGGTCGCTGATCTTGGTGGCGCCTTCGCGCATGTAAGGCATGTGGCAATCGGCGCAAGAGACGCCGCTGCGCGCGTGGATCCCCTGGCTCCACAGCTCGAACTCCGGGTGCTGGGCCTTGAGGACGTGCGCGCCCGTCTCCTGGTGTTCATAGTCGTAAAAGGCGCTGCCGTCGGGAAAGCGGGTGCCGTCCCAGGTGGCCTCGATGGCGTCGGCGCTGAGGCCCCGGCCCCACGGCACTGTCAGCGGCATCTTGCCCGAGCAGTAGTACTCGACATGGCACTGCCCGCACACGAACGATCGCTTCTCGTTGCGGGAGGCGTCGACGTTCGGGTCGTAGGGCACGTCTCGCTTGCCTGCCCGCCACAGCGCGATCGACGAGAACGCCGGGGCCGGTGCCGCCGACGCCGCAAAGGCCTGAATGCCGCGGATGAACGCCGGACGCGAGATGCGCAAGCTCATGGAGGTCGGATCGTGGCAGTCGACGCAGCCGACCGGGTGCGCGTGGCCACCGTCGTGCAGCCGCTTGTCCATCTCCTGGTAGGTCAGCTTGGAACTGGCGTCCAACCCCTTGAACACGTCACCGTTCCCGAGCGCGCGATAGATCGGCATCACCGACGCGTGGCAGTGCAGGCACGAACCGCTCTGCGGCTTGGAAAGCCGTTTGGTGTGCTCCTGATCCTCGAGCATGTGCGCGTGACCGCGCCGATCTCGGTAGTCAATCGCGAACGCGTACCCCAGGAACATGCGCTTCAGCCACGGATCCCGCTCCAGTTTCTCGGGGGGAAGCGCTTCACTGCCGGCGTGACCGCCGAAGCGTGTCTGGGTGGGCAGCGCCGTGCGCCGGTAGCCGTCGTACTGCGCCGGCCAGTTCTTGCCCCATTTGGCCGGATCGGTGTCGTCCTCACCGACCTCGACGACGCGGACGTACGGCGTCCGCTGCTCTGCCTTGCGTTCGAAGATGTTGGTCAGCAAGGCGGTGACGCCGGCCGTGCCGGCCGCCACTAGGACGATGACCAACACCAGCAGCGCACGACTGCGAAACCAGATCGGGGCGGGGTTCTCTGGGCTCATGACTCTCCTTCACCTGGGGGGCGTCGTGGACGCGGCCAACTCTGCGGCACGCAGGGGACCGCCCACTCCCGCGGGAGGGCCATGCCCGGCCGTGAGATGACATTTCACGCAAGCCAAACCATTGTCAGCGCCATGCGGCGATTTCGCCGTGGCCGGTAGCAGGGCATCGACCAGCGGGGCGTGGCAGCGCACGCAATTCTCCTGGAGAATGCGCCGGCCGGCTGCCTTGATGGTGATCGGTTCGGCGAAGGTCTGGGTTGTGAACAGCTTGCCGTGCCGCCACCCGTTCTCGGCCTTGGCCAGGTACTTCGGGACCAGAGCGTGCGGCAAGTGGCAGTCGATGCAAACCGCCACCGCGTGGTGGCTCGACTTCTGCCAGGCATCGTACTCGCCCCGCATGATGTGGCAGTTGACGCAGGCCTCGGGATTCTTGCTGAAGTAAGACAGGCCGCGGGCGTACCGAAATGTGTAGCCACCGATCCCCGCGAACATTCCCAGCACCACAGCTAGAACGAGGGGCCAGTGGAGAGGTCGCACGCGTGCATCGTACTCCTAATCGGGCGGGGCCGGGAGGGCGCGTCTACCGGCGCGCCGCGCACGTTTTTTCGAGGTGTGTTTACTTCTACCTCGTGTCAATCGTCGACCACCTCCGGACAGCGGCGTTCCACGCCATCGAGGCGCTGGTGGCACGCACGTCGTCCGTGGGGCGGGGGCCCTTCTTTGAGGAAGACCGATTCCCCTGGGCCGCCAGATCTCGTATTGCTCGCTGTTTCGTCGCCACGTGTGGGAGGCGATCGGCGGCTATCGCGTCAATGTGAGCGGCTTCGATGACTGGGACTTCTGGGTGGCGGCGGCGGCGCGGGGGTTCCGTGGTCACCATCTGCCCTTCCCCTTGCTGGGGCATCGACGACACGCGCAATCCCAGTTGGGCGGCATCATGCCCGACTATGAGCGTTTGTACGCGAACATCATCTTGAACAATCGCGAGGTCTACACCGTGGCAGAGATTGCGGCCGCCGAACGGTTTCTTCATGACGCCACACCCGCGCCCCTGTTGCGCCTGGGCAAGGTCTCGACCGCGGCGTCACCCGGCTTGCCGACGCTACGAGCCACAGACGTAGTCGGCCTTGCAAGTCTGGGGCGGGGTGCAGTCGGCCGCGTTCGTGCACGACGTCTGGCAGTTCCCGGGGGTGGGGCACGCGATCAGGATCCGCAGCACGTCGGAAGCGACCGTCAAGTCGACACAGCCTCCCGTCACCTGCGTCGAATCTACCGTGCGCCGGCTGAGGACCAGCTGCGGGTAGCCATGCACGCCCTTGTCCATCAGCGCTGACACCAGCGAGGCTGGAATCTTGGCACTGCCGATGTCGGGGAAATCGCATTCAACCCGCGCGGCCACGTTGCCGTGATGGCCGATTTCCATGGTGGCCTGAATCGTCGCCGGCCCGGTCTTGGTGGGCGGCGACCAGGTGAACGCGAAGTCCTCGCCGCGGGTGGACTTCAAGTCCTTGCCCTCGAAGGTCAGCGGCTGGAAGCCCTCTCCGTTGAGCTCGAACGCGGGACCCGGGCCTCCCGGGAAGGTGAGCTGAATGGCGGTTCCGTTGGCGAAGGGCGGATACGGATCGACCAGCGACGCCGAGTACGATTTGTTTCCCAGGGGTGCGAGGGGGATCGGCATCGTTCCCAGCCCGGTGATCGAACCCGCGCCGACGCTTTGAAGGACCGCGGGCGCCGCGCACTGGTTGGGACCGACGCAGACCTGAGGACTGGTACAGGCAGGCGAACAGGTGTGATCGGGACCGACCCACAGCGCACAGCTGCCGACTTTGTCCCCTTCCTGTTTCCAGAGTTCGGCCACATTCGGCTTGTCGTAAATTCCACCGTTGATCTTCGAGTAGGGAGGATTCCCGGCGACCTCCTCTTCCAGCAAGACCGAGAAGGAACCAAGCCGCGTCGTCGGGGAGCAGGGCCCATGGAACGTCTGTCCCGCGCCGCCGCTGCCGGTCGCGCCGCCGCTGCCGGTCGCGCCGCCGCTGCCGGTCGCGCCGCCGCTGCCGGTCGCGCCGCCGCTGCCGGTCGCGCCACCGCTGCCGGTCGCGCCGCCGCTGCCGGTCGCGCCGCCGCTGCTGCATGCCGAGACGATCGCCAGCAGCGCGAACAGCAACGGGGAACGAGACGGGGCAAGACCTCTGGAATTCGGAACCATGGGAATCTGCTCCTGCTGGTGTTCAGCCGATGATGGCCCGCGGGCCGCTAGGGAACCAGCGCGAAACAGAAGAACGCGCCGTAGCCGCCGCCTGAACCAACCGTGGGATCGCTCGCAACGGGTCCGCCCCCCTCGACCAAGTTGACGCCCGCCCCGCAGCCGGCTTCGACCAACGACGATATCCAGTGCCCGTAGGTGAGATCCTTGTTGTTGTTCGTGGTGTTGGCGGCCGGCATGCGTGGCCAAGCGTGACCGACCACCGGCTTCCCAGCTGATCCCACGCTGGTCGTCCATCCGTCGCAGGTCGGATTCATTCCACCCTTGTACAATTTTCCGTCCGCGCCCGATCCGGTCAGCGTGTCGTGGTTGTCGGGACAGGCCATGCCGGTGCAGCCGGGTTTGTCGGCGCCGTGGTTGCCAACGCCATCCTCGTTCGGAAAGTCGTTCTTGATGGTGGCATCGGCGTCGGAGGGTCGGAAGCCCATCAGGTTGGTCTTGTTCATCGAGAACAGCTTGCCGCCGCGGCCGTACCAGGGACCCTCTCCGATCCGATCGATCGCATTGACCGCGCCGCCGTCCGGGCCGCCCGTCGGAGCGCTGAGGAACGCCCTCCATCCTTTCGCTCCCGAGCCGGGGACCGCGTAGTCGGCGACCTCGGTGCAGATCTTGTCAGCGCCGCGCAGGCCCGCGCCTTCCCCCGTTTCGCCGTAGCGCAGATCGCCGCCGAAGCCCTTGTCGGTCTTGGCGAGTCGCTTGATGGCGGCGTAGCTGACCACGAAGAAGCTGAATTTCTCCGTGGCGCCGCCGGCGCCGCCCGAGCCGACCTTGGCGCCGCCGGCTCCCCCGCTGGAGCGGCCCCCGGCGCCGCCTGCCGTGCCGCCCGAGCCCTGGGATCCCGCGCGTCCGCCTGACCCGGTGGTTCCGCCGGACGACGTGCTGCCGCCCGATGCGGTGGTCCCGCCCGAGCTGGTTGTCCCCCCCGACGAGCTGCTGCCGCCCGAGCTGGTTGTCCCCCCCGACGAGCTGCTGCCGCCCGAGGAGGAGTTGCCGCCGGACGCGGTGTTACCACCGGACGAAGTCTTCCCCCCCGAGCCGGTGCTGGAGCCGCCGGATCCAGATCCCCCGCTGCCAGTCATCTCGCTCGCCGGGGAACAGGCACCGCCAACCACAGCGAGGCTCAGACAGACGAGAAGGGGGCGTCGAAGCAACATCGGGACTCCTTGGTATAGGGGGCAACCACCACGATTGGCGTTCCGAATTGGGGCGCAACCTTACCCATAAATCGTCAAGGTTTCTGCGGCACCGTGGCTGTTCCGTCGCCGAAATTTACCGAACCTGTTGCGATCGCCGTGGCCGCCGTCACCGCGCTGTGGGGGCAGGTGAGGGCGTCTGCGCCAGCAATCAAAAAGCCCGACGTTCCTCGCTTGCTATTTCAGCCGGCTTCTCATGTAGTTCAGCACGTCGAAGCGGGTGACCAGGCCCAGGAAGTGGTCGTCTTCCATGACGATGGCCACCATGCCGCGGTCGAAGATGGGCAGCAACGACTCGACGCTGGCGGAAGGGGCGACGGTGGTCAGGCGGGGCGCCATCGTGTCGCGCACGGGAGAGCGGAAGGCGGCGGGGCTGCGGGCCACCGCCAGCAACAGATCGGATTCGTCCAGGATGCCGACGATGGCGCCGGCATCGATCACCGGCACCTGCGAGACGTCGTAAAGCTTCATGCGGGCATGCGCGATCAGCAGCGTGTCGGTGGGCGCAACCGCCACCACCGACCCCTTGTCGAAGCGGCGCGCGATCAGGTCGCGCAGATCGCCGCTGGGCGGGCCTTGCAGGAACCCTTGGTCGCGCATCCAGAAGTCGTTGAACATCTTCGACAGGTACTTGTTGCCGCTGTCGCACACCAGAGTGACCACCCGCTTGGGCGTGGTCTGCGCGCGACAGTAGCGAAGCGCGGCGGCCAGCAAGGTGCCCGACGACGAACCGGCCAGGATGCCCTCATCGCGCAACAGCGCGCGCGCCATCAGCAGGCTCTCTTCGTCCGGGATGGTGTACGCCTGCTTCACGCGCGATAGATCTGCGATCGACGGCAAGAAGTCTTCCCCGATGCCCTCCACCAGCCACGAGCCCGCCGTGCCGAGCTTCCCGGTCGCCACATAATCGGCCAGCACCGACCCTTGCGGATCGGCCAGCACCATCTCGACCGCGGGCGCGACGCGCGCGAAGTAACGTGACAGCCCGGTGATGGTTCCGCCCGAGCCCACGCCGCAGACAACCGCATCCAGGCGCTGGTCCATCTGGCGAAAAATTTCGGGGCCGGTGGTCGCCTCATGCGCGGCCGGGTTGGCGGGGTTGGCGAACTGGTTCACGTAGAAGCCACCGCGTTCGCGCGCCAGTCGATCGGCCAGATCCTGGTAGTAGTCGGGATGGCCCTTGCCGACGTCGGAGCGGGTCAGGTGCACCTCCGCGCCCAGCGCGCGCAGGTGAAAGATCTTCTCCTGGCTCATCTTGTCGGGGATCACCAGCAGCAGCGGGTAGCGCTTGCGCGCCGCCACCAGGGCCAGGCCCAGCCCGGTGTTCCCGGCGGTGGCCTCGACCAGCGTCATGCCCGGGCGAAGCGCGCCGCTGGCCTCGGCCGCCTCGATCATCGCCAGACCGATGCGGTCCTTGATCGAACCGCCGGGGTTGTGATTCTCCAGCTTCGCGAACAGCGTACACGGGCCGGTGTCGAAGGATTCCAGCTGGACCAGCGGCGTGTTGCCGATCAAGGCCAGCACGCCCGCGCCGCGCGGTGGTTTGGGCGTGGTCATGACGCGCGCACGGCCGCCAGGCCGTCCTGCAGATCGCGCCACAGATCCTCGACGTGCTCCAACCCCACCGACAGGCGGACCAGAGTATCGGTGATGCCCAGCGTGCGGCGCACCTCGGCCGGGATCGACGCGTGGGTCATGATGGCCGGGTGCTCGGCCAACGATTCGACGCCGCCCAGGCTCTCGGCCAGCGTGAACAAGCGCAGGGCCTTCAGGAACCGGCGCGCGCCGGCCTGATCACCCTCCAGCTCCAGCGTGATCATGCCGCCGGCGCCGCGCATCTGGCGGCGCGCCAGCGCCAGCTGGGGATGACTGGCCAGCCCCGGATACAGCACGCGCCGGACGCCCGGGGCTTCTTCCAGGCGCTGCGCCAGCAGGCCCGCGCTCTCGACGTGGCGTTGCATGCGCACCGCCAGCGTCTTCAGGCCGCGCAAGACCAGATAGCAGTCCATGGGGCTGGGGACGGCCCCGATCGCGTTCTGCAGGAATCGCAAGCGGTCTGCCAGCGTGGGGTCGCTGGTGACGATGACACCACCCACGACGTCCGAGTGACCGTTGATGTACTTGGTCGTCGAATGCAGCACCGCCGTGGCGCCGAGCTCCAGCGGGTTTTGCAGGATCGGGGACGCGAACGTGTTGTCGACGACCAAGGGCACACCGTGCGCCTTGGCGATGGCAGCGATGGCGGCGATGTCCGCCAGCTTCAGCAGCGGGTTGGTCGGCGTCTCCAGCCAGATCAGCTTGGTGCGCGGGCCGAGCGCTTGGGCCACGGAGTCAGACGTGCACATGTCGACGAAGGTGGCCTCGATGCCCAGCGGCCGCATCACACCGGTCAGCAGGCGATAGGTCCCGCCATACACGTCATCGCCGCAGATGACCTGGTCGCCCGGCGCAAGCGTGTGCAACAAGGTCGCGCCCGCCGCGCAGCCGCTGGCAAAAGCGAAGGCGCGCTCGCCGTGCTCCAGCGCCGCCAGGCACGCCTCCAACGCGGCGCGCGTGGGATTGCCGCTGCGCGAATAGTCGAAGCGCAACGGCTGTCCCGGCTCGGGCTGCGCGAAGGTGCTGGCCATGACCACCGGCTCCATCACCGCGCCGTGGGTGGGGTCGGGCCGTTGCCCCGCGTGGATGACCTGAGTTTCTGGGCGAAGGGGTACGGTGTGGTGAGGATCGCGCGTGCCGGCCATGCTTACAAAGATAGACCACCGCGACCAAGATGATCGCGCGCGATTTTTACGCGCAGGATTCTTCGCCGCGCGGGCGTTCGACCTTGTTCGGGACCGTTGCGCCGAGTAACCTCCGCCGTTCATGGCAACGCAAGCAGTTGGCGAAGACATCGAGGCGTTGTGTGGCAAGTGCGGTCAGGTGTGGCACGTCGTGATGGCGAAGGTTGGCACCCGCATCGCCAAGGTGGTCTGCAAGCGTTGTCACGGGCAGCACCTGTACCGGACGGAAACTCCGGATGGCCCCGTCCTGGGTGATCGGGCCGTCACCAGCGGCACCCGCAAAACCGCGCGCGCGCGTACCCCCGAGGTGCCCGAGCCCCCGCCCATCCCGCCCTTCGATCCCAGCAAGCCGCCGCGGACGTACGCCGCGACCGGCTCGTTCGCCGCTGGGGATCGCGTCAATCATGCGACGTTCGGTACCGGCGTGGTCACCGGTTCGCCCGGCGCCGGCAAGGTCGAGGTCGCGTTCCCGGCCGGTCGGCGGGTGTTGGCCTGCGCCAAGACCGTCTCGACGTTGGAGCGCCCGACGCTGGCGCGCCACGTGCCCATCGCCGATCGACCGCCCGAGAAGGTGTCCTGACCGAACGGCCCGTCCTGGTCGCGCCCGCGACGTCCGCGCCCCGCCTGGTGCGCGTGGCCTTGCGCAAGAAGGTGGCGCGTTTCGTTCACGCCGGTCATCCGTGGATCTTCCGCGACGCCATCACCCCGCCCAAGACCGATCCGCCCGACGGTGCAGTGGTCCTGGTGACCAACGATGCCGGCCGCCCCATCGGTCGCGGATTCTGGACGCGCACCACGCCGCTGGCGATTCGCATGCTGACGACCGAGGCGTCCGCGGATCTGGATGCGCTGATCGGCGCACGCCTGGCGGCCGCGCTGGATGCCCGACTGGCGGTGATCGATCGGGCGCGCACCAACGCCTTTCGTTGGGTCCATGGCGAGGCTGACCGCCTGCCGGGGGTGCACCTGGATGTTTATGACGACGTGGGCGCCATTCGTTTCGATGGGCCGGGCGCGCGCGCGTTCTACAGCGCTCGCAGCTTCGTCGCGCAGGTGATGGCGGAAGGCGCCCGTTGCGACCTGTCGGCGCTGATCGAACGGAAGCGCGGACCGCGCGGGGGCGCCGCCAGCGACGAGGCCGGCGACGCGCACGCGCTGGTCGGCGTTGTTCCCGCCGGCGAGCGTGCGGTGCTGGAGAATGGCCTGGCGTTCGGAGTCGATCTGGCGCACGGCCAGAAAGGCGGGCTGTTCCTTGATCAGCGCGACAATCGGGCGCGCGTCGGGGCGATGGCGGGCGGTCGGCGCGTGTTGAACTTGTTCGGCTACACGGGAGCGTTCTCGGTCTACGCCGCCGCGGGGCGGGCCACCGCCACCACCACGGTGGACGTTGCCGCAGGGGCCATCGCGTCGGCGCGGCACAACTTCGAACGCAATGGCCTGCCGCTGGCAGGGCACGAATTCGTGGCGGCGGATGTCTTCGCGTTCGCGACCGAGGCGCTCCGCGCGCGCCGGCGCTGGGACCTGGTGATCTCCGATCCGCCCAGCTTCGCGCCCAGCCGGCGTGCCTTGGGGAGCGCTCTCGACGCCTATCGCCGGTTGCATCGGCTTTGCGCTGGACTGGTCGAGCCGGGGGGCGTGTTCTGCGCGGCATCGTGCTCCAGCCACGTGTCCGAGTCCGCGTTCCTTGAAACCGTCACGACCGGCTGCCACGAGGCGGGGCGACGCTTCGTGCTCGGCGAGATGCATGGCGCCGGCGCCGATCACCCGGTGGCCGAATTTTTCCCCGAGGGACGCTACCTGAAATTCGCAATCGGCACGCTGTCGTAACGCCTCCGCGCCCTGCGCCAGCGCTACACTGGGCGGCGATGAATCGGGACCAGCGCGGCCTCTCCCTCCACAACTTCACCGTTTACAAGTGGGTGACGGGCCTGACGGCGGCGGTGGTGCAGTCGGCGATCTACTTCTTCATCGGCAACACCCACTTCACGCGTTCCACCGAGCTCCTGCGCACCAAGCTGGACGACGCGATCCCCTTCATCCCGGCGACTGCCTGGTTGTACTTGCCCCTCTACGCCGGCATCTTCGTGATCGCGATCGTCGGCTTCGACACGCGCCAGCACTTCAACCGCGGGCTGATCGCTTTCGGGCTGATCTTGCTGGCCGGGCTGGCGGGGCATCGCTGCGTGGCCGCGGAGTATCCGCGGCCGGTGCTGCTGCCACCGTTCCTGGGGCCTTCGCAGGCCTTCATGGCGTGGGTGCAGACGATCGATCCGCCCTGCAATGTCTTTCCGTCGCTGCACGTGGCCCACACGTCGTCGTTGGCCCTGATCCTTCACCACGAAAACCCAACCTTGGGTCGCGTCGTGATCATCCTGGCGTTGGCGCTGGCGGTGTCGACCCTGACGACCAAGCAGCACTTCATCGCCGACGTGCTGGCGGGATTTGCCCTGGCGGCCTTGGCCCGCCTGATCGTGCTGCGCGGAATCGACGGCCCCGTCGCGGCAGGGGCATAATGGCGCGGTCTTCGTGCCGCGCCCGTTCCTGATCCGGTCCCTGGTCTTCGCTTGCTGCCTTTCGGCCGTGGCGCCCATGCCCGCGCGCGGTGAGACCAGCGCGGGGGCGCTGGGAAGCCTGGAACGCGAATCCGTCGACGAGGCGCTGGCGGAGCTGGGGCTTGCCCTCGAGCCCGCGCCCGAGGGCAAGCGGGTGGGGACCATCCAGGTCGTCAACCAGAAGGTCTTCTCCCGGCGCGACTGGTACTTCCAGCTCCTCAACATCTTTCACCGCACCACCCGCGGCGTGATCCTGCGGCGCGAGCTGCTGCTGAGGCCGGGTGATCTTTACGATCAGGCCTTGATCGACGAGAGCATCCGGAACATTCAGACACCGGCTTCGCTGACGATCGCCAGCCGAAGGGAGTTCAGGCCACCGGAGCTGTCGAGCGTGGTGGTGGTGGTTCCGGTCAAATCATCGCAACCCGACACCGTCGATCTGCTGGTGGTCACGCGCGATCTGTGGAGCCTGCGCTTCAACACCAGCTTCGAAATCCAGCAGAACGTGCTGTCGCACCTGTACACGTCGATGTCCGAGAACAACCTGTTCGGCTGGCGCAAGTATCTGTCGCTGGGATTCGAAATGGATCAGGGACGATTCGGGATTGGTCCCATGTACTTCGATCCCAACGTGGTCGGCACCCACCTGACCTTCCTGGCGTCGGTGCAGGCCTGGTACAAGCGCGGGACCGAGCGCTACGAGGGCGACAACGCGTTGTTCTCGCTGCGCTATCCGCTCTATTCACTGGCCAGCCGCTGGGGCGCGGGCGTGGACGTCACCCACCAGGACGCCGTCGTGCGCGCGTTTCGCGGCAATAGCCTCCTGCTCGAGGATCTGGTGGCGACGCCCGACGTGGTCGAGACTTTGCCGTACGAGTTCAGGCGCAAGATCGTGACCACCGAGGTCACCGGCTCACGCTCGTTCGTGGGCGCGGTGATCCACCGTCTGATCTTCGGTCATCGCTTCGACCGGCGGCGCTCCGAGGTGCTGGAAGATTTTCCCGACCCGACGGCGGCCGCACCCTTTCTGGCGGAGATCGCGCCCCGCTCGGAGACGCGCTCGGAGGTGTTCGCTCGCTATGAGCTCTTCACCCCGCGCTACCAGGTCTTTCGCAACCTGGACTCCTTCGATCTGCGCGAGAACCGGCGGCTGGGACCGTGGTTGCGCCTGGAGGCCGCGGCCGGCGCGCCGGTGTGGGGCTCGGACTTCGCGGCGTTTCCTTTCGTGGCTTCGGCGGGATGGGCGGTCGCCTCCGGCGGCGGATACGCCTACGTGCTGGCGCAGGCGGGCGCGCGCTATGCGCGACTTCCCGGGGCCGACGCGGGTTCCAGCCCGGCGTGGCGGCTGGTGGATCAATCCCTGCAAACCCAGGCCTATTTCGCGTCCCCCCTGGTGGGCCGCTTGTTCAGTCTGGTGGTGATGGCCGAGAGCGACGCGGTCCGCGCCGACACTCGCAAGACGCGCTTTCTTCTGGGGGGAGCGACCGGCTTGCGAGGCTATGCCATCGGCGATCTCGAAGGGACCACCCAGCTCGTGGCGCACGCCGAGCTGCGCAGCCTCCCACTGCCCGTGTTCTCGCAGAGGTTCGGCGGTTTGCTGTTCTACGACGTGGGTGACGCGGCCTACTCGTTCGACGCCCTGGTGCCCCACCACGACGTGGGGGTAGGCCTGCGCTGGCTGATTCCACAACTGAACCCAGCCGTGCTGCGTTTCGACTGGGCGGTCGCCGCCGAGGGCACCCGCTACACGAAGGCGGGCCTGCCGGGCCGCTTCAGCGCCGGCTACCTACAGACCTTCTAGCGTCCCTGAATCGTTCCAGCGCTGCGCTGAAGCAGCGAACGGGGAGAAATGAGAATACCCAAGTCCCTCGATGACCGGACCCGGTGTTACCGTTGAGCAAGCCCTTCTCGAAGGGCCTAGTACGGTGAAGAAACTATTGACAACCTGAGGTTTTCCAAATGAGCGTATCGGGTTGGTATAGCGCGAACCTTCGCAAGGTTTGTTTGATTGAAGGACAATCGGCTACTCTCGCAATGGATAGCGTGCGAATCTTTCGCGCCGCCGACTTTGACGATGCGTTCCTGCGCGCCGTTTCACTTGGACGCCAGTCGGAGGAAGAATATAAGAACGAGGAGGGAAAGACCGTCCGATGGCGTTTGCAAGTCGTTCTTTCGCTAGATAGCGTGAAAACCGAAGATCTCGATGGTGCAGAAGTGCATTGCGCATTCGTTGATCTTCCATCGGATGAGATCGTGCCGTTTGAAAGCGAGTTTCGCCCACAGAATTCAACACCGACTGAGACTCTGGGCTAAGTCAGCTTGGGGATACGTTCGGGTCTGCGACCTCCTCGCGGCAGAGCCGCTCTGACCTGCCTGGGTTCTTCGGACCAATCGAACTAGAAAACAGCCGCTCCGGGTTGGTCCCTGTACAATTCGAGTATTTCCCCGACACCCGTCAGACCCACGACGCAGCTTTCAGGGCCGCTATTGGAGGCTGCCAGAACCGCGTCATCAACCTGCGCTATATCCCTCAATGAAAAAAAGAGTGACAGCTGAGGAACTGATGGCTCGCTTGGAGGCCGATCCCGACTGGGTCGCGAAGCGAGCCGAGGAGGAGTCGGTTCGCCAGCAGCGTGAAGCTGAATACCGACGTGCGGAGGAGCCGCTGGTCGCGGAACTTCGCGGTGCGGGATACGCAGTGGAGTCGGCCTGGGATTTGGTGAACACATCGACTCCGTATCCGGAGGCGTTGCCGATTCTTCTGAGCCACCTTCAACGTCCCTACCCTGGGGCGGTGAGAGAAGGGATCGCCCGCGCGCTGGCCGTGCGGCCGGCAAGATTTGGATGGGATGTGCTGACGAGGCTGTTTCGACAGGAGACGGAGGAGCGAGTGAAGGACGGACTCGCGGTGGCCATTGCAGCGACAGCAGACGAGGAAGTGATCGATGAAGTGATCGCGTTGGCCCGCGACCGGCAGCATGGGTCTAGCCGATTGCTGCTGCTACGCGCGTTGGAGCGGTCGAAGTCACCGCGGGCGCGGGCGGCGCTAATGGAGCTCGGAACGGATCCAGAGCTGGAGAAGGAGATCCAGGTGAACCTCCGACGTCTGAAAACGTCGAAGCGTTGAAACCGGCAGTGGGGGGCGCCTGCTGATGGCCTCACCTAGGCGGCGCACCCGCGGCCTTCCGGGCCGCAGCGCTGATCGGCGCGTGCGCGTCAACCCGCTCGAACGCCAGCCCCGCCTTGCGCAACTGGGGGGCGATGACCGCGGCGCGGCCGACGATGGCGATCGCCAGATCGTCGGGGTGCAGCCACTTGTGCGCTGCCGCCGCGGTGGCCTTCAGATCGACGGCCGCCAGGCGCAGCGCCAGCTCCTTCACGTAGTCCACGCCCAGCCCGTGCAGCTCCGCGTTCGCCAGCGCGCGGGCGATCTCAGCGGGGCTCTCCAGCGTGAACGGCGTGCTGCCGGCGAAGTAGCCCTTGCCCTTGGCCAGCTCTTCCGCCGTGGGTCCGGTCGCCTTCATCTTGCGCAGCTCATCGATGGTCACTGACAACGCGTCCCAGGTCGTTTCATTGCGCGTCGAGGCCGAGACGCGGAAGGCCCCCTGGTAAAGCGTGGCGCCGAAGGAAGACCCGATGCCGTAGGTCAGGCCCCGCTTCGAGCGCACCTCGATCATCAGGCGCGAGGAGAAGTCCGAGCCACCCAGGACATAGTTCACCAGGGTGGCCGCGTACCAGTCCGGATCGCCATGCCGGAGCCCGGGGTTGCCGAACATCAACGTGGCTTGCGAAAGCTCGGGCTTGTCGACCAGCATCACCCGGACGCCACGGGTGGCCGGGATTTCGAAGGGAGGGCGCGCGGGAATCGCCCCGGTCACCCAGCTTCCAAAGGTGCGCGCGATGCGCGCCTTGATCGCCACCGGATCGACCGCGCCGGCGATGGTCAAGAGCGCATTGTTGGCGCGGTAGAAGGTCTTCCAGAACGCCAGCAACTGATCGCGGGTGATGGCCTTCACGTGCGCCGGCATCAGCACCCACCCGTCGGGATGGGCCTCGCCAAACAACAGGTTGTCGAAATGCTCCGCCGCCAGCTGGTGCGGATCGTCGTCGCGGCCGCCCAAGGACGCCAGCATCTGGTCCCGGATCTCGGGCATCTCCGCGGCGGGGAAGGTGGGCCGCAACAGCAGGTCGCCCAGCAAGGACAGACAGGTGTCGGTCGACGTGGCCAGCGCCGAGCAGGTGACGACCGTGCTCTCGGCGCCGGAGGCGGCATCCAGCGCGCCACCGGTAGCGTCGATGGTGCTGGCGATCTGCTCGGCGCTGCGCCGGCCCGCGCCGTGGCGCAACATCGCCGCGGTGAAGGCGGCCACGCCCTGTGTGCGATCCTTGACCTCGTCGTACGCGCCCGCCTTCAAGGCCAGCGTGAAGTTGACGATGGGCAGTCCCTGGCGCGGCACGACCAGCACGTCCAGGCCGTTCGGCAACCGCCAGCGCGCGATGTCGGGAAGCGGCAGCGCGGCGGGCGGCGGTGGGGGCGGCGCCGTGATCAGATCGGTGCGTCCCTTCCAGTACGTCAGGTCGAGCGAGGGGGACGCCGTCGGTGCGGTCGCGGCCGGTGGCGCTGTGACAACCGGGGCGTTGGCGCCTTTGGCGCTCCCGGCGGGCGGGTGGGCACAAGCCGATGAAACCAGCACGCCTCCGAGCAGCGTGAGGCGCGTGAAGAAAAGGGAGGGTGGCCGCATCGTCATGGCGCACCTCCGACGGCCGGGGCCTTGGGGGCCGCGGGTTTCAAGGTCACAAAGGTCAAGTTGGTATCCACCAGGTACTTCGCCGCGACCCGCTGCACGTCGGCCGCGGTGACGCGATCGTATCGGTCGGAGGCGTCGAGGAAACGATGCCAGTCCCCTTGGACCAGCTCGGCCAGCCCCAGCTCGCGCGCGACGCCGTCGACGGATTCCAGCCCGAAGACGTAAGCGGCCGTCAGCTGGTGCTTGGCCTTCGTCAGCTCGGAGGCTTCGACGGGGGCGGTGCGGACCCGCGCGATCTCGCCCATCAACACCTTGCGGATCCTGGCCTGATCGCGATCGGGCAGGTGCACCGCGTACACCAGGAACAGCCCCGAGTCCTCCATCGCCTCGGCGAACCCGCCCGCCGCAACCGCCAGCTGATCCCGCCGCACCAGCCGGCGGTGCATGCGCGACGATTCGCCTGCCGAAAGGACGGTCGCCAGCACCTGCAAGGCCGGGATGTCCGCGTCGCGCGCGGCTGGGATGTGATAGCCCCCGACCACCACCGGCAACGCCACCTCCAGCGTCAGCGTGGCCTCGCGAGCCGTCGTCTGCGGCGGCTCCTTGGGGTACGCCCGCGCCACCGGCGGCCCCGCCGCGATGCCTCCGAAGTACGTGTCCACCGACTTGCGGACCGAGGCCTCGTCCACGTCCCCCACGACGATCAGGGTGGCGTTGTTCGGTCGATAGGTGGCGTCGTAAAACTTCTGACAATCTTCGGGACGGACGCGTTCCAGATCCTCGATGGCGCCCGCCGCGGTCCACTGGTACGGGTGCTGCGTATAGGCCAATGCGCGGAACCGCTCCACGGCCTGTCCGACGGGGTTGTTATCGATGCGCAACCGCTTCTCTTCCTCGACCACCTTGCGCTCGGAGTCCACGGTCGCCGGGAACAGCCGCAGGCCCCGCATGCGTTCGGCCTCCAGCCGGATGGCCAGGTCGACGTAGGACGGCGGCACGGTCTGGTGATACGCCGTCACGTCCTCGGTGGTGAACGCGTTCACCTGTCCACCCACTTCCTTCAGCAAGCGCGCGTGTTCCTCGGGGGGCACATGCGCGCTACCCTTGAACATCATGTGCTCGAACATGTGGGCCACGCCGCGATTTCCGATGTGTTCGTCCTTGGACCCGACGTGATAGAAAATCTGCACCGTCGCCACGGGAGCTTCGTGCTTCGCCAGGAACAAGACCTTCAGGCCGTTCGGCAGCACCCACGAACGCACGTCCAGGTTGGGCCGTTGCGCGGTGACGGCGGCGGCCAACCCCAGCGACGGCATCAGAGCGATTCCAAGACCGACCAAGCATGAGATATGTTTTTGCACGGTGGCGCCCGGCACTATGCCACAGGGCGTGCCGACGGTGACAACTCCCGACCTTCCGGGCGCGGGCGATCCCGCGGCGCCCTTGCCGATCTCGGAGGAGGTCGAAGGCTCCCGCGCGACCACCCGCCACCGGCCCCACTGGCGACGGGCGCTGGTACTCCTTTGGTTGGGCCAGATCATCTCGCACCTGGGCGATTCGCTGTACCTGATCGGGATCGTGTGGCTGGTGCTGGATCTGACCGGCTCGAAATCTCTGACCGGCTGGTTGGTGGGCATGAACTTCGCGCCCGCGTTGATCCTGGGCCTGTTCGCGGGCGCCATCGTCGATCGGCACGATCGGCGCTGGATGATGATCGGCGCCGACGTGCTGCGGGCGCTGGCGCTCGGCGCGATTCCCGTTCTGTCGCTGACCCATCACCTGAACGCGCCGGTGCTGGCGCTGTTGCTGGTGGCGCTGGCCACCGGGGCGACGTTCTTCAATCCGGCGATCAAGGCGTTGCTGCCCGAGATCACGCCGTCGGCCCAGCTGGCCACGGCGGTGGCGGTGTTCCAGCTCTCCGAGCAGGCCGCCTTCGTGGGGGGGCCGTTGCTGGGCCAGCCCGCGACCAAAGCGTTCGGCTTCGTTCACCTGTTCACGGTCGATGCGGTGACGTTTCTTTTCTCGGCGGCGTGCTTGCTGATGCTGCCGCGGCTGGGTCGCCGACAATCTCACGCCGCTGCTACGCAGACGTTGCCGCCGCTGACGGTGCGTTCGATCCTGACGGAGACCAACGTCGTCATCCGGGCGGTGCTGGCGTCGCCCACGTTGCGGCCGCTGCTGGTGCTGACCGCGCTGGACAACCTGATCGTCATGGGCCCGGGCTACATCGCGACGCCGATCCTGGTGAAGGAGACCCTGCACCTGGGACCCGAGGGATACATGAGCGCGATGACGTACTTCTTCGTCGGCCTGACGCTGGGGACGGCGGCGTCGTGGTGGAGCGCACGTCATATCCCCAAGGGACGGCTGATCTTGATGGGCATCTTGCTGGACAGTCTCACCTGCCTGCCGCTTTACTTCTGTCGATCGCTGCCCGCGGTTCAGGCGGCGCTGTTCGCGCACGCGTTCGTGATCCCGTTGATCATCATTCCGCGCACGGTCCTGATGCAGCAGGCCCTGCCCGGGCGCCTGCACGGCCGTCTGTTCGCGCTGGTCAATGTCACGGTCTTCGGCATGACCGGAATCTCCGCCGGGCTGACGGGGCTGCTGATCGAGCACATGCAACCCGGTACGTTGTTTCTGGCGGCGGGCATCGCCGGAACCATCTCGGCGCTGTCGGGCTTTCGGGTCGCGGCGCTGCGGACCGCGCCGTGAGTCCCGAAACGTTGCGCGACCGGATCGGGATCGGATTGTCGTGGTCGGCCCGGTTCAGGACTGTCGCGGCGCGAGCGATCGGGCTTCGCCGCAAAATTGCTGCGTTTTCAGTGGGGTTCGCTGGTAGCGTGTCCCGGCACAACGCTTGCTGCCTGGGACCCGCGTCAGGGTGCGAAACGCCAACGAAGGGGGACTGCCATGCCACGGACATCCATGCTCGCCGTGAACGCTCCAAGGTTTCGATGGGTGATGCTGGCGGCGTTGATCGGCGTGGGTGCCGCCACGGTCATGCTGGGCCAGGTGAACCAGGCCCAGGCCTGCGGCGGATTGTTCTGCAACAGCCGACCCCCCGATCCGTTTGCGCCGTTGCCGGTGGCGCAGAATGGCGAGAACGTGGTCTTCTCCATCACGCCGGATCCGGCGGGCGGCGCGCCGACGTTGGTGGCGCACATTCAGATCCTTTACACCGGTGACGCCGCCAAGTTTTCCTGGGTGGTCCCGGTCGACGCGGCCCCGACGTTGAGCGTGGGGACCGACCGACTGTTTTCGTCGTTGAACAACGTCACCCAACCACGCTTTCAGGTGAACCAGGTCACCGAGGGCACCTGTATTCCGCAGCCCGTGACCCCGTCGGGGTCCGGCTCGGGCGGTAGCACCGCTTCGGGGGGCGCGAGCGGCTCAGCGGGCGCGGGCGGTACTTCGGGAGGCGGCGTGACCGTTTCCTTTCAGGGGGCGGTGGGGCCGTTCGACGCGGCGGTCATCAAGTCCGACGATCCGACGGCACTGAAGCTCTGGCTTTCCGACAACGGTTACGTCGTCAGCGACGCGGCGGCCGCCCTGATCGACGCCTACGTTCACGAGAACAAGTTCTTCGTGGCGCTGAAGCTGCTGAACGGCATGGGCGTGCGTTCGATCCAGCCCATCGTGCTGACGTTCCGGGGGACGGAGGCCTGCGTTCCGCTGCGCCTGACCGCCATCGCCGCCAACCCGGACATGCCCGTGCTGGTGTGGGTGCTGGGGAGCAAGCGCGTGGTGCCCAAGGCGTTCTTCGAGATCAAGATCGACGAGGCCAGCATTGCCTGGGCGCAGAACGGGAGCAACTACTTCGGGCCCAACGGCCTGGTGAAGAAGGCCGCCGACGAGGCCGGGGGCAACGCGTTCGTGGCCGAGTACGCGGGGACGTCGACCATCGCGCGCAACGCCGTCTACGCGAACGGGCAGTTCAACCTCGCCACGTTGCAGGCCTCGATGACCCCTCCCGTCTACGTGCAGCAGTTGATCTCGATGGGCTTGACGTCGGACCCGCTGATGCTGTCGCTGCTGGCGCAGTACATTCCGATGCCCCCGGCGGTCAAGATGATGGGCGTCACCGAATCGCAGTTCTACGGGAACCTCCAGTTCTACTGGTCGAATTACGCCTTCCCGACGTCCGATCTGCCCGGCCTGACCACCGCCATCATGACCAAGATCATCCAGCCGCGCATCGACGCGCAGATGATGATCGATCAACACCCGTATCTGACCCGCTTGAATACGTACATCTCTCCCGAAGAGATGAACACCGATCCGCTGTTCTTCGAGAGCGCGGACCTGCCCGACGTGTCCAACGTCCACACCGCCACGCTGCGCACGATGTGCGGCAACCAGAACTACCTGGCCTGCAACGCCCCGGTGCGGATGGAGTTGCCGGACGGACGCATGGCCTGGGTTCGGGCCGGTTCAAAGGGAATCACCTGTTCGTACGCGCCGTACAACCAGCCGGCGAACCTGCCGACGCTGGAGGTGGCCTGGGAGCGCGCGCTGACCGGTGAGGGCACGCGGATGATCGACAACAACCCGATGATCGACGCGGCGATCAACGCCAACAATCGGCTGTACACCGCCGAGCAAACCGAGTTTCCGATTCCCTTCCGTGGGACCGGCCTGGGTGGGGCGGCGGGCGGAACCGAGCCGACCGGAGGCGCGGGCGGAGGCGCCGTCGTCAACGGCACCGGCGGGGTGGTCGGTCAGGGCGGCACCGGCGGGGTGGTCGGTCAGGGCGGCACCAAGGGCGGCTCGGGTGGAGCTTTCCCGCCCGACGAGGTCGGCGGCACCGGCGGGGGCTGCTCCTGTCAGGTCGGGGCGGGAACCGGGGCGGGGGCCTTGGGAGTGTGGGTGGGCCTGGGCTTGATTGCCTTCCGTCGCCGCCGTCGCTGACCTGAGCGCGCCGGGTCGTCCGGTCGGGGCCCAGGCGTCGTGCTAGCCTCGTGCTGCTCTCATGGCTCTGACCTTCGTCGATGAATGGCAGGTGCGCGCGCCGGTGGGCGCTGCCTTCGCCGTGCTATCGGACCTGCGCACATACGCCGATTGGGGCGGGGTCACCTACCGTTCGTGCGAATCGGACGGACCGCCGGCGCTGGGCCGCACGATCCGCGTGTGCATCAAGGGTCCGCTGCCGCTGTCGCTGCGCTTTGAAGGCACCATCACGCACCTGGAAAGTCCGGCGGAGCTTCGCATGACGGCCACCGGCGATTTCGACGGGGACTGGCACCTGCGGCTGGAGCCCGACGGGGACACGGTGAAGGTTCGCTCGCAATGGCGACTGACGCCTCGTCGTCCGCCGCCGAGGTGGTTGGAGCCGTTGCTGCGCCGGCTGTTCCACTGGAACCACACCACGATGATCAACCGCGCCAACGCCGGGCTGCAGCGCTATCTGGACGACCGCTTCCCGGCGTCGCTCTGAGCCCCTGCCACCGCCGTGGCGGGCGCGGCCGCGATGCGCTCGTGCCTCAGGTGACCTGCGGCGGCCTGTTGGTGCTGGTCGATCAAAGCCCGCAGCAACCCTTCTTCGATGAAGAAGCGCGCCGCCTCGGCGTCGTCTGAAAAATGCGCGGACAGCCAGTCGACGAACGACCCTTCGTCGAGCAACCCGCGTTCGCGCCGAAACTGTTCCACCACCGCGTCGACGGCGCCCGGTGCCATGCGCGTCTGACGGACGCGGGCCTCGCGCACCGCGACCGCGCGCAGGACCGCCCGATTCCAGACCGCCGGTGAAACCTCTTCGGTGAACGTGGTCGGGACAGGCTCCGTCTCGGCGAGCGAGGCCCGCAACCGGTGCCACGCCTCGGTTTCCTGGAACGAAAACGTCGGCGCCGGGCCCGAGACCTGCGAGGGGTCGCGCATCGCCAGTTCGGTCAGCAAGGCGCGCGCGTCGGCCTTCTTCTGATCGACCTTTCCCGACGGCAACCAGCGCTCGAACGCGTCGAGCTGGCTCGCATCCAGCGCCCGCTCCCGCGCCAGCTCCAGCACCCGTTGATAGCGGCGCTCGGGATAGAACAGCGCTTGCGCTATCGCTTGCAGGCGCTCGCTCATCGGGGGCGTCAGCACCCCGACGTCCGCCGCCTTCTTGAAGGTCGCGCGCAGATTCACCAGCGCGTCCGACAGCGGCCGGAAGTCATGCTCCGCCGTCGCGTGCAGCACCGCCACCTCGTCGTCGGCGGTCAGCTCGCCCGTAGCGTAGGCGTCGAAGATGGCGCCCGCCCCGCGCATGCCAAAGGGGTGCAACTCGGCCGCGCGCAAGGCACCCAGGCTGGAGCAGCCGACGACCTCGATCCCCAGCGTCAGCGCCCACAGAATCTCCTTGTGCCAGACCGCGGGCGTCTGATCGAAGGTGCCGTCGATGATGGCGATCACCGACGGGCGCGCCTGCGTCGCGCGATACACGTCACCCCGGCCCGCCGGACCACGCACCGTCACCGGCGCGATGTCCAGGATCTCCGCGCGGCTGAGGGTCGGCCCCGCGAAGACGATCACCGGACCGACTGTCTCGTCTTCCATGCTTGGGCTCGCTTTCCAGGCGCGACGTGGGGCAGCTCGGCCATGCTCTCCAAGCCGGGAACCACCACCCGCACCACGGGGATGTCCAGCGCGGGGTGGGTCAGGTCCACCACCAGCGCGGTCTCCAGCTCGACGCGCGCCAGCTGGTTCAGTTGCCAGCGGACGTCGTCGGCGAAGGTGGGCGCGTCGAAGGTGGGGACGTCGTCGAACGATCGCGGAAGCTCGGCGGTGGCGACCACGCGCACGAACCTCTGCGCGCGCGCGGACGCCTCGGCCGGCGCGTACAGCCGGTCATCCAGATCCTCGCGCACGGCCGCGATGCGGGTCAGCCGTCCCTGGGCGGCCTCGGTCAGCGCACGCAGCAGCGCGACCTCGCGGCGTGGGTGGCAGCCCGACCCGGTCGTCGGTGGCAGCGGCGCCAGCGCGCGCTCGCGTCGATCGGCCACCTCGCACAGAAAGCACGCCACGCCGACGTCGGACGTCGTGTCCCAGATCGCCACCGCCACGTCCGCCGCTGCAAATTTCGCCAGCACTTCGCGCACCGTCGGATCGACGCAGGTGTCGGGCGCCACCCGGCGTGCCGCGCGCTGGTGGGGCCGGGCGTGGTGCCACAGGCTGTTGGCGTCGCGTTCGATCAGCTCGCACAGCCCATGACTGACGGCCTCCAGCCGGTGATTCCCGGACGCCAGGCCATTCGAGCTCATCACGAACGCGCCACAACACCCGACGACCGGCAGGGTGAAGTCGGTCTGGATCACCTCCAGCGGCACCCATCGTGGTTGGTCGCGCGTCAGGTCGGTCGCCTCCAGCCACAACAGCTTGTCAGCCGCGTTCAGGGCGGCGGTGGTACGCGGCAGACTCTGGAGATCGACGGTGTCGGGTCGGCCGGCCATTTCTCGCACGGTGCCGAGCCGCAGCGGCGCGGCCACCCGCTCGGCGTGATACCCCTCGATCGCCTCCATCGCCGCTGATACCCGCGCCGCCAGCAGCGTCGGTCCTTTCCCCTGCGAAACTGACACCGAACGTGCGTTCGGGCGGTAGGCGGCCGCCACCGGGATGCCGATGTGATCCAGCCCGGTGATGTCGGCGATGCGGGTGATCCCCACGGCGGGCGCCACGCGCAGCGCACGGGCGAGCGTCTCGGCCAGCGGCGCCGCGCGGTCGGTGCCCGCGCGGAGCTGCTTGTTTCCGGGATCGCCCGCCAGCACGTTCGACCACACCCGTCGCTAGCGACGAATGCGCGGCAGGTTCACCACGAAGCCGTCATTGGTCTGCGCGCAGATCACGTCGTTCTGGGGCGACCCGGGGTAGTCGCCGATGCGCTTCTTCTTCCACTGGCTCTCGGACAGCACGTAGTACTCGTCCTTCAACACGTGAATCACCAGGCCGTCGTCGCCCAGCGGCTGATCGGTCTTGGCCTTCTTGTCCTGCTTGGGGACCGCCTTGGCGTCGGCCAGCTGCGCCAGGTTGATGAGGAAGCAATAGAACCCGATCGGGATGGTGGGCGTTGGAACGTCGGCGACCAGGGCGCCGCGCTTCACCAGCACGGCCGCGTCGCCCACCAGATCGGCGCTGATGTGGTTGGCGGCCTGTTGCCACACCTTGCGTTCCACCTTGTACACCCCGTCGTCGTTGTAAATGATCAGGTCTAGTTTGTCGGCCATGTGATCCCCCCTTTGTTCGGCAGCACCCAGCAGTTGCAAGCTAAGGATTGTAAGAAGTCGGCGACCAGCGTTCGACGGTCACGTCGGTCATCAGATCAACGCCCGGCAGCTGGCGAAATTCTTGCCCGGTCGTGATTTCTCCTGGGTGCGGAATCACCCAGACCGACCTGATCCGATTCAGGCGGCCGGTGATGTTCAGCAGCGCGGCCCACAGCTGCCAGCCGGATCCAGGAAGCTGCGGCGGCATGACCTCATGCAACGCTTGAAACTCCGCCAGATCCCGGGTTGCCACGGTTCCGGTCACCCGCAGGTACATGCCGCCCTTACCCGGGCGGGGGCGAACCTCGGCGACGCGTCCGAACGGCGAGGTGATCTCCTGGCGTTCGTCGACGACCAGGCGATCGAGCTGCCCGTAGGCGGGATTGTCCGCCAGGCGGACCATGCCTTCCCGCAAGGCGTCCGGTGACGGCAGGCTCCAGACGTGCAGCAGCTCGGTGCGCGAGGGCGATTGCGCCGCGAGTTCCAACGTCAGACTGGTGTGGTCTTGCACGCTCTTCAGCACGGTCTTGGCCAGCCGGTAGAACTCGTCCACCGATTCCAGCCCCAGCTTCAACGACACCTCCAGGAAGTACTGCGGCTCGGCCGGGGCGGGCGCCTCTCCCCGTGCAGACCGCAAGGTCGGGCGCTCGGAATAGGCAGCATCTCTCGGCCATCTGCGCGGTGCGATCATGGTGTTTCGTCCTCTCGGTTGGTGTCGTTAGAGATAGCCGTGACGAATGGCCAGCAGAAGGGCAGCGTTCACCCGCGCCAAGGCACTGCCGTCCTGCGCGCCCTGCGCCTCCTGAAGCCGCTGCTCGAGTTCGGGCGGCAGGCGTTCTTGCGTCTCGTGCAGCAAGGCCGCCACGGTGGTCATGCATGCGTCCACATCGGCGCGCTGCCCGTGCAGACTCAGCAACGGAAACAGCGCCAGACCCTGGAAAGGGTAAATCGCGGGAGGCTGCCTCCAGGCCGCCAGTGCTTCGTTCAACAGCACCTCGGCTTCTCCGAGCCGGCCGTGGCGATGCAACAGCCAGCCCTGGCATGCCCGCGCGGCTCCGAAGTAATCCTTCATCTGGCTGGACTCGGCCAGCGCGATGGTCTCGCTGGCCAGGCTCTCGACCTGGCTGGGTTCATTTCGCCGACGGCAGAGGATCATCAGGTAGGCAAGCGCGCGAACGTGCGCGGCGTGGTCGCCCGTCTTTTTGGCCTCATTGACCGCCAGAATCATCTCGGCCTGTGCCTCGGCCAGCTCGCCCCGGAACAGCAGCGAGAACGCGTAGCCGAAGCGGCCCATGGTGATCTGGGCGAAGTCGCCGGATTCCAGCGCGGCGCCGCGGGCCAGGCGCGCGTGCGACACCGTGCCCGACGACAGGCGGTAACGTTCCTTGCGCGCACCCAGCAGCGCGAACGACAGATAGTAGTGTGCCCGCTGTGCCGCGGAGCCGTAGCGATCCGCCGCGTCGTCGATGCGGTTGATGGTCTCCTCCATCTCGGGCAGCTTGCCGGTCCAGTAGTAGGCCCAGGTCCGATCGATCTGGATGTCCAGCCACTCGCGCCACCAGGGCGCGTCCCGCTGCGCCTCACGTTCCAGGATGGCCTCGGCGGCTGCGTAAGATTCCAGGGCGGGTGCGTAGGCGCGGTCGAGCTCCCAGGTCTTGCCTCGCTTGCGCTCGATGCGGGCTGCCGTCGGGGGATCGTCCCCCGCTTCGGCCAGGATGCTCCCGTAGATGATCCGCGCGTCCTCGCGTCGGGCGCCCAGCGACAGCAGGTCGGCCAGGCTTTCGTTCACCCGGGCGGTGTCGCCGGCGGCTTTCCTCGAAGGCGTTGTGGTGGCCAGCGCCTCCAGTTGCTTGGCGGCCTGCTGATACAGCGAGATCGCGTCGGCGTTGGCGAACCGCGCCCGGGCGTGGTCGGCCGCGCGGATGAAGTATTCGGCCGCGCGTTCGGCCAGGCCGGCGCCCGCAAAGTGGTATCCCAGCGACGACCAGACACGGCTCCATTCAGGCGAATCCCGCAGCGTGGACTCCAGGGTGTCCGCCGCCCGTCGGTGGATGGCCTGGCGCGCGGCGGGGTCCATGGCACCGTAGACGAACTCGCGCAATCGGTCGTGCAGGAAGCGGAACTCGTCGTCGGCGCTCTCTTCCAGGATCTGGCCCTCGATCAGCTCGCCCAGCGCGCTTTGCAGTCGACCTTCATCGCTCCAGTCCAGCACCGACGCCGTCGCGGTCAGGTTCGTCTCGCGGCCCATGACGGCGGCGACGTCCAGGAACAGCCGGGCGTCGGCACCGATCTTCTCCAGACGTCGCTGGACCAGTTGTCCGACCGAGCGGGGCAGCGGAAGCGATTCGAAGCCGGATGGGTCGGACACCCGCCAGTGTCCGTCGGCGTCGCGCACCAGCAGACGCTCGTACACCGCCGCGCGCAGGTATTCCGCGACGAAGAAAGGATTCCCCAGGGAGATCGCCGTCAGGAAGTCCAGCAGCGCGGCGGGCGGATGCGAGACCGCCAGCATGTCACGCGCCATCGAACCGATCGCCTGATCGCCCAGGCGAGACAGCGGCAGAGCCTGAACGTGAGGCAGTTCCTGCAGCGCCGCGACTTCGGGACGCAGCGACTCGGACCGCGATCCGGCGACGATCAACAGCGGGGTCTTGCGGAAGAAGTCCGGGCGCAGCCACGAGAGAAAGCGAAGCGACAGCTCGTCCGACCACTGCAGATCGTCGATGACGATGATCAGGGGGCGTTCGGCGGTCAGCGCGGTCAGCGTCTCGGCCAAAGCGCCGAAGACCCGCGCGCGTCCCAGGCCGTCGGGGAAGTGGCGCGGGCCGCTGTCGTCCTTGTGCGGTTGGATATCGCTTATCGCTTGGTGGTACGCACCTAGCACCGCGGTCCGTTCGCCCAGCAGCCGCTCGGTCTCGCTGGGACCGCCCGCGCGACAGCGATCGGCGACGGCCTCCAGCACGCGCGCGAACGCCTGCAGCGGTGTCGTCGCCTGAGAATCTGCGCTCGCGATGCCCGAGAGCGGCAGGCACTCGGAGGTGATCACCGCCAGCCCCAGCGCGGTTGCCGTACGCGCCAGCTCGATCAACACCGACGTCTTGCCGATGCCGCTCTCACCCGTCACCAGCACCAACCCGCCCTCGCCACCGCGCACCTGGCTGACGGCCACGTCCAGCTTGGCCACAGCGGTCTCGCGTCCCGAGAACTGCGGGCGATAGAGATAGCCGCGGGGCGTGTCCATCTCGGCCGCGTCCCGGGGCTGGGCGCCCAGCTTCTCCAGGATACGCGCGACGTCGCTGGCGTGACCCAGGCGATCGGCGGCGCGATCGGCCAGCAACTTCAAGATCAGGTCCTCCAGCGCGCTGGGCAGATCCGGCCGCGTCGCCCGGGCCGCCACCGCGTCGATCAGCTCGCGTTGCCGGCCAGGGCCGCGCGACCCGGTCGATGGCAACGGCAGGGTGCCGGTGAGCCCTTCGTACAAGATGCAGCCCAGGGCATACAGATCGGCGCGGGCGTCGACACGCTCGCCCCGCAGCTGCTCGGGCGCGATGTAGCCGGTCGTGCCGTCGCGACGGCCGGCGATGTCCAGGACCTCCCGTGCGCCACGCGCGTAGCGATGAACCAGACCGAAGTCCATCAAGACCGGCTCTCCGTCGGAGCGGATGAAGATGTTGCCCGGCTTCAGATCGCGGTGCACCACGCCCTGGCCATGGATGAAGGTCAGCGCGTCAGCCACCTTGCGCAGGATGGTCAGCAGGTCGTGAAGGGGAAGCAGCGGTTTGCGCGGTCGCCGTGGCATCACCGCGGAACCGGGGAAGTCACCCGGGTGATCGGTGGTGGCGCGAACCGTCGGCACGTCGTCGGCGGTGTCGACGTCGCCGGTGATCCACGATCCGTCGTCGGTCCCCTTGTGGCCGCGAAAGCGTTCGCCCAGCGTCTGGCCGGTCAACAGCTCCATGGCGTACCAGGGCCGCCCATGCACGGTATCGCCATCCAGGATACGGACGATGCGCGGGTGCTGGATCTGCCGGACGGTGTGAAATTCCCGGCGGAAGCTGGCCAGGTGACCTTCGCGCTGGCGGCGGACGGTCTTCAGCGCGACGATCTGGCCGGTGGTCCCGTGTTCGGCCTTGAAGACGATGCCGATACCGCCTTCCCCGATCACGCTGAGCAGGCGATAGGGACCGATGAAGCCGTCGCCGTCCACCTGGCCGTATCCCAACCGATCGATCGGGCTGGTGCCCTGCGGGCTGGTGCCTTGCGGGCTGGTGCCTTGCGGGCCGGTACCGTGCGGGCTGGTACCTTGCGGGCCGCCGCCCTGCGGGCTTCCTCCGCCGCTGTCCGACCCCGGGTCGACGACGATCGGCCGGGACGGGATCACGTGGTCCCGCCCCGCTGTCGCGACCGCGCCCCGAGGTTCAGGGCGGGGAGATTTCGGCGCGGTTCGGCGTCAGCCCACCTCGAGAAAGCCAGCGTCGACACGATTGGCACCTGAACGGCTCATATCATAAACACGCGATCGGAAGGGAGCAGCCAGCGAAGGGACGAAAGTGGCCGGCCGGCCTGAGTTCGACCGCCGCGGGTCGCTCCGCCCGCCAGGGGCCCCTGTCTTGCCACCTCGGAGCGCCCTCGTTAAGGTCCGGCCGGTGGGAATAGGCGCCGCGACGAATACGCACACCACGCTGATGGAAGCCGACGACGACGTCGGGGGCGGCGGCGCGGGGATCCTGCATGTGCTGGTCATGTCGCCGGATTCGTTCCTGAGCTTGCCGCTGCCGGGCGCCGGGACCGTCGATGTCGGCCGCTCGTCCCGTTGTCCCATTCGCCTGGAAGATCCTCTGGCGTCGCGTGAGCACGCGCGCCTGCACGTGCAGCCGTCCGAGGTGGGCGTGAAGCTGATGATCGAAGATCTGGGCAGCGCCAACGGCACGCGGGTTCGCGATCGCCCCATCAACCCCGACGAGCCCACGCCGTTCCTGCCTGGTGAAGCCATCACCATCGGAAGCACGGTTCTGATGGTCCAGCAAAACCGGCCCGCGGTGGGGCTGCGTCGTCTGTGGTCGCACGGATACTTCGAGAGCCGCCTGGAGGACGAATGCGCGCGCGCCGCCACCACCGGCGCGGCGTTCGCGCTCGCGCGCGTGCGCATCACCGGGCCCACGCCATGGACCAACGTGGTGCCGGCGATGGTCCGGACCATTCCGCTGCCGCACCTCTTCGCCGCCTATGGGCCACGCGACTACGAGATCCTGTTCGTCGAGATCCCGTCCGACCAGGTCATGCGACTGATGGACACGCTGGCGATCGAGCTGCGTGGCGCGGGCATCGAAGCGCGCCACAGCGTGGCCTGGTACCCGTCTGACGGTCGTTCGGCTGATGCGCTGCTGGCGCGCGCCAACGCGCTGGTCCGGCAGGCCAGTGGCCAGGGCAGCACCATCGCCACCACCAGCGGCGTCCCCGATCCCGAGGCGCCCAGCGCCGCCGGCATGGAACGCATCCGGGAGCTCGGCAAGCGGGCGGCGGGCGCCAACATCAATGTGCTGATCCTGGGCGAGACGGGGGTGGGCAAGGACGTGCTGGCGCGGACGATTCACGGTTTGTCGGGACGCCGCGGGCGCATCGTGGCGCTGAACTGCGCGGGGCTGTCACCCACGCTGATCGAAAGCGAGCTGTTCGGGCACGAGAAGGGCGCGTTCAGCGGAGCCACCGGCGCGCACGTCGGGTTGCTGGAGGCGGCCAATGGCGGCACCGTGTTCCTGGACGAGATCGGCGAGATGCCGCAAGCCCTGCAATCGAGGTTGTTGCGCACCATCGAGACGCGCGAGGTCTTGCCGGTCGGGGCCACGCGGCCGCGCGGCATCGACGTGCGCTTCGTGGCCGCGACCAATCGCGATCTGGAAGCCGACGTGTTGCGGGGCGCCTTTCGCCAGGATCTGTTCTTCAGGTTGAACGGCATCACCCTGGCCATTCCCCCCCTGCGCGAGCGAACCGACGAAATTCCGACGCTGGTGCGGACGTTCATCCAGGAAGCCTGTCGTGAGATGGCGCGGGAACCGCTGCCCATGTTCACGCCCGAGGCGATGGACCATCTGCTGAACTACCCGTGGCCGGGAAACATCCGCGAGCTCAAGAACGTGATCGAGCGCGCGCTGGTCCTTTGTGATGGGCTGGAGATTTCGTCGGCGTACTTGCCGCTCGACAAGATGAAGACGCTGCACAGCGGCTTCGACACCGACGAGCTTAGCGAGGATACCGGCGGCGACACCGTCGGTCCGCCGCGTCTTCCCGGGGCGCGGGAGACCCGTCCGCCGATTGCCGAGCGGACCACGCTGCCGGCCATGGATCGCGCATCGCTGAACCGCCGCTTCGACGTCGCCAACTTCCCGCCGCTCGACAACCCGGTGAAGTCCGCCGAGCGCCAGCGCATTCTGGAGGCGCTGGCGGCGCACGCGGGCAATCAAACGCGCGCGGCGCGTTTCCTGGGGATGCCGCGACGCACGTTCGTGACCAAGCTGGAGCAGTACGGGATCCCCAGGCCGCAGAAGGGCGGCGAGGGGTCGTAGGCTGTCCTGCGGTTCGACTCTCGAGGGGCTTGCCTTCTCTATTACCGCGGTAATACTAACCGGATGGCGCTTGCTCGTTCGCGGCTGACCGCACAGGGACAGATATCCGTGCCGGTGGAGATTCGAAAGAAGCTCGGCGTCGGACCCGGGGCGGTGCTGGAGTGGGACGAGGAGAACGGCCAGGTCGTCGTGCGACGGATGGGACGTTACAGCTCCGAGGATGTTCATCAGGCGCTGTTTCCGAAGAAGCGGTTGGCATCCACGACGATCGAAGAGATGAAGGCGGGAATTGCCCGCCACATCAAGGGCCGGTATGCGCGCCGTTGATACGAACGTCCTGGTCCGGCTGGTCACGCGCGACGATCCGAAGCAGGTCGCCGCAGCCGAAAGCTTCATTGAAGGTGGCGCCTGGGTGTCGCACCTGGTCCTCATGGAAGCGACGTGGGTCCTGGCCTCGGTCTTTGACGTCGCGCCTGGCGAGATGGCGGTCGCGATCGACATGCTTCTGAACCACACATTGTTGACCGTTCAGGACTCGGACGTGGTCGCGTCGGCGTTGCGGCAGTTTCAGGCGAAGTCGTCGCTGGGATTTTCGGACTGCCTTGTCTTGGAGGTTGCCAGGAAGGCCGGTCACCTCCCGCTCGGCACGTTCGATCGCGCGCTCGGAAGACTGGCAGGGGCTGAGCGAATATGAAGCGTGGCACCACGGTGGCGCGCCGGTCGATCACGGATCCGCGACGACGTGGATGCCCGGCTCGCCTTGTACGATCAGCGCAGCGGCGCGGCGGCCAGCCTCCGAGATAGAAATTGCGGGCGCTGGTGGTAGGCTGTCGGCCCATGTGCCGGGGCCCCAGAATCGCCCGAAGCGCAGGATCACGCACGCAGGTACCGCCGCCGCCGCATCGCTCTCCAGCGCGGCGACCGCGGCGTCGGATGCTGGCGAGGTCGCGAAGGCTATGCTTTCGACGACCAGGCGCCGCGCACCACTGGCGCGGGCTGCAGCACTGACGATGGGCCCCCCTTCGGCGCGGATACGAACGTTGGCGGGGCCGGGACCATGGGCCAGATCCGTGAGGAAGTTGACCACCACGTCAGGCGCGAAAGGGCGCGCCACTTGATCGAGCGCGCCGGGATCGTAGACGTCGACACATGCTGGCCGCGCCCCGAGGGCGGCCAGCTGCTCCAGCTTGGCGGCTGCTCGCGTGGTGCCGACGATCTCGTGGCCGCCCAGGTGGGGGAGGGTGGCCCGCCCCAGCACTCCGGTCGCGCCGATGATCAGGATGCGCATGGTGCCAAGATACTAGACGACACCACTCGGATACCGGGCCCTCTGATCAGCGACTCCAATCGTTCGTCACCAAATCCGAGAACGGTCGGAAGTCCTTGCCGTTGGCGGTCACGAGTGTGAGTCCTTGGGTAAAAGCTATGGCCGCGATCTGCCCGTCGACGAAGGGCGGTGGCCTTCCCGCGTCTTCCAGCCGGGCGCGTTCCTTGGCATGCCACTCCGCCGCTGCATCGTCGTACGCAAGGATTGGGAACGATCGGCGAACGACCCCCTGGAGGTATTCTTCCAGGCCGGTCCGTCGTTTGCCGGCTGGAAGCCGAGATACGCCGAACACCAGCTCGTGCCAGACCGGAGCCGCAATGGCGCAGTGAAGGCTTTGCTGTTCGAGTTTCTTCACGACCCGTCGGTCTGGTTGCCTGGCTACCGGGGCTGAGACAATCGTGGTGTCCAGAAGGAACTTCAACGTCACAGCCGGACTCCTCGTCCAGGGGCGCGATCCCGGATCGAGTCGAAGAAGTCGGGGTCAAGGCCGAGTTCGTCCGGCGGATAGCGCTCGATGAACGCGCGGTACGCATCGCCGAAATTCGAGTGTTCCCGCCGGATGGCATCGTACCGCTCCTGGGAAAGCACGACAGCCACCGGGCGCCCACGACGCGTCAGGTGCACTTCCTTGCCCCCCTCGACGTCATCCAAAATTTCCGGAAGGTGCGCGCGGGCATCAGCGACCGAGTAGGTCTTGGCCATGTTTATAGTGTACGTCAAGATGTACATCTAACAAGGCGCAGGGTCGTCAGCCGGCGATACCGACGTTTCCCGTTCGTCTCTGGGCGTGCGCGCCTCGTAACACTCTCAGTGTTTGAAGTATTGCACGGCGCGTTCGTGCTTCTCCGCGGCGGCGCGGGTCGTAAAGGTCCCCAAGTTCTTGCGCTTTCCGGTCTTGGGGTCCGTCTTGCGGGAGTACAGGCGGTAGCCACCGCTGGGCAGTTTGCGAATCATGCCGGGTGAGTGAAGCAAGTCGCCTGCCGACCCAACGACACGCTCCTGCCGCCGGCCGCGGATCGCATTTTTGACCCGCGCCTCGCCGAGCGCTATCCCTGCCCATGCTCTTCGACCCGCTTTCGCTGCGTGGCGTGACGTTTCGCAATCGCATCGGCGTGTCGCCGATGTGCCAGTACTCGAGCACCGACGGGTTTGCCGATGAATGGCATCTGGTCCACCTGGGCACCCGGGCGGTTGGTGGGGCGGGCCTGGTGATGACGGAGGCGACCGCGGTCGAGGCACGTGGGCGGATCAGCCCCGAGGATCTGGGCCTGTGGAAAGACGAACACATCGACGCGCTCGCGCGGATCTCACGCTTCGTGCGGGCCCACGGCGCGGCGTCGGGAATCCAGCTGGCGCACGCGGGGCGCAAGGCATCGGTCGCCCGACCGTGGGACGGCAACAAGCCGTTGGCACCTCCGGCGGGCTGGAGCCCAATCGTCGGCCCCAGCGCACTGCCGTTCGACGACGGGTACCAAACACCGGCGGCGTTGACCGATCAGCAGATCGGCGACGTGATCGCGTCCTTTGCAGCGGCGACCACGCGGGCCGCCCACGCCGGGTTCGATGTCGTCGAGATTCACGCGGCGCACGGCTACCTGATTCACGAATTTCTCTCGCCGATCTCGAATCGCCGCGACGACCAGTGGGGCGGGACGTTCGAAAACCGGATTCGGTTCTTGCTTGAAATTGTCCGCGCCGTTCGCCGGATCTGGGCCGACGCGCGTCCGCTGCTGGTCCGACTGTCGACCACCGACTGGCTCAACCAGGACGGTTGGACGGTCGAAGACTCGATCGCACTCGCGCGCCGTTTGCACCCTGAAGGGGTTGATCTCATCGACTGCTCGTCAGGCGGCATTGCGCCGCGGGTGGCGGTGCCGGTGGGGCCGGGCTATCAGACGGCGGCCGCCGCACGCATTCGCGACGAGGCGCCGATTCCCACGGCGACGGTAGGGTTGATCACCTCGGCCGCGCAGGCCGAGCACGTCTTGCGGTCAGGACAGGCCGACATGGTGTTCCTGGCGCGAGAGCTGTTGCGCGATCCGTACTGGCCGTTGCACGCGGCCGCCGAGCTGGGCGTCTCGGTCGACTGGCCCCCGCAGTACCACCGCGCCCGCGAACGCCGTTGAGGGCGGCCCCCGCCGTTAAGAAGGGGGACTCTTGACGGGCGTGTCGAACACTCCGCTGGTGACGACCGCGCCAAGGTCGCCGGTGAAGATCGCCGAGAACGTCCCTGTGGCGTGCGCCCCGCCGACCACGCCTCCGCTCGTGATTGTGACGGTGCATTCCTGCTTGGTTCCGGGGCGAACGAAGTCCACGTAGACGGTTCCGGCGGTACCCAGCGGCGCGCCGGCCGGCGTCCCCACGCTACACGCGTGGGTGCCCTCCAGTTCCCGGCTGTAGGCGACGACGGCGAACGCGGTGCTGGCACCGTCCAGCGTGACGCCTTGAACCTGAAGGAGCTGGTCCGTCCCCTGCGTCGACCGCTGCGCGATGACGGTGACGGCGCACTTGGCGACGCCGTCTTCGAGCCAGCTTACGGAAGCGCCCACCGGCGAGTTCGCGCGACAGGCGCCAGCCGCACCGTCACCCGGCGCTCCACCACTGCCGCTGTCCACGCTGGCACCTTTCGAGCCGCACCCGACCACTGCCACCAGTGTCGCGACGATTGCGATCTTCATTGGGACACGCTGGCACAGAATCGGAGGGCGGGCGAACGTAACCCGAGGTGTCGCGATCATTGACGCTGTTCACGGCAGCCAGGTCTGGCCGGTCTCGCAGCTGACGTGGCGCATGGAGATGCCGGTGGAACTCAGCCGCAGCACGCCGAAGACGATCGGCAGCGTGAAGCGCCGCGGGCCGATCGAGCCCGGGTTGAAGACGACCAGGCCCTTGTCCCGTCCGATGAAGGGGACGTGCGAGTGCCCGCAGATCACCAGGTCCGCCGAGAGGGCGCGGGCCTGGCGCGCCACCTCCGCGCGCAGCTTCGGCCCGTAGACGGCGATGTGCGTGAGCAACACCTTCAGCACCGGACGCTCGCCCGCGACGAAGTCGATCAGCATCGTGTCGGGGAGAGCAGGGGCGTGCTCGTCGATGTTGCCCCGCACGGCCAGCACGGGGGCTTGCTTGCGAAGGTCGTTCAGCACCGAGAGATCGCCGATGTCGCCCGCGTGGAGGATCACGGGCGGCGCGAAACTTTCGATCAGCGCTGGCGTGTTGGGATGCGGGTTGCCGTGCGTGTCAGCCACAACCACCACGTCGACGTCAGCGCCCGCGGCCAGGAGGGGCAGACGAACGACCTCCGCGGCGTGGCTGGCGACTGTCGGTGATCCGGTCCGCATGCGCCTTAGGCTACGCGACAAGCATCGCGGGCGCCTGGTCTGGCTCGACCGCGGTTGCGGGAGGCCATGCGCGAGCAAGACACGCCCCCGCCGCCGTCTGCCGCCCCTTCCAACCTATGCCAGACCCCGGCCCTTGCGGCAAGACCCGGCCGATCCTTCAAAGTATCGAGCATGAAGAACCACGCAGTCGTGATCGCCGGCGCCGGCCCGACCGGCCTGATGCTTGCCGCCGAGCTTGCGCTCGCCCGTGTCGATGTCGCCATCGTCGAACGCCGCGCCGACCAGTCCGTTGCTGGCTCGCGGGCGGGCGGGCTGCATGCGCGCACGATCGAGGTGCTCGATCAGCGGGGCATCGCGGAGCGCTTTCTCTCGCAGGGGAAGGTCATGCAGGTCGCCGGGTTCGCGATGCACCCGCTCGACATCAGTGATTTTCCGACCCGCCACAACTACGGGCTGGCCCTGTGGCAAGAGGGCATCGAGCGGGCGCTGGCTGCCTGGGCCGAGGAGCTGACGGTGCCCATCTATCGCGAACGGGAGGTGACCGGCTTGGCCCAGGACGACACCGGCGTCGACGTTGCTCTATCCGACGGCGGTGTCTTGCGGGCACAGTACCTGGTCGGCTGCGACGGCGGGCGCAGCCTGGTCCGCAAGCAGGCCGGCATCGACTTCCCGGGCTGGGATCCGTCGGTCAGCTACTTGATCGCCGAGGCCTCCGTGGTCGGCGACCCTCCGTTGGGCGTCCGTCACGGTGACCGGGGCGTCAATGCCATGGCCAAGCTGGGCGACGGCCAGCGCGTGCGCGTGGTGTTGATCGAACCGCACGTCGTGCAGGGCGACGCGCCAACGGTGGATGACCTTCGCGCGGCGCTGATCGCGGTCTATGGCACCGACCATGGTGTTCACGACGTCACCTGGCTGTCGCGGTTCACCGACATGACCCGCCAGGCGGCGTCCTACCGGGCCGGACGCGTGCTGCTGGCAGGCGATGCGGCGCACGTGCATTCCCCGGCCGGCGGGCAGGGGCTGAACATCGGCGTTCAGGACGCGGTGAACCTGGGATGGAAGCTGGCCCAGGTGGTCAAGGGCACGTCGCCGGCCAGCCTGCTGGACACCTACCAGGCGGAACGGCACCCGATCGGCGCGCGAGTTTTGAAGACGACGCTGGCGCAGACGGCGATCAACCGCGGTGACGATCGGACGACAGCTCTGCGCGAGACTGTCGGCGACTTGTTGAAGATGGACGAGCCGCGCAAGCGCTACGCCGGGATGATGTCCGGGCTGGACGTTCACTACGACCTCGGCCCGGGCCACCCGCTGCTCGGGCGCCGCATGCCGGATCTCGAACTGGCCACCGCCGATGGCCCTCGACGGGTGTTTTCATTGCTCCACGCGGCGCGACCGGTGCTGCTGAACCTCGGTGCGTCCGGCGCGCTGGACCTTGCGTCGTCGGGCTGGGCGGCGCGGGTTCAACGCGTCGACGCGCAGTATGCCGGCGGGTGGGAACTGCCGGTGCTCGGCGGGGTCGTAGCCCCGGCGGCCGTGCTGATTCGTCCCGATGGCCACGTCGCGTGGGTCGGCGACGGGACGGAGGAAGGCCTTCGCGACGCGCTGGCCCGGTGGTTCGGAGCGCCCGGGCCCGATGCGTTCCCTGGTCATCCGCCTCACGTGGGCGGGACAGCCAGCGGCTGAAGATCCGGTGGCACCCAGGTCGCTCGCGCCGCTTCTTGCTTCCAGTCCGCCCGTGGCAGCGACCCGGACAGAAAATTTGCGACCAGCTCGTCGAGCGCCTCGCGGGTCACCCGGGTCAAGGTAGCACCAATGTAACAGGCTCGCCTGTGGCTGCCCACGTCCAGGATTCTGGACAATCTGAGCCGCACGAATCGTGCAATCGTGACATCGTCACCTTCCTTCGGGCCTGCGCGCGCGTCTGCTCCGCGAAACCCCCGCGCACAACCTCTCGAAATATTTGGTGCAATTCACCATGGGGCCGCTACGCCCGCGGCCACCGTCATGGTGGCCTCGACCTTGCTGGGTCACAGCGACCGGAGGGATCCGAGCGCGCGATGACCCGTGGACCACAACGTCCCTTGCAAGAAGGCCAGGAATTGATCGGGATCCTCGACATCGAGGACGACGAACGCGAACCCGACGACGCCGCCATCGCGACCGGGATGGGAACCCCGACCGGTGCGCCCTGGGAGCAGCTGATCGACGCCGTCGATCGCGAGTTCCTGCCGGAGAAAGGCGCGCCTGGCCGGGGCGTCCCGCGCTTCCGCGCGAGATAGCGGGCTGGTCGTCAGCGCAGCTCGATGGTCGACAGGCGGCCCGTCGCCGGGACCCCGATGGCGTTCAAGACGATGTCGTGCAGCCCCGAGATGCCGGTGGCCGAGACCGCGGTGGTCTGTGGCTGGTTGGCCTTCCGCGTACCTTTGAGAATCAGTGTGCCGAGCCGGCGGTTTCCGTCGATCCAGATCTCGATGCGCCCTCCGGCCCGGGGCGCGGCCCAGCCCGCTGAGAACGTCGTGATCGAGCCGCCCGGGTTTCCGAAGTCAACGGACTTGTAGGTCGCCGTGGCGCCGCTGCGCCACTTGGTCAAAGCCTCATTCTCCGCTACCACGTTGGTCATAGCGTCAGCGTTCCCGGCTTCGATCCGGTTGCGCAGGTGGGTGGTGATTGGAAAGCGCCAGGTGCGCCCCGTCGGATCCTTGCAAGAAATGGCCGCGCAGCGCTGGGACCCGTCGGGCAGGCGCGTGCACGCCATCTGGCAAACATCGTCGCAGGCGCCCGCGTCGGTGAACGTGGCGATGCCACTGCAAGACGCGGGGTCCAGCGCGCAGAAACGCTTGACCTGGGCCGCCTTGGTGACATCGCGGCCGTGGCAGGCGAAGGCGACCCCTGAAAACACGCTGCCGAAGAACGCGCCTTCCTGGTGCGGATAGTCGAGGTCGTTCGCGTCCGGTAGCAGGCCTTTGCTCATACCCGGCGCGGCGCTGGTCAAGCTGAGTTCGACGTGCTTCCCGGTGCGGTTCGTCAGCGCGATCAGACACGCCGAGACCTTTTCCTGGCAATCGGCTTCGCAGGTGCCGTCGTGCCACTCAGGGGCGATGCCCAGGGCGCCGCGAAACGTGAGGGGCTTTCCGGTCTCCGCGTCGGGGGCTTGCAGGGTCTGCTTTGGGGTCAGCGCGCAACGCGCGGTGTACTTCCACAGCATCGCCTGGCCCGCGGTGAGTCCCTTGCCGCCGACCGGGCCGCCGCTCGCGTCGGCGCCATTGACCAGACCATTGGTCATGGGAAGGGGGCGCGGGGACTGAACGTCGAAAAGGTCGCCCGCCAAGACCCTGGAGCCGCCGGCGCTCAGGATCGTGGCGACCACGACGCTGAACCGGGGGAGGGAACCTGCGGACGACCTTCTTGGGCGGAACGGCACGGTACGGATTGTATGCGCGCCGCGAAAGATCGGGGCCTACTTGCCCTTGATCGACTTCGACAGCGACTGGGCGGGGTTGATTCCGTTGGCCAACCAGATGTTGGCGGGCAGGGCGCCGTTGACGGAGTTAAGGCCGTTGACGGAGTTGAGGCCGTTGTGAGAGCCGAGGCCGTTGACGGAGTTGAGGCCGTTGTGAGAGCCGAGGCCGTTGACGGAGTTGAGGCCGTTGTGAGAGCCGAGGCCGTTGACG
>Ga0070689_100000016_pt1 | contig 166984 bp, 180 predicted proteins | sample KBSS23HmetaG_FD_64669 | JGI IMG/M metagenome (GOLD analysis project Ga0070689, IMG submission 64669) | Switchgrass rhizosphere microbial communities from Kellogg Biological Station, Michigan, USA - KBS S2-3H metaG | ecosystem: Host-associated > Plants > Roots > Rhizosphere ...
GTACCCAACCTCGGACTATAGTCGGCGTTTGCCAATAAATACAAAAATCGTTTTGCGATGGATAACCGTTGCCACGTTCACATTCTGTATGACTGTGCTCTTAGCCTCTGGAGTCAATGCCGCCGAACACATTCGGGCTTGTTGAGAAAGGTACGGGATTGCGATGGAGTGCGATTGAATAATATTCAGAGACGAGACCTAGGCTGGGACCAAAACCGGGTCTCAGTACGGACGGCCATTGGACTATAGACTGTCGCGCATTATCACCATGAGCGAATTACCGTATAAACCAAACCTGAGTCATTGCCGCACACGGTCGTGATGGGCTCCCCGTTAATAACTAGCTGGTATCCCGCCTTGGCGTCGAAAGCAACTACGAATAGGTAGAATAAGATAGTCCCAGCCAGAAGAGCGAAACATATTTAAGCATAATTAGTTTTCCATATGACCGATTTACCGGATGGTGAGCGAGCGCCGTATACCATTTGTCAAGGTCGGACGAAGGACCATGTTCGATCTTCGACTGATTGATAACTGGCTTGACGACAATATGGTGATGCCAACCCCACCGAAGATGGCTTGACGATGACGTTCCGTATTTGGAACACTGCCGGTCATGCTTCGGATACGACAGCTCAGGGAGCGAAAGGGGGTGAGTTTACGGGAACTGGCACGACGTTCAGGCGTCGGGGTGGCGACTCTTTCACGTATTGAATCGGGAAAAGCCAACCCTCGTCTGAACACGTTGCTGCAACACCATATCTCTGACCAACATGAGTTCTTCATCGTTGTAGGGGCCGATCTTCTCTTGGATCGCCACAGTGGCATCGATGAATGGCTGCTCAGATTCAGGCACTCCCGCCAGCAGGTCTTCACAGACGCGTAGGTAGTGTTGGACTTCAGGTCGGATGGTTGGATGGGACGGAGTGGGAGTATGGTGACCCTCAAGTCCGTCCGCAGATATAGCAGGCATTTCACACCACAAGATCGACCGTTGGAAGGCCTGTAGTTTCTCGTAAGTCGTTTTGTGATGTCAAGACCTGCGATGTCGTTTCCACTTCAAAAAGCCACAATCTAATGGGTATTGTGCGAAGGGCATGGGACCTCGCAGGGAGCGTCTTGTAGGAGGGAAGCGAATGAGGCGCAAGGGATTAGGCGCGGTGGAGAGGGAATGAATACGGGGGTCAGTCGAGAGTATTCAGGCTATCGGCTCAAGAGCGCTAACTAAACAACATCGAAATCAGTCTTTGGTTTCTGAACACCCATAGACTTCATGAGACTCACCAACCCACTGCCGGCCAATCTTGGAATTGTTGCAGGTCCGGAGTTGATCACGTAACGAGCAACAAGATTGTAGAATTCGAACGCGAAGGTATAGAGCTTTTCGCATTCGTGATGGGATGGAAGAAATTTCGAGTTCGAATCTGAGCCGCTATGAGCTCCAACCGTGTCCCGGAAGGTCTTTAGCAGTTTCAGGGATACGGAGTGTTTTTTTCTGAACTGGTTAAATGTTTTATTCAGATAAGACTTTCCTTGGGAAGGATGCATCTTGTTCCCGTATTTCCTTCCGAAGGCAATAAACGCTGTTGCCTGATCTCCAGAGAGAGGAGTCTCTGGAAGAGAGCCAATAATTCCCGGGATCGAGTTCAAGCTATGGCCATCCGGCAATTCGAATATCTTGCAGAAGTAGAGGGCAAGAGATTCCTGGGCTGTCTTCTGTAGATACCCAACCAAAGCGCTGCTGATCTGGCTATCTCGAATCGCGACGACGTTCAAACCGATGATCCGGTGCACATCGATATCCTCACGAACCTGGTATAGCAACCTGCCTAGCTCAATATTCTTCTTGTCAGTTTTTGATCCAAGCATAAGCGTACCTACCGGGTTCTCTCCCGCCACTCCCACGGCGGCACCGGCTGCGGATCAAGAGGTCTTTCCTTATCGTGACCGTTTTCCCAGACAGGGGCTTTTCTATGGGGAAAAGAGCGGGATATCCTACTTTTCTTAAATCCCTGGGAAAGCGAAAAAGGCGTCAGCAACCGGCTTCAGGAACCGACATCATTGATCGTGTGCAGTGTTCTCTTGCGGGGAGTAGCCTAAAACCGAGCCGATCATTTCGCAAGGGGATCCGATGCGGTTTCTTCTCTTCTTGCTCCTGCTGTTTCCTTCTCCCCCTCCGCTGAGTATCTCGGCGATCTGGTGGAGATAAAGGTGTCAGGCAAGCAGATACTTCGGTAAGCGTGCGTAATCCTGGTCAGAGTCAGATTTCCGAATGTGAGTTCCGGCCTAGAGTTGCGAGTCATCCTAGGTCTGCGAAGATCGTCAATTACCGCCGATAACCCAAGACATCCTCTTCACGCACCAGCACCAACTCTTCATCGTCGCCTTCCACTTCCCTGGCGGCGTGTTTTTCGTACAGGATGTGCTCGCCCGGCTTGAGGGTGGTCTTCACAAATGTCTTCTTCTTGATCTTCTCCTTGGAATCCTTGTCCTCGACAAAGCGACCTGCCCCCACGGCAAGGACCTCTCCTTCCTCCGGTGTCTCTTGCGCGGAGTCCGGAATGATAATGCCGCCAGCGCTCTTGTCGCTCGGCTCGCTGGCCCGGATCAATACCCAATCGTGCAACGGTTGTAATTTCATCGGCGCAGGTCCTTCCATTCACACGCGGAGTTTACCAGGGCTGTCTCCAATATCCTTCATACATCAGAAAGTTATGATCATAAACACCATCAGCTTAGCACGTCTGTCATTGAAGGAACAAAAAAAGGTTCGGGAGCCATTTCTCGCCGTAGTTATCCGGTCCGGTTAACAAGACAGACCGAACAAACCAGGCAGACCAGATCAACGAGATAGTCGTTACAGACTAAACAGCCCGATGAATACCGTATGGCCGCAGCTTGTGAAACGAGGGGAAGTGAGTGAGAGCCGTGCGTTTGAGAGCTGCGAGATGACTACAATCCCGACACGCCATTTAAATCGTGATGCTAGGAGAAGTTTCAGTCATCCTAACTTTAGCCTCAGTAATATGGGTCATTGACCGTGGCAAACGCTGGCCACAGCCTCGCCATCATTGATCGTGTGTGCGAACTCTTTTCCCGTGAGGAACACAATCCGAGGTTCCCGAGGGGTAGAGAAGAAACCGCGGAAGAATTCAAACGGCCATTTCGATCATTCCTCCTGATTCCTGAGGCTTGCTACCGTTAAAGCACGGTACAACAAAGCTGGACAAACCCAATCCCGATGCTCACCGTAACAACGCAGATCAATAGGATATAAAAGGCAAATCGATAAGGTCTTAGAGAGAAGGCGGGGAACACGCCGGACACATAGAGGTAGAGGGCCAACAAGCTCACCAGCGTCAGAAAAAACAGAGTGACGACAAAGATCATCATGATCTATACCTTATCCGGTCTTGCTTCATTCATCTCTTCTCGCTTAGATGACATGTCCGCATTTTGAGTGGGATCCAACAGTCTGTTTCACGACTTACCTGGATTCATCAAGGTTGACTCAGCGAGCTTCTCTGTCGTCCGTCGACACCGCTCTGGTCGGATATCGACGGACGGAGAGCTCCCGTGTCTTGTGAGTTAAACCTTAGGCCTTCTCTTTTAGCGTGAGATCGTTCTTCACCGACTTCACGCCCGGGACCTGCCAGGCAGTCCAAGACGCTTGGGCGCTGGTCATGACATCCTGCACTTCGCCGCTCAGCGAGACCACGCCCGCATTGGTCTGAGTATGAATACCGGCGTTCATCAGATTCGCGTCTTTCGCGATCTGCGCCTTGACCCGTGTCGTAATCGCCTCGTCCTTGTCATCGATCGCCTCGCGTTTGGAGGGGGCTACGACCTGCAATTCGTTCTTCACACTCTTGACGCCGTCGATCCCTTTGGCAATCCCTTCCGCCGCCTGCTTCGCCGCGTCCGAATCCACCTTGCCACAGATCATCACCGCACCCTGGGTGGTCTCGACATTGATCTCACTCCCTTTGACCCGGGCATCGGCGAACAGCGCAATTTTGGTCTTCGACGTCAGCCACGAGTCATTGATCGGCGTCTTCTCGTCGGCCTTGCCAAGCGCGTTGGCCGAGCCGGTGATGAGGGCCCCTCCAATTACCAGAGCCGTGCAGAGTGTCAGTACATAGCGTGTGTTCATGATCGTCTCCTTAACAGAAATGTAAAAATGTGTCGTTCGTCGTCTGTCGTCACTTGCTTCGATCCCGTAGGCCTATTTATTCTCCGCAGCGTTCGGTGTCTTCCGATACCACGCGTCCGCCCACTTCATGATCTCGCTCTTCCTATCGCCGTATCGTTCTTGAACTTTGCCAACAAATTTGTCGTAGTTCCCTTCAATCTGCTGCAAGTCAGCATCGGTAAACTTGCCCCATTCCTGTTTCAGTTCGCCTTTGAACCGCATCCATTTCCCCTTGAGTTGATCAGCATTCATCGCATCCTCCTCTCGTGTATCGATTTAACTTGAAGCCACATCATCAGGCCGGAAACCGGCCGGACAGCCAGATCGCTCCCCGGTCACCCCACCCGAGCGGTGCGCCCCGTAACTAAATGGATCGCGACCAACACAATCCCGATTACGAACAGCGCCCAGGAAATCTGGACCGCGACCGCAGACACCCCGGCGAGATGCAGCGCGCCGGCAATCACGCCGACGATTAGAAACACCAGTGCATAGTACAACATGGCTCACTCCTCTCCATGGAATGGACGTTCGTCGAAGAATCCTCTGGAGCACAACCGGCATCCTAGCCGCCTCCATCAACAGACCACGACACACGGTATGCAAACGTTCAGAGACACTCTGGTATCGGAGCGGCGAAGACTGAGGAATCGGTCACGCCGGGGAAGACATAAGAAGCGCAAGAGATGGGACAGTCAGCGGAGCTTCAGAGCGAACAACACCACACTGGGCGCATTGGGTACGGAAGTCAAGCGGTATTAAATGTGGGCCTGAATAGATCAACCATACGGCCACGTTGCAAAGGTTGCCACACTCCGCGTTGCGGTATACGCCCCGGCAGCACAGGGTGATGATCGGTTCATAAGGCCCGCTCCGTGCCGTGAAATAATATCCTGACGCCGTTTGCTGTCTCAGTCTCCACGTTTTTCCATACAAGGCGAGAACCGTTCTTTTTGAGTTTTCCTCATGGAAAAGTTTACATCCCAGATCGATGTTTCTTAACACTCGCGCGTATGACCAGATTGTTTGACTTCCTCTCAATTTACCATTAGTCTGAAAATAGTTCCTTTATCGTTAAGGCAGACATTGCCTTGCGCAAGAGCTCCTAAAGAAGCCCGTCCCAGGTCCCACTCTAGGGCCTATTTTCCTGCCCTTTGCTCACCAAGACAATGCCTTCCTCTCACAAGGAGGTCGAGGCATGGCATCGAGAATCCATATAAGTGGGCTCCCCTTCTGTTACACCAATGCGCAGCTCCGTGCGATATTCGTCCCGTTTGGGACCGTGGAGTCAGCACAAGTTCTGAGGGATGCGTATGGGCATTCGATCGGCCTCGGGGTCGTGCAAATGTCCTGTCCCGAGGACGTGGAACATATCTTCAGTGCGAACCAGCTCTTTCAAGCTGAGGGCACGCATCTGGATATCTGGGAACCCCCAGACCTAGATCACTAACAGGTATGACTTCACGTTCACCGTTTCGTAAGATCCGTGGAGGAGAGGTGGGGCAGCATGATCCGTATGGGGCTACCTTCGCACCGAACGTGTGCACCATTTTCCCACGGCGACACGGGATGCGGGTCAGCCCATAGCTCACGCTACGCCTCCCGTGCCTCAGTTTCCAGCTTCTCCGGCATCGCACTCCCCGGCGCACACGTGCGATAGCACCAACACCAGCTGTCTTTGACCAGCGCGTGCTTAACGTTGGTCCCATCGAGCAGAAGCACATCCGCAAGGGTGCGCCCGCACTTGCTCTTGTGCAATCTGCTCCTATCAGTTTGTGCTCGATCACTTACAGAATAGTTGGAGGCAGAGGAAACACCGATAAATCTCGATCGGACACGATAGTTCAGCCACCGTTCCGTCAGCATAGGGCAAGCTAATACTCAGAAAGACGGTCTTGTCAACCAAGATCATCTGGGTATAGAAGAACTCCAGCCCTAGCGGAATTCCTGGAAGAATGAGGACGTAATTCCCGCACTATGTTTGGTTTGATACTTTTCTCGAATCGTCGTAGAGCCTGCACAGCCGTTGCGATCATCATCGCGATCAGCGGTCTTGTATGCTCGCCTGCAGACGGCGCGCCTGTTGCGGTGCGGTTTCCTGAGGGCACTGCCCATGGCTTTCTGCTCCTGCGGTCGCTTGCCGGGGAGATTATTGGCCACGGTGAGATGACTCAGGTCGTCAAAGAGGGAGATCAGGTCGAAAGCCACTTGGTGTTCACTTTCAAGGACGGGTCTCTGCACGATGAGAAAGTGATCTTCTCACAACAGCGCGCGTTTACGATGCTCCGCTATCACCTGGTCCAGCGCGGCCCGTCGTTTCCGGATCAGATCGAGGTCTCGATAGACCGCAGCACGGCGGAATACAAGGTGCGCTCAAAAGGAGGAGCGGATGGGAAGGAGGAGTTACTGGCTGGAGCGTTTACTCTGCCCCAGGATGTGTACAACGGCATCTTTGTCACCATGCTGTTGAACCTGCCGAAAGGGGCCAGCGGAACGGTGAACTTTCTTGCCTTCACGCCGAAACCAGAGATCATCAAACTGGAGCTGAAACTCAAGGGTGAGCACACCGTCCGCATCGGCGATCTGTCACGTAAGGCGATACAATACGCCTTTCAACCGGACATCGGAATGATTCGGGAGTTGCTCGGAAGGGCTACCGGCAAGATCCCGGACCAATTTCACTATGATTGTTGGATCCTGGATGATGAGGTGCCGAGTTTCGTGCAATTCGAAGGGCCCTTGCAACTCATGGGGTAGATCATGCGAATTGAACTGGTGAGTCCTCACTTGCTGACAAAGTCCGAAGACAAGAAGATTCCTGCACACTGACACTGGCTAAGGCGTTTCTCAATAGGTGACTGACAGCTGAGCTCATTGCGCAGGGAGATCAAGACTCGAAAGACGATGAATTGCACATTCGCAGCCTGTGTCTAACACTGATACTACAAAATTCCCCGAATCATCGTGATGACCTGTGGTTTGTTAGTTTGCTGCGGCTGACAATCGCTTGAGATGGCAGGGGGCTAGGGAGTCCTGCTACCACCTGGCTACCGAAATGACAGACGAGGAAGTGTCGAAGAAGCCGAAACGCTATAAGACCCAGCACCAACTAGTCATTCTTGATCTGTTGGACCTTGACGTACCTAGGTCTTGAAGAAGTGAAGAATCTCAGCACATTTCAGGATCGGTACGAATCGGTGCACTATCAATTGATCCCGTTTTTCGGCAGCAAGCTGCTAGGCGACATCGCGCCTGCTGACGTAGAAGCGTTCCGGGCCCAGCGGCGATTGAGGAACGGGGGATGTCCGTCTGTGGCAACGGTGAATGCAGATCATGCCGTTCTCAAGCACATTCTGAGTGTGGCTGAACGGCGGGACTTGGTGGCTTCCAATGCGGCAAAGCGAGTGCCATTGCCGGACCCGAAGAACGAGCGGGATCGTGTGTTGAGTTCAAGCGAATGGGAGGGACTTTACAATGCTGCGGCAGACCATCTAAAGCCCATTCTGTTGGTGGCGTATCACCTTGGCCCACGTCTGAGTGAAATCCTCAACCTCACCTGGGATCGTGTAGACATGCATCGTGGGTTCCTCAAGCTCCGTTCAGTGGACACTAAGACTAGGGAGCCGCGCCAAGTACCATTGACGCCCGTTGTACTCGGGGCATTACGGGACCTCTCCAAGGTGCGAAGCCTCAAATGCCCCTATGTGTTTCAGTTCGAGGGAAAGCCGATTAAGAGAGTCAAACGAGCATTCCACACAGCGGTGCGAACAGCGGGCATTCAAGACTTACGCTTTCACGACCTGCGACACTGTGCGGCAACGAACCTACGACGGGCTGGGATTGATACGGTTACGGCAATGAAGATTGTGGGTCACAAATCGGAGAAGATGCACCGACGATACAACTCTGTGTCGGAAAGTGACCTTTCCGCAGCGGCGAGGAAGTTAGATTCCTACCTTTCTAACACCTGCCACCAATTCAGCGGCAACCGGTTCTATAACTGCTTGATTATTTGGTGGGCCGTGTAGGGGTCGAACCTACGGCCCGCTGATTAAGAGTCAGCTGCTCTACCAACTGAGCTAACGGCCCACCGTGAAACAGGAAGGATGAGGTCGTATTTTTTTGCTTGGTGCGCCTGACAGGATTTGAACCTGTGGCCCTCAGCTCCGGAGGCTGATGCTCTATCCAGCTGAGCTACAGGCGCTCCCGCAACCAAGGGAAGTAACAGTAGCACAGGATTTTAGCCTCTGTCCAGCCTGCCTGAGTCATATCCGCGAGCTGTAGCAGCGGACAGGCTCAAGCGAGACAGGCGAGAAAAGTGCGATAGGCGCGACTCGTGAAAATGAAACTTCCATCCTCGATTTTCAGCCCTCAGATTTTCTCACCAGTCTCGCTTTTCTCGCCTGTCCCGCAAGTCTCGCGCTGTACGAATGCATAGGGTAGGAACACCTCGTCGCCGGTCGATGATTCTGTGGCTCTATGGATCTCATTGAGGGAAGTGGCTTCTTCCTGCGCTAAGCGATCTTCTTCTTGTCGGAGGGCGGTGGGAAGTCGCAGGATCGGAATACAGGTTTGGACTTCGCAGGCGCCATGGGTCAGACCACGACCTTCTGTCGGAATACCCATCGATCGACAGACGAGGGGGCGGTAGGCGTAGAGCCCACAGCGGCCATCTGCTTCTAGGGCTGGGCAGGGGCGATCGTGAAATTCCGTGACTAACCGGTCGATCTCCTGATCGGACCATGTATCGAGAAAAGTGGTGTGGGTGAGTTGTGGGAATGCGGCCTCCATGGCAGCGGTCTGCTCGGAAGCACGCTGGACGATTCGTTGGCGGTGATCCGGTGGCAGGCCGTTCAGCCCCTGTTGGAGAGTCTGGATGTCGAGGAGCGTGATCGGAAATGGGCCGACGCAACAGCTGGTGCAGCCGAGCCGGCATGGAACTTCACCGAGCAGGGAGGCAGAGGCCCGCTGAAACCAATGATCAGTTTTCCCATATAGAGGGGCAAGGCTGGGGTCTGGGAGCCTGTCGGACACGGGGGCTCATTCCCCCTTGAAGGAAAGATCGACGATGAGATGGCCCTGGGGTGAATAGAAGCCCTGGTCATCGATCTGGACGATTCCGTTGCACTGGTCTTGGTAGAACTCGAGAATCCATCCATTGAAATCGTAGCCTTCATCGGTCAAACCATTCTGAAAAAACCGAGTGGTGAGTATAAACCTCGAGCGCTCGATATGCCCTCGCACAAGTCCCGCTTCAATATCGTCATGGGCGGAGAGGATGTCCAAAAACAGTTTCTTTTCTGTGTCGAACACATCCTGGTAGCTGCCTCGATCCCTGATACAGAACACTTGGATCGGTTTTCTGTTCCGATCATACCCGAGCGCCACCTGGACCCATGCCCATTCATCCAACATGCTGTCGCCCATGTCCGGCGGAGTAATCGGGGTTTGCCCATGTGATTTGAGAAACTCCACAAGCAAACGGAGCGGGGGCGAGTTTTCTTTCTGACAAAATACGCGAGAGTACTGGTATTCTTCTGGCTTCGCTGCATCGGCCGGCTGAGCAGTCGATGACACGATCGGTAGTTCTTTTGCCATGCTCACTCCGGAGTATACCCACCGTGCGGGACAAAAATGGAAGTGGCTGTACTCTACGCCGGCTGGCCCCGAAACTGCAAGAACTCGGTGAAGGCTATTCCCTACAGCAAAAGTTTGTATTTTTCTGGTTGACAGCCTGTGAGCGCTTGGATAGACTCCCGCTGGTTTTCGACGCCTCCAGCGATACGACTATTCGTTCATGAACATTCATCGAGTCTGAGCGGAGTCAAGCGGAGCGAGTTCACTACACTTCACCATCTTTGTTCTTTTAAGGAGGTTGCTCGTATGGCTAAGTCAATGACCAAGTCGCAAATCGCCGATCACCTGGCCCAGAAGACCGGGTTAACCAAGAAAGCTTCCGTCCAGCTCATGGACGACTTTGCTGCCTTGGCCTATAAGGAGGCGAAGAACGTGTTTGTCATCCCTGGAATCGGGAAGCTCGTCTTGGCGAACCGCAAGGCTCGCATGGGCCGGAACCCACAGACCGGCGAGGCCATCAAGATCCCGGCCAAGCGTGTGGTCAAGTTCCGCGTGGCGAAAGCCGCAAAGGATGCGATCCTCGGAAAGAAGTAGAGGCCTCTTCTTCCACCACCGTATCCACAACGCAGGAAAATCAGAGGGCCGGCTCCCGGAAAAGGGCGCCGGCCCTCTATTTTTTCCTCGCCATTACAGTGAGGGGCCAAGCCCTGTCCCCCCCATGCCGTCGTGCCCTACCAGCCTGATCGCGTCGCCGTTTTGAACCAGTGAGTCCTCGCTGGCGATCTTCTTATTCACCGTCACCAGCACTTTCTTCTCGCGAATGAGCTGGAGGAGATGGCGAAGCTGGATGCCCTGCCGTTGAATCACCTGACGGACGGACATGGGAGAGGGAACTTCACAGGCAATGTCGCGTTCACCATCGGCAGTTTGAAGCTGACCCATTAAGGAAATCGTCACCATGATCGGATGCCCCTCATCAAAGAATGCAGGTTGAGGTTGAGGTCAAGGCTAAGGTTGAGCGCGCCCAGCCCGTTGACTCCATGCCGGTCGCTACCGATAATGCTGGGTCATGCCGTCACTGGATATCCAGAATCCCGGAATGCCTGATTTGCAATTCGTCCTGTTCGTGTCGGCCCTCTGCACCGCTGATCTCAGGACACTGAACGTCCCGTCGGAACTCCGAACCACGATTTTCGATCGCTGTTGGGCGCTAAGCCATACGGAGGCGCCACCGACCGATCTCAAAGCGCGCGTGCTCGATCTTCGCGAGGGCACGGAATTGACGCTGGAAGCCTGCCTGTCCACGATCCGCTCGTTGCTGACGGATGCAGGCATTCAGACTCTCGTCTGGGACCATCCCGTGAGTGACCCCACCCATGAGAGCACGCCTGCTGCCAAGCCCTTGATCGATCGGCTTGGGCAATTGTACCCCGATCCTCCCGAAATCGTCGATCCCGAAAAGCCGGCAGGATGAGCGACAAAGAAAAGGAGCCTCGTTATGCAGGTCACGACAACCCCGATCCCAGGCCTCCTGCTGATCGAGCCGGACGTCTTCCGTGATCCACGGGGCCTCTTTCTTGAAACCTTCCATGCCCGCCGCTACCTGGACGCCGGTATTCCGGACACCTTCGTTCAGGATAACTATTCACAGTCAATGAGGGGCACGTTGCGCGGGCTCCACTATCAAGAGCCGCATGCCCAGGGGAAGCTCGTGATGGTGACTGAGGGAGAGGTCTATGATGTCGTGGTGGATATCCGAAAGGGATCGCCGAGTTTTGGCCGCTGGTACGGAGTAGAGCTCTCGGCTGAAAATCGGCACCAGGTCTATGTACCGCCCGGTTGCGCGCATGGATTCTGTGTGACCAGTGACCGCGCTTCGTTCCTGTATAAATGCACCGACTACTATGCCCCCAGCGCCGAGCGGGGCATCATCTGGGACGATCCAGCTCTCGCGATTCCCTGGCCGGTTTCAACACCTATCTTGTCCGCTAAAGACCGTGCCTACAAGCCATTGGCCGAGATGGAACCACCAGAATTGCCACTGTATAGGCCGGTCGAATGACGAATGGACGTGACCCATTGATCTACGAGGATGACTCTGTTAATCACCGGGGGCTTAGTGATAAGATCTCGGCGACGGTGGCGGCGAAATTTCTACGAATAGGGAGGAGGACACCATGGGGAAGAGTTTAAAGGGTACCAAGAGCCACGACAATCTCAAGGGGGCATTTGCCGGGGAGTCCCAGGCCAATCGGCGCTATCTCTATTTTGCCCGGCGGGCTGATATCGAGGGATTTCCCGATATCGGAGGCTTGTTCCGGGATACGTCTGAAGCGGAAACAGGCCACGCCTTCGGCCACCTGGATTTTTTGAAGGAAGTCGGGGATCCGGCAACCGGGATCGCGATCGGGAATACCGAGGCCAATCTAAAGTCCGCCATCGAAGGCGAAACCTACGAATATACGCAGATGTACCCCGGCATGGCCAAAACGGCGCGGGATGAGGGGTTTCCTGAACTGGGCGAATGGTTCGAGACACTCGCCAAGGCGGAACGGTCCCATGCGAATCGCTTCACGAAGGGGCTCGACAGTCTGAAGCAGTCTTAGGGCTAAATTCCATCTGACCTTACGAAGGGTGAGCGGGGGGACCCCGGCTCACCCTTTGTACTTTGTGCGCTTGTATTCGTAGGACGTCACAGGAGACAATGGACTCGTGAATGGTCTAAACCTCATTACCTCCATCGATCCCGCACGGCTCCAGAAAGAGACGCAGCGCATCTATGAAGTCTGCGATGGCTGCCGTCGCTGCTTCAATCTCTGCCCCTCATTCAATACGTTGCTCGACGGCATTGACCGGTATGAGGGTGACGTCGCCAAACTCACGCCGACGGATCATCATCAGGTGGTCGATGAGTGTTATTACTGTAAACTTTGCTACAACCACTGCCCCTATACGCCTCCGCATCAGTATGCTCTTGATTTTCCCCGCTTGATGATTGCCTGGAAGAAGCACCTGGCCGCCACGCGCGGGGTGGGCTGGCGTGATCGGTGGCTGATCAAAACGGATCTGCTTGGGGCACTAGGGACTCTGGTGGCACCGTTCGCGAATCGGGTGATGAGCAATCGGTTCCTTCGCGGACTGATGGAATCGTGGGGTGGCCTCCACCGGGATCGGCAGGTCCTGCAGTTCTCTTCAGAGCGGTTTACCCAGTGGTGGGAGCGCCGAGGGACAGCACAGGTTCCTGCATCCTCACAGAAGAAGGTCGCGCTTTTTGGAAGCTGTTTGATCAACTATCAAACGACCGATATCGGCAAAGCGACAGTGCAAGTCCTTGAAAAGAATGGCGTGCATGTCGTGATTCCCGAACAACGTTGTTGCGGCATGCCCTCGTTCGATATCGGCGATACGGCAGCGATTCAGCAGGCAGCCTCGGCGAATATCGCGTCATTTTTGCCTTGGCTGGAGAAAGGGTATGAGATTGTCGTGCCGGTGCCCAGTTGCAGCTTGATGTGGAAGCGGGAATATCCGGAGATCGTCGGCGGCGTTGAAGCGCGGCGCGTGGCAGAACGAACCTTCGATGTGTCGGAATATCTCATGAAACTGAAGCGGGACGGCGCGTTGGCCACCGACTTTCAGCGGAAACCAGGTCGAGTGGCCTACCAGGTTCCCTGCCATCTGCGGGATCAGAACATCGGATTCAAGTCCAAAGAACTCATGGAGTGTGCCGGCGCCCAGGTTGAGGTGATTGAAAAGTGTTCAGGCCACGATGGGTCATGGTCGGCCAAGACGGAATTTTTCCCCCTCTCTATGCTGATCGCACAAAAGGCGGTTCGAGTGATTGAACAGGCGCCGGCGGATGTCATCGCATCCGATTGCCCGCTGGCGGGATTGCAGCTGGACCAAGCCGGCGCGATGGCCCATGCAGGCGGCAAGCCGACAAAGCATCCCATTCAAATCGTGCGCGATGCCTATGGGCTGCAGTCATGAAAGGTAGGGTGGGAGGCGTGAGAGGGGAATAACCATCTATGAAGCCGATCGCGCTGGAAGATGTCATTCCACTTGGGGACTATGAGCGGCAACGCGAAGCGTTCCGGTCGCGTATCATTGCGCTGAAACAGCGGCGGCGTATCTCCATCGGGCCGCTCGTGACCCTCATTTTTGAAAATCGCGAGACGTTGCAGTTTCAGACTCAGGAAATGATCCGGGTCGAACACATCCGCGATCCCCACAAAGTCCAAGAAGAGCTGGATGTCTACAACGCCCTCATGCCGGAATCGGGTGAGTTGAGCGGGACCCTGCTGATCGAGATCACGGAACAGGATCGGATGAAAGAGTGGCTCGACATGTTCATGGGACTCGATCATGGAGAAACCGTCGCAATCCGTGCCGGGACCGAACAGGTCTTCGGACAGTTCGAAGGCGGCCACAGCCATGAAACCAAGATCAGCGCGGTGCATTTCGTCAGGTTCCGGCCGACTGCGTCGATGATCGCGACGTTCGCCGACTTGCATATACCGGTCTCACTGACGGTGCATCATCGCGCATACCATGCAGAGGCGTCTGTTCCCGGGAGCATGCGGGAGGAATGGCTCTCCGACTTAGGTGGATGCTGAAAAATCCCACCAGCGGTGGAGTACGGGAAGAATAAAGAGAACGGACGTTCCGTACATTCAACATTGCCCATTGGGTCTACATGTCTCTTGTTCTTTTAACAAAACGTATCGAATTTGCAGCGGCACATCGCTACGTCAAGCCTGAATGGGATGAGGCCAAGAATCGTGCGGTATTTGGCCTCTGCTACAACCCGCCGGCGCATGGACATAACTACCTGATGGAAGTGACAGTCACCGGCGAGGTAGATCCAAAGACCGGCATGGTCGTGAATCTCTTCGATTTGAAGCGTATCCTGCTCAATGTGCTCGAAGAATTCGACCACAAGAATTTGAATCTCGACATGCCCTATTTCAAGGACCAGGTCCCCACATCGGAAAACCTCGCGCGTGTGCTATGGGCCAAGTTAAATAAACAAGAATCCATCGGGACCCTTCATGCGATTCGACTGTACGAGGATGAAGATCTATATGCAGAGGTGACGGCCGCAGCAGGACTCGACGTTGCCAGTGTCACCCGCCGCTACTCCTTCGCGGCAGTACAGGAGGGCAGGCCAGGCCCCGAGTGGGATTGTTTCGTAACAGTCCATGGCGCTATCGACCCCGTAACCGGTATGGTCACCGATATCGCTGTCCTCAACCGGTTGGTTGAGGAGAGGGTGGTACAGCGGTTCGACCGGCGCGATCTTCGTGAGGCCTTCGGGACTCAGTCTGTGACTGGCGAGCAGCTAGCCGAATATGTCTGGACACACCTGGTCTCTTCTCTCCCAACGGGAAAACTATCGAATGTGCGTCTCGTTCAGTCTCGGGACTTGTCCTTCGAATACGCAGGCTAGCAAGGTTTGTTTCGTTAAATAGTTTTCAGGTATGCGTGCATTCGGTCCAGGCGTCCTATGCATACAGGTCTGATCTCTGCGCTGCTGTTGCTCTGTTCCCTTTGGCCGCCGGCGGTCTGGGCTGCCGATGAAGGGAGGGCCATCGAGGAGACCATCAAGGAAGCCGCCATGGCAGCTTCAACCTTTTCAGAATCCAGAGATAAGCATGCCGTGTTGAAACTCTACACCAAGGAGTATGTCGGCATTCAGGATGGCGAGACGGAGACGAGGGAATCCATCGAGAAGTGGCTGTCGGACTATGAAGCTGAGCTCAAGAATGGAAGCAGCCTGCGCTTTATCAGCTCCGTCTCGAATCTACAAGTTCGGATACCAGGCTCAGTGGCTTGGGCAACCTACGACTATGTGTTCCAAGCCATTAGGAAAGGTGAACTCGAAGCCCAGGACGCCGGGCAATGCACCACCCTCCTGCGAAAAGAAGGCTCAACCTGGTTGATTCAGCACGAACATTGTTCGAAGATGCGATTGACGAAATAGCTTCTTGCCTCTGAGCCGATGGTGTCCCCTCGCCCCCCATCTCGGAGCGACCCCCGAAGAGAACCTCATCCTCAAGACCCTGTGGCCCCTCAGCAGGCGACCTGGCCAAGACTCAACTGCACGCGTCTCTTCTGATTCTCCCCACCTCTTTGAAGGGAGTGGCCGAGGCTGCCTTTCACTGCGCGCGTCCTTTCTATCCCTGGTGTCTTCCAAGGGCAGCCCGGTCGGCCCTCGAGTGCGCGCGTCGAACGAGCACATTCCGATCGTGCGCGTTCCGCGAGCAGGAGGACGACCGGGCTGACCGCGCTCTCTTTTATTTCAACAGATGATCCGAAATCAGCGCGGCGAGTTCGTCCTGCTCCACCACCCCTTCACGGGTCAGGAGTAGTTTGCCGTTGGAGAAAAAGTGCGTGGTCGGGTAGGTCTCGAAGGTGTGGGTCTTCTTAATCTCGCGGCAGCGGCCCGGCACGTGCATCTTGGCCTTGCCGACTTTCACGTCTAGAAACGTTGCGGCGATCTGTTCCAGGATCGGGTCGTAGGTCTTGCAGGGCTCACAGGTAGCTAACCCATAGGCAACGATCGAGGCGGGGGCGTCGGTGAACTCCTTGTAGTTTTCGTCTCTGACGTCGAGAACGGTGCCAGACATAAATCATCAGGCCAAAAGTCCGAAAGTCTGAATGCATTCGACTTGAACACATTCGACTTTCGGACTGTCTAACCGAGGTTTAACTCAATTTTGCCAGGGCTGCAAGGATGTCCTTGTCTTCCCGTGCCACCTTGATTTCTTGCACCTTCGCATAGGCGACTTTGCCGCTCTTATCGACGATGACCGTCGCACGCTTCGAGCAGTTCAAGGGCTCAAAGTAAAGACCATAGCCCTTCGCCGTGGTCCGATGGACGTCCGACAGTAGCCGATGCTTAAGGTCCATGGAATCAGCCCACGCCTTGTGTGAAAAGAAGCTGTCGCAACTGATGCCGAACAGTTCTGCATTGGCCGATTGGAACTTGGGGAAATCGTCGGTCAAGCACTTGTTCTCGCCTTGACAGACCGGGCTCCAGTCCAGCGGATAAAAGCAGAGCACGACATTTTTCTTGCCGCGATAGTCGCTCAGCTTGACGTCCTTCTGATCCTGATCCTTCAAGTTAAAATCCGGTGCGGTATCGCCTACCTTGATTTCTGGTGCTACGTCGCTCATCAGTACGCCTCCTTCATTGAGTGTAATCCAGCCTATGACACAATGTGTCTAATTTTTACCGTGCGGCTTGAATCTATGTCAACGGTCTTGAAGACCTAGCAGGATGAAAGTCTGCAAGCATTTGAAATTCAGATGGGATTTCACGCAACTTGCCAGACAAGAAAACTACGGTAACGGTCGAATTTCCCGAAAGCTCAGCATACGGCCTGCCGGTGCGGCGGTCCGGTGGTTGGCAATTGCAATGCTCTGACCCGAAGAGGCGATACGAATTTGACTACCGACTTTCGGCGACTGTCCGATCCTGGTCAATTCATCCGCCGTTTCTCTGAGGAGATCACGGATAGGCTGGTCCGGGAGGCCAGGGGCAAGAAATATTTCGAGTTCATCCACGCCGAACTTGCTCAGGCCGAGCGTATAGCACCAGTTCCGATGGCCTTGTTCATCGTCAGCCTGCAGGACCGGAATGTGATCGTTCACGTTGAAGAGGGTGAGCGGGCGATCCTGCCAATCCGATGGATTGACGTACTGATTAGTGGTGATGTCATAGGCCGTCCCCTGCGTAAGGAGGGTAAGTCCCCGCGAGAGCCGAGCCGCAAATAAAATGGTGTCCGGCATATCGCGCGGAGGCATGAGGGATGGCGCAACAGCCCCGACATGCTCATGTTCCCAGGCAAGTTTTTCCTTCAGCCCTTCGACATGGGTGGGAGGGAGCGGGATGACTATATGCGCCGTCCAGGGCCCATGGGCCGCGGACCAGGATTCTGTTGCCTGTTCGTCGGCCCGCAGGGTCAACGGACCGCCGTATTCAAGATCGTACCAGACTTTGAGTTCTTCCGGCGCCGGCACAGTTCCCCGATAGCCCACGAAATAGAGCGGGGGTCGGTTGGCTGAAGGCTTGGGAGTTTTCTTCCTGATTCTCATGTATCTCGTCAGGCGTGACCCGTCAGGCGTCAAGTCACAATTATTTTCCAGATTTGCGGGCCTTACGGCGGTCATCAGGGTTGAGGAGCCGCTTGCGGATACGCAGATTCTTCGGAGTGACCTCAACCAATTCATCCGGTCCGATATATTCGAGCGCGAACTCCAGACCCATCTCTCGTGGCGGGGTGAGGACCAGTGCTTCATCGGTACCAGACGCCCGCATGTTGGACAGGTGCTTTTCTTTACAGACATTGACGTCCATGTCTTCGTCTCGGCTATTCTCTCCAACGACCATCCCGCGATAGACCTCCACCACAGGGCCGATAAACATGGTGCCCCGTTCCTGGGTCATGAAGATGGCATAGGCTGTGCTCGTTCCGTCCTCATAGGCAATAAGTGACCCATGGGTGGCCACTGTGAGTTCACGCTCTTCCACCGGTCCATACTCAACGAAGACGTGGTGCATGATGATGGTGCCACGAGTTTTTGTCACCAGGAGGTTCTTGAGCCCCATGATCCCACGGGTTGGGATATGATACTCCAGATGCATCTCGCTCGGTCCTGCATCGGAATGAATGAGCCGCATGTGCCGCAACTCGCCGCGGCGTTTGCCGAGCTCTTCAATCACGGCGCCTTGATAGGTTTCAGGAACCTGGATGGTCAGTTCCTCATAGGGTTCGAGGACCTTGTCTCCCTCCCGGTGGATGATCACTTCCGGTTGTGAGACTTGCAGCTCGTATCCTTCCCGACGCATCTGCTCGATTAGGACACCGAGATGCAACTCACCGCGGCCCGCCACGAGGAACTTATCCGCGCTGTCCGTCTCGCTTACGCGCAATGACACGTTGGTTTCGAGTTCTTTGAAGAGTCGATCACGCAGATGCCGCGAGGTCAGGTATTTGCCTTCCCGTCCGGCGAATGGACTATTGTTCACAGAGAAGGTCATTTGGACCGTAGGCTCATCGACCGTGACCCTGGTCAGCGCAACCGGGTGTTCCGCATCCGCAATCGTATCGCCGATGCTCACTTCCTCCAAACCGGCCACCGCAACAATTTCTCCCGCCTCAGCCCGTTCCATATCCGTGCGCTCGAGGCCGGAGTAGACTGCCAGATCTGACACTTTCCCAGTGAACTGTGCGCCATCCTTACCGAGTACGATCACATTCTGCCTGCGTGCGATCGAACCGGATTGAATCTTCCCCACACCCATCTTGCCTTTGTAGAGATCTTGAATGAGAGAAAGCACCAGGATCTGGAGGGGCGCATTGGCATCGATGGCCGGCGCAGGGATCTTTTCCAGGACTGTGTCGAGGAGCGGCGTAATATCGGTGCCGGGTTTATTGATATCGAGCGTCGCAGTACCCTTGATCGCCGCCGTGTAGACGATCGGGAAGTCGAGCTGCTCATCTGTCGCACCGAGATGGACAAACAGGTCAAAGGTTCGATTGACCACGTCATCGATCACTGCATCCGGCCGGTCGATCTTGTTGATGACCACGATGGCCTTGTGGCCAAGCGCGAGGGCCTTCCGCAACACGAAGGTTGTTTGCGGCATGGGGCCTTCTTTTGCATCGATCAGGATGAGGACACCGTCCACCATGCGGAGGGTGCGTTCGACTTCCCCGCCGAAGTCGGCATGCCCCGGCGTATCGACGATATTGATCTTGACGCCTTTATAGATCACGCTGGCGTTTTTGGCCCGTATAGTGATCCCGCGCTCACGTTCCTGGTCCATCGAGTCCATGATCCGTTCCCCCATGTCGTCGATCTTGCGATGGACGTGGGTCTGTCGGAGCACGGCATCGACCAGTGTCGTCTTGCCATGGTCGACGTGGGCGATGATCGCAATATTCCGGATATCGCCTCGGCGATCACCCGGTTCAAGTTGCATAGGCATCGAAGATTCTGAGGTAGCTATCCGATCCATAAATGTTGCTGCATGCTCCCAAAAAAAAGACGCCCGGAAGTCCAGGCGCCGTGGGGAAGTATACCCGAAGCGTAATGTCCGGTACAAGCGATCTATATCGTGAAGTGGGCGTGGCTCGTAAACCTCTGTCGGCTTGAGTTTTGAGAGCCTCCACGGTATGGTGACAGGGGTACTTTTCTCCTGAAAACAAGCCTCCTTCACGAGTAACCCCGCGTAACTTATGATAGATCGACCGATACAGCTTCAGGACCCGCTTCGCCGCCCGCCCCCCCACCGACCGTGGCGCTGGTGGCACATTTCGCTCCTCGCTTTAGGGGCGACCGTCGTGATCGGGGTCTTGGCAGTTGGGGGGGTGATCTTGTACCTCTCGAAGGACCTTCCCGCCTTGGACCAGTTAGGGACCTATCAACCAAGCCTGGTGACTCAGGTCTATTCGAGCGATCAACAACTCATCGGTCAATTTTTCATTGAACGCCGCATCCTGACTCCGGTCGCGGACATTCCGGAAGGCTTGCGACGTGCAGTCGTGGCAGTCGAGGATGTCCGGTTTTTTGAACACCCCGGTCTCGACTACATCGGTATGCTTCGTGCCGCCTGGACGAATGTGCGCCGGGGGGGCAAGGTTGAGGGGGCCAGCACCATTACTCAACAGTTGGCACGTTCGCTGTTCCTTTCCTCCGAACGCACCTTTGATCGCAAAGTCCGCGAGCTCATTCTGGCCTACAAAATGGAACTGGTCCTGACAAAAGAACAAATACTCGAACTCTATTTGAATCAGATTTACTTCGGACAGGGCGCCTATGGAGTCGCGTCGGCAGCTCAATCGTATTTCGGAAAAGACCTCTCCTCCCTCACGATCGGAGAATCGGCGTTTCTAGCCGGTCTCCCGAAATCGCCAAACCATTACTCGCCTTTCAAAGCCTACGATCGCGCGAAAAAACGACAGGAACATGTGCTGACACGCATGGAGGAGGCGAAATTCATCACTGCAACAGAACGAGAACAGGCTGCAGCAGAAATACTCAATTTCCGGCGCCCTGGCGTCGAACAGGCCGCGCCCTACTTCGTCGAATATATACGTCAGCTGATGGTGGCGAAGTACGGCGAATCGATGGTCTATAAGGGGGGGCTCAAGATCTTTACGACGTTGAATATGGAGATGCAGAAGGCTGCTGAAGCAGCATTTGTAGCAGGCCTGCGCGAATTGGATAAGCGCCAGGGCTGGCGCGGTCCTCTCCGAACGGTTGATATCACCGCGCCGTCCCTTCCCATGGTCACAGCGACGACTGATCAGGCACTAAAAGTAGGCGACTATCGCGAGGGGGTCATCACCAAAGTCGGAAAAGACCAATTCCTGGTACAGATCGGCACGACGGTGGCTAATCTTGCCTTTGACGACATGGCCTGGGCGAAACGGCGGCTTACCGGGCCGGATACGAAGAAAGATGTCCTGGTCAATCCGAATCTCAAACAAGTCCTGAAGCCAGGTGACGTGATCGAGGTCATGGTGAAAAAACTGGAGCGCGGTATCGTCCATGTCCAGCTCGAACAGACTCCTGTGGTCGAAGGGGGGTTGATCGCGTTGGAGCCGGGCAAGGGCGCCATTCGGGCGATGGTTGGGGGCTACGATTTCGCCCGGAGTGAGTACAATCGTGCCGTGCAAGCCAAACGTCAGCCCGGGTCCGCCTTCAAGCCGATGATCTATGCGACAGCTGTGAGTCAGGGAATGAGCCCCGCATCGGTGATCCTCGATGCGCCGGTTGTCTATGAGCAGGACCAGGACGAAAAAACGTGGAAGCCGGAGAATTATGGAAGGAAAGTTCATGGCATGGTGAGTTTGCGGGATGCTCTCGCTCACTCACACAACCTGGCGACGGTTCGATTGTTGGATAAGATCGGCGTGAAGCCTGTCATCGAGTTTGCGAAAACAGTCGGGATTACCAGTCCGCTGGCAGCAGACCTGTCGCTGGGCCTCGGCTCGTCCTCCGTTGGGCTGATGGAACTGACATCGACCTATTGTGTGTTGCTCAATCAGGGGATCCGTGCGGAGCCCTATGCGATTCAGTTTGTTAAGGACAACGCGGGGAATGTCCTTGAGTTGATGGAACCACATCCACAAGAAGTGATCTCCAAAGAAACGGCATACTTGATTACGAACATGATGGAGGACGTGATTCAAAAAGGGACGGGCCAGGCGGCCAAGGGAATCGGTCGTCCGATCGCGGGGAAAACCGGAACGACGGACGAGTTCATCAATGCATGGTTTATCGGTGGTGCACCGAACCTGGTCACGGGCATCTATGTCGGTTTCGATGATCGACGTTCCCTCGGCGAAACGGAATCAGGGGCCCATGCTGCGCTCCCTATCTGGATCAATTTTATGCAGAAAGCCCTCAAGCCACTTCCGATCGTAGCCTTTACTATTCCAGAAGGCATCTCATTCGTGAAAGTCGATCCGGCAACAGGATTGCTCGAGGATGGACAGGAAGGAGAAACCAGTACCGTCGAACTCTTCGTGAAGGGCAGTGAGCCGACCCAGACGACTCAGCGTCGATCAGACCCAATTGACTTCTATAAACTTGATCAAACCCCCGAGGGAGCGCTTTAGCAGGAGGTTGAAAAAGGGGGATGGGGTCGCTGGGACGATTGTAACAGCTCATTGCGGCCTTGCTGAACGGCCTTTTTGAGCTTCCTGCGTAAAAACTCTCTCAGACCCGCAGCATCAGAATCTCCTTTAACGTCTGTTCAATGTCCTCCATTGAGGTGAGGAGGCTCGGTGCCAACCGCGCATATTGCGTTGCATAGGGCGTGACACTGCCAATGATCTTTCTGTGTCGAAGCCGCTCGATCACTTGGCGTGGCGTCATCCCTGCCACTTCAAAGCACACGATGCCTGCCGACAGATCTTGTGACATCGGTGTGTGCAACGTGACGTGGGGCATCTTCGCCAACCCTTGCTTCATCTGTTGATTCAGTTCGTAAATACGCCGGGTCACACGCGCCTTGCCAATTGCCTGATGGAAGGTGAAGGCCTCGTCGAGCGCCCAGCGGTGCTCAAAGGAATGAAACCCACCCGGTGTCATGTAGACAGACTTCGGCAACTCCTTCGGCGGACTGACTCCCATCCACGCATCGTATGCCCGGGTATTGAAAGTGGGAATGATGGCATTAGCCACAGGCCAGGCTTGCTGGTGCCCCCAGACAAGGCCGGTCCCTCTAGGGCCAAACATCCATTTGTGTGTCCCCGCAATCAGGAAATCGCATCCGACGTCGGAGAGGCGGAAATTTTCGACGCCCAGCGCATGGACCCCATCTACGCAGAAGATCACTCGATCCTGCTCCGCGCGGGATTCGTTCAGTTTACGAATCGCCTGGGCCATCTCCTGGATGGGAAGCTTCAATCCGCTGCTCGAATGGACCCACGTTACCGCAACGATACGGGTGTTGGGTCGAATGTTCTTCACCAGATTCTCCAGTAATTCACGTTGCGACACGTTCCTGAGTGACTCATAGAGCGGGATCTTGCGTATGGTGGCCCCTGTACGTTCTGCACTCAGCCGCAATGATGTTTCGGTTGAATAATGATCGTGCAGGGTTGTGAGGATTTCCTGACCATCACGGAGAGTGAGACCACCATAGAGAAGTCCTAGTCCCATCGTCGTGCTGTCAGTCAAGGCAATCTCCGTCGGATCGACCGCAAGGTAATCCGCTGCGGCCCGCAACACTGCCGCTTCTTGCTTTTCTCCCTGCTCAAACCAATATCCGATCGGATCGGCCTCCAATCTCTTCCTGTGTCGCTCGATGGCTTCTCTGACTGGAGTGGGATGGGACGCGAGAAAAAATCCCGCCAGATGGATGAAATCACGGGATAGTTGAAATTGGGCTCGCACCGCCTGCCAACTATCGAGTTTCAGAGGTGGGGAGCTGGCGATGGCAGTGGAAACAGGGGGTTCGGCAGCTAGCAGAGCTGCCCCAATTGCCATTCCGCTCCGAACGAGAAAGCTCCGTCGGTTGACCTCGCCCATGAAAGCCTCCTTGATCGAAGAAGTATATGAGGGGACTTCTCACTCTACTGCGATGACCGGATGGTGGCAAGCAGGTTATACCGAGGTGAGCCAACTCTTCAGGGCTGCTCAAAAAGGCTCTCTGGCAAGGCCGCAGGGAGCGAGGCGACTGAGACGTACCCTTGCGGTACGTCGCAGGGAGACACGCGACTGAGAACGAAGCCAGAAGCCTTTTTCAGCAGCCTATTGGTAGGTGTCGGTCGGTGGGCACGTACAGACGAGATGGCGATCTCCAAAGGCTTCGTCTACACGGCTCACGGCGGGCCAGAATTTATGGTCACGAACCCATGGGGCAGGAAAGGCAGCCTGCTCACGGCTATAGGTTCGGTTCCATTCGCTGGCCGTAACCACCTGTGCCGTGTGAGGGGCATTCTTCAACAGATTATTGGTGCGGGGCTGGCGCCCCTCGATGATGTCCTGTATCTCCGCATGAATCATGATCAACGCTTCGCAGAACCGGTCCATTTCGGCTCTTGATTCGCTCTCCGTCGGTTCAATCATGAGAGTCCCGGCCACCGGGAACGATACCGTCGGAGCGTGAAACCCATAATCCATCAATCGCTTTGCCACATCCATCGCTTCAATCCCCGCAGTCTCCTTGAACTGACGAAGATCAAGAATAAATTCATGGGCGACGAATCCGGAGGTTCCTGTGTAGAGAATGGGATAGTATTTCTCCAGCCGTTTGGCCATATAGTTGGCGCTTAAGATCGCCATCTGTGTCGCCTTGGTCAACCCGTCCCGTCCCATTAGGGCGATGTAGACCCAAGAGATCGTCACGATGCTGGGGCTGCCGTAGGGTGCCGCCGACACAGGCCCGATGGAATCTTGTCCGCCCAGATGCGTGACCGGATGGCTGGGAAGAAATGGCGCCAGGTGCCTCGCTGCAGTGACCGGTCCCATCCCTGGTCCTCCCCCGCCATGAGGAATACAGAATGTCTTGTGCAAATTCAGATGGCAGACATCTGCGCCGATATCTCCGGGCCGACAGAGCCCCACCTGCGCATTCATGTTGGCCCCGTCCATATAGACTTGCCCGCCGTGCGTGTGGATGATCTGACAGATGCGCCGCACATCCGCTTCGAAGACCCCGTGAGTTGAGGGATAGGTCAACATGAGCGCCGCCAGCCGATCGCGATGTTGAGCGGCCTTGGCTTCAAGATCCGGGACATCCACATTGCCCTGTCGATCGCAGGCGACGGTGACGACCGTCATGCCCACCATTGCAGCGCTGGCTGGATTCGTGCCGTGCGCCGACAGGGGAATCAAGCAGACATCCCGATGCGCTTCACCCCTGCTCCGGTGGTAGGCCCGGATCAACATCAGTCCCGTGTATTCCCCTTGAGAGCCCGCGTTCGGCTGCAAGGACACAGTCGAAAGTCCGGTAATCTCAGCCAGCCAGACCTCCAGTTGACGAAACAGCTCTTGATATCCTTTCGTTTGCTCGATCGGCGCAAAGGGATGAAGCCGTGAGAACTCCGGCCAGGCAACCGGCAGCATCTCGGCCGTCGCATTCAACTTCATGGTGCAGGACCCCAAAGGAATCATCGAGTGAACGAGCGACAGATCTTTTGCCTCGAGACGGTGGATATACCGAAGCATTTCATGCTCTGCGTGAAAACGATTGAACACCTCATGGGTCAGATACTGGCTGGTGCGGGCAAGACTCGGCGGAAAACTTGCGGCGACGTGTTCATTGAAGTCCTTCACATGAAAAGGAAGACGATCAGGACCGGCAAAGATTTCCATCAGACCTCGGACTTCGTCCTCCGTGCTCACCTCATCCAGCGTAATCCCGATGGAGTGATCCTCATACTGGCGAAGATTGATGCCCCTGTCGCCGGCCTTCATGATAATGGACTCGGACTGCATCTTCGTCAGGTGCACTGAAATCGTGTCGAAATAGGCTGCCGCTGAGACAGAGAATCCGAGCCGCCGCAAACCCTCGGCCAGCACCACAGCCAAGCCATGGATGCGCTCAGCAATCCGCCGCAAACCCTCCGGCCCATGGTAGACCGCATACATACTTGCCATGATGGCTAAGAGCACCTGCGCCGTACAAATGTTGCTTGTTGCCTTCTCACGCCGTATGTGTTGTTCACGAGTCTGTAGCGAGAGTCGATACGCCGTTTTCCCCGTGACATCTTTGGATACTCCGACGATGCGTCCTGGAATCTGCCGTTTAAATTTTTCAGCGGCTGAGAGAAACGCGGCGTGGGGCCCCCCAAATCCGAGCGGAATCCCGAATCGTTGACTGGATCCGACAGCGATATCGGCCCCAAATTCTGCCGGCGAGCGCAAGAGGGTCAGGGCCAGCAGATCGGTGGCGACCACCACGAGAATCCCGGCAGCATGGGCCTCCGCCACCAGCGCGCTGTAATCACCAACATAGCCATCAGTGGCCGGATACTGCAGCAAAATGCCGGCCAGCCGAGGGTTGGAAAAATCGATGGCCGTCGTCCGCCCCACACGGAGCGTCATGCCGAGGGGCTCAGCTCGCGTCTGCATCACAGCGATGGTTTGGGGGTGACAGTCTTGTGAGGCAAAGAACTCTGTCCGTTCAAGACCGGACGAACGGGAGACGGCGAGGCACATGGCCATCGCTTCCGCTGCTGCCGTCGCTTCATCCAGGAGAGAGGCATTGGCTAATGGCAAGCCGGTGAGGTCTGTTACCACGGTTTGAAAATTGACGAGCGCCTCCAATCGGCCCTGGGCAATCTCAGCCTGATACGGCGTGTATTGGGTATACCAAGAGGGATTTTCGAAAATATTACGTTGAATCACGCTGGGCGTAATGCAGTCGTAGTAGCCCATGCCAATCAATGAACGATAGACCTTGTTTTCCGCTGCTATGGAACGGATCTCCTGCAGCACGGCCTGTTCCCCGCGGTGATGGGGCAGATCCAATTCCTTCCGCAAACGAATGTCGGCTGGTACGGTGGCATCGGTCAACTCCTCCAGCGACTGCATGCCGAGCGTAGCCAGCATTTCACTGGCCTCGGCGTCGGTCGGGCCGATATGACGATGGATGAACGTGTCCGTCGGGCTCAGAAAATCCTGGGTGGCCATAGTGTCCGTATAATGTTGCGGATATCTCTCGTCGTTCGAGAGTCCTGGTGTATTGATTGATTGATTCATGTACGGCTTCGCAGACTACCATGCTGACCCCCTCTTCTCCAAGAGCCGTGGAAAGTTTCTGGACTTGCCTTCGGACTTCGAGTCACGTATGAGTGCAGACTTAGGCAGGAGGCAGAAAAAGCCCGCCGGCTTCGTTCTCGCATCGTTCAGACCCTCAACGTACCCTTCATGGTACGCCTCGGGCCTTCACTCGCTGCGGCCTTGCCGGACAAACTTTGTGAGCCTCCGGCTGAGATATTCGCTTCTTCTTGTTCCAGATGTGCTGGCTGTGAAACTACACGATATTCTCATTGTCGGAGCGGGATTGGCGGGGATGAGAGCGGCGGTTGCTGCAGCGCCGGATCTTGACGTCGCCGTGATCTCCAAGGTCCATCCGGTTCGCAGCCACTCTGTGGCTGCGCAAGGAGGCATCAACGCGGCATTGGGAGAGAACGATTCCTGGGAAGCCCATGCCTTCGACACGGCGAAGGGCGGGCTTTATCTCGGCGATCAGGATGCCATCGAGGCCATGTGCCGCGAAGCGCCAGCCGACATTGACGAATTAGAACGTCTGGGGGTGATTTTTAGCCGAGACGAACAAGGACGCATCGCGCAACGTCCGTTCGGCGGAGCGGGCTTTCCTCGCACCTGCTACGCCGCTGATCGTACCGGTCATGCCATCCTCCATGCCATGTATGAACAACTGCTCAAACGGCGCATCGCTGTGTATGAGGAGTGGTACGTCACATCGTTGATCATGGAGCACGGAGCGTGCCGAGGAGTGGTTGCGTGGGACCTGGTCCATGGAGGGTTACATGCGATCGGAGCCAAAGCCGTGATCCTGGCTACCGGAGGCAGCGGACGGGTATTTCTGACGAGCACGAATGCCGTGATCAACACTGGTGACGGCATGGCGCTAGCCTATCGAGCCGGCGCCCCCTTGGCAGACATGGAGTTTGTCCAGTTCCATCCCACCACACTCAAGGGGACCGGTATCCTCATCACCGAAGGCGCTCGCGGTGAAGGAGGCTACCTTCTGAATACCCGAGGCGAACGATTCATGAAGACCTATGCCCCGCAGCAGATGGAATTGGCTACCCGTTCCACAGTCTCACTGGCCATCGGGCAGGAAATACTCGAGGGTCGCGGGGTCGACGGGTGCGTCTTGCTGGACCTGCGACACCTTGGCCGCCAGCGTATCCTTGAGCGGCTCCCCCAGATCAGAGAACTTGCCATTGAGTTTGCCGGTCTCGATCCCGTTGAGACTCCCATTCCTGTCCGTCCCGGGGCGCACTATATGATGGGTGGCGTCCGAACCAATCAATGGACCGAAACGGGCATCACCGGTCTTTACGCGGCCGGTGAATGTGCCTGTGTCAGTGTACACGGCGCGAATCGGCTCGGGGGTAATTCGCTCCTTGAAACGATTGTGTTCGGTCGGCGCGCCGGAATTCGAGCCGCAGAGTATGCTCGAACCGTCGAGCCACGGGCACTCACAACAGACCAGCTCTCAATCGAACAGCAACGAGTCCAGCGTTTGCTGAAACAAGAAGAAACGGTCCGAGCCTGGCAGATCAGGGAAGAACTCGGCCATGCCATGAGCCGTCATCTAGGCCTCGTTCGAACGCACGACTCCATGTCTACCGCCATCTCGGCTCTCGCAGCCCTGACCCATCGCGCTGCCACTGTCACGGTGCAGGACAAAGGACAGGTATTCAACACTGATCTCGTGCAAGCCTTCGAGCTTCAGTCTCTTCTTGACGTCGCGGAAACTATCGTTGTCAGCGCACTGGCTAGACAGGAAAGTCGGGGAGCCCACTACCGATCAGACTTTCCTGTCCGCGATGATCAGCATTGGTTGAGACACAGTCTCATTCGATGGACCCCGGAGGGACCGGCCTTGACCTATGAGCCTGTCACGATCTCGCGATTCCCACCGAAATAAAAACTGGATCTGGGGTAGTTTGTTTATGTGGCTGACTTTGGTCCATCTGGTTAGTTTCGTTTTACCAAAAACCCAGACCGACCAATTGTAGGGACAGGTTTGGTATAATTCTCCGTTGCCAACTTTTCAATCTGAGTGATAGGCTGCTGTGGCTCCCCGCAGGCTGTTCAGAAAGGCCGTAGCAAACGACGAGGCGAAGCCTACTCTCTGCAGTACGTTGAGCCTCTGAGCGCGGCGAGAACGCCGCTGGCGGACTTTCTCAACAGCCTGCTAGGTACGTGAGGAGTCTACGCGACTGAGAACGAAGCTGGATTTTTCGGCAGACTGCCATGCGTATTCTGGTCATTGAAGACGAAACCAAGGTCGGCTGTTTCATCAAGCGTGCGCTCGAGGAGGAGAGCTACGCCGTGGACCTGTGCGAAGACGGTGCAAAGGGTCTCCAAATGGCGCTCATCACCAATTACGATTTACTGATTGTCGACTTGATGCTGCCGTCCTTGCCCGGGCTGGACATTCTGAAGGGCGTCCGCCAGGCGAAGATTCAAACCCCGATCCTGATTCTGACTGCCCAATCGCAAGTCGACCAGCGCGTCAAGGGGCTCGACGCGGGAGCGGACGATTACCTCACCAAGCCGTTCGCCATCGACGAGCTGCTCGCCCGAATCCGTGCCTTGCTCCGCCGCGGCGCCACCGAAAGCCCAGGCGTGCTCCAGATCGACGATCTGGCGTTAAACCCAGCCACACGCGAAGTGACCAGGGGCGGTCAGCGGATCGACCTGACGTTGAAGGAATATGCCTTGCTCGAATATCTTATGCGCCATACGGGACGCGTATTGACCCGCCCCATGATTTCGGAACATGTGTGGAACCAGGACTTCGACACATTTACCAACGTCATCGATGTCTATGTCAATTATCTCCGCAACAAGATCGACCGGGGGCGTTCCAAGAAGCTGATTCACACCATTCGCGGAAGCGGATATATGCTGAAGGCTGACTGATGCCGCTTCGTGTCCGGCTCACTCTTTGGTACGGCACAGCCCTCGCGCTCATCCTCGTTATCTTTTCAACGGTCCTGTATCTTGTCACCGCTCGAAGCCTTCGCGACGCGGTCGATGAATCGCTGCAAGAAACCGCCGTCGCGGCTGTTCGATCGCTCGAAGAACGCGGGTTTCTCCCTCTCGTCAACGAAGATGAGCTTATGTCACAGTTCCCTGAACTGGCGCGCATCGATAAGTTCTTTCAGATTTTCAGCCCGTCCGGCACCATCACCATCCGTTCGCCGAATGTCAAGCAACATGAGATGCCCCTGAGTCCCAAGGCCTTGGAAGTCGCCTTGTCAGGCCGCACACTTCTCGAATTCGCTCGATATCCCAAGGAACCGCCGTTACGCCTCATTTCGGTTCCCATCATCTTCCGGGGCAGCCTGCTCTATATCATTCAAGTCGGCACGTCGATGGATTCCGTCGAAGCGACTCTGAACCGCCTCCTGCTCGTGCTGCTCGTCAGCATGCCTATCGTGGTGGCTGTGTCGCTGGCCGGCGGTTGGTTCATGGCAGGCCGAGCCCTCCGCCCAGTCGATGCCATTACGCTGGCTGCCCAACGCATTGCCGGTGGAGATCTTACCCAACGCCTGACTGTCCCGGCCGCGGCAGATGAAATCGGCCGCCTGACAAAGACGTTTAATGACATGATCGACCGCCTCGAAACGTCCTTTCGACAGATCCGACAGTTCAGCAGCGACGCGTCGCACGAACTGCGCACTCCGTTAACGGTGATGAAAGGAGAAACCGAACTTGTGCTTCGTCGCCCCCGGGAGACCCAGGACTACAAAGTCGTACTGGAAAGTAATCTGGAAGAAATCGACCGGATGACTCGCATCGTGGACGAATTACTCTTTCTTTCGAGGGCAGACATGGGTGAGGTAAAGATGGACCGCCTACCGGTCTCGCTGGACACTCTCATCGAGGATCTTCATCGGCAAGCCTCACTGCTGGGGCACGAAAGAGAAATCCAGGTTGTACTCCAATCTACTGCGCCGGCAGTGGTATTGGGAGATGAGCTTCGCTTACGCGAATTATTCCTCAACCTTCTCGATAACGCGGTGAAGTATTCTCACTCCAGTGGCACAGTCGATGTCGCGCTGGCGATCGAGCACACTCAAGCCCGGGTGAGCGTGACAGATCGCGGGATCGGTATCGCGCAAGAAGATCAGTCTCGGATCTTCGATCGCTTTTACCGCACCGATAATGCACGAACCCATACGAAGAAGGGCACAGGCTTAGGATTGGCCATCTGCGCCTGGATTGTCGAGTCCCACCACGGAAAGCTCAAAGTCCAGAGCAAGATCGGCGAAGGTTCAACCTTTACAGTGATACTGCCGTTGGCCCCGGCATCGGCTAAACGACTTCCCCGTCCTTCCTAATATTCTTGCCTTGGATCTATTAATCGCGGACAGTCCTGTCGCGTGGCTTGACTCTAGGGAAAACCCTTGTACCGGGGTAATGCTTCTTCCCCCAGACGATAATGGCCTCCAATACCGGCTCGAGGCCCTTCCCTTTTTGTGTCAGGAAATACTCATAGCGTGCGGGTTTCTGCTGATACACCCGTCTGCTTACAAGGCCAGCGCCTTCTAATTTGATCAGTCTATCTGCAAGGATGTTCGATGCGATCCTTTCCGGAGAGGACAGGAATTCCTGATACCGTCTTTTGCCCAGTACCAAATCCCGAATAACCAGGAGTGTCCACTTATCTCCGAGCGTATCCAGCACATTGGTAATCGGGCAGTCTGACCGTTTAAATCTCATCGTGCCGCCCATTCTATCAGGTCGCTCAATAGTACTCACCTCCCCAGATGAAGGGAAGGCCAAGTGGTGGGTGATCCCGCGATCTAGTAACTTGCAATTTGCAAGACACTAGAGTACAGTGGCTTTTGACATGACGCTAGCCAGAGCAACTCGGCGCAGACGTGGTCTTCATGTTCCAGCCAAACCCAACACACAGGAGGGACGAGCGATGCCATTATGGAAGGTTTATCATCCGGTCGGAGCGTTTACGACTGAAGACAAAAAGGAGCTCGCCAAGCGGGTAACGGAGGTATACGCGCGCGTCCCGATCCCGAAGTTCTATGTGGTCTTCATTTTTGAAGAGGTCGCCAAGGACTCTTGCTTTGTCGGTGGCGAGCCGCATAACAAATTTGTCCGGTTCAAGGTCGACCAAATCGCCAGGACCCTACCCGGTCCGGTCATCAGAGAATGGTGGACGAGGACACTTGACGAAGTTCTCGCACCCTTCGTCAAGGATAGGGGATATGATTGGGAAATCTCCATTGACGAGACACCGTTTGATCTTTGGTCTCTTCAAGGGGAATTGCCTCCGCCTTTTGAATCTGTGGCTGAGAAGCGCTGGGTGAAGGAAAACAAGGCGAGTTCCTATACCTTAGCGGAAAAGTTGCCTGTCAACCTTATCCTCGCTCCCGGAATAGCCGATCGTTAGGTTACGGCTCAGCATGGCCATGAGTGCATGCAGAGCGACGCCTGTGGAGGTAGGGGCCGTCAGAGTTTAAGTGCACCTAAGAGAGATAACGACCAATGTGGCCGCGTTATCTTTCTTAGGTACGGCGTCTCGTCGCGCAGGGGTTGGAAGCGTGAGACAATCGACCTTTGGGGCTTCCGGCTAATCAAACACGACTGTTTTTCTTCCGTACACCAGCACCCGTCGTTCGACATGGCGACGCACAGCCCGGGCTAGGACAATTTCTTCCAGGTCCCGTCCCTTCCTCACCAGGTCATCGACGGTATCCCTGTGACCCACGCGCATGACGTCCTGCTCAATAATAGGACCTTCATCCAGATCCTGCGTGGCATAGTGCGCCGTGGCCCCGATGATTTTTACACCCCGGTCATAGGCCTGCCGGTATGGATTGGCGCCGATGAAGGCAGGCAGGAAAGAGTGATGAATATTGATAACGGGACATTCGACCTGCGAAAGAAAGGCCGCGGTGAGGATCTGCATATACCGAGCCATAACCACGAGCTCGATTCGATGATCCTTCAGCAAAGCCAATACTTGCTGTTCCTGCTGCGGCTTGGTTTCCTTGGTTACGGGACAAACGGAAAATGGAATCTTGAACAGCTCGGCCCAGCCGGCGCAGGTATCGTGATTGGAAATAATCACTGGGATTTCGATATGTAGCTCGTCGCGTTTGTGCCGCTGGAGCAGATCTGCCAGACAATGATCCTGTTTCGAAACGAATAGCGCGGTTCTCGCTCTGCGGCTTGACGGGCGGACCTCATAGCGCATATCGAACGTCTTCGCGACCGGAGCGAAGGCGGCAGCGATCTCATCGGGTGGGATCTGCAAACCCTCGGCGGAAAACTCCATGCGCATGAGAAACTCATTCGTCTCTTCATCAGTATGATGATCCGAATCGAGAATATTCCCGCCGAAGTCGTGAATGAATCCCGACACGCGGGCCACGATGCCCTTGCGGTCCTTACAATGTATCAAGAGGACAACGGAATCTTTTCGATGTGCCATCGTGAGCCTCTCCTTCGGATACGAGTGATCAGTTCAAGTGTAGCAGGCGAGCAACGACCACGGTAGAAATAGCGTAAGGCGGGTGAGGATACCTCGTTGTTGCAAGCAGAGAATCCACTTGACAGCAGGATGCTCAAAAAGGCGATCTTCATACCCGCCCAACCCTGGCGCGCCGAGACGCGCCTCTCCCAAGCAAGGCCGTAGCGAGCAGTCACGTTTTGGGGTGGGTGGGATGATCCCAACTGCGCGCGTCGAACGAGCACATTCCAATCGTGCGCGTTCCGCGAGCACGAGGATCGTCCCAGCTACCCCTTTCCCTCTTTTTCAGAATTCTGCTTATGTGACGATGTGGCCTACAAGGTCGTACAGAGCTGCATCCGTGATTTCGACTTTGACGAGTTCCCCTACACTGGCGGATCCATTATTGATATACACGACACCATCGATTTCCGGAGCTAATCCTTCATGACGTCCTTCGAGCAGTAGCTCTGTTTCCTCTGAGGCCCCCTCGACCAATACCTCCATGACTGAGCCGATACGAGCCTGGCCTCGTGCCGCTGCGATCCCTTCTTGCACAGCCAGGAGTTCATTCCTTCGCTCATGCATGACCGATCGTTCGACCTTGTCATCAAACCCGATCGCTGGTGTGTCTTCCTCGTCCGAATACAAAAACACCGCCACTCGATCGAACTCAGCCTCTTCCACGTATCCTTTGAGTTCCTCGAACGCCTGTTCCGACTCCCCAGGAAATCCGACAATGAAGGCAGTGCGAAACGTCACGCCGGGAATGCGCGTCCGGATTCGGTCGACGAGGGAATCGATGGCAGCACGGTCACCGAGCCGGTGCATCCGCTTGAGCATCCGATCGTTAATGTGTTGCAGCGGCATGTCAATATATTTGGTAATCTTTTCTTCCCCTGCATAGAGGTCCAACAGTTCGTCGGATACTTGCTGCGGATAGAGATAAAACGGCCTGATCCAGCGCAGGCCATTCACCTTTACCAGTTCGCGAAGCAGAGTCACGAGTCCTTGACGCAAGCTGATGTCAACACCGTAATTCACCGTGTCCTGGGAAATGAGATTCACCTCCTTCACGCCTTCGGCCGCAAGGCGAGTGACTTCTGCCACGATCGACTCCACCGGCCGGCTCCGCTGCTTGCCCCGCATGAGGGGAATGGCACAGAAGGCACAGTTCCGGTTACAGCCTTCGGCGATCTTCACATAGGCGGTATGGGCCTTTCCGAGCCGGAGGCGTGGCGCGTCTGCGTCGTATAGATAGGGGGGCTCGCTTATCCAGAGCCGTTGCTGCCGTTTCTTGGGCGTCAGGAGGCTCCGGCAAATCTCTGCAATCTTACCGAACTCGCCGGTTCCAACCACCCCGTCGAGCTCCGGCAATTGCTTGAGGAGGTCCCCTTGATACCGTTGCGCGAGACAGCCGGAGGCGATCAACACGCGACAGGAGCCAGATTCCTTCAACTTGCCATGCGCGATGATGGTATCAATCGACTCCTGCTTGGCCTCTTCGATGAAACCGCAGGTATTGATGATGACGACTTCAGCCTTCTTCGGGTCATCAGTCAAGGCAAACCCGTCCCTCACCAAAGTGCCCAACATGACTTCAGAATCGACCTGATTTTTTGAACAACCCAGGTTGACGAAACCGATGGTGGTCTTCTTGCTACCTGATCGAATCGGAGTGATCAATCGCGAGGGCATAGGGGGAGAGTCTACGGGACGGTTGAAAAGCCTGTCAATTCTTTCTCATCAAGGGATGGATCAGACCGCGGAGCGTTTTGCCGAAGGAGCGGAGACCCTTCGAGAATTTGCCGAAGAGGAAAACGGAAACTGACTGAGTCCGCGAAGGACTTTCCGAAGGATTCCCTTCGGCAAATTCCGAAAGAGTCGCTCCGGGAGGCACTAACGTATAGCGGTCTAATCCATCCCCATGCCTCCTTGCCCTCCCCTTCCTTCTTATGGCATCATGCCCCACTTTCGGGAAAACTATGGATTATCTGCTCGAATACGTCGGTTCTGTGCATATTTATCTCGGTCCCTACCGTGGGAACCCAATCGCCTTATATCTAAAGCGCACGAACGCCGGGTGTCAGATAGGTCCTAAGGCCTATCCATGGAATGGTGTCGTAGGGGCTGGTGAGACACCGAATAAGGCAGCAGCGGATTTCGAAGAGAAATGGAAAGCAAAGGGTCTCTCGACAGATATGTACTCCGGTCCTTCATGGGAGGGGGGAATCAAGCCGGAGAGACCTGCTCCTCCGAAACCACCCGCAGCTCCCAAACCAGCAGTTCCCACTCCTACAGCGGCGCCAGATGGCCAACCTGTCAAGCCCCCACCCTCGGTCCCTCCTGCTGACACTGCGCCCGCCCCTGCTCCAGCTCTGGCGGCTCAGCCTACGGATGAATCGAACTAGGAGCCACCCAAAAACGGTCTTCTCATTCTGGCTTGGGTGAAGGTTTGGAAAGGTGGTCTCCAGAGGGGGGAGCGGCCAGTTTGCTGTGCTTCATGCCGTAACCGAAATAGAACACAATACCGATCGCAGTCCAGACAGCAAATCGAATCCAGGTCTTCTCAGGGAGAAAGCTCATTAAGCCGAGACAGGCCAGCAGACTCATGATGGGTACAACCGGCATGAAGGGAAGCCGAAAGGGGCGCGGCTGATCGGGCTTGGTATAGCGTAAGACTACGACACCGATACTGACCAAAGCAAAAGCAAAGAAAGTGCCGATATTCGTCATGTCGGCGGCGTCGCCGATTGGGATCAGGGCAGCAAGTATAGCTACGCCGACGCCGGTAAGAATCGTCGCATTATGAGGGGTGCCATAGCGTGGATGTACGGTTGAAAGCCATGGGCTCAGTAGATGGTCACGCGAAATCGCGAAGAAGACCCGGATCTGGCCCAGCATCATCACGACGAGCACACTGGTAATTCCAGCCACAGCGCCGATCGCTACGATCGCCGCCCCCCACTTATAGCCCGCCGTGCTCAAGGCTTCAGCCACCGGCGCATCGATATCGATCTGTGAAACGGGGATCAATCCCGTCAAGACAGCGGCGACACTGATGTAGAGGACTGTGCAGATGCCAAGTGAGGCGATGATTCCGATCGGCAGATCCCGCTGAGGGTTTTTTGACTCCTCGGCGGTGGTAGAAATCGCGTCAAATCCGATATAGGCGAAGAACACGATCGCCGCTGCCGCACCGACTCCAGCAAATCCCTGCGGCATAAAGGGCGTCCAGTTGGCTGCATTCACCGCCGGAGCCCCCACCGTAATGAAGAAGAGGATGACCGCGAGCTTCAAGCATACAATGATGCCGGTGGCGCGCGCGCTTTCTTTGATCCCAATGACCAGGATGATGGTGATGAGTAATACGATAATAGCGGCAGGGAAATTTGCCACGCCTGGGTCAGGTCCTATCGGTGGATGTGTGGCCCAGTGCGGCAATTCAATCCCGGCCAACCCGAGCAGCTTGTTGAAATAGCCGGACCACCCGATGGCGACAGCCACGCAGGCCACGCCATATTCAAGAATCAAGTTCCAGCCGGTGATCCAAGCCAGAAATTCTCCCAACGTGGCATAGGAGTAGGTGTAGGCAGAGCCGGCGGCAGGAATCATGGTGGAAAACTCTGCGTAGCAGAGTGCCGCCAAGGCACAGGTCAAACCAGAGAGCACAAAGGAGAGAATGATGCCAGGCCCTCCCCCTGGCCGGTTGGCATCGCCAACGATGGCGGTACCGATCAGGACGAAGATACCGGTTCCGATAATTGCCCCGATGCCGAGTGCGGTCAGGTCCCAAGCCGTCAGGGTCTTCTTTAAACGATGAGCCGGATGATCTGCGTCAGCGAGTATCTGCTCGATGGATTTGGTTCTGAAGAGCCGGCTGATCATCCTACCTCCACTGGCTGCTATGATGGCGAAAAGCACCGCAGGGTCAACGGATTTCTGTCCAACATGGGGTCAAGTATAGCAGGCCTCTTCCATGGGACAGTGGGCGGAACATGCGGGGCTGACCCGACGAGTGGGAGTTCACGATTCGAGTTTTCCGGACCGTCGAACCTCACGTGTCACACTTCGGTTCATTCCCCCTCACGTCTTTCTCACAGAGCTGGGGTTGCGGCTTGTCGCGCTGGCAGCGCGTAGAAACGCCTCGAACAATCTCCGCTGGAGAGGGTGCCGGTCGAAGAGAAATTCCGGGTGCCACTGGATGCCCAGGAAGAAGCGGTGGTTCGGAGATTCGATCGCCTCCACGATACCATCTGAGGCCCGGGCACTGGCGATCAAAGAGGGCGCGACGGCATTGACCGATTGATGGTGCGAGCTGTTCACGCGCATCGACGCTGATCGCACGATACGACGAAGAAGGCTGCCTGCTACGATTGTGACAGCGTGACTGAGATTGGTCGCTGGAGCCCGTTGCCGATGTTGGAGCGGTTTTGAGAGTTGGGACGGAATATCTTGAATCAAACTGCCGCCACAGGCGACATTCATGGCCTGCATCCCGCCACAGATGCCGAGGAGCGGGAGGTTAGCTTGCATGGCCAGGCGAACGATGTCCAGCTCAAAGTTCGCGCGACGGTTGCTCACGATTGTGAACGGAAACCGCTGACGCTCACCATATAATGCCGGTGGAAGATCCGGCCCGCTTCCGGTAATAAGAAGTCCGTCGAGGTTGTGAAGAATATGCCGTCTCGTGGTCCGATCGGCGTGGAGTGGAAGGATCAGTGGGACCCCCCCAAGCTCTTCGATGGCCCGGATGTACCGTGCCCGCAAAAAGTAGGTGGGCTCGCGCCCACCCCACTCCTTCCGATCACCGGCGTTGAAGTCTGGTGTGACGCCGATGATCGGTTTCATCTGCTAGCGGATAGGCTCCGGAGCCGGGACCTGTGTCTGGGCATCATGCGAATCAGCAACCCCCAGGAAACGGATGGGCCGATTCCCTTCGAGGTGATCGGGGGTAATGATATAGGTACCGTACAGGCTTGTTTCCCAGACAGGCATTGCGGCTTTTTCATTCAGGCCTGAAAAGAGATAGGTCAAGCCTCCTACAACTCCTCCCCCAATGGCGAAAGCCAGTTTCAGTGGAAGGTACAAGAAGTTGGAAAGACCGGCAGCAACCTGCATCCCCGCATTGGACGCATTTCCGCCTTCGCTGCCCTCGCTCGACGGAGCGGGTGTGCTTCCTTGACTCCATACCGATGGCACAATCGTGAAGGTGCACAGCACCAGGAGCAGGCAAATTGCCACTGGTCTAACGAAAGAAGCCTTCCAAAGGCGATTGGATGAAGACGGATAGGTGTTCACAAATAATCCTCCTTTTTCGACAGAGCGAACTGAGCGGCAGTGGTTGACTCCAGGAACACCACCCTCAATTCAAGGATAGTGGGGTTATAACAAATTCAACTGTGAATGCAAACCCCCTGCCGCACCTGGACGGACTGTCTTATGGAGCGGCAGCATCTCTCGGTTCAAGGTCCAGTTCAGACACAATATAGGACGTGATGAAATTTGTCCGGCTGCTCACGGTATCTCTGACTTCTGCGGTCCATGTGTCGTCTGCGAGGCATTGATTCTCTTGAGGAATACCAGATTGTAATGCCAAGTCTAGCTTGCACCAGCAGACCGCCTGGATAAAGAGCTCCTGGGCTCGTTCCTGATAAGATAGACGATCTTCATCTGGCAGATCAGTCAAGATCCGGGCCAGCCAGCCGGAGAAATCAACATCGGTACTGAACCTATCGATCTGACTCTGAGCGATAGCAACGTCAACCTGGATCCCACCCTTCCAGCTCCGCTTCTTGACGTTAAATACACATGAATAGGTGAAGGGTCTTCCATCCACTACCTGCGGTCCAACAAACAGGGTCACACGGAACTGGGACGGTGCTGGTGCATGCTCGAACGCCATAATCGGCAGTGTAACATGATCACCTGCCCGAATGGCCATCGCATTGACTGCCCGATAGTGCGACGATAAGATGCCTTCTACGATGACTCCAGCCCTACAGCAACGTGTCAGCGAGATTCAGCAAGCCCTCTGTGATGCCGAGATCGACGGCTGGCTTTTCTATGATTTTCGCGGAAGCGATCCTCTTGCCTATCGCATCCTCCAACTCGATCCTACCCTCCATGTGACAAGACGCTGGTACTACTGGATTCCGGCGCAGGGGATTCCAGTCAAGCTGCTGCATCGCATCGAGCCGCATGTATTGGATACATTGCCGGGACAAACTGATTATTATGTATCGTGGGAGCAGCAACGGCAGATCCTTGCGCGCCTGCTCACCGGTGGCCTTCGCGTGGCCATGCAATATTCCCCGCTCAACGCCGTTCCGTACGTGTCGCGCGTGGATGCCGGCACAATCGAGCTGATCAGAAGTTACGAAGTCGACGTGGTCAGTGCCGCTGACTTGATTCAGACGTTTGAAGCGCGCTGGACAGACCGTCAACTCGAATCGCATCAATTTGCCGCATCGGCGCTGCGGCGCATTGTCGACCAGACATTTGGCCATGTGCATGACGCAGTGATGCACGGCCGCAGTCTCACGGAATACGGGGTACAGCAGTTTATTTTAGCGCGGATTCGAGAAACCGGGATGGTCACATCGAGTGCACCGATTGCCGCCGTGAATGCCCATAGCGCTGATCCCCATTATGGTCCGTCAGAAACAGGGTCATCCGAGGTCGTCCGCGACGCGTTGCTCTTGATCGATCTCTGGGCGAAACGAGCGGAGCCCGGCTCCGTCTATGCCGATATTACCTGGACCGGCTATGTCGGATCGGTGGTACCGGCAAAACACCGTCAGATCTTCGACCTGGTCTGTCAGGGTCGGGACGCGGCCTTGACATTCGTCCGGAGAGAAATAGCAGCCGGCCATCGCCCATTCGGCTGGGAGGCCGACAATGCCTGCCGGGAGGTTATCCAACGCGGTGGCTATGGTGATCATTTCGTTCATCGCACCGGCCATTCGATCGGCGAAGAAGTTCATGGTAATGGAGCCAATATCGACAGCCTGGAGACGCAGGACACCCGCCGTCTGATGCCAAGAACCTGCTTTTCTATTGAACCAGGAATCTATTTGCCGGGCGAGTTTGGGATCAGGAGCGAACTGGACGTGTACCTGGCTGAGCGGGAAGCGTTGGTGTTCGGTTTGCCTTTACAGAACGAAATCGTACCGCTCTTCTAGCCTTCCCTCCCTTCCTTGACAGTACCTCCCGCTGCCCTATAGAGTTGATTGGGTTCTCAAACAGGCAAGGCCCAGTGCGATAAAGCGAACCAGGGAGAAGGAACCACGCCATGTTTGGTACCATGGGGATCTCTGAACTGATTATTATCCTCGTCATTGTCCTGATCATTTTCGGGGCGGGGAAGCTTCCACAAATCGGTGAAGGGGTCGGTAAAGCGCTCCGAGGGTTCAAGAAAGAAGTCAACGACATCCCCCCGCCTGATCCAGTACCGCCCGAATCGAACCAACCGGCGCCGGTACAGATGCCATCAACGGGTCAGGCAACAGCGACACCAGTGGTCACATCAGGACAGACCCTTTCAACCCCGAAACCCACGACGGCCTATACGCCGGGGCCTGAACTGACCCCCGGAACCACCGCAGCCTTGATGTACAACATGGCTGCTCCGCCACAGCAAGCTCGGCCGGTTTCGGCCCCATCGATAGGGCCGGGCCAGCAACCTCCCACAATGGAAGAACGAGCTGCTGCCCCCGCGCCAATCACGCGGGCCCAGTACCCCCCTCTCCCTGCCGGCGCCCAGGCCAAACCGATTGCCAAACGCCCGTCTGCCATTGTCAACAAAGATGCCGTGGCCCGCGTGCAGGCCCAGCAGGCGGCGATGAAAGCGAAGGCCGCACAACCGTCCGACATTTCTCCAGGAGATATGCAGAGCTTGGGAGAAGGACTTGGGGATGCATTGCGGACATTCAAACAAGCCGTGACCGATGTCCGAAATTCAGTGAATCCTGAGATACGAACTATCCAAGCTGAGATAGACTCTGCCCAGAAGGAATTCCGGCAATCGATCGATACGGCCAAAGATTTATCTGCCCACGAAGAACCCCCAAAGCAAGCGTGACCACGGAAAACTTCTTAGGGTGCTCTCTCTCCCTATCGTTTTGCCTTCTTATCGGTTGTGTCCAGGATTCTCCATCCTCCTCAAGAGAGCGTACGGTTTCGGTCCTGCTGGAATTACTTCGCGACGAGGGACCAGAGATGCGGCGAACGGCCGTAGAATCTCTGGGCAAGATCGGCGACCCGCGAGCCGTAGAACCTATGCTTCCCCTCTTACATGACCCAACAGCACTCGTCCGTGAGGCATCGGTTTTAGCCATGGGGCGAGTGAAACCCCCAGTCACCAGTGAAGTGATCGGCCTGTTGACGCAGGCACTGGAGGATCCTAGCGAATCAGTTCGGCAGGCGGCGGTGGTGGCGATCGGCGACATCGAGCCGAGCTCCCAATTGTTGCAGCCCGTCCTCGTCTTAATGCAATCTACAGATGTGACGATTAGGAGGGCGGTCGTGAAGGCTTTATTGCAAGTTGACGCGAGCCAATTGGTTCCCGCACTCGTGACAGCAGGCCGTGATTCCGATGGCGAGGTTCGCCAGGGTATCGTGGCAGCAGTAGGGGAATGGGGCGGGGGAGCGGGCTCCCCTTGGCTCAGAGAACGATTAGCTGAGGATCCTTCGCCCGGGGTACGAGCAGAAGCAGCCTATCGATTGGGAAGGCGCAGTGATCTTGATACGAAGGCCGCGCTGGAAAAGGCGATGGCAAAGGATTCAGATAGCGGGGTTCGGAGCTGGGCAAGACGAGGGATTTAAGCTGGTATGCGGGAGCGATTTAACGCATCAACGAGCTCGACCAGCTCTTCGCGGGCCTTTTTATCAATGTGGGTAAACTGGACGCCCATCCCGGGGAAGAGTAGGTGCCGTTCAGGCTTGTTACGAGTCCAGGCAACCTTCGCCGTCGCCTTGTGTTTTTCCCAGGGACGATCGGGTAATGCAAACTCGACGGACAGCTCGGTGCCAGGAGCCAATGGGGTGCTGCTTTCGATGAACAGGCCCCCTGCACCAATTCCTCCGGTTAAGCTTTCGAACTGTTTGCCCTCTGGCGTCGTATAGCGGACCTTCACGGCAAGCGGGGCTCTCGGATAGGAGCGTACATGGGCGAACCGCGCATCGTCGTCGCTGCCGGCAAGGATCTGTTCTATAACCATTCTCCATGACATGGCTCCAAGTAGTACCCCCTTTGCGCTATGAAGCATGACCACTTCCTGATCGGCATTCATCTCAAGGGCTTTGCCCTCATGCCCTTCCGTTGTCGTCACAGAAAATTTCATGGTCAGACCCTTGTATCGAATGCGAACGGGCTCTGTGGCGTTTGGACCGGCTAGGCTGCCTGCCCGACGGTCTGGAGGGATTTCACCAGTTCGAGCACGCGGTTACGGATCTCGGGATCAATCTCCGTAAAGCGGACTCCCATTCCAGGGCTAAACGTATATTGGTCTGCCTTAGGGCAGACCCATGCAACGAGCCCCTTCGCCGGTAGCCATTCTGCCGGTTTTTCCGGTAGCGAAAATTCAAGGGTAAGCAAAGTGTCGACTGGTGGTGGGCTCAGGCTTTCAATAAAAAGCCCGCCCCCCCCGATACCTCCTGCACGACTTTCGAACTGTTGACCTTCCGGTGTTGTGTATTTGACACGAAAGGTAAGCGTCACGCGCGGCTCATTCCTGGCTTCCCGACTCGCAGGGGGCTTACGATAGGCTAAAATCTGATCAATGACGAAGTCCCAGGATAGGTGGCCCATAGGCTCGCCGTTGATCCCCAAGAGGATGACCACTTCACGAGTTGCGTCAAGATCGAGGGTTTTCCCCTTGTGCCTAAGGCTTGAAGACACGGGATATTTCACAGGTCCTCCACGTTCAATGACTACCGCAAGTATAGCGCAGCATTTCCTCTTGTCGAGGAAAAGCACAGAGTCATGAGCATCGCCCTAGGTTAGGAGCGTGAATAAAGATCAGCGTGCGTACGAGTGATTTCCGTTGGTGGGAGAATGAAGAGGCAGAAGGGCCAGGATATTCCTGGCCCTAAGGATCTCGAGCCGATGTCTTGCCATTCTTAAAAAATGTCTATGTTTCTAGTGGCTTAGGCTGTCTTCGCATCCTTGTCTTGCTCGAAGATTCTAATGGGAGGGTGTTTGCCAAGTATAGCATCCTCTGTGATGAGAACTTCCTTAATCTGTTTCTGTGAAGGAGCATCGTACATGACGTCTAGCATCACGTCTTCGAGTATCGCACGCAATCCTCGAGCGCCGGTTTTCTGAACAAACGACTTCCGTGCGATCGCCCCGAGGGCGCCTTCCGTGAACTTGAGCTTCACTTTCTCAAAGGAGAGCAATTTCTCATACTGCTTCGTAAGCGCATTCCTTGGCTCGGTCAAGATTCGGATGAGCGCCCGTTCATCAAGTTCGTCTAAGGTGGCTACGACCGGTAGGCGGCCGACAAATTCCGGAATCAAGCCGTACTTGAGAAGGTCTTCCGGCTGAACTTTGGCGAACAGTTCCCCCAGACGCACGTCGCTCCGTCCGCGAACCTCTGCTCCAAATCCCATCGCCTTCCTATTCAGGCGTTGCTCGATAATGTGTTCGAGCCCGACGAAGGCTCCCCCGCATATGAACAGGATGTTACTCGTATTGACCTGGATAAACTCTTGATGTGGATGCTTGCGTCCCCCTTGAGGTGGGACGTTGGCCACAGTCCCCTCGATAAGCTTGAGCAGCGCTTGTTGGACCCCTTCTCCCGACACGTCCCGGGTGATGGACGGGCTATCGCTCTTGCGGCTGATCTTATCAATTTCATCAATATAGACGATGCCCCGCTCCGCCCGTTCGACATCGTAGTCCGCTGCTTGTAGAAGCTTGAGAATGATGTTTTCCACATCTTCGCCGACGTACCCTGCCTCTGTGAGCGTTGTCGCATCAGCCAGGGTGAAGGGGACGTCCAGGTATTTCGCAAGCGTTTGAGCCAGGAGGGTTTTCCCTGTTCCCGTGGGTCCCAGCATGAGAATGTTGCCCTTCTGGAGCTGCACATCGTCAACGTCCTTATCCTTGGACGAGATTCGCTTGTAATGGTTATGCACGGCTACCGAGAAGATTCTCTTGGCCCGTTCCTGTCCCACGACATACTGGTCCAAATGGTGCTTGATTTCCACGGGCTTCTTGAGCTTCGACGAAATCTCCTCTTTGGCTTCTTCCCAATCCTCGGCGATGATATCGTTGCAGAGGTTGACACATTCGTCGCAGATATAGACGGTGGGCCCGGCAATCAACTTGCGGACTTCGTCGCGGCTCTTCCCACAAAACGAGCAGCGGAGATGACGATCCATCTTATCCAGCTTCGCCATGAATCCTCCCCTTGTTACTTGTCCTTGGCTACGTCTTTTGCTGCGTCGCCACTGACAGCCTTGAGGAGCTTCGGTGGCCGAGTAATGACTTCGTCAATGAGACCATACAGCTTGGCTTCTTCTGCCGACATGAAGTAATCCCGCTCGGTATCTTGGGATATTTTCTCCAAAGGTTGGCCGGTATGTTTTGCCATGATCTCATTGAGTCGTTCACGGATTTTCAAGATCTCTCTCGCATGAATGTCGATCTCAGTCGCTTGCCCCTGAAACCCACCCATAGGCTGGTGAATCATCACCCTTGCGTTCGGAAGAGCGAATCGCTTGCCTTTGGTCCCAGCGGTGAGAAGGAAGGCTCCCATGCTGGCGGCTTGGCCGAGACAGATGGTGTTGATCGGAGGTTTCACGTACTGCATGGTGTCATAAATCCCCAATCCCGCCGTGACACTTCCTCCTGGAGAATTCACATAGAGATTGATGTCCTTTTCAGGATCTTCTGCTTCAAGGAACAAGAGCTGAGCAATGATCAAATTGGCAAAGATGTCGTCGATTGGTGCACCGAGGAAAATGATCCGGTCTTTCAAGAGGCGAGAGTAAATATCGTAGGCTCGCTCGCCTCGGTTCGTCGTTTCGATCACAATGGGAACCAGCATGCACGTCGTTCCTTTCCGCTTAGCGAGATGCTGAAAAAGTTCCCCAGCTTCGTTCTCGGCCTTGCTGGACAGCCTTTTTGAGCATCTCGTGTGGTTTGCTCCAGTTATTCAAAACTGGCTGACGAATGTGTCTCCGACCAGGATGTGCCGCTCGGCACTATCCCTGAATCACGGCATTGCGATACACGAAATCCAGCGTCTTGTCCGCTAAGGTCCTGTTGCGCAACTCATCGATGGACTCCTGTCCGCCGGCTTTAATCATTTTGACGAGTTCGTCCGGCGACATTTTGAGATCCGATGCCAGCCGCACAATCTCGGCATTCAGATCGTCCTGCGTGACCTTCAGACCTTCTTTCTCTGCAATCGTATCCAATACGAGCCCGAGCTTCACACGGCGCGCCGCTTCATTCCGATGCTCTTGACGAAGCTGTGTGAGATCCTCCGTGCCCGGCGATTCCTGGCCTTTCCCCTTCTGCTGCTGCATATATTGGCGGGTGATGGCCTCTAGCTCACGTTCCACTAAAGTCTCAGGAAGATCGAAATGATGGGTCTCCACGAGCCGCCTGATGATCGTGTCCTTATATCCATCTTCGATCTCTCGCTTCAGCGCCCGCTCCATCCCTTCCCGCAGTTTATCTTTAATTTCTTGTAGCGAATTGAAGGGGCCGCAATCTTTGGCGAACTCATCGTCCAAAGCCGGTAACTTCTTTTCTTTGACAGATTTGATCGTGAGCGTAAAGACAACCGTCTTACCTGCAACTCGGGCATCAGGATGGCTGGCAGGGTAGGGCTGGGATACCTCGAGCCGGTCACCCTCCTTCTTCCCTCCAACATGCGGATCAATTTCCAAACCTAAGACAGACGCGTGCGATCCTACCTTGTGGAGTTGACCTTCCTTCTTCGTACCTTCCAGCGGCAGGCCATCGAGGGTGCCTTGGATATCCAGCACGAGATAGTCTCCGTCTACGATGTTGCGGCCGGACGGAACCGCCTCCAGACGTGCCTGTTGCTCACGCAAGACCTCAATCCCGCGCTCCAGCTGTTCATCGGTCACAGTGCGCTTATCGGGTTTGAGCGAGATCGGACTCGGTGCCTTATAGTCCCGCAACTCGATGTGCGGCCTGATCTCGACGGTTGCAGTAAATGTAAAGGGTTCATCCTTTTTGATCTTGGCCCTATCGAGCGGAGGAATTTCAACATGGACTGGCACAATCCCCGCTTGGCGGACTGCCTTGTCGTAGAAGTCCGGAACAAGGTTTCGAATGACGTCTTCTTCCACAGTCTTGGCATAGCGTTTTTCCAACAGGGCAACCGGCGCCTTACCAGGGCGGAATCCCGGGATGTTGACCTGGCGGTTCAACTCGCCGTACGCTTTGGTAAGCCGTTGGGTGACCTCATCAGCCGGCACCTCTATTTTGAGAGCGCGTTTCATTGGCCCTAGCTCTGTAACTTCCATTTTCATAGCTGCTGCCGCACCCATTGTTGTATGAAGCCTTCCGTGGGGCTATCGAGCCATCACTGGCTGTTCTGCCGCAGTATGGTGCGAGAGGGGGGACTTGAACCCCCACGGTCACCCACGAGATCCTAAGTCTCGCGCGTCTGCCAGTTCCGCCACTCTCGCATAGTGGGGTCCGCAGGAGTCAACTCCAGCCTGACAAGCACACAAAGAATGCTCGATGTTCCTGTGTGTCTTTTGTACCGTTGGATGCATCCCACTGTCAACCCATACTCCCGCAGGGTGAGAGACTGTCCACTTGGGTACCCAGGAGACGGTTACCAGCCATTTTTGCACAATAGATCTACCTGAACAGATCTACGCCCATTCACCCCTTCTTGAGGAGCCGGTGATCACACGTTCCGGACGATGCATTCATGGGGCATGGATTGTGGAAACCGTCAAAGGGCCTCATCATTGCCCAGGGTACCCTCTACCTCCGATGGCAGGTATAATCCAACAGTATACATAAATCATCACTCGTGTACCGGTAAGGAGGTACGGGATGCGTATGGCGCTGCTGCTCTCGGTTCTGGCTTTTAGTTTTGGCGCACTTTACACCCCTTCTGCGTGGGCCTATCGTGACTATTTCACGACGGGACAGAAAGCGCTGTTGGCCAAAATTCAGACGGTGCGCATCGAGGTGATCGCCCTTACAGACAAGGGAACCGTTGACGCGACGCCCTTTATCGATCTGATCGGTCGCCGGATGGGCGAATTGGGATACAACGTGACGGGCGAAGCCGGCCCACAGCATGACGTGGTGATCAAAGTCAAATGCGAACAGCGAAAGACATGGGAAGGGACGACAGCCGCCGGGGGTGATGCAGACTTGCCCGATGCCCCGTCTCGCCTGTGGAAAGGCCCTGCTTGTCAGATGACCTATCTCTTGGGGAATATCAAGGTCAACTGGCAGAAAGAGGTTCGTACCGAGTTTGAAGATGCTGGGCAGGCCGCGCAATCGGCCAATGCAGGAGACCCGGAGGCCTATGCCATGGGCAAGTTGAGGGATGTACTCGAGACCTTTGAATTTCCCTTATTGCTGGCCGCTGAATGGGGTCAGCCGGAGCGCCTCCTGCCGTTACTTGACCGGTCCGACACGCCCCAGGCTAGGCGAATTAAAATTATTTCTCTCTTGGGCGAGATGCAAGCCGACGAGGCCATGCCGAAATTGAAAGAGGTGCTCAAAGATCGCGGCCTGGCGAAGCAGGCGATTGTCGCGATGAGCAACCTTGGCAAAGAGGGCATTCCGCTCTTGGATGAGATCATGAACACGTCACCAGAGCTCGAGGTGCAGGCCGCAGCCGCCAAGGGGTTGGGCCAGCTCGGTGGATTGCATGGGGATGCCTCGGTCGTGCCGCCGCTGCTGATCAAATTACAAGATCCGAAGACCGACTGGTCCGTACTCATAGAGGTGGCCTGGGCGTTGGGCAAGATTCCGGATAAACGATCGATCCAGCCACTTCAAGATCTCGATAGGAAACTCCAGGCCCTGCGCGATCCGGAGAACGTGCAGTTGAAGAAACTCAAAGAAGCGGTGTTCTGGGCGATCAAACAGTGCGATACGTGGGATCAGTTCAGCTGAGGGTGGGATGGAAGCTGATGATCTTCTGTGCGCAACGCGCGGCCTGGGAAGGCCTTCGTCGGACGCAAGATTCTGGGCCGAACACCTGCAGGTTGTAGTAAGCAGCGAACGAAGCGACGGGTGCTTTCAGGTACGGACAAGCCCCCGTCGCCGTTCTCATGTGCGAATCCCTACTTCGTGACGCGAACCTCTACGCGGCGGTTTTTTGCACGACCTGCAGGGGTTGTGTTCGGCTCAACTGGCTTGCTGTCTGCATAACCATGCGCTGTCGGAGCGCTAAGGCCGCCTTCTTCAAGCGCTTTTGCTGCATGGGCCGCACGGGCTTCAGAGAGTTCTTGGTTCGTGGGGAACTTCTTTTTCAATGCGCCCTGGATCGCCACGTTGTCGGTGTGACCGTCCACCGCCACCTTGTATTCGGGGTAATCCTTCAAGACCGCTCCGACTCGCTTGAGCGCATCAGCTCCTGCCGGCTTCAGTTCATCTTGGCCGGAAGCGAACAGATAGCCGGAGGCCAGGTTAATCAACAGACGCTCGTTGTTCAAATCGATCGTAATGTCTCCCTTCTCGACCTCAGGACGAAGCGCCCTGACTAATCCCCGCTGAGCCTCCTTCAGCTTTTGCATTTCGGCTGACAGAGCTCCCCGGAGATCCTCCAGTTCCTTATCGCGATCTGCTAATTGGCGCTCTAAATCCGCGATACGCTGCTTGCAGGCAGCCAAGTCGGCCCCCATGCCGCTCATTCCGGCGAGCTGTGCTTCGAGGCCGCTGTTCTTGCTGTTCGCGGCCGCAAGACTGCTGTTTGCTGCAGAGAGCTGGCTGGCTAGCTTGGCGGAATCCCCGGCACCGGAACGAAGAGAGGCAATCTCCCGATCACGATCGGCGAGCTGCCGTTCCAAATCACTTACGCGGTTGGTGAGAAACCGATTCTGTTTCTGTGCTGCATCCAGTCCACTGGGGGCCGCAGGTTTCGGCTCGACACAACGAACGTCATTCCAAGCCGTCCATCCGTGAGTCTTCTCACAAACTGGGCTCAAGTCAGATTTCTGCGTCGCGAAGTCCTCTTTCTGGCTCGCACAGGCTGTCAGAGCGGCCAAGCCTGCTATCAGGATGGTGGTTTTGAACGTCTGCATGATGAACTCCTCCTTGTGAATCGCACGGGCATCTATCGTATAAATTTTCCCACTCCCGCATCGTAGGAAATTTCGATGTAGCTTAAACGTTGGATGTACAATGCGCGCACTTCGTGGCCTTGATCGGGATTGCCGAGAAACAATGCGGGCAGTCTTTGGTTGTCGGAGCCGCGGCCGGTTCAGTTTTCTTTAGGCGATTGACTTGCTTAACGAGCAGGAAGATTACAAAGGCGATGATAATAAAGTCAAATGTGGCTTGGAGAAAGACCCCGTAATTGATGGTCGGCGCTCCTGCTGCCTTGGCCGCGGTGAGAGACGGTTGTGGGGTTCCTGACAGATTAATGAAGAGGCTGGAGAAATCCACCTTCCCCATCAGCAATCCTATCGGAGGCATTAGTACGTCGCTGACGAGCGACGAGACGATTTTCCCGAACGCGCCGCCGATGATCACCCCGATCGCCATGTCGAGCACATTGCCTTTCATAGCGAAGTCTTTGAATTCTTTCAGCATATGCCCTCCCCATGATTAGGATTTATTTCACTATCTGTTAACGTGGGACTATCGTTTCTTGGTCGTATCGAAGCTGTACCCGAGGGTCATGAGGTACAGGTTGTCTGTATCCCCGGTACCCGGCGCCGGACTGTTATTATATCGGGTCGTAATTTGGATGCCGCTCACAAAGCCCGCAATTAGTTTGAACCGGACACCGTTGTCCATCGTCATATAATAATCTTTGGTATTTTGTAACGAGGGGTAAAATTCCTGGTAGTGATAGAACGTCATGCGCTCATCCAAGACCGGCCAGTTGAGCCTAACTGCCCATCGGGCGCGTAAGGACGTTTGATCAGCACCAGTGTTAAAGTCCTCATTGAAGTAAGAAAGTCCCGCCTCGGCATAGAGCGAGAGGTCTTTGAGCCATGGACCACTATGATCGCCTTTTTCGATGAGATTATAACCGGGGCCGGAGGAAAGGGCGGTACGCAATTTGAGGTCTTGAAAAGTATCTTTCTCAAAGTAGGAAGAGGCATACCAGAAAAAGCGTTTGGTAACGAAAAAGTCCATCTTGATCGTGCCTCGCGCGTTTCGAGCAGAGAGTTCGTTGTCTTTATCACCATAGATGTAACGCCCATTGATCGTCAGGCGGAGCTGCTCACTCCGGGCCACTAAGTCTCCCAGCAGGCTGGCATTTCTCAGATGGCTGTTCCCGGTCGCTTGCGAGTAGCCGCCGGTCAGGTTACCGACATAGATGACCGGGTCTTGGACAGTGGGATTCAGAGCGGTAATCGAATCTATCGGAACCTCGATTGCCCCTTTCATCGGCTCAGCTTTCACCGTTATAGTTCCGTTGGGGCCCTCAGTGGCCGTGCCAAGCAGCGTCGTCCCTTCTTTAAGATGAAAGGGGATTGGGTGGTTAATGGCCAGCTTCGAGACACTGGCCCATTTTATCTTGATAAGATCGCCCTCAGCCGCGGCAGTCTTGATCATCAACACCCCGCCAGACATTTCGACGATTTCGCCATAGATCATACTGCCGTCCTTGAGCGTGACCACGTCGAGTGGTACAGGAGCGGGGGTATCAACTACCGCTGGAGCGTCCGCGGCCGCGACAAGTCCCGGTGTCATGAAAAAAGCCAGAAGCATAAGAAGCCAGCATCCTTTCTTCATTGACTCCCCCCCTACAAGATGAATGATTGTCCGTGTTTCAATCCCTCACGCTCATGAAGATACGTTGAAAGCCCTGGGGCTCTCTGATCCAAATGAATGTTGTACCTGTATAGACCAGATGATTCGGGGGTAGCAAGTACACACACGACTTAACAACCCCTTGTGAGCGATGAGGGCTTCGCGTGTGGAGCAATGGTCGCCGGAAATACTCGACAGCGACGGCCTCAGTTCGTCAAACATCATTAGCAGATGAATGGCTGAGCTTGTACCTCGTCTCTCTGAGGGATGCCATTCCGTCACCTTGCCGGTCGCCAGATCGCATGTTAAGATGCCGCCTCGAAAAATTGCTGTGGAGAGGTGCGAGAGTGGACGAATCGACATGCTTGGAAAGCATGCGTCCCAGCAATGGGACCGTGGGTTCGAATCCCACCCTCTCCGCCACAAACAGTCAATCAGAACGATGAGTATTGAGGGATGGGTGGGGGAAGTTCGGGAGACGTGAAATGTGAGGCGTGAAGCGTAAGGGGCAAGAGCGTTAGGAGACACACCTGCTCCTTCTCCACCAATCCGGGTTGTTTAGTGTCCCGATTTCTCTAGTTCATTTCGTTGCCGACTAGAAACCAAAGAGACCAAACAAACCAGATAAACCCAGAACAAAGAAGGGGCCGGGCCCTGTGCGACAGAACCCTGTGAACCCCGCCAGGTCCGGAAGGAAGCAACGGTAAGCAGTCAGTTCTGTGTGCCGCAGGATCACCTGGCCCCGCTCATCTCTTGAGAGAAATGTTGAACAGGAAATGTGAAATGTTGAATTGTGTCGGTTATTCTCATTCAAGATTTACCATTCATCATTCAACATCCGGAGCGTAGCGACATTGGATTACCAAGTCTCTGCAAGAAAATACCGGCCGGGAACGTTCGATGACGTGATCGGGCAGCCGCACGTCGTTCAGACGCTCGTGAACTCTATCAATACGAAACGAATCGCCCAAGCCTATCTCTTTTCCGGAACCCGCGGCGTCGGAAAGACTACGGTCGCGAGAATTCTCGCGAAGGCCCTCAATTGCGAGCGGGGGCCAACCGGCACGCCCTGCGGCGCCTGTTCCAACTGCCTTGAAATTGCGCAGGGGGTCTCTGTCGATGTCATGGAGATCGACGGAGCGTCCAACACGAGCGTGGACGATGTGCGCGAGATTCGAGAGAATGTCAAATTCGCCGCCTTTCATGGAAAGTACCGCGTCTACATCATCGACGAAGTCCACATGTTGTCGAATTCGGCCTTCAATGCGCTGTTGAAGACACTGGAGGAGCCTCCCCCGCATGTGGTGTTCATCTTTGCCACCACTGAGATTCACAAGATTCCTGCGACGATCCTCTCCCGCTGCCAGCATTACAATTTTCGTAGGATCCCACGGACCGAGATCGTCGAACGACTGCGCCATGTCATGAGTCAAGACCAGATCGTGATCGAGGAACGCAGCCTAATGGCCCTTGCGCGGGCCAGCGAAGGCAGCATGCGCGATGGGTTGAGCCTGCTCGATCAGGCCGTGGCGTTCGGTGGCAAGACGATCCTCCATACGGATCTGGAAGCCCTGCTGGGAGCGGTTCCGCAAGAACTCGTTCGCGCGATGATTCAGGCGATCACGGCGCAGGAGAGCGCTGCAGCACTTCACGTGCTGGCCCAGGTGTTGGACCAAGGACATGATCTTCGGGCCTATTGTGCGGAAGTCGTCGAGTATATACGCAACCTGCTAGTAGTGACGGTCGTGCCCTCATCCCACGAACAGCAGGGGTTGATCGAGGCCTCCGCGGAAGACCTCGCTCAGATGGCAGACGATGCCAAGACGTTTTCGCCTGAGTCACTACAAGAATTGTTTACGATCTTCACGCAAGCGGAGGACTCGCTCAGGCTTAGTGCCCATCCTCGATTTGTGCTTGAAACAGCTGCCGTGCGTGCTACGCGGGTGCTGCGTCGCATGGATGAGAAGTCACCGGTACCCCAAAGGGTGCAGGCAGCCCAGAGGACCGCCCCCCCAAAGCCTACTTCAGGGGGCACTGGCCAGTCGGTCTTGCCGGCTCGTTCCGCCAACCCAGAGCCCCCTTTGGTACCTCGGCTTCCTCAGTCAACGGGCACTGCTCCGAAGCCGCCCAAGTCTACTGGTGTCAGAACCCCGATGCCTCCACAAGGTTCCTCGACAAGTCCTCAAATCATCCGCTCCCCTGGCACTGCCGATGAGGCGAAGGTTTCGGTGTCTGAGGTACCGCCTTTAACTGAGGATGGACCCTTAGCGGTCAGACTCAATTGGGAACAATTTCAGGAAGAAGTAGCTGGGGCCTTTCCCAATATCGCCCCTTTCTTGGAAATGGGCCGACTAGTGAGCATAGATGGCCATGTGGTCACAATTGGGTTTACCAAACAGGCGACGGTGGCACGGGCAATGATCGAGAAACCTGATAATACGGCGGCACTCGCATCGACCTGTGAACGGTTAAGCGGACAGGCTATACGGCTCAGGATCGTTGAATTGACCGAGTCGGATGCTCCTGGGCCGACCATGGCTCAACTCAGGGTAGCGAAGGAAAAAGAACAACGGCTGGTGCTTTTCGAACAAGCGCGAGCACATCCGGTCGTCAAACAAGCATTGGAGATGTTCGGTGCAGAGCTCGCAGATGTGAGACCTCTGTCGAGCCAGAAGGAGGTCGAGAGATGAAAAACCCGTTAGGTAATATGGGCAATCTTCTGAAACAAGCACAGGCTATGCAGGCGAAAATGGCGAAGGTGCAAGAGCAGGCATCGATGAAGACGGTGACCGGGACGGCCGGTGGTGGAAGTGTGACGGTTACAGCCAATGGGGCTATGGAGCTTGTCGGCATTGTCATTGATCCCGAAGTGGTGAAAAGCGGCGATGTGGAGATGGTGCAGGATCTGGTCATGGCCGCGTCGAACGATGCACTCAGGAAGGCTCGCGAGATGATGGCTGAAGAGATGAAAGCGGTTACCGGTGGAATGAATGCCCCCGGACTGTTCTAGCAGGCTTACAAGGCATGGCGGTTGATCAACAAGGATTACTCACAAGGCTGGTGCGCGAGTTAGTCCGTCTTCCAGGCATCGGTCAAAAGACAGCACAGCGATTGGCCTTTCATGTCTTGAAGGCTGAGCGCGAAGACGCGCTTCGCCTGGCCGATTCGATTCGTGCTGTCAAAGACGGGCTCTCATTTTGCCGTCAATGTCGAAACATTGCTGAGGGAGAACTCTGCGAGTATTGTCTCGATCCGAAGCGGGACCGGAGGAGAATCCTGGTGGTAGAAGAACCGAGTACGACTTATGCCATCGAGCGGGCGGGAGCGTATCGCGGCTTGTATCATGTATTGTTGGGTGCTTTGTCTCCCCTAGATGGTGTAGGACCGTCCGATATCAGAGCCGAGGAATTAGTCGATCGAGTGAAACTAGGGGGAGTCGAGGAGGTAATCCTCGCGACGAGTCCGACAATCGAGGGCGAAGCAACCGCCATCTATCTCACAAACCAACTAAAGCCTCTCGGTGTCCGGGTCTCTCGTATCGCCTATGGTATTCCAGTTGGAATGGATATTGAGTATGCCGACGAGGTGACGCTACTCAAGTCGATCGAAGGCCGCCGAGACCTCTAACTTCATTTATTTGGTTTGTCTAGCTTGACAGACCGGATAGACCAAATTAACCGGGCTCACTCGGCCCATTGACCCTCCCGCCGAGCCCCTGCTATAGTTTTAATTTTCCAGACTATTTTATCCTTCAAGCAGGTCACAGCATGAAAGCAAGCCCTTCCGCCAAGCGTGTCTCGCCCACTCCACCAGCTTCAAAATCTGCCACGATCAAGCGCAAGGCCAAGACACTGTCCCAGGGGAAAAAATATGCGGCGATTCGTCGTGACCTTGTGCGGCAGCGTAAGGCCATGTTGGAAGAAGCTGTCGAGGGTCTTGCCAACCCAAATGGTCCAGCGGCGTTCCCGGATGTCAGCGATCAGGCGTCCGCGGAAGCCGAGCAGAATTTTACATTGCGTATCCGTGAGCGAGAGCAGCGATTGATCAAGAAGATCGACGAGGCGCTTGATCGGATAGACCAGAGCACCTATGGCATCTGTGAACGTTGCGAGGAAGAGATCCCCTATCCTAGACTGAAAGCCCGCCCCGTCACCACCCTCTGCATCAACTGCAAGACGATGGAAGAACAAGAAGAAAAGGCTCGGCGCTGAATCGGTCGTGCACCACTGTTCCTCCTCGAGGGCTAAAAATACAGCTCAAATATTTGAGCACAAATACCTAGTGTTTCAACACCTTGATGCGTTGTTGGACAATAGCGATGCGGCCGGCTTCATCGGGGATACCTTCAACCAAGGCAAGATAGGTCTCGTACTCTGAGAGAGCTCGTTTCGGATTTGTCGGCTCGTAGGCTTCAGCTAGGTTGTAGCGGGCGATTGCATAGTTTGGGCGGAGCGTGACAGCCTTTTCAAATGAGGCAAGCGCGTTGGCCTTGTCCCCCAGCTTTGCGTAGACTGTGCCGAGGTTATTGAGAATCTCTGGGGTGTTGGGTCTGATCGTCAATGACTGAAGCATTTCTGCCTTGGCCTTCTCGTACTCTCCCTTCCCTTCCCATGCCAGTCCCAGTTTATGGTGAGCCTCTGCCTGCCACACCTTATTTGCAAACCCGCTTGCAATGGCCTTCTGATAGGCAATGGCTGCGATATCGTAGTTCTGGACCCCGCAATAAGAGAGCTGCGCGGTTTGGCCGCGCGCAAATTGCTGGAGCGAGAGGAAGGGCTCCTTGTCCTCTGAGCCTTGACTATCTTGCTGTTGCCCTGACTTCTGCCCGCTTGGATAGCGCAATCGATCCAAGAATTCGCGTCGATAGGGAGAGAACAGCCGGACGTAGGGGTCGATCGTCATTGAGGCTTGGAGCAAGACGGGCTGCTCACGCGGTCCAAGTACCAAGTACTGTGTCGTGGTTTTCTCATCGCCTGTTTCGTAGAGGGCGCTGGAACTCATGCTCGTCTTCGATGACAGTTTTGCGACGTTAAGATAGAACTCCAGTGTTGGCTTGAGCATCGTTAGAGTGCGGCGGAGGACCGGGTACGGATTCAGGTCGAGCCCGGACGGAAAGGTAAAGACCGTCCCTACCAGGAAACCATCTTCATCAAAAAAGTAGGACTCGTCACCATGCGACGCGCTTCGGTCGGCAGTGAGAACCAACTCTTGTCCAGCTCCCCAGTTTTGTGGTTTGAGGGTAGAGGCTGGATAGGTCTTGAGGAAGTTGGATTTCGAAATGCAGAGAGTCGGGGACTTTAAAAGGGTTAGATCGGTTTCAGACGGGGGTAGGTTCGGTCTTTGAACCGGAGTTCCGCAGGAGCTGAGCAATAGGCTCAGCCCTACCCCATAAACTACCCACAGTCGAACTGGTCGAGGACCCAGTGCGGGGATGTCACGTAGATTCTGACTCACCAAAGAAGCATACACGAAACATGGAAGGGTTTGCCAACGGGGTGAAAAAGCGACGCCCGCTTTCGTGGAGAGACCGGGCGTCGCTTTTGAACACGATATGTAGGAAGAATTACCGCCGTTGACTATCCAACATCGAATCCTCAGCCGTATATCCGAAAATGTACTGCATCTTGCTGGGGATCTTGTAAATCGGCCGATTCAGTCCGTAATCTAGCGCGACTCCGACAGGGTGCAAGGCAAACGCTGCCCAGCGCCAGGGGTTATCGTTTGGAGCTGCGCCAGCCGCCACATCGGTATAGACCAGGGATGTAGGGTCCATCACACTATAAATACTGGCGGGAGCGGTATAGTTTCCGTCTGTAGTGGCCGACATCTCCTGCTGGCTGTTTCCAGCACACCCGACGGCGGTGGCCAGGAAGAGAATCCCCAAGGCAAGAGCCGTAGTTCTCATTGGTGACCTCACTTGTCTTGTATGGTTCAGAATCAATGATCTCTCGATAGATTGAAGTGTAGCCGATCGACTGATTTCTGTCCATGATTGGAGCGAATCGGGCAGCACTCGCAGAGCCGGTCGGTTTGGAAGAGGGATGTATGGATTGAGAATGGCGCGAAAGAGGCTGTGGTAGGCGATACTGGTATCGAACCAGTGGCCTCTTCCGTGTGAAGGAAGCGCTCTACCCCTGAGCTAATCGCCTACACATCAGAAAGTCTAGCATGGGGTTATAAATCGGATCAACCGTTGCGCCCTGCGTCCCGCATAGCTAGGTCACCTTGACTTCCTCAAAAACAGGTTCCTACAATGCCCCGCTCTTAGCCCACATTATTCACGAGGGTTCGTCTTCCCTCGCGGAGTTTCACTCGAATGCGCGATGACATCGTCATTATCGGTGGCGGGCTAGCCGGGTCTGAGGCGGCTTGGCAGGCGGCCAATCGTGGAGCAAAAGTCACGCTGTACGAAATGCGGCCTAAAGAAATGACGCAAGCGCACAAGACTGGTGGGATGGCCGAGCTGGTCTGCTCGAATTCACTCGGCTCTGCGGATGTGCTGAACGCTCCAGGCATTCTGAAGGAAGAAATGCGCCGTCTCAACTCGCTGATTATTCGGGTGGCGGATGCCGTACGGGTTCCAGCTGGGTCGGCCTTAGCCGTTGATCGCGAGCAGTTTTCGTTCAAGATTACCCAAGCTTTGGAGGGACATCCGAACATCCGCATTCTGCATGAAGAGGTGGCTGAGATTCCAACCGACTGTGCATGCATCGTCGCGACTGGCCCGCTGACCTCAGACAAATTGTCTCAGGCCATTGCACAACTGACCGATTCGAAGCATTTGTATTTCTATGATGCGATCTCTCCCATCGTAGATGCCGACTCTATCAATATGGATGTCGTATTTCTCGCATCCCGCTACGACAAGGGCGGACAGGATTATCTCAATTGTCCTATGGACGAGCCGGCCTACAACACCTTCTATGATGCGTTGCGCTCCGCAGAAAAGGTCCAACCCAAAGAATTTGAAAAGACGCCCTACTTTGAAGGTTGCATTCCAATCGAAGTAATGGCCGAACGGGGCCGCCAGACCATGCAGTTCGGTCCGTTAAAGCCAGTGGGCCTTGAGAACCCCAAGACTGGCGCCCGCCCCTATGCTGTCGTGCAACTCCGTACGGAAAATGCCCATCGGTCCTGTTACAATCTCGTGGGGTTTCAGACTAAATTGACCTATGGGGAGCAGAAGCGGGTGTTCCGCATGATTCCGGGGCTCGAGCAGGCGGAGTTTTTGCGTTACGGCAGTTTACATCGCAACACGTTTATCAATTCTCCCCGTCTGCTGCGCGATACGCTTCAGTTTAAAGAGCGTGGCACGCTCTTTTTTGCAGGGCAGCTGGTCGGCGTCGAGGGCTATACGGATTCCGCCGCAATGGGAGGATTGGCAGGAATTAATGCATCTCGTAGTCTGGCAGGATTGCCGTTGGTGACGCCCCCTCCCACCACAGCCCATGGCTGTCTTGTCTCGCACATTACGACCTCAGACCCTCGGCACTTTCAGCCAATGAATACGAATTTCGGGCTTTTCCCTCCCCTTGCTACATCGATCAGAGACAAGGAACGCAAACGACGGCTCACGGGGCAACGGGCGCTTGAGGATCTGACGGCATGGATGACGCAATTCGAGCTTTTATGACGTTCCTCGAGCTCGAACGTCATGCGTCGCAGGAAACAATGCGCAACTATGCATCCGATCTTCGACAGTTTCAGTCCTTCACTACTAAGGACAATCCGAGAAGACCCACCCTCGATCCTGCCGCGGTGACGACCGAATCCATCCGCGCCTATCTCCATTGGTTGGATCACAAGCGCGAGAAGAGTACGTCGATGGCTCGTAAGCTCGCCTCTCTCCGTAGCTTCTTTCGTTATCTACAACGAGAAGGCAGGGTCGGCGGCAATCCTGCCGAGGCCGTGAGAACGCCAAAACAGCCGATTCATCTTCCGCGCGTCTTGACCAAGGATGAGGCAGCAGCGCTGATGGAGTTTCCTGCCGGTCCGGCGGACGGGTCGCTCCGGGATCGCGCCTTGCTGGAGACGCTCTATTCGACCGGGGCTCGCGTCAGTGAGCTTGTGGGGATCAATCTCGAAGATCTCCGTTCGTCTGATGGGTTGATCCATTTGCGGGGAAAGGGTCGGAAGGAACGGATCGTGCCGATCGGGGCAGTTGCGTTACAAGCCATTCAGGTCTATTTAAATCAGCAGCCTGTCACGAAATCTCGCGATCTGACGGTAAAGGCGAAGCGGGTTGCATTGCCGGTCTTTCGCAATAGCCGAGGCGGACGGCTCACGACCCGAAGCGTCGCCCGCATCGTCGCCCGCTATTCAAACCGGCTGGCCGGTGGCTCTGTGAGCCCCCATACCTTGCGTCACTCCTTTGCCACCCACCTTCTCGACGAAGGGGCAGATTTGCGATCCATTCAAGAAATGCTCGGCCATGCCTCATTGAGCACAACCCAGAAGTATACGCACCTGGCCACAGACCAGCTCCTGGCCGTGTATGATAAGACTCATCCGCGAGCGGGCCGTCTGACCAGCGCGCGCGTGGTGAAGGACGTCAAGACATGAGCTTCATGCCGCCGTGGACAAGTCTCGCGTCAACTCGTTGCCGGGTGGCGGTGCGCATCACAACCGCGCTCGTCCCCCGTTTCATGCCGTTCGCTCATATCTCTCTATGGGAGCCAAAACATGAATAGACTGATTAAAAAAGCGAATGTCCTGATCGAAGCATTGCCGTACATTCGCACATTCAAGGGTAAGACAATTGTCATTAAATATGGCGGCCATGCTATGACCGATGTGCCGTTGAAAGAGCGGTTCGCCCAAGATGTCGTGCTGCTGAAATACGTCGGTCTTAACCCAGTCATTGTGCACGGCGGCGGGCCTCAGATCGATAAGATGCTCGAACGCTTAAGTATAGAAGCCAAGTTTCGCCATGGCGTTCGGGTCACGGATGAGGCCACAATGGAAATCGTAGAAATGGTGTTGGCCGGCAAAATCAATATGGAAATCGTGGATCTCCTGAATCGCCATGGAGGCCTCGCGGTCGGCTTGAGTGGTAAGGACGGCGGCCTCATGCTCTCTCGCCCACTGACTGCAAAAGCCTGGGCGGCAAGTCTAGAAAAGGATCTTAATGATGGCGAAGGGGATGAGGATTTTGGCTTGGTCGGAGAGGTCCAATCCATTGACCCCACATTGGTGAAGAAGCTTCAGGCTGATCATTACATTCCCGTCATTGCACCGATCGGGACCGACAGGGAAGGAAACACCTATAATATCAATGCTGATCTGGTCGCTGGAGCAATGGCCGCTGCTCTCGATGCCGAAAAGCTGGTCATGATGACCGACGTAAAAGGGATTCGCGATACGAATGGACGCCACCTCTCGACAGTCTCACGCAAAGATGTGCAGCGAATGGTCAAGAAGGGCACGATCAGCGAGGGGATGTTGCCCAAGGTTCATGCCTGTCTGGATGCCCTCGGCGGAGGCGTCGGCAAAGCCCATATCATCGACGGCCGGATTCCGCATGCCATTCTCCTCGAAATATTCACGCGTAAAGGTATCGGAACCGAGATTACATCATAGCCGCCCTGGCAGTCTGTCGTTGTGGTACACGAGCGCTTCCGAATCAACCGTCATCTTGAGGCCCTTGTCGGCGAGCGGCATCCCGACACAAGTCCTCGAGCGCTTCGTAGGGCAGCACACTATCTGTCAATGCAGTTTTCCAAGGCTGGATGGGCCTCAAGTAGTCAGCTCTTGAGTGCCTGGGGCAAGGTCTATCGAAATGTGGTGGCGACGAGGGATCCGGACTGGCCAGGAGACTGGAAAGAGTTGTCTCCCCTCCTGATCGGTGCCCACTACGACACCGTGTCCGGGTCACCGGGTGCAGATGATAACGCAAGCGGCCTGGTCGTCCTTCTTGAATTGGCCTCTCGCCTGTGTGCACAGCCTCTCACAAGACCGGTCTGGCTCGTAGCATTCTGCCTTGAAGAGCAGGATCGACTGGGGAGTCAGGCCTTCGCATCCCGCTTGAAGGCCGAAGGGCGCGAGTTAGCCGGTGCGATTATCCTCGAATGTGTCGGGTTTGCCAAAAATCAAGCAGACACACAGCAGTCTCCTCCCGATATCCCCATCACGGTGCCGACCCAAGGAGATTTCCTAGCCATTGTGAGCAACGAGGCCTCCAGGTTTTTGGTGCGTCAGATTGAACAGGAGGCCCAGGAGCCTGCTGTGCAGCTCAAGACTCTATCGCTAGTAGTGCCAGGCCGAGGAGAGGCGATGCCCCACACCCGCCGCAGCGACCATGCATCTTTTTGGGATGCAGGTTATCCAGCCGTAGTGTTGACCGATACAGCGAATTTTCGGAATCCCCATTACCACCGGCATACTGATACCGTGGACACACTCAATCTCGAATTTCTTTCCTCTGTCGTGACGACAGTAGCCACGACCGTGATCCAGATCGCTGGAGTACGGCCATGATGGCAAGTCGTACGAAGCTGGGCCCTGCGACCCGGCGCCTCGTGGCTCAGGTGTATGGCAGTCTCGACTATGACGGACTGGGGCCCGTCTACTGTTACGAGGGTGGCGATGAGTTTTGGCGAGCGAAGCGAGGGCCCTGTGATCGTCTTGGAAGTCGAGTCGCTGCGGCATTGAGGGGGAAACTTGGACGGGGCGGCCGCAGTCTCTATATCGGCGCCGGGGTGGCAGAGCTTCCGGCATTGATCATGGAAACGGTAGAACTACGTCGAATGGTAGAGCCCTATAATCTTCGGAGCGCAGAAGTCGCAGCCCTCAACCATGCCTGCCATTCCGTCCCACTCACGTTCCATCTGGCTGATGCAGCCAGCGCGAGGGGTCGCTTTGATCATTTGTGGATCGTCAGTGTATTGAACGACCCTGAACGGTTCCCACATCTGTCGCCTCTGTCGTACGGCCGAGGCAATCCGCTGACCCTCGACCCGTTGAAGTTTGGTAAAGAACGTCGTACCGTGCGTGCCCTGGTTGCACGTTGTATGGGAAAACTCACGCGGCCTGGTTTCGTCACGACGACTACAGAAGAAGTTCTGTGGATTGCAGAGTGGTGCCACCGGCATCGAGTGACCTATCGGGTTGGGAGACATGAATATCCGACGGCACTGGTGGGTGATCCCATCTGCTTCATTGAAATTGGCAAGAGAGATACAGAGTGACGGCAAGGCGTCAAACAATCCTGTAACTGTTAGACCTTAAAGCCAGGGTTGATTCTCGAAGAGCGGTCCAAGTATTGGGCAGCGTATTTGACATAATTCTCTGCCGACTCCTTGACCCAGGCGAGTTCGGCTTCTGACATAGCACGCCTGACACGACCCGGCGATCCAAGGATCACACTCTTCGGCGGCACAATCGTACCTTCTAGCACCAGTGCACCGGCCCCCACGATCGAATCTTCTTCGATCACGGCTCCATCCATGACAATAGCTCCCATGCCAATCAGCACACGATCTTTAATCGTGCAGCCGTGGAGGATGGCCCCATGGCCGATCGTTACCTCGTTGCCGATGATCAGCGGATGGGTATCGTGAGTGACATGGAGCATGCAGAGATCCTGCACGTTTGTCCTGTCACCAATCCTGATAAAGTGCACGTCTCCTCGAACGACGGCATGGAACCAGACACTACAGTACTCACCCAGCACCACATCGCCGATGACGACGCCTGTTTCGTCGATAAAACAGGAGTCGGGGATGATGGGTTTTATTCCCTGAAATGTGCGGATCATGCGGCCCACTGTAGGGGAATCGGCTTGTAACCTGCAAGGGGGCAGGGGCATCAATTGAAAGGCCCATTCGGAACAACTGGTTGGGCCTTTACGGGCACCTTCGGATCGGTTCTGTTCCTACATGAACTTGAGGAACTTCTCCTTCACGTCATCCATCACTTGGGCCGTAATAGTCGCCATCCCGCGTTCCTTTGCTACCCGCTCGACTTCCTTACGGGCCATGGGACGGATAAAGTCGGGAATGTTTTCAAGCCGCTTCTCGGCTTCTGGCGTCCAGCTAGTTCCATTGCTCGAGTCGTTCTTGGAGTCGTCCATCACTTGTAATGTGATGGTCTTATATCCCTGCTTACGAGCATAGGCCTCCACACTGCTCTGCACCATCGGCTTCACAAATGATGGAAGGCGATCCAGCTTCTCTTTTGCATCGGGGGACCAGGCAAATTCCGAAAGCGCCGCTCCGGCGTTATCGGGCTTCCCGCTAGAGGTAAGCCCCATTTCAGCGACCATTGCGGAGAAGGGACAGCCGCTGCTGGACTTCTCTCCAGGCTTGGCTGCCGGCGGAGCCGTCGCTGCTGCGACCGCCGGCTGACCACCTTGAATCTTCTCGTTCAAATACGCCGCCATCTGGCTTGGGCCTGTTAGAGCTTCGTCTTTCAGCGTACCCCGCGTCATCTCAAAAGGCTCAGCTTCAACAGTACGCCCACCCAGCTTCACCCCGAGAGAACTGACCATCTGGGTTTCGCCTGGATTCGTCACCATCGAGAACTTGGCATTGCAAGACGGGCAGCCGAAGAACACGCCGAGCGTGCCCTCCCCAGGCTTCTCCACCTTCTCAAAGTTCATGTAGGTCTCACAGTTGAGGCACACAAATTTCATGGCATCTCCTCTTTGGTACGTGACATCACAGCTTATCGGCGAGCACCTTCTTGTAATCGATGAGCGTCCTGATGCGCCCGGCAATTTCTTGGTAGCGTTGAATCGTCGGATACGTTTCGTCAAGCAACGGCTCTCCCTTGTCGAACGTACGCGCGAGTTTCCGGTCGAATGGAATCCGTCCGAGCAACGGTAAATCCAGTATCTCACACATCGCCTCGGTATTGCCTTCGAACAACTCGTTCACTTCACCACAAGAAGGACAGCGATACTCGCTCATATTCTCGACCATGCCCATGACCTTAATACCTATGTCGCGGGCATAGGTGACCGATTTCTGCACCACATCCGAGGCGACTTCCGATGGCGTCGTGACGACAATTGCTCCTGCCAGGTCCGGAATAAACCCGGCAATGACCGGCGGCTTGTCTGCCGCGGCCCCCGGAGGGAGATCGACCAGCAGATAATCGAGCTCACCCCAGACGACATCGGCCAGGAATTCTCGAATGACATTCATTTCCATCAACCCTAACCAGACCGGGCTGACATCCATCGGCCCTTTCCAACGAACCGGCGATGCATCATCCAAGAAGAAGTCCATCGACGCAACTTTCATCCCCAGCGGCCCAACCGGCGGGATCGCGCCCTCAGGCGTCATCGTCAACGATTGACCGTGCAAGCCCAACATGCGAGGCACACAGGGCCCGTTCAGATCCACATCTAAAAGCCCGACCTTCGCTCCTTGGCGCGCAAAGGCCAACGCCAAATTGACCGTAGTCATGCTCTTACCCACGCCGCCTTTTCCACTCATGACCACCAGCTTGTGCGTGATACCGGCCATGCGAGCATGAACCAGTTTGGTATTTTCCGAGATCTGTGCGAGCACTTTGGCATCATCTGAATACTTCAAATTGCGAAGAATGGCCTTCAGATCTTTTTCAACCGCCATAACGGAAACCTCTCGCTAACTGTGCGAATACACAGAGGATGACCGTAACACAGGGATTTCCGGGGAGTCAAACCCCACACATCCAGTCCGCCAGTTGGCCCATATCCCGACGCCTAAGGAATAAGCTCAGCAGGGGCGGTGGAGACGTCGGCTGGAGCGCGTTGTTATACGATTTTGTTCACTGAATCGGCGGTACCAGACCGCCGCCTCATCTTCAAATCGCTGGAACATTGCATTAGGACCTGGTCGCAGCCTCTGAAAGTTGTCGATTGCCCGCTGGATCAAGTTAACGGCTTCTTCCTCCAGGTTGAGCTCCAAAGGGTTGCCAGACATGCGGTGCTTAAGTTCGTTTCTTGGATTGTTCATCAGGTAAGCAAGAACCTTTGGATCGCCGGAATGACCAAACACGGTCTGATAGAGGTCGCACCGATCCTTTACCTCTTCCTCAAGGGCGCTAAGGCCGCCACCATCCTTCACGAGTTTTCCGAGTATCTCCTCCGCGGCACCCGCCAGCGTAATAGCTGGCAGTGGCTCTTGTGCGCAAAACAACTCGATCGCCTTTGCGAGCTGTTTCTCGGCAACCTCGAACTTAGTCAGTCTCACGAGACCCATACTTCAATTCGCATAACGTGTCGGTAACGCGCGGGCCGCTCATCTGCCAATTTCTATACGCATAACATGCCATCGGTTCTCCCGAAACATATGCGACAAACTGTCCTGCAGGATCCTCAAAAAGTTCGCCCAGCAAGGCCGCAGCAATCTGTTACTTTATAAGGGGTGGGTGGGATGATCCCACTGCGCGCGTCGAACGAGCACATTCCTATCGTGCGCGTTCCGCGAGCAAGGGGATCGTCCCAGCTACCCCCTCCCCTGCTAGATGGAATATTGAAAGATCGGCTTGGCTCCAATTGCGTGAGCCAGCACTCCTCGACGCTTGAGTTCCTCAAGAATCCTGCGAGTAGCCGCATCGAAGTCTGTCGGGCCGGTCAGTACGATATCGGTATTGGGCGGGACCTCCTCCGGTACCTTGCTCATATGAACGGCAACCACCGGGACCGGATGGACAAGCGTCCTGATAGCCTGTGCCGCTTCGACATAGGCCATGCCGAAAGGATTGGTCGTCGAGACCACAATTAACCCGGTATCGACGAGTAACCTCGCGACTTCTCCGTAGCGACGAGCCATCTCTGTCGCCTGGCCTCGCTCCCCCTCCGAAAGATCTGCATCGAGCCCCCGTCGGAGATTCTCGCCATCGAGCAGATATGCATGTCGACCGTCCGCTACGAGTCTTGCTTCGATAGTTCTGGCGAGGAAAGACTTCCCCGTATGCCGCCCTCCCGTCACCAACACAATGGCAGCGCGGTGGCCATACTGTTGCGCGCGATCCTCGACGCCGACCTCGCCTTTCACCCAGGCGAAATCCCGTTGTCGCGCTTCTTCGCGGAGAAACTCCTGATCGTCACGGACCAACTCTGTCACGATCCCGCCGCCGGCAATGTCATACTCGTCCACGAGAACAAACCGGCCCGTCGCCTCAGACGAAACCGAGAGGTCAAATGCGACTGGCGCTTTCGTCCGAATCGTCAATTCAGCAACCTGGTTCTTATTCACTACCGCGCTGTCTTGCTGCTGCGCCAGATTCATAGTGTCGATGATTCGATGGATAGTGGCTATTTCACAATCGACTTCTTTCGTCGCCACTCTGAGCTGATAGCGCCTGCCCCGCTCCAACGGCTTCCGGCCCAGCCAGAATACGTTGGCTCGAAAGGCCGTCGATACCAGCGGGAGTTCACCTTGATGTGAAGCGATTTCTCCTCTTTCCACAAAAATCTGCTCGTCGAGCGTGACACCGACTGACTGGCCCGCATGGCCCTCGATCGGCGGAGGATCGATATTGAACGCCTCAATCGACTTGACCGTCGCCCGTTTGTTCGACGGTGAAAAGACCAGGGAATCGCCGACCTTGACATGGCCGGCTGTGACGCGCCCTGTAATAATGCGGCGGGCATCGAACTTGTACACATCCTGAACCGGCAGGCGAAGCGGCTGCTCGGACCGCCCCGGCTCCTTACGAAAAGCACTGAGTGCGTCCAGCACGGTCGGACCGCTGTACCACGGCATTGACCCGCTCCGGTTGGCGATATTGTCTCCGAGTTTGGCACTGACCGGAATGATCTGCTGGGGAATCGCCTTGAACTGCCCGAGGAATTCCCGATATTCCTTTTCAATCCCTTCGAACACATCCTGCCGGTAACCGACCAGATCCATCTTGTTCACCACGACGGCAAACTGGCGGACGCCCAGGAGAGACAAGAGATAGCCATGCTTCTTGGACTGTTCCTTCACTCCCTCCAACGCATCGATCAGCAACAACGCCCCTTCAGCCCTGGCCGCCCCGGAGATCATGTTCTTGAGAAACTCCTTGTGCCCCGGCGCATCGATGATGATGTAGTGACGGCCCTTCCAGCCAAAGAAGGTCCGCGCCGTATCGATCGTGATGCCCTGCTCCTGTTCTTCAAGAAAGGCATCGAACAGGAAGGCATACTCGAATTCCTTCCCCTGCTGCTGACAGATGGCTTGGACCTTTTCAAGTTTGCCATCCGGCAACGATCCCGTATCGGCATAGAGACGCCCCAGCAATGTCGACTTCCCATGGTCCACATGCCCAACGATGACGATATTCAGACTGTCGGATGGTTTTGAGATTGTTTCTGCCATTCTCAGATCCCAGAATGTTCAAACAGACAGCCCAGCAAGGCCGCAGGGAGCTCAGCGACTGAGGCGTACCCTTGTGGTACGTCGCAAGGAGATGGGCGACTGAGAACGAAGCTGGATGCCTGTTTCAACATTCTACCGTTACATGTAGCCGTCTTTGCGAAGCAACTCCATCCCGCGCCCTTCGTCCTGTGCTCGGCCCGATCGCTCTGCGACCGTCGTATGCCGTAACTCATCGATAATGTCGACCACAGACTTCGCGGTCGACTTGATCGGGGTCGTACAGGGGGCACAGCCGAGACTGCGGTAACGGGTGCCGTCTCCTTTGTCGAGGTACAGATCCATGAACGGGATGTCTTCGAGCTTGATATATTCCCAAATGTTGATTTCCGTCCAATCCAATAGCGGATGGATTCGAATGTGCGTTCCCGGAGGAAACGTAGTCTTGAATTGATCCCAGAGCTCCGGCGGCTGATCGCGGAAATCCCAATCGCCGTGTTTGTCGCGCGGCGAGAAGTAACGCTCCTTGGCTCTCGTCCCTTCCTCATCTGCCCGCACTCCCAGAATGATACCTGTATAGCCCTTCTGCTCAATCAATTGCTTGAGCCCATTGGTCTTCAAAGCCGTACAGCAGTTAACGCGGCCCAGCGTGTGATTCATCCCCGCCGCGAGCGCTTCCTTGTTCTGTCCCACGACTAAGTTCAGGCCCCACTCGCGTGCCATGCGGTCTCGATACTCGATCATGGCAGGGATTTTATAACTGGTGTCGACGTGTAAAAGTGGAAACGGGACATGGCCGAAAAAAGCTTTTCTGGCCAACCACAGGAGTACCGTCGAGTCCTTCCCCATCGACCACAGCATCGCCAGATTGTTGAAATGTTTATAGGCTTCTCTGAGAATATAGACGCTCTGGTCTTCTAATTGACGAAGGTGTTGCACGGACTCATTCCTCTCGTATGCTCAATATGGTCGACTGGCTGCACCAATTTCCACCGGCTCCTGAGCCAATTCCTCCAGCTTTCGCGCTGCCGCTCCCTCTTCAATCGCCCGTCGTGCCAGCGGCACACATGAGGCCCATGTCGCCCCCTTGCCAGCGGCATACAGAATCAACGATGCGTTCATCAATACCCAGTGATAGGGTCCGCCAGGAACTTGATTGTGAAGAATCCGCCGGATCAGATCCGCCTCTTTCTCTCGCTGATCAGACGGAAAACCAGCCATATCGCGTGGCGTGCCCAGCGGCATCCCGACGTCTCTGGACGCGAACGAGAGAGGTGTAATCCTCTCTTCTCGCAATTCCAGCACCCTGGTGAGGCCTGCGACCGAGAGCTCAGGGTCGCCTTCAACGCCGCTCACTACCAATGCACGGGGGCAAGCCAGCATTCGCAATACTTCAGCCGTCTTTTCAAAATGGGGGGGATGGGATAGTCCGATGACCTGCGACAAGGCACGAGCCGGGTTCAAGAGCCTGGCTATAGGATGAAACACATTTCGCACCCCCAACTCTTGCCGCATCTCTAAAAAACGATAGACCGGAGGGTGGTAGAGGGCGATGTCGAGATAGGCAAATCCATGCCGTGCCACTGCCTCCGCCGCTTCTTTCGGTCCCATCTCAACCGGTAGGCCCAAGGCTTTGAAGACCCCAGCATTTCCTGCCCGGCCGGGAATCCCGTCATAGCCATGCATCAAAACCGACGCGCCTGCCGACGCCGCCACGATTGCGGCAGCAGCAAGAGCATGAAAGGTTTCTTGTTTGCCGGCGTAACTCGGCAGATCCACGACGCCGAGATCTCGCTGGATCGGGACAGACGCCACATAGGAGCGCGCGACTGCGGTCATCGAGGCCAGTTCGGTGACCGATTCCGTCTTGACCCGCATGGCAACGAGAAAGGCCCCCACCTGTGCCTGCGTGGCTTCCCCTTCAATGAGCGATTTCATCGCCCGTTTCGCTTCGTCCCAGGTGAGATCCTTGGCAGCTCTCGGCCCCTTCGCAATCTTGGCGATCAGATCCTGCATCGACATTATGAGGCCTTGTGTAACCCGCACTCGGTTTTGGTAAAAGTTTTCCACCGCCCCGCGCGGGAATCTTCCCCGGGCATCACGGAACTCGTGCAGTATGTGCAGCCGATACTGGGATAGTTGCGGTCATGCAATGGGTTGTAGGGCACTTCATGGACACGGATATAGGTCCAGACATCCTGCCAGGTCCACTGCGTGAGTGGATTGACTTTCGCTAACTGAAATTTCTGGTCCCACTCGATCAGCTTGGCATTGGCTCTCGTGGGAGACTGATCCCGCCTGATCCCGGTAATCCAGGCGTCGAACTCCTTAAGCACTCGCGTGATGGGTTCCACTTTACGCAACTCACAACATTGATCGGGCTGGCGCGTCCATAGGGCCTCGCCGTACTGGGCCGCTTGCTGCTCCGGCGTGAGCAACGATTTCACCTGTTTAACTTGTTGTGGCTGCAACCCGTAGCGTTCGATCACGCGATCACGCGTAGCATAGGTTTCGGGAAAGAGAAAATCCGTATCGAGATAGAAGAGTGGCACAGACGGATCAATACGGTGGATCATATCTACGAGCACAACATCTTCCGCCCCGAAGCTGCAGGCCAGAACAATCTTCGGCGCGTACCGCTCGATCACAGCTGCCAGCACCTCTTGCGGCTGCTTCGCCTCGAACGACTCACCCCACGCCTGTATTTCTTCCGGTGAGATATTTCCCATTGACTTCTTTCTACCTTCACTCATACCCCATGTGGCGAGAAGGATGATTTCCAACTGCGCGCGTCATTCTCACCCGCCCACCCGAGCGCGCCAAGACGCGCTCTTCACCCAAGCGAGCACTGCTTCATCGTGCGCGTTGCGCGAGCAACGAAACATCCTTCTCGCCGCACTATTCCACTTTTTCGACCAAAATCCGATAGTGATCTGCGGCGGCTTCGAGTGGTTCCTGCACCAACAATTTATGCCCATCGTTTTTCAAGCTCAGGGGCACGTTCTTGATGGGTTCCCCCGCATCGAGCCAGACTTCCAATTGTTCGCCTGCATCCATCATTTCAAGTTTCAGCTTGGTCTTGACGTAATTCATCGGACAAGCCACTCCTCGTAGATCGTATACCGGCACGCTAGACGGGGCAGGTGCTGAAGCAGACAATACAGTAGGCTTAACCTCCTGTGTCACGCTTGTCGCAGCGCCATCTGCCTTCCCCATTGGCGCTAATTTGAGATCTTTACCTATCTGATCCGTGGTGGCACGACAGGCATCGACGAATCCCTTGGCAAAGGCCATCTTGTCGCGAGCCGACTCGCTCGTGGTGTCCTTGGGCCCTAAATCGCCGACGCTCTTCCTCAGGTCCCGATATATCGCCGGCACGATGCCTTTTTGCGCGATCCGACTGTCAAATTCGAGAAAGGTTTCTGCATCCGTCGAAGGCTCAAGCCCTTCCGTGACAAGCAACGCCTTGGCAGCCGCCAACACCGCGCGATACGACTTGTTCACCGAGACGGAATACTGATGGTTATCGACAAGCAATTTAGCCTGATACAGCTCTTGATCGGCTTCGAGAATGCCGTTTTCAATCATTTCAAGTGCGCCACCGGCACACTCACCGGGCCCGAGATCCTCCAAGACAAACTCGTCTTCCCCTTCCCAGTCATAGTAGAAGGTCGGATCATCTTGGAAAGACGGAACGATCGTGTAAGGGATCAATTCATCCTTGAGTTTGACCTTGCCGACGCGATCGATGAAATCGGGTAGCCCTTCGCCGGATACACGGTCACGCCGATACACATCAATCAAATGTGTGATGGCCGCCGACACACTCTTGGCTGGCAACTTGACCACCATCTGTCCAATCTTGGCCGTACCATTGACTTTCCCACCCAAATGCAACTCATAGAAGGGTGCGACATGCTCACCGATGCGCTTTCCGACTCCATGCAAGCCGATTGTGGCGATATGGTGCTGGGCGCAGGAGTTATGACAGCCGCTGATCTTGACGCTGACATCTTTCAGATCCTCATGCACCAACCCGGCAGGAAATACCTCTGCGAGCGCCCGTGCGAGTCCCTTGGAAGAGGTGATCCCCAGACCGCACGTGTCGGTGCCTGGGCAGGCAATAATGTCTTCGACCAGTTCGGCGCCTGGATCGGCCAAACCCTGTGAAGCCAAGTCGGCATAGAGGTCGGCGATGCGCGACTCCGGTATCCATCGAATCACCATGTTTTGATTGATCGTCGTCCGAATATTGCCGTTGGAGTAGCGGTCCGCAAGATCGGCGATGTGCAGCATCTGTTCTACCGTGAGATCGCCCATGAATAATTTCGTCACGGCGGCGACGTAGCCTTCCTGCTTCTGACGAATTACATTGGTGCGTCGCCACATTTCAAACGGCGTCTCCGGTCGCGTAGTCTGGTGATGTCCATTGCTCTGTGCGGCTGATGGCTTCGCCCCGTTCGACGTGGGCATGATCAGGTGAAGGGGCTCGTCAGGATAGGAGAGTAACCTGATTGGCTCATAGGTTGGACGGGCATGTCCCATTGAGACATAAGCCTCCTCCCACCGACGTTTGAATTCCTCGAACCCCAGCTTTTCGATGACAAACTTCATCCGGGCCTTCGTGCGATTTTTTCGATTGCCCAAGGTGTCGAATACCCGAATCACGGCTTCCACACTTGGGATCAGCTCATCCATCGGCGTGAATTCCCGAAGAACCTGCGCGAGTCTGGGAGCTGACCCGAGACCGCCTCCTGCAACCATGCGAAAACCGATGGCTCCGTCCGCACGCTTGGCCGCAAGAAGCCCGATATCGTGAATCGGCGTGAGCGCGCAGTCCTGCTGACAGCCGGAGAAGGCAATCTTAAATTTGCGCGGGAGACTCTGGTTGAGTGGATTCCTCAAGAGGTGGAGCGCGACCGTTTTCGCATAGGGTGTCACATCGAATACTTCCCCTCGGCAGATTCCGGCAAGATGGCAAGCTGTGACGTTACGCACCGTATTCGCGCAGGCCTCTCTCGTAGTCAGGCCTACTTCCGCCAATCCACGCATAATGGCCGGCACATCCTGTAATTCGACAAAATGGAGTTGGATATCCTGGCGCGTGGTCACATGCCCGACTCCAGTGGCATATCGCTCGGCTAATTCCGCGACCCGGCGAAGCTGGTTGGACGTCAGTCCCCCGAAGGGGATCTTGATTCGGACCATCTGGACGCCGGCTTGTCGTTGACCATAGATGCCATATTGGAGCCGAAATGGTCTAAACAGATCGCTTGAAACATCGCCGGAAACCAGGCGGCGGGCCTCAGCCTCGAAGGTCTCGATCTCTTCCATAATGGTAGGAGCAATAGGTTCTATGTTTATGGGCACTATGCTAGGTGGTGTGCGATTCATTAGGTTAACCTCATATGTGGTACATCAACGATCGCTCTTGTTCGAGCAACCGTTGCTGCCCGGCTAGTTCTTCCACGCTTATGGCTTCGAGCACTCCTCGCTCAGCTCGATAGACTTGCTCCCATACCTTCCCAAGCAACAGTTCCTGTTTGCTCAGTCGTCGGGCCTCTGCTAGATCAGCTCTACCTCTTAATGGCAGGAGCGGACCGTCGAGCGCTTCAAGGATCTCGACGACTGATACATCGGAGGGTTTTTTTGAAAGTATGTACCCTCCCTGCGCGCCACGAAGGCTCGATACTAAACCGGCCTTCTTCATTCCGTAAAGGACCTGTTCAAGAAAGCGAACAGGAATTGCCTGTCGTCGTGCGATCGATTTTGCCTGAACTGGTGCAGCTCCAAAATGCATAGCTAAATCGACTGCCGCCATGATTCCATAGGTTGCCCTGAGAGATATCTTCATACATGAGTATTCCGGTCGGAATTAAAACTCCTCTTTGATTTAATAGCCCACGGAAGGCCTTCTTGTCAAGCCACCTATCTCCCATGGGTAGTGCAAAATGTTTCTCCGGCCTTGCTTCCATGACAGTGGCCGGAATGTGGACAATTATCTTCATAAGAATGTCTTTCCCATTGACACGATTTCTTAATAGGCGTAAGAGGAACCTACGGCCCATTCATTCGATCAGGGGGACCGGACAGAACGCGCGACTGTTAACGGGTACCCCCGCCAACTTTCTCAAGAGAGGAGGGTAGCGATGGATGACCTGACTCCACCTGGCCACACAGGCCCGCCGATTCGAGGGCGGGACTCTGATCGGTCGTGCTAGCCGGTTCTCCACTGGCTGTGTCGTATCGGCACAAAAATCCAAGAAGGTACAAGCCGCTGAATGATGGAGAACTCGACGCTGGTGCGAGGAACACAAGCGCCTGGGACGTATTCATGCTCCCCCGATCAGTTGTCCAATGCTCAAGCCGTCGCGCGGGCCTCAGTTTTACCTGGGCCGAGACAGTGTACATAAGAAGCCTGGCGTCCTAAGCGCCACAACATGGGCGACCTCCTACCTTAGTGCAGGGTCGCCCATGTTGTTCTAGGCTTGTAAACAGTCCCTCACTGATCTTGTTGTTCCATTCACCATTTCATTGTTGCGACACAAGCACGAACTTGCCCTTCCTCTTGAGCCCCCTTTAGAATACCGATCTAGACGTAACCCTGAGATGCAGTGATGTCTAACCAGGAGGTGGTGCCATGGGCCTTGCTGACAACAAATGTATCCCCTGCCGCGGCGGGGTGCCACCGGTTCCAACCGATCGTGCTCAGACACTATTGAAAGAGCTTGGCCGCGGATGGTCATTGAATGGACAAGGACATCTAGAACGACTTTACACATTCGCCGACTTTGCTCAAGCGTTAGCCTACGTAAACAGGGTGGGAGCCGTGGCAGAAGCGGAGGGGCACCATCCTGATCTCTATCTCGCCTGGGGCAAGTGCAAGATCGAGATCTGGACACACAAGATCAACGGCCTGACGGAGAGCGATTTTTACTTGGCAGCCAAAGCCGATCGGGAGTTTGAGCCGTTTCGCGCGGTGGCTGGCTAACCGTGAGCCGGATCGTTGTCGCATGACATCACGAGGCATTAAATGAGCGACAAAGCCCAAGTGGCGCTCGTCAACATGCCGTTCAGCTATTCGAAGTTTCCTTCCATCCAGCTGGGAACCCTGTCCGCTCTGCTCAAGTCTCAACATATCCCTGTCGACTGCCATCACTTGAACGTGCGATTCGCCTACAAGATCGGCGTCCCCCTGTATGAAACAATTTGTGAGAAGCGGGGGCTGTTCGGTGAATGGCTATTTTCATACCTCTTATTCCACGATAATCCGAAGCGCGCTGAGTATCCCCGCCTGTTCAAGCCGGTGTTTGAGCAAGTCACCAAGGAAAGCGGCTATCCAGCTTCATTTTTCGAAGACATGATGGAGAGGACTGCACCACAGTTCTTGACCTGGGCGCTGACTACCATCGATTGGGGCCAATACAAGATCGTTGGTTTCACATCGACATTCGATCAAAACGTCGCCAGCCTCACGATGGCGAAGTTGATCAAGGATCTCTATCCTGAAATTGCGATCGTCTTCGGCGGAGCCAATTACGACGGTGAGATGGGATTGGAATATTTCCGAGCTTTCTCCTTCATAGATCATGTCGTAATTGGAGAGGGAGAAGAGGCCTTTCCGGCGCTGGTCCGAACGATCTTGGAGGAAAGGGGCGACAAGGTACCCGACGGCGTTGCATACCGACAAGGTCAACAGATCCAGTTCACACCGAACCGCTCCCTCTTTACCGACTTCACGAACACCGGCCCCCCCGACTACGACGACTATTACCACCTGCTTGCCGAACTCGGTGAGGCGGCCCAGGGATTGGATCGTATTCTGCTCTACGAGGGTTCTCGCGGTTGTTGGTGGGGAGAGAAACACCACTGCACGTTTTGCGGGCTGAATGCCCAAAGTATGAAATTTCGTGCCAAATCACCGGAGCAGGCCTTGCAAGAGATGACATACCTGTCCCAGAGGTACGACACGGCACGTTTCCGTCTGGTAGACAATATCATCGACATGAAATACATCGACAGCTTGTTTGGAAAATTCGCTGCAGACCATTGCGACCTGGACATCTTCATCGAAACCAAGAGTAATCTCCACAAGAGTCAGATTCGCACGTTAGCTGTCGGGGGTGTGAAGTGTATGCAGCCGGGGCTGGAAAGTCTAAGTCTTCATCAGCTCCAGACAATGGATAAAGGCGTGACCCCGATGCAGAATATTATCTGCCTCAAGTGGAGCGCCTATTACCATATCGCAGTGTCCTGGAATATCTTGCTCGGGTTTCCCGGAGAAACCAATGAGGACTACCGGCGGCAAATCGAACTTATTCCATCATTGTTCCATCTGCAGCCACCGGAGGCGGCCGGAAGGTTCTGGCTGGAACGCTTCAGTCCCTACTACAGCAGGCCCCATGAGTATGGTGTCCGTATTACCGGTCCTGGGATTGCCTACGAGTATGTCTATGACGCCCGACAGGTAGACCTGAACAAGATTGCGTACGACTTCGAATATGAGCTAGACAATTGGAATGTGGATCGACAAGTATTCCAAGAATTGGTCGCCCTGGTGCAGGAGTGGCAACGATTGGCCTGTTCGAGTGATCGACCGTTTTTGTACTATTCGAAGGCCATGGACTATGTCACAGTCTACGACGGTCGAAATCCAAAGGCGCCTATACGGCGACGCTTCAATTGGCCTGCGGCTGAAATTATCGAGGTCTGTGCTGAAACGGCCAAGAGCCCTGACCAGATCCGTACCCTGGTGACACAGCGGCCACACATAAATGGGGACTATGATGAAGAGATGAATCAGGCCCTTGGGGTATTAACGGCTGCCCGAATCCTCTACGAAGAACGTGGGAAATACTTTACCCTCGCCATTCCAGAAAACTCCTACCTCTAGCTGATAGGCACACCAGCCCGTCACATCGAGAGCTTCTCGGCTACATTGCGCATCTGGACTCCGTGCGCCAGCGAAGCACCACCTCGAATAGCACAGGCAACATGGGCAGCTTCCGTCATTTCTTCGATATTCGAGCCTTTTTCAAGGGAGGCTTGCGTGTAGGCATCAATGCAGTAGGGGCATTGAACGGCATGGGCGACGGCGAGGGCAATGAGGGACTTTTCCCTCTCAGTCAGCGCCCCTTCAGCAAACACAGCGCTATAGTACGCCATGAATTTTTCCCAAAGATCTTTGTTGCCCTTACCCATCTCAGCGAACTTTCCGAGGTCATGAGGATGATAATAGGTCTCCATTCGTTACTCCAAATTATGGATGCTAAATTTTAAATGTTGAACGATCGTGCCCCGTTCATTCATAACTCACAATTCCTCACTCCACTTTGCACTAGTGCTAGGCGTTGCTGGGCGGTTCAGAATCCGCTCGCATGAGCGCCTGCGAAAATCGTGTGCCGACGATCCCAGTCACTTTGGCCATAAGGTCTAGGACTTCTTGCCACTCTTGCGGCAGAAGATCTTGTTTGAGTTGAGGGTGGATCGCCCATTGAGCATCGACTTGTGTGCCCTTTCGGCTCACGAGGACCCGTAGCAGCTCCACTTCCTTAATATGTGATTCGACATCCGCAGGTTGGGATGGATTTCCGTTTGATTCTCCCGATGGGGATGTTGAACGTGCCATATCGCCAATCTCCTCCCATCCTCTTGGAAGAATCATACTGGATCGCCATTGTATCTGTACATCCGCTGAATGGCTTCAGGGACAAGCCGAGACAGTTCTGCCATCTAAATCGTCTGATACGAGCGCAACGGAATTGATCCCTTACACCTTATGAAGGAGTTGGATCTTCTCGAAGCAGGTCCAGCATGGCCTGATGGATCAGCCCATTGCTTGCGACCAATTCTTGCCCATAGATCGAATGGGGAGCGCCTTTGAAGTCCGTCACCGTGCCGCCGGCTTCTCGGAGAATGACGACTCCAGCCGCCATGTCCCATGGGTTCAGTGTCACTTCCCAAAACCCATCAAATCGGGCGGCCGCAACATAGCAGAGGTCCAGGGCTGCCGTTCCTGTTCGACGTAATCCCTGCACTTTCAATGCGAATCGTGCAAAGTGATCCAAGTTATTGTTCGTGGTCTCGCGAATGTTGTAGGCAAATCCGGTCACGAGAAGTGCACGATCGAGATGGTCTGTTGTGGACACAGAAATGCGAATCCCATTGAGGTAAGCCCCATGGCCCATTTGCGCGGTAAAGAGTTCGTCTCGAGTCGGGTCGTAGACTACCCCGATAATAGCACGTCCGTCGCATTCCACCCCGACGGAGACACAATAGGCCGGGAACCCATGGGCGAAATTTGTTGTGCCATCGAGCGGATCGATCACCCATTTGTAACGGGATGGACAAGGCTCGCTTAGTCCCCGTTCCTCGGCAAGGACAGGATGATCCGGGAAAGCAGCGTGGATGACATCGATGATCCGCTGCTCTGCCTGATGGTCCGCGTTCGTGACAAGATTGATGGTCTGCTTTAATTCAATGTGGACGCCGTTGCGCGAACATTCCGCTAGGACGGCTCCTCCCTGTCGAGCTGCGTCAGTGGCGACTGAGAGGAGACTGTCGAGAGGGATATCCAGACCTGACGGTAGCCACATAACGCAGCATCATAGCACGAGACTAAGTGCTGCCAGATGTCTTGATAGAGGGATCGACCGAACTGACGCAATCGTGGCAAACATGAAACGTTTTAAAGCTATCATGCCATACAAGTCTTTATTGCAACTTTCTCTATTGACTTGCTACGAAAGCAATGCTATAAAGCAAGCATGCTTCATCCTGGGGCAAGTGCATGGAAGAACTCACCGATATATTGGTTGGGCTTGAACAGCGAATCAGCGCATACAAGAACCGTTTGCAAGAGCTCGAAAAGAAACGTCGTCGATTGGACGACGAAATCGCCACGATCAAAAAATACTTGGAATTGGCGGAAACCCTCTATCGTGTGGAGGCCGATAAAGCCAAGCTCGCTAGTCTCTCTAGTCAATTCTATTCCGACGAAAAAGGTGCTCGACAGCGACCGAATACAGACGTCACCGACCAGTCGAGAGAAATCCTCATGGGACGGAGCAAGTATTCGGGGAAAAGCGTGTCGGAAGCGGCATACGAAATGCTCCGCGAGGCGAACCGCCCGATGCACGCAAAGGAACTTGTGCAGCGGTTGGTTGAGGGCGGGCTCCAGATCAAGGGGAAAACGCCACTGACATCCGTGGCCACCTCATTGAAACGGGACAAGCGGTTCAAGAAAGTGGGTCCCAATACGTTCGAAGCACTGGAACAGTCTCTGATCCACGCAGTGTAGTGTGTCGAGTGAGTGAGACCTCAAAATGCACGAAGGGGGGTGAGAGTCTTGGCGACGAAGAAAGCAGCAAAGAAGAAGAAGAAGTAGTCCCCGCCTTGATTCTAGCGTCGGGAGCGAGGCTACTTGCTCCCGACGTTAAGTCACATCAGAATCGTCTGCACGTCACACAACATCACGCCATTCGGCAAACCTGCGCGCTGCATTCTATGCTAGGAGCATAAGGAGAAGGAGTGTTATCAGGAAGCTTGGAGGGCCACCAGTGATGCAAATCGCGGTGGGGCCATGGCAGAACGATGCCCAGACACAGCGACTGTATCGCCAGTATTGAGCAACACCCAGCTGTCGGGATGAGTAAGAATCTGCTGAACGAGACGCGTGTGGAGCGCATGTCCCGAGCGCTCGGCGAGCAAGTGTCCGATAAACGGTACTCCGAGCAACGAAAAATCTCCGATCAAGTCCAGGATCTTATGACGCACGAACTCATTGGCAAAGCGAAGGCCCGACTCATTAAGAATACCGTCTTGAGAGAGCACGATCGTATTGTCCAGATTGCCCCCCTGCCCGAGCCCGCGAGTCCAAATGGCTTCCACCTCTTGCAAGAATCCAAATGTCCTAGCATCTGCAATCTCATGCTCAAAAGCATGAGCTGAGTGCTCATAGCCATAGGTCTGAGTCTGGATCAATGGATGATTGTAGTGGATGGAATAGGTGATTTTGGTGGTTGAGGACGGTTCAATGCGAACTCGACGTGCCCCATCCACGACTTCAAGAGGCCGTGTGATTTTCAAATAGGGTTGACGCCGGCCTTGAGACACAATTCCCACTGACCGAATTAAGCGAACAAAGTGTCCCGCGCTGCCGTCCATGACGGGAGCCTCACTGGCAGTAAGCTCAATATACACGTTATCGATCTCGAGCCCGGCCAATGCTGCCAGGACATGCTCAATCGTCTGTACTTGAAACCCATTGCCGCTGATCGCCGTGCAGAGTTCCGTAGGCACCACATGTTCAATGGAAGCTGCGAGAGAGGCTCCGTCTTTGCCGTTCCGATTTATGAAAACAATACCCGTATTCGGTGCGGCAGGCCTGAGCGTGAGGGTAACGGACTGTCCTGAGTGCAGCCCAACTCCCACGCAACTCACTGCACTCGCTAAGGTTTGCTGAGCCCTCACAACATCACCTCAATAAATCTCATATAGAAGCATCAGCAACTCATGTGCCAGCCTAGAAATTTACAAAAATATGACACAACATATTGATTGTACAATTAAATCAATATTCTATGGCAATATGAAATCATGTTGTAAAAATCTAACACCTGTGACTTTTCCAATAGTTATCGAACTGAAATTCACGTCCTATTCGACAGGGAGTCGATCACAAGATTTCGCACGAAAAGACGCTACCTCGCTGTCCTAGCGGGACTCCAATCATTATGGCCGAGGGTCCAGCTCGATCAAACCCTTCCGAATCGCCAGGATGGCTGCCTGCGTACGATCATACACCTGAAGCTTATGGAAAATATTGCGCACATGATTTTTGACGGTCTTTTCGCTCAGATCCAAGTGATTGGCAATTTCCTTGTTCGTCTTGCCGTCTGCCACCAAACGTAGCACCGTGATCTCTCGTTCGGTCAGATCGTGCTCGACCCATCCAGGCTTTTTCCCTTTCTTCTGAGACATGAGGGAAAACTCCGCCAAGATTTTGCTCGCCACAGATGGATGGATCAGTGATTCGCCCTTATAGATTGCGCGAATTGCAGCGACGATCTGCGAGGATTCTGAATCCTTTAAGAGATAGCCTGTGGCACCGGCGCGCACCAAATCGAAAATGTATTGCTGCTCGTCATACATGGTCAGGGCCACGATACCAATGTGAGGGAACTCGCGCTTGATTTGCCTGGTCGCCTCGACCCCACCCATCCGTGGCATGCTCACGTCCATCAATACGACGTCAGGGAATAATGTCTTCACCTTTTCAACAGCTTCCATGCCATCTTGGGCCTCGCCTACGATATGAATGTCGTCTTTCATCTTGAGGATTGCGGCCAGCCCCTCGCGTACGACGCGATGGTCGTCTGCGATAAGCACCTTAATCTTCTCCATGGATCCTCGTCTCCTTTTTATCCAGGGGGATGTCGACGACGATGGTCGTGCCATGCCCTTTTTTGGACTCGATCTGGCCTTCACCGCCTACGAGCCGAGCCCGCTCAAGGATTCCCCGAATTCCGAAGTGATCCCATTTATCGGGGTCGCGCAGCACGGTGTCCATGTCGAATCCCACGCCGTTGTCCACGATGGTGACGCGGAGAAGCTTGGGGTCGATGTCCAGCCTCACGGTGACCCGGGTCGCTTTCGCATGTTTCTCCACATTACTGAGGGCTTCTTGCACAATGCGAAACAGAAAGATCTTCGTACGTGGGAACAAGAGCTGTTCATCGCCGGATACGCGAAACTGGGTCTTGACATGATACTGCGTCTCGTACGAGGTCAGGTAGTTAGTCAGGGCCGGGAGCAACTCCATCTTGTCATAGTGGAGCGGGCGGAGATTGAAGATAGCCTGCCGCGCTTCATGAATGGCCAGCTTCAGCTGAGCTTTACTTTCGCGCAAGGCGGCCAGGCTGGCCTTCGGATCTTTCCGGATCAGTTGCAGACTCAGATCAAGCTTGAAGTTCACCCCTGCCAGATTCTGCACGAGGCCGTCGTGCATTTCGCAGGCAATGCGTGTCCGTTCATCCGTCACTGCCACACCCGTTTCCTTGACATATAGCCGATAGAGCGACTGGTATTTGTTCAAGGATTTCTCGATCTCTGCCGTCGCTCGGATGCGGGCTTCGATGAGTTCCCACATGAATTTAGCACTTGCCCCGCCAATGATGGTGACGCCCATGCGGTGGAAATCTTGGAGCGACTCCCAAACCTTCGCGTTCCCTGACACGTCGATGAGGAGGTCTACGTGTTCAAGGTCCAAGAGCTGCCGGTAATCGCGGGTCACGGGAATATTGAGCCGCCTCGCCAGTGTAATGCCAGGGGCGCTGGCCTTGATTTCTGCCACACCCACTATCTGAACCAGCGGGTCTGCTGCGAAGACCTCCATCAGCGCCGTGCCGCCGCGGCCTGCCCCGATGATCGCGACATGCGTGGTGTTCGATGTTCCGGTTTTGCGGAATCGTCTGGGAGATATAGCTTGGGTAGTCGGCATCTTGGCGCCTACTCGCTAGGATCGCGTACCTTGCTGTGTACCGACGAGTGGCGGGAGGAAAGGGAAAGAAAGAGAAAGCAAGAGGGGCCCTGCCCTCTCACCGCTCACGTCGTTGCTGGGCTAACGTTCTCAGCTCGTCCATGAACTGGTCGATGTCTTTAAACTCACGGTAGACCGACGCAAAGCGAACATAGGCGACCTGATCCAGCTGATGAAGCTCCTTCATCAGCTCTTCACCCACAATCCGACTCTCGATTTCTGTTTCCCCCATTTCCTGAATGCGTTTCTCGATGCGATCCGTCACGGCTTCGATGGTGGCAGTGCTGATCGGCCGTTTCTCACAGGCCTTCTTGAGGCCGGCGAGAATTTTGACACGGTCGAACGACTCCCGGCGACCATCTTTTTTGACCACCATGGGGAGAATTTCATCGACGCGCTCGTACGTGGTGTAGCGGCGTTTGCAGCCGAGACACTCGCGTCGGCGGCGAATCACTTCTCCTTCCTTCGCCATGCGCGAGTCGACGACCTTGTCTTCGAGTTCATCACAGAACGGACATTTCACAGGCGGTTATCCTGCCCCGTTTTGATGCGGATCAGTAGGTATGAAAAAACGGGAAACGGCTGCAAAGCTCTTTGGCGTGAGTGCGTACTTCCTCGAGCGTCGCCGAATCGTGCCGGAACTGCAATGCCCGGTCGATCAAGCCTACAATTACTTTCATCTCGCCTTCTTTCATCCCACGGGTAGAGACAAGGGGAGTTCCCAGCCGAATGCCACTGGCAACGGCCGGTGGCTTCTCGTCATAGGGTACGGCGTTCTTGTTCACGATAATGCCGGCAGCGTCTAGTGCTGCATCCGCTTCTTTGCCTGTAATACCCTTGTTGGTCAAGTTTATCAGCATCAGGTGCGTATCCGTGCCGCCCGACACAATCTTGTACCCACGGTCTATGAGGCCCTGGGCTAAGACCTTCGCATTGGCGATCACCTGTTGCTGATAACGCGTGAAAGCCGGTGAGAGGGCCTCTTGGAAGGCGACGGCCTTGGCTGCGATCGCATGCATAAAAGGCCCACCCTGTATACCTGGAAAAATAAACTTGTCGACCGCTTTGGCATGCTCAGCCTTGCACATCACGACACCGCCTCGTGGCCCGCGCAGGGTCTTATGGGTGGTTGTGGTGACAAAATCTGCATAGGGAACAGGATTCGGATGGAGCCCGGCAGCGATCAGCCCGGCAATGTGGGCGATATCGACCAACAAATAGGCGCCGACCGACTTGGCAATCCGTTGGAATCGTGGGAAATCGAACGTCCTCGCATAGGCGCTAGCGCCTACGACGAGCATACGTGGACGGCATTCCTCTGCAAGCTTCTGCACCACGTCATAGTTGACGGTTTCCGTGTTACGCTCCACGCCGTAGGAAAACACACGGAACAGGAGTCCGGAAAAATTGACCTTACTACCGTGGGTGAGGTGGCCGCCTTGGGCGAGGTCCATTCCCAGGATAGTGTCTCCTGGTTTCAGTACGGAGAGATAGGCTGCCATGTTGGCCTGGGATCCTGCATGCGGTTGCACGTTTACATGTTCCGCGCCGAAAATCTGCTTGCAGCGCTCGATGGCGAGATTCTCCACGGTATCCACATGCTGACACCCACCGTAGTAGCGTTTCCCCGGATACCCTTCGGCGTACTTGTTGGTCATGAGGGATCCCTGCGCAGCCAGTACGGCCGGGCTGGCGAAATTCTCCGAGGCGATCAAAATGAGCTTGTCGCGTTGCCGCTCTTCTTCAGCGACCATCGCGGCATACACATCCGGGTCCGACGCTTTGAGCGCTTCTAAGGAGCCAATCACATCCTTCATGAGAGCTTATTCCCCCTGTTAGGCCTCTGTCGGTGCCGCTTCGGCTTCCTGTTTCTTGACAACATGGATCACCACAGCTGCGGTCACGTCCCGAGGAAGCTTGATCGGCACGGTGAAGGTGCCGAGTTCCTTGATCGGATGGTCCAGTTGAATCTTGCGCCGATCCACCGTAAACCCCTGTTCCAGCATTTTCTCTGCAATGTCTTTGACCGTGATCGAACCGAACATCTTGTCGTCCTTACCGACCTGCGCCTGCATCGTCAGAGACAAGGCTGAGATACTCTTGGCATGGGTTTCGATCTCCAGTTTTTCTTTCTTTGCCCGTTCGCCAGCTACACGCTTGATATGCTCAAAGGCTTTGATACTGCGACTATCAGCCAGCACTGCTTTCTTGCGAGGGAGGAGAAAGTTCCGAGCATACCCATCTTTCACGTCAAGTAAATCGCCGAGATGTCCGACCCCGTCCATCGTTTCCTGTAGAATGACCTTCATACCTCTAACTCCTTCTGTTGGAAAGGGAAAGAGGATACTGAGGGGCTGGCAAAAAGTCAATTCGCGATGTGCATGCGACTATACATGGCCTTGGTTGCCAAGCCATCGCGAATTCAGAGAGTACACGATTATGGCAAGCTGGACAGGTGTAAGAGGCCGACCGTATGATGGCGAACGGCAAAGACGAAGACCTTTCCGGGGGATTTCATGACCGCACGAGACCTGATTGAGACGTGGGCGCTACGGATTGAGGCCGAACAGAATTCGGCCAGCAGCACGGCGCCCGACCAGCCAATTACTCAGGTGGCGGGCAGACTTGTCAACACCGTCGGCACGCTTCATCTGTATGAGCTGACTCTGCCGCATGGGGCATCTATTGAACACGACACTCCCTGCTCGATTGTCCCTCAGGATGACTTGGAGCCGACCGAAGGCATCGTGCTTGGCGGACAAGGCCATGTGATCCTTATGCAGACATTCGATGCCATTGGACAGTCCTGTACCAATGCAACCGTAATTCCCGACCGGGCAGGGTGTCTGATGACCTCAGCCAAGCGGCTGCGCGACATGATCGCGCAGCCGGACTCCTATCGACTCGGCCCGGCAGACCGCTTGGCTTCACTCCTCGAAGCGACAAGCGGAACGGAGGAACTTTCTGTCACGAGCGCAGGATCGTCGGCTCTCACGACCGTCTGGGATAAGGATCTCTCTCTACGCAGACAACGATTAGCCTCGCTGGCGATCGAGTTCATTCTCACCAATAAGCGCACGCTCGTCGTCTGTCCCGATCACCAGACAGCAGACTCATTTGTCGGGACAGTCGCGCGGGCCATAACAGCCGCAGGACTCAAACATCAGACCTGGGTAAGTCGCTACGAAATTGCATTAGCCCAGGATATTGAAGGCATCGGGATTCATGAGCTGGGGTTTGAAGCCCAGATGTATCAGTTCTATGCCAAGTCGCGCGCAGATAAGGCCGCACTCAGGAGCAAGTACGAGCGGTTTCGAGAGTTGACACCGGTGTTGGCATACAAGGGGCAGAAGCAAAAAGACCTCGATGAGGTGCGTCTCCTGGAGTGGCGGTTGCTGACGCGGATCAGCGACTTCCAAGCCAAGATCAGCGAGATCCAAGCCACACTGGCTGAGTACGAGAACCTCCCGCTTTTGCAACGACTCAGCCTGCAGACCGTCGGGAAAAATGTCGAATCTCTGCAGCAATATCTTGAGCTGTATGAGAGTCAGTGCGCCGAACTGCGGAAGGAAGTCGATGTCGCCAAGGTGCGTATCGCTGAGCTTGTGCCGGAGGCTGCTGTGCCAAAAGATATGCGGCCGGAGTTTAGCGATCTCAAGGAAGAGATTACCCGGCTTGGCGGAACGAAAAAGATCCGGGAACTGCTTGCGGCAGAAGAAGACACAAACCGCCAAGCGTTTCTACAGAATAGACGGCTCCTAGTGACCACAGCATCGCGGGCGTTGAATGATCCCCTGTTCAGTCGAGTCCGGTTTGATGTGTTGATCGCCGACGAGGCACCATGGATCGCAGCAGCTCCCCTACTCGGCGCCGCCGGACTTGTCCGCGAACGGATTGTGATCAGCGGGGATCGACGCGACATCGAGGCAGCTGGGCTCTGGACCCACGCGAATCGCAGATCCGGTGATCGAAGCGCGCTTGCTTGACGGGGACCTTGGAAATTCAGGATAATCCGCCTGCTTGCCTTTGAGTAACCTCTCATGCCGAAGTGGCGAAACTGGCAGACGCACTAGATTCAGGGTCTAGCGCCCGCAAGGGTGTGCGGGTTCAAATCCCGCCTTCGGCACCAACCCCCGCTTAGGACATTCTAGCGCAATAGCGCCTCATGGTCCGCCACCTGAGACCTGGAAAAAACCTGTAAGAGTATCTGAGAAAGCGCTTAGCCACGCGAAGGGAGCATGCGCTGTAAAAGCAAAGTCATCAGGCGGTTTTGCAGGGCTGTCAGATCGTCGAGCAGGTCGATTTTTGTTCCACGAAGTAGAGCTCCCATGGCACGTGCACCTTGGCCGCCGACAGCGACTGGCCAATATGCCGAGACGGCTTCAAGTCCTTTGAATTGCTCCCGAGCTTCGGCCTCAGATCTTATCTCCGTGATAGAGAGGAGAACAAGGTCCGGTTTGATTCTCTCGCAGAACTCCAGCAGTGCTGAGCTTGGAAGGCTGGGTCCGAGATAATACACCTGGCACCCTCGCGAGGCTGCGATATAGGCCACAGCCTGTGCACCAATCTCATGCGACTCTCCTTCCGGGCAACCTACGAGCACGCGTGGGCCTGATTCATTGGCCGGAAGCTGGTTCATCACAGAAAACATTTTCTGCTGAATGAATTTTGTGACGTAGTGTTCAACCGCAACAGTCAACTGGCCTTGATGCCAGAGGTCACCGACTCGACGCTGCAATGGAAGCAAGATCCGCTGGACAGCTTCCTCAAATGGAACAACTGCCACTGCGCCATTAAGCCTCCGTTCGAACCCTGCCTTGTCAAGCGGCTCAAGCGACCCAACCAACTCATCCAACAGACGCTCATGGGGATGCTGTCCTTCCGCAGACACCGGTGTTGCCACGCGCATGCGGGCAATCAGTGAATCGCTTCCCTCCTCTGCGAGCGCGCCGATCGTGGCTCCTTGCTCCATCTGTGCTTTCACAAATCGCAGGAGTGCAACCTCTTCATCGCTATATTCTCTGTAGCGATTGGAACTCCGTGAAGGTTTGACAAGTCCATATCGCCTCTCCCAGACCCGAATCACATCCTTCGAAAGCCCAGTCAGCTTTGCAACTCTATGAATTCTATGAGTATTCATACTTGCAACATCATTCTATTATGGCGTCCAATGTTTGTCAAATATTTTATTTAAAAACACTTGACACATTGGACATAATGCTTTATACATTGGACATACATTGGACATTTCATAAGGAGGCGATCATGGCAAGAGCGTTTCTGGGGACAACTGAGAAGTATCCGGTGCATTTAACTGCCTCTCCTGCAGTTCATTATGAATCGACCTGTATCAGATGCGGTGGACTGATGGTGACCGATTTCTCCATGGATGTACTGTTCTGTATCGGCGAGACAGAGTTTGCTGCGAAACGCTGCGTGCAATGTGGTGAGGTTGTCGATCCCGTCATTTTGAAAAATCGGGGAACCCAACAAGCACCGATGGCGGGTCAGCCGGTACGGAGGGTATTGCTAGATAGAAGTGCTTGCAGCCGACCAAGGTCGGCCTGGTGTTCCTCAACTAAGGAGGTTTTCAATGCGCAGTCAAACAACGCTTAAGGTCGGATTGGGGATGGTATTGATGGCAGGAGCCATCTCCGTCGCCACAGCGGCGGACATGCCGAGCGGCGACAAGGACATGGTGCTGATTCCAAAGGGTGAGTTCACCATGGGGAGCAACGAACATGCAGATGAAACCAAGCACCAGGTCGTGCTCGATGCCTATATGATCGACAAGTTCGAAGCGTCAAATAGACGGTACAAAGAATTTATGAAGGCCACCGGTCACCCGGCGCCGGCCTATTGGGACGATCCTCGGCTGAGCAAGGCCAACCAGCCAGTGGTCGGCGTGAGTTGGACTGACGCAAGTACCTTCTGCAAGTGGGAAGGCAAGAGACTCCCGACGGAGGCAGAATGGGAGCGGGCAGCCAAAGGTCCGCAAGGCGACAACCATTATCCCTGGGGCCATACACTCGACCCGAAGAAGGCCAACTATGGGCAGAACATTGGTCGGACGACGCCCGTCAATTCCTATCCCGAAGGCGTAAGCGGGTTTGGGGTCTACAACATGGCCGGGAACGTCTTCGAATGGGTCGAGGATTGGTATGACTTGAAATACTATAAGGAGAGCCCTGCCTTGAATCCCCCTGGTGCCGAGAAGGGCTACAACTTTGCCAATCAAGGCCCGGTGAGGGTGCTGCGGGGTGGTTCCTGGCTTGCCCCAGAAACGTCTCTCCATACAAGCCATCGATTCTGGAATCAGCCGGAGAATAACTCCTATGGGGTCGGCCTCGGGTTCCGTTGTGCCCAGTCCTCGCAGCAGGTGTCCGATGACGCCATGCAAGCAGGCCACGATGCGTTCATTCAGGCATTAGTCGCGATGGGTGCTGAAAAGAATGCCGAGGCGATGGCCGCCATCGAGAAGGCGTTGGCTGCGGAGCCGGGCAACAAGGAATACCTGTCGACCCTCGACCTGATCAAGAAGAGCATGAAGAAGAATTAGTCGAAAGCGTCCAGGGGGAGGGCATCGTGCCCCTCTCCAAGGGCCCAAGTCCTGATGAGAGGTCCCACGTGAATACACCTGATACCATGGCGGCGAGCAAATCGGTGCCGAACCCCGCGACGATTCCGGCGAAGCCCCTCATTCTTCTCACAGGGGCCAGCGGCTATGTCGGTGGGCGCCTCCTACCGTCGTTGGAAAATCAGGGGTACCGCTTACGCTGCCTGGCCAGGCATCCAGAAATTCTCAAGCCGAAGGTCAGCCCTTCAACGGAAGTGGCCGCGGGTGATGTCCTTGATCGCCCGAGCCTCAAGGCCGCGATGCGCGGGGTCGACGTGGCCTACTACATGGTGCACTCCATGAGTTCGACCGGCTCGTTTGAAGAGGCAGACCGGCAGGCGGCGCGGAACTTTAACGAAGCAGCGAAGGCAGCGGGTGTCAAGGGTCTCATCTATCTGGGCGGCTTGGGCAGCGACGACGAGGAGCTCTCAGTCCATCTGCGTAGTCGGCACGAGGTCGGCGAGATCCTGCGGCAGTCGGGTCTGCCTGTGTGTGAGTTTCGCGCATCAGCCGTAATTGGGTCCGGCAGCGCTTCTTTTGAGCTGATCCGCGCGCTGGTGGAGCGCCTGCCGATTATGCTCACCCCAAAATGGTGCAAGGGGAAAACGCAGCCCATCGCAATTGACGACTTGCTGGACTATTTGATGGAAGCGCTTCGGATTCCCACTTCCAAATACCGCATCTACGAGGTTGGAGGGGCGGACCAAGTTTCCTACGCAGAGATGATGCTTGCATACGGGCGCCAACGAGGGCTAGCACCGCTGATCATTCCCGTACCGGTTCTCACCCCCTGGTTGTCTACTCTGTGGCTGGGGTTGATCACGCCCGTCTACGCGCGCATCGGGCGAGCGATTATTGAGAGCATCGTCCATGTCACGGTGGTGCGGGACGATGCTGCCCTCACAATCTTCTCTGTCCGTCCGATGGGAATCGATCAGGCCATTCACCGAGCTTTAGCCCATGAAGAGACGCATTTCGCCGCCACGCGTTGGTCCGATGCGCTCTCTTCATCGGGCAAGTTGCCGTCGTGGGGGGGGGTACGGTTCGGTACGCGTCTAGTCGATTCGCGGACATTGACCGTCGACGCGCCTACTGACGTCGTCTTTAGATGCATTGAGAGAATCGGCGGTGACAATGGTTGGTACGCATGGAACTGGCTGTGGCGAGTACGCGGTTTCATCGACCTGCTCGAAGGGGGCGTGGGCTTGAGACGAGGGCGGCCGTTTGCCACGACCCTTCACGTCGGGGATACAGTCGACTCATTTCGCGTTGAGGCAATTGAGCCGAACCGCCGCCTGCGACTCAAATCCGAGATGCATTTGTACGGGCGGGCGTGGCTGGAGTTCGAAGTGAATGGCCCAGATTCTTCAACAACGATCCGGCAGACCGCAATCTTTGACCCGGTGGGACTGATCGGGCAGATCTATTGGTATTCGCTCTATGTGCCGCACCAGTTTGTGTTTAGTGGGATGCTGCGGGGCATTGCACGAGCCGCATCGCAGGAAATGAGCAGACCTCAAACGGTTGGAACTCCGCTCTCTACCTGATCAGTCGATGGGCAGCCATGCGGGAATGTTGAAACAGTTGTTGTCGACGGATCAATTGTGACGGAGGAGCAACGATGATACAGGGCAAGATTCTTCTTCCAGTGATTGTGCTCATCGCGTTACTCGGGGCTTCGCCCCTCCGAGCTGATCCCATCGATACAACCCGGCATCCGCAGCCGGATAAGATCCAGACAGTACATGAGGCCGAGCATGATGTGGACCAGGCGTGGGAGATCTACCATCGTGCAGCGTTAGGCGGAACGGTCGCTTCCCCTGCCCTACAGGCGGATATCGAGGAGCACCTGCACGAGGCCAGAATCCTCATTACCCAGGCACAAGAGGCAGCCGAACGGGGAGATGAGCGCCTGGTGCAGCGTCTCGTAAGCCAAGTGAAAGTCCATACCGCCAAGGCCATCGAGGGGAGCAAGGAGCAGAAGAAATGACGCAAGGTCTAAGGAGAAGAGGAACTCGCTGGAGCACTATTGTTGGGATGATGGCCGTAGCCTGTGCTGTCGCGGTATCTCCGGTCGTTGCGGCGCCACCGGCCTCCAAAGAGCTTGACCCGGTCCCCATGGTGACGATTCCAGCTGGAGAATTCTTGATGGGGAATCCGGAAGGAAAAGGCCGGACAGATGAGTGGCCGCAGCGATCTGTATACCTCGAAGAATTTGCGATCGATCAAGTCGAAGTGACGAATGAGCGATATCTGGTGTTTGTCAAAACCACCGGCCACCGGAGTCCTCCGAACCCCTATAGCACTGGCCCACTCCTGTCCGTGAAGGGAATTGAACAGCTTCCGGTCGTGCAGACCACCTGGTATGACGCCAAGGCCTATTGTAGTTGGGCTAAGAAGCGGCTCCCAACGGAAGCGGAATGGGAAAAGGCCGCTCGCGGCACCGATGGTCGTCTCTTTCCCTGGGGTAATGAACTAGCGACATCGACGCGGGCGAACTTTGACCGTGAGTGGGAAGAAGAAAAGACCTTGCGTCCAGTCGGATCCTTGCCAGGGGGCGACTCACCCTTCGGGGTGAAGGATATGTCCGGTAATGCTCGAGAATGGGTGCAGGATTGGTATGACCCTGAGTACTACCAGCATGCGCCGGATCGGAATCCACAGGGCCCTGAAAAAAGAGGCGTGGTCCGATCAATTCGCGGAGGGTCTTGGCATAGTCCAATCTCGGACGTGACGACGACGGCGCGCGGGCGAGGCGGATTCGCGCTGCAGACCCATGGAACAGGCTTTCGCTGCGCACGGAGTCTTGAAGGCCAGATTCAGCATAAGTAGACCATTGACAGAGATTCGATGAGAGAAGATGACCCCAGCAGAGAAGAAGGCCGGTTTTCCCCTTGGTGGCGCCGCGGCTCCGCACAGCGTCACCCGCTGAGGTAGATGGGTCCCTCTCTTCACCCCGGAGGGACCTATCTTCTCAGTGACTATCAGAAAGGGTCGTTGAGCAACAGATCACCGCACGGTCAACAACAGGAGGGTCTGGCCATGAGTAAGTATATGACAGAAGCAGGCGCCACGGTACTCCTGCTGATAGCAGCCCTGGCCCACCCCAGCATCGCCATGGCACATGGCGGTGCCGATATGGAACAGGATCCCTGCATGCGCCTGGCAGGTGAGAACATGGTGTATTTCAGTGCCTATCAGCCCCAATACGAAATACAAAATCAATACTGCACCGAAATTCCTCAGGAAGGTGACACCTTCCTGGTTGTGGACCTGATAGACCCAGCGCTACGCAACGAGCTGATTGGGATGCGGGTCATAAGGGGCAAGGGCAAGAATGAGGCAGAGGGTGAGATCGTGGCGGACGTCCGTCCGAGCTTCCATCCGGATGGAGTCCTTAGAGGCGAAGTCCAACTCAACGAGGGGCTGTATACGGTCTCCATTGAGTCAGAAAATCGGGGTCTTCTACAACGGCCGCAGTATCTCCTGCGGGTACATATGGTTGATTATCAGAAGCTGGCGCTATCCATCACGGGGCCGCTGGTGGGCCTGCTGTTCGTTGGTTGGCTCGCATATAAGGTTATTCGATCGAAGTGGGTGTGGAGATGGTGGACGGCGGCTCCCAATTCGTAGAAAGCCAGCCCTTCGGTCATTCGGGATCACCACATGTTTAGGAGTGACTGTTATGACATCGCACAGCAATATGGCGGTGAACAGTAAGGGAAAGATTCCGTGGTACCTCTACTTCGTCGGAGGCATGGTCTATACCGCACTGGGCGGGTGGCTGTTCGCGGAATCGTTGCCGCTGGCATGGATCTGTCTCCTCAGTGCGCCGGTGGGGTTTTTCTATGCCTAGAGAGGATGGCAACGCGAGAGACAACACGGGGGTGAGCTCTAGCGGTGCATGGCCTTGCACTCGGCCATTGGCACAGGTCTTGGCTGGCCAGGGGGGGGCGGGAACCAGACGGAAAAAAACAGGCTGGCGATGTGACGCTGCATCTAGGCAGGGCATCTCACGCTAATTCTCCACGCAAGGAGTACTATTTTGACCTTCAGGACGACAGGGGTCAAATCGGCATCACAGGTGTTCGTTGCTTCAGTTGTGGCGAGGTCATTGACCCAGTCATACTTCACCATCGCTTGAACCAGGCCCGTGATCTCGCGCATGTCGTGAAACGAAGGAAATACTCTTAACGGGTGGGTCACGGTGAGGCAGATGGGCAAAATCTGAAGGCCGTGGGAATGACAGACAGGCTAACGATTGACCAGTTGTTGGCTCCCCCCGAGGGGTGGTTCTGATAGGGAATGAGACCTTGCAGATTGTCGTGACCGGCGGAACAGGATTCATCGGCCGACCCTTATGTGTCTCGCTCTGTCGGGAGGGACATCAGGTCACACTTCTCACGAGAAGGAAAGAGGAGATGCAACGTTGGCGTGGCTCAGCCGTCACAGCTGTCGAGTGGCATAACCGAGAGGCGGGAATCTTGGAACATTGTCTCGAAGGTGCCGATGCCATTGTCAATCTCGCTGGTGCGCCGATTGCCGACGGACGATGGACCGATGCCCGCAAGCGACTCCTCACGGAAAGTCGTGTGCTCACCACTCGTCTTCTGGCTGAAGCCCTGTCGCGCTGCGCGTCGAAACCTCGCACTCTGGTCAGCGCTTCCGGAATCGGCTACTACGGGCCCAGCGATGACCGTGTCCTGGATGAGGGCTCCGCACGCGGTGCAGGTTTTCTTGCCGATCTCTCTTGTGCGTGGGAAGCAGAGGCGCTTCGCGCCGGGGAGTTCGGTGTGCGTGTCGTCTTATTACGGACCGGGATGGTGCTCGAACAAGATGGAGGGGCCTTACCGAAGATCCTGTTGCCATTTAGACTTTTTGCGGGCGGCCCGATCATGCCGGGAACTCAGTGGGTGTCATGGATCCATCGGCGCGATCACATCGGTCTGATCCAGTGGGCACTCACGACGCCGAGTGTCTCAGGCCCAGTCAACGCAGTGGCTCCCGATGCTGTGACCATGAATCAGTTCTGCGATGCGATCGGACAAGTTCTCCACCGGCCGTCCTGGCTTCCCGTGCCAGGCTTCGCATTGCATCTGGCACTGGGGGAACTAGGGACGCTTATGACTAGGGGCCAACGGGTCAATCCGGCGAAGGCGCTCTCCAGGGGCTATGTCTTTCACTACCCGAAACTGGAACCAGCTTTACAGGCGATCCTGACGAAGGGGTAGAAGAGATGCGTGATAGCTCCAGTGTCTATTTGAAACCACTCTGTTTGCGAGGCTCTGTGCAAGTGGACTCGCATATTGTCAGTCACAAGGAGGTAATCACATGACGACCAAGAAGATGAGCATCACAACCGCTATATTGCTGAGCGTGCTGACTGTCATGCTGTGTCAGATTTTAGGGAAGACGAATGAGACATGGGCTGTTGAGGGGCAGGACAAACCAGATAGTCAGGCCCAGCCACCGCATGGAGACGATCCCAACCTACCGAAGGGCGTGATCGGCGTGTCGCTGCATGTTGGGGCGGACCGTATCGGGGATCCGGCCTCACTATACGTGGCCCATGTGTATCCAGTTGGTCCTGCACAGCAAGCAAGGCCTTAAGCACGGAGATGAAATCGTGACGGTCAACGGCGAGGCGGTCACCGGCAAGACCTATGAACAGGTCATACAGATGGTGCGAGGAGAAGCGGGGACCGCAGTAAAACTCGGCACCAAGGGCGAAGGTGGCATCCGTGAACTGTCCATCACCCGTGTCGCCAGCGAGACTCTCTATAAGGACCCAAAGCGCCAGATGGGATCGCATGGCACTCCAGCTCGATAGGATGCAGTCATGAAGCAGGCCGGAACTGGTGGAGATATTCAGCAGGATTTATTCTAATGCGCGGGATTGTCTGGTTTAGGCGGGATCTGCGGCTCCACGATCAGCCGGCCCTGACCGCGGCCTGTGAAGCCTGCAACGATGTGATCCCGCTCTTTGTGTTCGACGAACCTCTCTTGCAGTCCCATGTCTTCGGCTCCGCCTGCGTGAATTTTATGCTGGGATGTCTTCAAGATCTGACATCGTCGTTGAGTGAACGAGGGCTGGCGCTCCAATGGCGTCGCGGCGAGCCGGTTGAAGAAGTCGTTGAAGCCGCGCGCGAATGGCAGGCCGATGTTGTCTATTGGAATCGTGATTATGAACCAAGAGCCATCAATCGAGACCGTGCCGTCCAACAACGATTGGGGCAAATCGGGGTCCCCGTGCGGACGTTCAAAGACCATGTGGTCTTCGAGGCCGCAGAAGTTCGAAGGGCGACCGGCGAGCCTATGCAGCGGTATAGCGCCTATCGTGCACGCTGGTGGACGAAGTGGCAAGCAGTGAAACCGGCCGCCCTTCCAGTCCCCCGATTCTCGAGGGCTAAAAAGGCTGCCTCATTGCCCATTCCGCCTCCATTGCCCACCCCAAGCGACTTGGGATATGAGCCGGTGACGCTCTGGATCGAACCGGGAGAGCGACGCGCTCTGACACGATTACGTTGCTTCGTCGAAGGCCCCATTCACACCTATATCACGGGGCGAAATCTTCCCGCTGTCGACGGCAGTTCGATTCTCTCTCCCCACTTTCGATTCGGGACCCTATCGGCCCGCGCCGCAGTACATGCGGCCCTGGCGTCGTTGGGACAGGGCAGACATGTCTCTCGTCCCGATGTCTTCACCTGGATCGACGAATTGGTCTGGCGGGAATTTTTTCAGCAGGTACTGGCGGCTTTTCCCCGCGTCGTCAACGAGCCATTTCGAAAGGTTCCGGCACCAGCTCCACGTGCGCCTGGCACCGAACGCGATCGATTCTATCAGGCTTGGTGCGAGGGTAAGACCGGCGTTCCAATCGTGGACGCGGGCATGCGCCAGCTGAACCAGACTGGATGGATGCAAAACCGTGTTCGGATGATCGTCGCCTCGTTTCTCATCAAAGATCTGCGGATTGACTGGCAGAGCGGCGAGTGGTACTTCATGCAACGCCTCATCGATGCCGACGTCGCGGCCAACAACGGAAACTGGCAATGGTGCGCCTCGACCGGCACGGATGCCATGCGAGGGTACAGGATTTTCAATCCCCTGTTGCAGAGCAAGAAGTTCGATCCGAAAGGCGAATATATCCGGAGGTATGTGCCGGAGCTTGCGGCCGTTCCGACTGACCGGATCCATGCGCCACATCTGATGACCCATGACGAACAGGCCCTGGCCGAATGCCGCATTGGCATAGACTATCCTTCGCCCATTGTGGATCACCGGCAAGCCCGCGAGGAATATTTGGCCCTCGGCAATCTACAGAGGACGAGATGACGACCGCATCCCTCCGTCTTGGAATCAGCCGTTGTCTCCTCGGAGACGAAGTCCGGTTCGATGGGGGACATAAGCGGGACAGTTTTCTGACTGATGTGTTTGGCCGGTATGTGGAGTGGGTCCCGGTCTGTCCGGAGGTAGAGGCAGGACTAGGTACTCCTCGTGAGGCGATGCGACTGATCGGCGATCCTCAGAACCCCCGGCTCGTCACGATCGAGACTGGAATAGACCACACGCACGCACTGGAAGCGATGGCCACAGATCGTACCGAGAAGCTCAAGAAGTTGGACCTATCCGGGTACGTCTTCAAGAAGGGTTCACCAAGTTGCGGAATCGAGCGGGTTCGTCTCTACGATGAACATGGGATGTCCAACCGGAAAGGGGTCGGACTGTTTGCGCGGGCCTTTATGAAACAGTTTCCGTTGACTCCAGTCGAGGAAGAGGGACGCCTCTGCGATCCTACACTCAGGGAGAACTTCATTGAGCGGGTTTTCTGTTACCGACGCTGGCAGGACCTCATTCAGAGGGGAGCCACGAGGCAGGCCTTGGTACAGTTCCACACGATCCATAAATATCTGCTGATGGCACATCACCCGCAGCAATACGAGATACTCGGACGGTTGATTGGTCAGGCTCACCGGTCCCGCCCGAAAGAACTCGCCCACCGGTACGGGGAGCTGTTCATGAACACACTTGCCGTGAAAGCAACGGTGCGCAAGCACGTAAACGTGCTCCACCACATTATTGGGCATTTCAAGGAACGGCTCAGCGCCAATGAAAAGTCCGAGTTGCTGAGCGTGATCGGCGATTATCATCACGGGCTTTCGCCCCTCGTTGTTCCTCTGACACTGATCAAGCACTACGTTCGAATCTTTGACGTGAGTTATATTCGCGAGCAGGTGTACCTCAATCCACATCCAAAGGAGCTCATGTTACGCAATCATGTGTAAGTCTTCTTGTCGGAAGAAAGGAGTGCGCTGATGGCTACTGTTGTCCGGGGAATAATTCTTGTGGGACATGGGGGCATTCCCAAGGGCTGCCCGCAGGAGTTAATCACGAAACTGAAACGCTTAGAAGCGCAGCGGCGGGCGGCAGGCGCGCCGATGTCGGCAGAGGAACATGAATTGGATACGAGAATCCGTCGATGGCCGAGAACATCTGAGACGGACCCCTATCAATCGGGACTCGAAGCGGTGGCTGCTGAATTGCGAGCCAACCTGGGCAATGTGCTTTTTGCCGTGGCCTACAACGAGTTCTGTGCCCCGACTTTGGAAGAATCGGTGGAAGAGCTGATCAAGAAGGGCGCCACCCACATCACCGTGACCACGACGATGTTTACGCCCGGCGGTTCTCACTCGGAAGTTGAGATTCCTGAAATCCTTGGTCATCTCCGGCCGCAGCATCCGGAGGTCGAACTCCGCTACGCCTGGCCGTTCGATCTGACGCTTGTTGCAAACACCTTGACGGAACAGATAAAGCGCTTTTCCTGAACAGGATCGTGGAGAAGCAGCAATAGCAGACAAGTCTATAACGGGCCACGGTGAGTACAGGGCAAGGAGGAGAGGCATGGGAGTGAGGCAAAGCGAGCAGATGCGGTGGCGTGCTCTCGGTTTGCTGATCGCTATCACGTTCGTCGTGTGGGTCGCAGGCACGGCCCAGGCACAGCAGAAGAAGATCACCGGTGAAGATGGGGCGCCGATGGTGCTCGTACCGGCGGGGGAATTTATCATGGGGAGCAACGACGGTAGTGACGATGAAAAGCCTGTCCATCAGGTCTATCTGGATGCCTATTACCTTGACAAGTATGAAGTGACTGTCGGGCAGTACGCGAAGTTTCTGAAAGCCACGGGCTTTAACGAGCCGCCGATGTGGACGACCTTAGACCAGCCGTCCCATCAGAAGCGCCCGATCGTGAATGTCGATTGGTCGGATGCGAGCAACTATTGCGAGTGGGCTGGCAAGCGGCTGCCGACGGAGGCAGAATGGGAGAAGGCGGCGAGGGGGACGGATGGGCGTATCTATCCCTGGGGCAATGAACCTCCCAATACGCTCCGGGCGAACTATGGGCAGGAGAAGTGGAACAACCATACTGCGCTGGTGCCGATGGGGCAATTGAAAGACGGCAAGAGCCCCTATGAGATCTATGATCTGGCGGGGAATGTTTGGGAGTGGGTAAGCGACTGGTATGACCCAGACTATTACGCGACCAGCCCCCCTCAGAACCCGAAGGGGCCGGAAAATGGTAAATACAGAGTGTTACGGGGTGGCTCGTGGGATCTCGCTCCGGAACACCTGCGATCCACGCGCCGGGATTTCAATATACCGTTGGCCCCCACCTATGAGTCACCGGCGTACCGGAACTTCAACAGCGGGTTTCGCTGTGCGAAGAATCCAGTGCTAGCTGACCCCGGGGGACTAATGACATTGAGTCCGGTTCCGGCCGATTATGCCGACAAACATATGCCAGCTAGCTGGTGGACAGATACTAATATCATCGAGGAGGGAAGACAGATTTATTCCCAGGAGGGATGCCGCAGTTGCCATAAGGACGGCAAACCCGTAAAAAGTGGGGGAGGGCTTCGTGACCCAAAAAACACCAGCCGTTTCTCAGACAGCTACTGGTTCTGGCGAGTGGCAGAAGGGGTTCCAAAGACCAGCATGAAGGCCTGGAAGTCGTTCCTGTCAGAAGAGCAGATCTGGCAGGTGATCGCGTTCGTGCATCAGTTCTCGCACGGAGGGAAACCCTCCGAACACACGGATTACAAACCCTGACGGGGGTCTAGGCTGAACAACCTGACGAGGCTGAGAACGAATCAGTACATACCAAGTCGTTCTCAAAAGAACGCGTCAGACGATCTTCTCTTTCGCCAGGATCTATGCACGAGGACGAACTGCGGCCTCACGGGCATGCTCTCGACCCAGATCAAGCGGTTGTCAATAAGGTAAGAGCGGAACGTTCACTTCCGGAAATGGCTGCCAGCTGCCGCCATCCTACCCGCTCGTCACACGCTACTTGCCGAGACTGGCTTCGCAGGCTTTTCCGGTAAACGATCTCCGCCGGGCGGTCCCTCCTGAACCATTCTGATCATGGATATGATGAATAGCACATAGAGGGCGATGCCAACATAGATCAAATAGGGCTGGACACCCCCGGTCTCCTTCAATGCCTCGTCCCGTTTGGCCGGATCGCTCCACGGACCTTGTTTGATCCGACCGACATGCTCACGACAATGCCAGTAATAGACATAGTTCGCAGTTGCTCCGGCCATGATACTCCAGATGAGCCCCACGGTGATGTCGCCGGTCAAATAGGTCGAGATCATTGGGCCGAGGGCATAGACCAAGGCATAGGTATACATTTTTCTGTAGAGAAACCAGAGGAATGAAACATAGAGAAAGGCCGGCCAGTTCCAGGTCAGGGCAAACTTTGGCTTATCTCCCAACCCGAACTTTCTAAAATGGTGCAGATAATGGTCGGCGGAGGGACCGATGAATTGTCGCCAGAGCTGCTCATCGGTGTGAATCAAAGGTGCGATCGGGGCAGCGATCGGGGCTTCAGACTCGACGGCTAAAGTGCTGCCGCACTGGTGACAGAATTTTGAGTCTTCGTGGTTCTGCTGTTGGCATTGTGGACAGGCTTTCATCCCTCAGAGAATAGCACAATACAGACAATGCCTGGTACAGAGGCAGGGCGATTCCGCCTCGCATTGTCTATACTCTGCTAAAAGTTGCTTCCAGCGGAGGCCTATGCTACCTTCCCTTACTTTACAAAGGGATACGTCTATATGCCGACTGAGGAACTGAAGCAGGATGCCGCACGTTATATGATGCAGACCTATACGCGTCAACCGCTTTCGATTGTGCGGGGACGCGGGACGAAGGTATACGACCTCGAGGGACGAGAGTATCTAGATTTCGTCGGTGGGATTGCGGTCAACATTCTCGGACATGGTCACCCGGATCTGGTGCAAGCGATCCAACGCCAAGCCGCGCAACTGATCCATACTTCGAACCTCTACTACACTGAGCCACAAGTGAAGCTCGCGCAGTTCCTGGTGGAGCATTCCTTTGCCGACAAGGTGTTCTTTTGCAATGGCGGGGCTGAGGCCAATGAAGCCGCGATCAAGCTGGCCCGCCGCTACTCTCATGACAGGTATGGAGCCGGGCGGTTCGAGATCGTCACGATGACGAACTCGTTCCATGGGCGAACGATGGCGACGTTGACCGCGACCGGCCAGGACAAGGTTCAGAAGGGCTACGAGCCATTACTGCAGGGTTTCAGCTACGTCGCGTTCAATAGTCTGGAAGACCTGAAACGGGCCGTGACTGACAAGACTGCAGCGATCATGCTCGAGCCAATTCAGGGCGAGGGGGGGGTCTATGTCGCGGACCGTGAATATTTGCAACAGGTGAGAGATTTATGCACAAAAAAAGATGTGCTGTTGATTTTCGATGAGGTCCAGACCGGAATGGGACGGACCGGGACGCTCTTCGCCTATGAGCAGTTAGGGGTGCAGCCGGACATTATGACCTTGGCAAAAGGGTTGGGCGGCGGTGTGCCCATCGGAGCCTGCCTTGCCATTGACTCCGTTGCAAAGGCCTTTTCGCCCGGAAGCCACGCATCGACATTCGGCGGCAATCCGCTTGCCTGTGCCGCAGGATTGGCCGTCTGCCGCGCTCTAATGGACGCACGAGTACTTGAACATGCGCGGAGAACAGGAGAGTATTTTGCGAAGAAATTATCCGACTGTAAAGCCCGACACCGGGTGGTGCGAGAGGTGCGAGGCCTCGGTCTCTTGCAGGGGATCGAGCTTGATATGGATGCAAAAACCGTCGTGAGCGAGTGTTTGGCTCGCGGCATTCTGGTCAATGCGGCCGGCGAGCACGTACTGCGGTTCGTACCGCCCCTCGTCATCAGTCAGCCGGAAATTGATCAATTGATTGAAACGCTTGCTCAGATTTTTGACGCGCAGGCATCGTAGGCGTCTGTCATACCATAATGGACACAACAAGGATGACCACACGAGCGACAGAAGTACGGACCGGGAAAAAAGATCTTCTGGATATTGCTGCAATCAGCAAGGCGGGTGTGGAGAACTTGCTGTCGTCGGCGATCCTCTTGAAAGACAAATTGCGGCGTGGAATTCCTCATCCCCTCCTGGCCGGGAAGACGTTAGGTCTCCTGTTCCAGAAGCCCTCGACAAGGACTCGGGTATCGTTCGAGGCGGGCATGAATCACTTGGGCGGCAATGCCATGGTTCTGCCCATGGCCGATATCCAGCTTTCGCGTGGAGAAAGTGTCGCCGACACGGCACGCGTCCTATCGCGCTATCTGGACGCCATTGTCATTCGCACCTACGATCACGCTATCGTGGAAGAGTGGGCGAGGGAAGCGACGATGCCGGTGATCAATGGGCTGACCGACCTGAGCCACCCCTGTCAGGCTCTCTCAGATCTCCTGACCATTCGCGAGAAAAAGGGCCGGTTAAAGGGGATCAAGATTGCGTATATAGGAGATGGCAACAATGTGGCGAACTCTCTCATCGAGGCAGCGGCGAAGATGGGGATGCACATCACACTCGGCTGCCCAGCGGGATTTCAGCCAGAGCAGCATGTCGTCGATAGGGCAACGATCACGGCAGCAGACACCGGGGCAGTGATCGAAATCGGGCACGATCCCATCATTGCGGCCAAGGATGCAGACGTCATCTATACCGATGTCTGGATCAGCATGGGCCGTGAGAGGGAGCATGCGCGAAGGCTCAAAGCTCTGGCGCCTTATCAAGTGAACAGCCGGCTGCTGCAACGCGCCAAGCCCAATGCGATCGTCATGCATTGTCTGCCGGCCCACCGGGGTGAAGAAATTAGCGCCGACGTGCTGGACGGCCCACAGTCGGTCATCATCGACCAGGCGGAGAATCGACTGCATATGCAGAAAGCCATTCTCGCAAACCTAATTGGCAAGAGGAGGCGAACGAGACGATGAGTCAGGTCATAAAGAAGGTGGTGTTGGCCTATTCAGGCGGGCTCGATACCTCCGTAATCTTGAAGTGGCTGCAGGAGACCTACGATGCTGAAGTTATCGCGTTCTGCGCGGATCTTGGCCAGGGCGAGGATCTCCAGGCGATCAAGGCGAAGGCGAAGGCGCTCGGCGTGAAAAAAGTCTATGTGGAAGATCTGCAGGAAACCTTCGTCACGGACTATGTCTTTCCAATGTTGCGCGGCAATGCCATGTATGAAGGGTGTTACCTGCTGGGGACGTCGATTGCGCGCCCGCTCATCGCACGTCGTCAGGCAGAAATCGCTCTGAAAGAAGGCGCCCAAGCGGTCTCGCACGGTGCCACGGGCAAAGGGAACGATCAGGTGCGGTTTGAGTTGACGTATACGGCCCTTGCGCCGAAACTCAAAATCATTGCGCCTTGGCGTGAGTGGGCCATGCGCTCACGGCGGGAATTGATTGAGTACGCTGATCGCCATGGCATTCCGGTCACCGCGACGAAATCGAAGCCCTACAGCATGGACCTCAACTTGTTCCACGTGAGCTATGAAGGAGGCATTCTCGAAAATCCGTGGGAAGCGCCGCCAGATGAGATTTTTCAGATGACTGTGTCGCCAGAACGGGCGCCGAACAAACCTCTCGAAGTTGAAATTGAGTATGAGGCGGGCAATCCAGTTGCCGTGGACGGGAAGAAGATGAGTCCAGCCAAGTTGCTGGCCCATCTCAACAAACTGGGCGGAGCACATGGGGTCGGACGTGTCGATCTGGTCGAGAACCGCTACGTCGGCATGAAGTCGCGCGGCGTGTATGAAACACCCGGGGGGACGATGCTGCATGTCGCACATCGCGGTCTCGAATCACTGACCATGGATCGCGAGGTACTTCATTTCAGGGACAGTCTGATTCCACGATTCGCCGATCTGATCTACAACGGCTATTGGTTCAGTCCTGAACGTGACATGGTGCAGATGGCCATGGATGAGGCTCAGAAGGATGTGTCAGGGACTGTGCGAGTGAAGTTGTACAAGGGCAACTGCACAGTTGTTGGACGAAAGTCCAACAATTCGCTGTATCGTCTCGACATCGCAACGTTCGAAGAAGACGACGTATACAACCAGAAAGATGCGGAAGGGTTCATCCGGCTGAATGCATTGCGTCTGAAAATCAGGGCTCAACAGCGGAAGGGTTCAATGTGATGGGACGACGGAGTAGACGTCTACCGCAGCGTCCAACAAGCGAGAAGGCATGGGCTGGACGGTTCCGACAGCAGACAAATCGTCTTGTGGAAGCCTTTACCGTTTCTGTGGCGGTCGATCGCCGGCTCTATTCCTATGACATCCAGGGCAGTATCGCCCATTGCAAGGCGCTGGGAAAGGCGCGCGTACTGACCCCCTCTGAAACCAGGACGATCGTCCAAGGTCTGGGATCAGTGAAGACAGAGCTGGACCGGGGCCGCTTTCGCTTCACCCAGCAGGATGAAGATATTCACATGGCGATTGAGCGCCGATTGACAGAATTGATCGGCCCGCTTGGCGGCAAGCTGCACACGGGCCGTAGCAGGAACGACCAGGTTGCGCTGGACATCCGACTCTATTTGCGGGATCAACTTGGCCAGCTCCTCGTGCACCTGGAGCACTTCCAACGCGTCCTAGTGGGGAAAGCGAGGGCGAATCGAACAGTCGCCATGCCTGGCTATACGCATCTGCAGCGAGCCCAGCCGGTCTTGCTCGCCCATCATCTCCTGGCCTATGTGGAAATGATCGAGCGGGACAAGGGACGGCTTCGTGATGCATCGGTGCGTGTGAATGTCATGCCGTTGGGATCCGGCGCGCTCGCGGGGACAAACTATCCAGTCGATCGCCGACTCATCGCTGAGCTGTTGGGTTTTCCCACCTTGACACAAAACAGTCTCGATGCCGTCTCCGATCGAGATTTCATGATCGAGGTGGCATCGGCACTGGCAATCATGATGATGCACCTGTCTCGGCTCAGTGAGGAATTAATTCTCTGGTCGTCCCAGGAGTTCCGATTCGTCGAGCTTCCCGACGCCTTCTGTACCGGCAGCAGTATGATGCCCCAGAAGAAGAATCCCGATGTGCCTGAATTGGTGCGGGGTAAGACAGGACGTGTCTACGGACATCTGATCAATCTGCTGACGACGCTTAAAGCCTTACCCCTGAGTTATAACCGAGATCTTCAAGAGGATAAGCCAGCCCTCTTCGATGCCCTCGACACTGTCATCGCATCGGTCGATGTCCTGACGGAATTGATACGCCGGCTCACCATCAACCGGGATGTACTCAAGCAGACCGTTCAGAGTGGCGGCATGCTGGCCACGGAAGTTGCGGATTATCTTGTGACTCGGGGTGTACCTTTTCGTGACGCACATGCAATCACGGGCCGTCTGGTGCGTGCTGCGCTGGATCAAGGTCGTGAACTCACCGATTTCTCGCTCGAGGAGCTGCAGGCATTTTCAGAGCGAATTGAAAAGAATCTGTTCTTGCGGTTGACGGTCACCGCCGCGATCGACCGGAAGTCTCAGGTAGGTGGAACTGCGCGAACGCGAGTGGAGCAGCGTATAAAAGACCTCGAGCGGATGCTCTCGTGAAGGTGCGGACGACAAACCCGACACCCATCATGGCAGGGGTGCTGCTGGTCATGTCGGTTGGCTGTGGGGCTGTAGGATCGCCGATTCCTCCTGAAAGGGTCGGTGTAAATGCGACCATCGAGCGGCAAAAGGCGTTAGAGTCACTGGAGGAGAAGCGGCGCAAGGATGCAGCGCTGCTCGAATCCACGGAACCGGAACCGGACTCAGCGCTCCAGGGACAAGATGTCAATCTCCCCCCGTTACAACCTGTGGGAACAAGGTAATTTGAGGGGCCATTCTTGCTAGACCTCAGTGGCAAAATACAGCTATACTGAGCCCGTTGAAAATTGAAATCGTTCTCCGCTTCAGATCATTCTGTCAGGGAGTAAACGAAGCTATTGATCATCTTGCGGATTGGAGTCCTCCGAGTCCGTGCATGGGAGCACAGTCCATCCTGACGAAAATGCAAAGTCAGACGGCCATCCGAGCCGCTTACGACATTTCAACGGACCTATTGACCGCTTCAGCCGAATAGCCTGACAGAGCTAAGGAGGATCGATTCATGGAGCTTATTCAACCTACGCGGCACAGCCAACTCGTTGGGCAGGCGCCATCGGTCAAGCTCGCATCGGGCAAGCGGCTGTTGCTGGTCGATCCTTATCCGCGCAACAACCCCTATAGATTGACTGCGTCGGAACGACGCGCGGTGTGGTTTCCCAAACTGAGCTTGCCGACCATTGCGGCCTATACGCCGGCCAATTGGGAAGTCAGTCTGGTCGATGAAGCGGTTCACGATATTGACTTCGACTTTCCTTGTGACATGGTTGGCCTCTCCTTGTTTACCTGCTATGCCCCTCGGGCCTATGAGATTGCAGCAGAGTTTCGCAAGCGAGGTAAGACGATCGTCATGGGGGGGGTTCATCCCACCTACTGCCCCGACGAGGCGCTTCGACATGCGGATGCAATCGTCTGTGGAGAAGCCGAAGACCTTTGGCCACAATTGGTCGCGGACTATGAGGCGGGAAAGATGCAGCGGGTGTACAAGATGACCTCATTTCCTTCTCTTGAGAATTACAAAAGCCCCCGCGTCGATTTGCTGAGCCCCGACTCCTACATGACAAGACAATGTAGTTTCACGACCAGAGGATGTCATTTCGATTGTGAGTTTTGCAGTGTGTCCCCCTTCAATGGCAAGACCACGCGGCGTCGACCGGTGAAGGAAGTCATCAAGGAGCTTCAAAATGTTCAGCGGTGGATTCGTAGTGAGTTAGTGGAGCGAGTGCGCGATGAGCCGATGTGGAAAGCCTTCCTCACTACGCTTAAGATTCGAGTCGGCATAGAGGACGGCAGCATTGTCGCGTTTGTTGATGACTTGCACAACAGCAACCGTGCCTATTGCCGTGAGCTCTGGGCCGCGCTGAAGCCACTCAAGCTTAAATGGGGCTGTCAGTCTACGATGTTCCTGGCTGACGACGAAGAGATGGTCAAACTTGCGGCAGAAAGCGGCTGCGTGTCGGTGTTTGTCGGTATGGAATCGCTCGATGAGGACGCGCTTGACGAAACGAACAAGCCGTTTAACCGGGTTCTGAAGTTCTCCAAAGAGATTAAGATGTTCCACGATTACGGAATCATGGTGAACCCCGGGATCGTGTTTGGATTCGACAGCGACGATGTGACCGTGTTTGAACGAGCGGTCGACTTCTTGACGAAGAACCAGGTGGAATTGGCCTACTTCAACGTATTGACGCCCCTACCCGGCACGCAACTGTTCGATCGCTTCGAAAGGGAGCGTCGGATTTTCGATCGGGACTGGGCAAAGTACGACGGAAAACATGTCGTGTTCCAGCCGAGCAGGATGACGGTCGAACAGCTACAAGATGGTTTTCATTGGGCCAACCACCAGTTTTATTCGATCCCTTCCATTTGGAAGCGACTGTCCGGCACGAGTCAACGGCTGATTCCTCGATTCGAGATGAATCGGGAGTTCCGGAAACTGGTCAAGCGGACCTGCCCCAAGGGGTCCGTATCACCGCTTGCGGGAGTGTTGAGAAATCTCCAGGCGAAACTCCCGGTCTTGGACAAAGAGGGATTGATTCCCAGCGCGCTGCATGCGCTGAAACAGCATCTCGATCCAAACGTGCTCTCCGCGCAACAAATGAGCTTCCACATCAAGGCCAAGCGGCATGACAAGTTTGCGGCATTGTTCGTGGACCTTGACGGCACCCTCGACCGTCTGAATGCTTTGGAATTGATCAAGCGGATCAAGGAAGCGGCCAATCATGCGCGCATGGACATCATTGTCAACTTCGAACACCTCAAGCTGGCGACACCAGACGCCCTCAAGACATTGATGGATTCAGATGCGATGAAGGTTGCGATTCCGAATGTGAAGGTCCGCTTTCGTAAGTTTAAGGATGCCTTTGAGGCTTCCGTTCAGGGCTTCTCTCTTGCAGGCTTGCAGGGCTTCTCGCTTACAGACCCCGAACATTTGAACGAAGATTCGTCTGATGCATAGTTTCGAGTATCGACATGGAGAACTCTATTGCGAACAGGTGCCGGTCAGCCGGATTGCAAAAGAGGTCGGAACACCCTGCTATATCTATAGCTACGAAACCCTCGTTCGTCATTTTCGAGCCTACGATGGAGCCTTCAAGAACGTACCCCATGTGATCGCCTTCGCCATGAAGGCAAACTCCAATATCGCAATCCTCCGTCTCATGGCGCAGGAAGGGAGCGGAGCGGATATTGTGTCGGGAGGGGAACTCTTTCGAGCCCTCAAGGCTGGTGTTCCTCCCTCAAAGATCGTATTCGCAGGCGTCGGCAAGAGCGCTGAAGAGATCCGAGAGGCCTTGCAGGCCGGCATCCTCATGTTCAACGTCGAATCTCCGGCTGAACTGCATGCACTGAATGAAGTAGCGGCTGCTGTCGGAACCAAGGCGAGAGTCGCCCTGCGGATCAATCCAGACATCGACCCAAAGACCCATCCCTACATCTCGACTGGTCTCAAAAAGAGCAAGTTCGGAATCGCCGCCGATCGCGCACTCGAGGAGTTTGCGTTGGCTTCCTCGCTTGCCAACATCGATGTCGTCGGAGTCCATAAACACATTGGATCGCAGTTGACGGACGTGACGCCGTTTGTGGAGGCCGTAAAGAAGGTCGTCAAGCTTATTGAGGCCTTAAACGCCCAAGGTATCAACATTCGGTACGTCAATATTGGCGGCGGCCTTGGCATTACATATTCAGACGAAACGCCGCCGCATCCGCAAGACCTTGCGGATGCCGTATCGCCGCTTCTGAGGGATTTGAATGTAACCCTCATCATGGAGCCGGGGCGTGTCATCGTCGGCAACGCCGGCATTCTTGTGACCAAGGTGTTGTATCGAAAAGACGGTGAAGCGAAACGATTCATTATTGTCGATGCAGCCATGAACGACCTGATTAGGCCGAGCCTCTATGGGGCCTACCATGAAATTCGTCCCTTATCAGAGGCAGTGTTGCATCGACCCAAGCACAATGTGGATGTTGTTGGCCCTGTATGTGAGTCCGGCGATTTTCTGGCAAAGGACCGGTCACTGCCGGAAGTCAATCCGGACGATATGCTCGCGGTCATGAGCGCGGGGGCCTATGGCTTTGTGATGGCCTCCAATTACAACTCGCGGCCACGAGTACCGGAGGTCCTGATAAAAGGCGGAGAGATCCATGTGATCAAGACCAGAGAGACTTACGACGATTTGGTGAAGGGCGAAACTATACCGGCTTTTCTCAATTGAGAGAGGCGTGCATCTGCAGCCTCTGGAAAAGAGTCCCATGTTTACAGGTACATTAACCGCCATCGTGACTCCCTTCCGTAGCGGCAAGCTGGACGAGCAAGCCTTCGGCGATCTCATCGAATGGCAAATTGCCAACGGGACGAATGGGATTGTGCCCTGCGGGACCACGGGTGAATCCGCCACCCTCTCACACCAAGAGCATCACCGCGTGGTCGAGTTGACCATTGAGGTAGTCAACCGACGCATCCCCGTCATCGCAGGAACCGGGTCCAACAGCACGGCCGAAGCTGTGTCCCTCACGAAACATGCGAAGCAGGCAGGAGCCGATGGGGCGCTGATCATTACTCCCTATTACAACAAGCCGATGCAAGAGGGGCTGTACCGGCATTACAAGGCAATCGCGGAGTCCGTGGACCTTCCCCAGATTTTGTATAACATTCCCGGACGTACCGGAGTGAACATGTTGCCGTCCACTGTCGCAAGACTCTGTGGGTTACCGAATATCGTGGGGATCAAAGAAGGGAGCGGGTCGGTCCAGCAAGCTTCCGAGATCGCGAGTACGTGCGGCGACCGAATAACGATCCTGGCAGGAGATGATGCCCTGACGTTGCCTATGATGGCAGTCGGAGGAAAGGGTGTCATTAGCGTGACGTCGAACATTGTTCCGTCCCAAATGGCACAATTGACCCAGGCATTTTTAAGCGACCGTTTTGACGAGGCTCGACGGATTCATTTTGCTTTGTCGCCCTTGTTCAACGCCCTATTTTATGAGACCAATCCAATCCCTGTGAAAACTGCGTTAGGCCTAATGGGGAAGATCGATCCGGAGCTGCGTCTTCCGCTTTGCACCATGGCAACTGAGACAAAGGACAAGCTTACCCGGGTCTTAAAAGACGCAGGCCTCATTTAACGTGAGGTATGAGGGGTTCGGATGATCAATGTCATCATTGCAGGGGCTGCTGGTCGTATGGGCTGTCGGCTGGTTGCCTTAATTAGGGACTCGACCACCTTGACGTTGTCCGGTGCAATCGAAGGGGAGGGCCATCCTGCGCTGGGTAGTGACGCAGGAGAGACAGCGGGCTGCGGACATGCAGGTATTCCGATCACCGACGATTTGGTGACGCTTCTAGAAAAAAGCGATGTCGTCATTGATTTCTCTTCTCCAGAAGCGACAATCCATCACTTACGGGCAACGGCAAACCATCGACGAGCTACGGTGATTGGCACAACAGGGTTTTCCACCCCTCAACTCCAAGAAATTTCAGCTCTTGCATCCCAAGCTCCCTGCGTGCTGTCGCCCAACATGAGCATAGGCATCAATCTTATCTGCAAGGTCATTGGCGAGATGGCAAAAACTCTGGGGAACGAATACGACATCGAGGTGATTGAGGCGCATCATCGGCACAAAAAGGATTCGCCGAGCGGAACGGCGCTTAAGATAGCAGAAGTCTTGGCAAAGGCTGTGGGCCGGGACCTGAATCAGGTCGGTGTCTATGCCAGAAAAGGTCTGGTTGGGGAACGGAAGCAGAACGAGATCGGAATACAAACAATCCGTGCCGGCGATATTGTCGGCGACCACACAATTCTTTTCGGCGGAATGGGCGAACGGATAGAAGTGACACATCGAGCAAGTAGTAGAGACACCTTCGCAGGGGGCGCTTTACGTGCCGCCCAGTGGGTGGTCCCGCAACCTCCAGGCCTATACGACATGATGGACGTGCTTGGTCTCCGATAGTTTCTCCCTCCTGTTCCAATTTCTCTAAACCAGGGATCCGGTCCCCAACCTTGTGCCTCCGCGATGATGCACCAGACAAAGCACGTTGTGTTCATATCAGCCGAGGAAAGCAGGCAGAGAAGGGGGCTAGAGCATGGGCGGGAGGGAATCACTCAGGCACAAACTATCGAGTGACTTCTTCAAGGTCAGGTTCGTCTGCCTGATCAAGATTGATCGACCGTCGTTTGGCGATCGCAGCGGATAGACGGGCATAAATTTCATAGGCGGAGTCCGTCCAATCCTCGTTCGGCGGATATCCGCGAAAAGCAGCTTCAGCTGCCTTATGCTCGTCATACGTGAGCGGTTTCGCTAACATAGTGCCGGTTAATGTCTCGCGGTAATCGGCCGAGGTTCCTGATCTGCTGATTTCCTGCGACCACAATTCAAACAAGCAAACACTGTGATTGCAAGACCTGCGTTCAGGTCCACTGCCCGTTCCGGCAACATCGCCCCACGGCATTTGTCACAAATCATCATGATGGCGGCAATTTACCATACTAAGGCATGGAAGCATATCCATCTGAAGTACTGGGTCTTCCTGGGAGGTAGGCTCTTCCGCTCATATGGAGCTAGGCCATTTGAGGAGAGGGAGGGAATGGGAGTTCGTGAACGAATGGCCCTGAACAGGGTATGGGTCCTTGACAGCCGTGGTGCCGTCCCATAGGATTGTGGTGTTAGAAAAGTCTACCACTATGTATAGAATTTTCATCGCCATCGGGCTTCTTATTGTACTGTACTTTCTTGTTCGGCGCGCCGTCACTGCCGTCGGGAGGATCAAGGAGCGGAGCGAACCGGATCAGCTCCCTCCTGGAAAAAATCACATGGTACAGGATCCCGTCTGTCTGGTATTTGTTCCCAGAGGAACGGCAATAACGGAAGAAATCGGGGGGCAGACGTATTACTTCTGCAGCCAGTCCTGTGCACACAAGTTTCAGGAAAAGCTTGCAGGCTAACAGCCCGAGTAACTGTAGTCGGAGAGTTTCTCCTCTTTGTCGAATTTGAGCGTGATCTGGCACTCGTTGGGGGAAAAATTAAACAGAGGCGGGCCTGACTTGCCACCGGCAATACGATAATAGGTCCATGTTTCGCCCCCAAAAAATCTCGGGGCCTTACCGCTCGGTGCCCCCCAGTGCTTTTCAAACCAGGCCTTGTCCTTACCTTGAAGTTCGGCTGGCTTGAGCGATTGTTCAAGATAGGGGTTGCTACCGCCGCATCCGGTCAGGGCCAGACTAAATAGGAGCACCCAAACCCATCGTTGCATCGCGCACTCTCCTAATCGGCGGTAAAGATAGATGAAGTAACAAGCCCCTTGGGAGCAACCGGATTCTAACCGGCCGTTCGGAGCCTGTCAAACCGTCGTACGCCGACAGGAGATTGCAGTTAGGTTGAGTTCTTCATAGAATAACCGATAACGAAACGATCGTGAAAATTTCTCATCGAATGAAAGGACAATCCCATGAAATTCTTTCTTGATACTGCCAACGTCAAAGAAATTCAGGAAGCAGCCAGCCTCGGACTTCTGGATGGAGTGACGACAAACCCGTCGCTCGTCGCCAAGGAAGGGGGCAGTTTTAAGGAAATGCTCGTCGAGATCTGCAACATCGTGGATGGGCCGATTAGCGCGGAAGTCGTCAGCCTCGAAGCCGATGCCATGGTGAAGGAAGGGAAGGGGCTTGCAAAGATCCACAAGAACATCGTCGTGAAGGTGCCATTGATTGCAGAAGGATTGAAGGCCACCAAGAGATTGGCTTCCGAAGGTATTAAGGTGAACGTCACTTTGTGCTTTTCTCCGACCCAGGCACTTCTGGCAGCAAAAGCCGGCGCCTGGTGCGTGTCACCCTTCATCGGTCGACTGGACGACATCAGTTCGAACGGGATGGAACTGATCCGACAGATCCTGACCATCTATCGCAATTATGACTATAAAACCCTGGTGCTGGTGGCCAGCGTTCGTCATCCTCAGCACGTGGTCGAGGCTGCGCTAGCCGGTGGGCATATCTGTACGATGCCCTTCTCGATTTTCCAGCAGATGGTAAAACACCCGCTGACGGACATCGGATTGAAGAAGTTCCTTGCAGACTGGGAAGCTCAGGCCAAAAAGTAGACCTATCGCAGCCCTCGTCTAGGCTCAGACTCAGTAAGCCGTTGCCGTGCCGTCGCAAATATTTGGTGGAACATCGGTTTAGTCAGTTTGCCTGTGAAGGTGTTTTGCTGGCTTGGATGGTAAGAACCGATTAGTGTCGTGTTCCAGGGTAAGATTTGGACGATTCCATGGGAAAACTTCGGAAGTGGCGCGAGAAGGTGTCTCCCCTCATCCCGGCATGCTTTCAAATAATGATCGAATGCGATCTTGCCCAGCGCCACTACCACTCTGGTTTTCTGTAATAGCCCTATCTCTTCACGCAGAAAGGGTCGACAGGCCGTGAATTCTTCAGGGTTAGGCTTGTTGTCTGGCGGCGCACAACGGACCGTGGCACCGATGTAACAATCTAACAACTCTAGCCCATCACCTCTGTGGTATGAGCCTGGTTGGTTGGCAAAGCCAAATCGATGTAGAGCATCATATAGCCAGTCCCCGCTCCGATCACCTGTAAATACTCGTCCGGTTCTGTTACCACCGTGGGCTGCCGGCGCAAGCCCGAGCACGTAGAGCCTTGCGTGGGGGTCTCCGAATCCTGGGACCGGACGGCCCCAATATGTCCAGTTCTCGAACTGCCTCCGTTTCCTTGCGGCAATTGCCTCTCGATAGACAACGAGCCGAGGACAGAAGGTGCAATGAGCGATGCGATCATTGAGGAGAGCCAGCGCACCCATAACTGGTGCAGTCTATCACGAATGGGAAAATCGATCATACTTGCCGGTCCCCTGTCAGGCTGTTAGCATAGGCGGTCGACTTCGGGCCGTCCATTGTAGGCAGGAGGCAGAATTGGCATGACAACGTGGCTTCGGCGAATACTGGTGCTCAGTGGGCTGTGTGTAATGATGGCACTTCCGATAGCAGGAACAGCCCAGCATCCTTTGGAGCATTCCGACGCGAAAGAGACTGCGCTTCGATCCGGACCCAATGGAGAACCGGATCGAGACTTGAATCTTCTCGATTCGATTGAGAATCCCAATGAGTCGGAGGGTCGCCTGGTTATTCTTCCGGAAATCAAGCGAGAAGGAGAGCGCTACTTCCTTAGCTCATTCAAGCTGCCTGACAAGCTGACCTTTGCCGGTCAATCAGTCCCACTTGATAACTGGCAGGTGCGTGAACGCATCGAGTACGAGTTCTATCAATTTTTGGAAGACCAGGGGGAAAGTATCATACTCGCCAAACGGACCGGGCGTTGTTTCCCTCCCGCCGAGAAGCAGTTGGCGGAAGCGGGGTTGCCGGATGATCTCAAATATATGTTGCTCGTTGAGAGTAAGTGCGTGGCCGCCGCCTATTCCAAGGCGAAAGCATCAGGGCCGTGGCAGTTCATCCCTTCAACCGGACGACGCTACAGCCTCAAGAGCGATGCTGTGCGGGACGAACGACGCAACTTGGAAATGTCCACTGAGGCGGCAGTCAAGTATCTCAAGTATCTCAAAGACTTCAAGGAGAACGATTGGTTTATGGCCATGGCATCATATAATGCCGGCGAAGAACGAGTGCGCAAACTCCTCAAGGAGCAAAAAATCACCGACTATTGGAAAATGCATGGGCCACGGGAAACGATGCGCTATGTTCCGAGAATCATCGCGGCGAAAGAAATCTATTCGCAGCCGGAGAAATATTTGGGGCTCAGCAAAAAGGATCTGTACATGCCGATGGAAACAGAAACGGTCATCGTCACAATAAAAGAGCCACAGCGTGCCCTCACCTCAATTGCTGAGGAATTTGGGAGCTATTTCCTGGAGCTCAAAATGCTGAATCCTGAATTCAAGAGGGACGCGCTCCCACGTGGAACCTATCAGATAAAAGTTCCACGACAGACTTGTCCCACTCGCTGCTTCGTTCAAGATAAGACTCCCTAGGCCATTGCCGGCGTGATGCAGATTCCTAGCTCCCCTATCCGCCCTCTCCTGGCAAACCTACTCCTTCGAGGACTGGCAGCGGTCGATGCCAGTACGGCGGTCTGCCAAGCCATCTCAAGAAACGGCGACGAATTGCGCATTGGCCGGCGTCGCTATGATTTACGCCGCTATAAACAGGTGGTGGTAGTCGGGGCCGGAAAAGCGACTGCCTCGATGGCACAGGCAATAGAACAGCGGCTAGGGCCACTGCTAGACCACGGATTAGTCGTGGTTAAATACGGCCATGACCTTCCGACTAAACGGATTGTCGTGGCACAAGCGGGCCATCCAGTTCCTGATCAATCAGGTCAGCAGGCAGCAGCCGGGCTCTGCGCCATAACCTCAGAGCTTGGCCGACGCGATCTTTTAATCGTGCTCCTATCAGGCGGTGCATCCAGTTTGCTCCCATGTCCTATTCCAGGAGTTACATTGGCCGACAAGCAACGGACCACAAGGGAACTGTTGCGATGCGGGGCGAGTATCCAAGAAGTGAATACCGTGAGGAAACACCTCTCCCGCATCAAAGGCGGACGTCTCGCCGAGTTGACCAAGGCCTCTGTTGTGACGCTGATTCTATCAGATGTATTGAATGACGACCTCAGCGCCATTGCCTCGGGGCCGACAGTCCCGGACCCGACAACCTATCAAGACGCTAAGGCGGTTCTGAAACGCTATCGCATCTGGCGAGCGGTCCCTCAGCGAGTGCGTCGGCATCTCGACCGGGGATGTCAGGGGCTGGTGAACGAGACCCCCAAGCCCGGCTCTTCTCTGTTTCGCCGAGTCTACCATTGTATTATCGGAAACAACGCCACAGCTGTCACAGCTGTGGCCCAGGCAGCCAGAGAAACAGGTCTTCGCACATTCGTTCACACCCCGGCCTTAACCGGAGAGGCCCGTGAGGCAGGGAAACGATTTGGTGCATTGGCGAAGCAGATTGCTCGCAGTGGCAAACCGTTGCACAGACCCTGTTGTGTAGTGGCTGGTGGGGAAACCACCGTAACCGTCACTGGAAAGGGAAAAGGCGGACGGGCCCAAGAATTTGCCGCGGCCGCCGCTCTGGAAATCTCTGGTCTCGCCAGGGCATGGGTTGTGGCAATCGGCACCGACGGTACCGACGGTCCGACTGACGCAGCTGGTGCGGTCGTCGATGGTGATACCGTGGCCCGTGCGCAGCGCTGTTCGATCGATCTCGAGGACGCATTGAAACATCACGACATCTACCCTGCGTTGAAGAGGCTCCATCAACTCATTATTACCGGTCCAACCGGCACGAACGTCAACGATCTTTACCTCCTCCTCCTGCTCTAGGTAGTATCCATTTCAATGAATCGTCCCCTCCTCCTTCCCTTGGGCTCCTGCACTCAACCGTCTCTTGTTGGAGGGAAGGCTCTCGGCTTGGCGCGTTTGCTCGCAGGAGAATTCCCTGTCCCCCCCGGATTCTGCGTGACGACAGAAGCCTATGATCGCGCGCTTCGCGCGGCGGGTTTTTCTCCAACCGAACAGTGGCAGGCAGCCCAAAACTCATCTGGAACTGAGCGCCGTCGGATACTATCTCACTGTCACCACCTCATCAAAAACTGCGACATCGCAGAATTGACGGCACTGATCGTCGCGCAAGCGCGAAGCTTGGATCTGCCTTTGCCTGTGCTGTGGGCGGTGAGATCGTCAGCAACGAACGAGGATGGGGCTCAGGCGAGCTTTGCCGGGCTGTATCGTACGCGACTCGGCATCCCGCTGCAGGAGATAGGCTTGGCGATGAAAGATCTGTGGCTGTCGATCTGGGATGAGCGCGTCCTGAATTATCAGGCGACGTCGGGATTGAGCGGAACACCCCCCGCTATGGCCGTTGTGATCCAACCGATGCTAGAGGCACGGGCTGCCGGTGTGTCTTATTCCATCCATCCCCTCACTGGACAAACCACTCAGGTGGTAATCAACTCGGTTGCGGGGCTTGCGGCAGCTCTCGTGGATGGGCTCGTCACACCTGATCAGTATGTGGTGGAGATGGGCAAAAATGGTCAACCCATCCGGATTTGCGAACGGACGGTCACCGGACAGTCGCAAGCACTGCAGGCGACCAGCCAAGGGCTTCGCAAATTGCCGTTGTCGGATGATGCAGTTGGACGCGCAACATTGTCGGATGACCAACTGTTTGCTCTGGCTCGTACGGCCAAAGAGATCGAATCGCAATTCGGCCATCCAGTGGATCTCGAATGGCTCTATGACGATCGTCGTCTGTGGTTGCTCCAAGCACGGCCCATTTCCGGTTTGCCTCAATCCACCCCATTCACCAATGATGACTGTGAATGGTCTCGTGCGAACTTCAAAGAAACTCTGCCAGAGCTGCCGAGCCCTCTTGGGCTGTCGTTCCTTGAAATGTTCATGGACCGCTACATTCTGGCACCCTACCGGAATCTGGGCTGTCGAATTCCCAAAGGGGTCACATCGGTCCGCACATTCCAGGGCCGGCCCTACATCAATATGACGCTATTTTATTCCCTTATCGTACAGCTCCGGGGAGATCCTGCTCCATTTACGGAACAGATGGGAGGTGAAGTCCTGACCCGGGTTCCGGAGGCTCACCCTCTCGGGTGGTTTACGATCGCCCGTGCCGCAGTCGTGATGCTGGCCGAACTGAGAAAGGTCGTCCACGATGGACCGGCTTGGTTTGCGGAGATGAAATCGATGGCTCACGAGCATCGCGCCGATCGACTTCGAAATATCTCCAGCGAAGCCATCGCTCTACGTCTCGATACCCTAGGGAAGTGGCTAGATGAACACGAACTGACATTCGCCATCGCGGGAGGAGTGTCGCAGTGTTTGCAAGCGTTAGGCAGCCTGTTGCCTCAGTGGTTAGGTGAAGATTGGAGAGCCCTGCTGAACGGGGCGCTGCAAGGTCAGGCAGCAGTGATTAGCGCGCAACAGATTGTACGACTGGCGGACATTGCGGACATGATCCGACAAGACCCTCGATTGACTGCGTGGTTCACCGAAGAAAACTGGGACCCGAACGAGTTTCGTCGCCGCCTCGAGGGGACTGATGTCCTTCATGTTTTCGACCGATATCTCGAGGACTATGGCCATCGTGGGGTTGGTGAATCAGACCCCATGTCACCCCGGTTCGCAGATCAGCCGGAGTTGTTATTGTCGGTATTGCGCACACAAATTCTGGCTCCAACCAGTGCTACTTCGGGAGATATTCTTCAACGCCAAGCAGCGGTACGGGAGCGGGCGCTGTCACAGATTCGCGCGAGGTTTGGATGGCGATTCCATCGGTGGGCTATCTTTTCATGGTGGTACCGACGACTTTGCCGGTTCTTCGCCCTGCGGGAGGCGAATCGGCATCATTTGATGTATTACTCAGCGGCGGTGCGCAGCTTACTGCTTCGTCTTGGCGAGTTGCTGGTGGAACAGGAGCGGCTCTCATCCCGGGAGGACATTTTCTACCTCACGATCAACGAACGTGAAGAATGGTCCACCGGAGGGCTACGTGATTGGCGAGGACTGATCGAGGCCCGCCGTGCTGAGCAAGACCGTTACGCCACGGTCAGCGTTCCGGACACGATTCGGGATTGGAAAGCAATGGTCCATGGCACAGACAGACCCCTGTCTAAGGACTCAGAAAAGATCCTGCGCGGCATTCCCATCAGTCCCGGTCTGGTTGTAGGACCAGTACGATTCATCCGATCGATGGAGGACTGGAGTCGGGTCTGCCGCGGCGACATCCTAGTCGTCTCAGTTATTGACCCCGGCATGGCGCCGTTATTTGGCGTGGCATCAGGGCTTCTTGCCGAAATGGGTGGTACTCTGTCGCATGGTGCCATCATTGCTCGCGAGTACGGATTGCCCGCAGTGGCCAATGTGCATGGTATTACCACCAGGCTTAAAGAAGGGGATCGAATCAGCCTGGACGCGGAGCGAGGAGAAATTATCATTCATGATTAGCCCTTCGGATTGACAGACTATGGAAGTCATGTGACGCTAAATTCGCCCAGCGAAGAATCGGGGTAAGAATTCACTTTGATAAGGAGATGTCTCTTGCATAAGTTGAGTGTTGTCGTTATCGCAGCCCTATGCGTGACTGGAACCAGTTCGCTCGCGCTGGCGGAGGAGAGCCTGAAGAGTGATATGAGGCAAATGAATGATGACAAGAAAGCCGTCAAAGGTGTGCAAAAGGCTAAGAGCGATGCGATGGAGAGCGATATGGGAAGGAAAGGAGAAAAGAAAGACCCGATCATGCAAAACAGAGAGAAGATGAAGGCGAAACGTCATGAAATGATGGAAAACATGAAGGCGCACAGAGAGGCTGCGCAGACCAATTCGACAGCTCCTGTTCCCGTCCCTGCTCCTGCTATCACACCTGTTCCATAATTGTTTGCAGTTGCGGCAGTTGATTGCCTAGTCATCGGGAGACCTTTCTTTCCGAGGGCTGAAATGTCCCTTTCTACCTGTCTCTCTTTTAAACCTATTACTTGCCTTGTTCCCCCACAGACCTTTTGCTAGGATGCGTGGCATCCCCATCGATCGAGCTTTGCATGAAAATCGCTACCTTCAACGTCAATTCACTCCGAAAACGTCTGCCGATCGTGCTGGGCTGGCTTGTCCAGCAGAAGCCCGATGTGCTCTGTCTTCAAGAAACCAAGGTTCAGGATAGCGAATTTCCGCTGTTGGCATTGGCGGAATCCGGGTACGAAATTACCTACCGAGGAATGAAGTCGTATAACGGCGTCGCGATATTGAGCCGGAAGAAACCGGAATCGGTGGCATACGGGTTTGACGATGGAGGTGAATCGGAGGACGCGCGGATCTTGCGTGTGATAATCAAGGGGATTCCCATCATCAATACCTATGTGCCGCAGGGCTTCGAGATAGACTCACCAAAGTATCAATACAAGCTCGGCTGGTATGATCGACTGCGCAAATATTTCGAGAAGCATGTGCCCCCGAACAAACCAGCAATCTGGTGCGGTGACATGAATGTGGCTCCCCGGCCGATTGACGTGCATAGTCCCGAGAAACACCTCAAGCACGTCTGCTATCACGAGGATGCGCGCCGGGCATACGAGCGGACATTGGGGTGGGGATTTCAGGACGTGTTCGTGAAACTTTATCCCGATCGACAACAGTATACATTTTGGGATTATCGGGCACCTGGCTCACTGGAAGCCAATAAAGGCTGGCGCATCGACCATATTCTGGCAACGGCCCCGCTGGCAGAGAAATGTCAAAGGGTAGACGTGGACATCGAGCCGCGGCGAGCGAAAGACCCCTCAGATCACACATTCTTATGGGCGGAGTTTTCGGTCTAACCACGAGCGCAACGTCCACACCTGCCCAATTCGATTGGTGTGGCAAGTCGCCCGCACCGACCGAACTGGCTTACAAGCTTGAATAGACCATCAAGCCGCCTTCAGCACCCGCTGCTTCACACCCAATGAGATTACGCGATTCTGTGCGATCAACGGATCAAGGACTAACCCACAATTGATACAGCGGAGCACCGCGGCTTCCTGAGAAAATTCCGGTCGCCACTCTTTCACCATCAGTCCTTTGCATTTTTGACAGGTCATCTGGTTCACCTCCTGCTTTCATGTGTTCATGTCGATGAGTCGGCCTTGGATAGGAGCGAATTTAACATCGGAAGATTAATAGGGTGTTAAATGGCAGTTAGAACTCTCTAATGTCTAGCCATGATGGCAGGTATGATATTGCGGTGATCGGTGCGGGAGCCGCCGGGCTGGCGGCCGCGATTTTCGCGGCTCAAGCAACTGCGAAGGGTGGCCGTCCGAGGAGAATTGTGCTGTTCGATGGCGCAAAGACCATCGGGGCCAAAATTCTTCTATCTGGCGGTGGTCGCTGTAATGTCACCCACGATGTTGTGACCGCCACCGACTATTTCGGCAATCGACATATTATCAGGAATGTGTTGGCAGCCTTCACTGTCGAGCAAACGATCAATTGGTTTGCCTCGCTAGGGGTTGACCTCAAACGCGAAGAGACCGGCAAGCTCTTTCCCGTCACTGACAAGGCCCGGACCATCCTCAGTGCCTTGGTCACTCGTTGTCACATGCTAGGTGTTACCCTTCTATCTGGTTATCGCGTGACAAGCGTAGAATCGCCTACAGAGTCTGGATTTGTCCTGCAACACAACCACGGAGCGCTGCACGCGGGGCGCGTCATTCTGGCGACCGGAGGCCGATCGATTCCCAAGTCTGGGAGTGACGGCTTTGGGTACCATCTTGCTCGCTGCCTCGGCCATTCAGTTACAGCTACTGCTCCGGCACTCGTCCCGCTGGTGCTCGTGGACACGATGTTCCACAAGGCGCTCTCCGGTCTCTCACAAGAGGTCGAATTGACAACGATGGTGCAGAGGCACAAAGTCGATCAGCGAATAGGAAGTTTGCTCTGGACACACTTTGGCATCAGTGGCCCAGTAGCTATGGATGCAAGCCGCTTTTGGACATTAGGGCAAGAAACTGGTGGGAGCCCGGCCCTCTATGGCAATTTTCTTCCAGGCGCGACGCAGGACCAAGCGAAGCAATGGTTCATGGATCAAGCAGCCGGCACCCCTCGACGATCCCTGGTCAAGACTCTCGCACAACGAGTTTCTGAGCGGTTTGCCGAAGCGCTCTGCATTCATATCAAATGCGACCCTCAGGAGGCCATTGCGCAGCTGCCCCGGAAAGATCGAGATCGACTGATCGAGGCACTCTCGAAGTTCCATTTTCCAGTGGAACGAGATCGCGGCTGGAACTATGCAGAAGTGACGGCAGGGGGAGTCCCTCTCGAAGAGATCAATTTTAGGACGATGGAATCCAAGCTGACCCAGGGCCTCTATCTGATCGGCGAGATTCTCGACTGCGATGGCCGGATCGGCGGCTTCAATTTCCAATGGGCGTGGGCGACGGGATGGCTCGCAGGACATGCGGCCGCCAAGAATATGCCTGCAGACGTTTAGGTCAGCCGATAAGCCTCAGATCTCTATCGACGCAGCTTCGCTTGGAACCTTACTTTTCTTGACAGTATGGAGAAGATCGTCTATCCGTTGACAAGCGAGGGTCTGTCGAACAGCCCAAGCGGTCATAACCACAGGAATTGATGATATGGGTCGCATCCTGACCTGTCCACGGTGCCAGAAGAATGGTCCTTTGCGGTCTCACCCGCAATCGCCGCGCGAGCACCTTGCCTCCTTCATCTTTGTAGCGCCATTCCGCTGTCCATCCTGCAGTCATCGCTTTCTGGCGTCCCATCTGGGGCTGGATCATCCCACGCATCCGATCGATCGACGCGAGCACCTCCGGATTCCCGTGCGGCTCTACCTTTCCTTCTCAGGAGGCAAGGTCCGCGGTGAGGGAACAGTGCTCGACCTTTCGATGGGTGGTTGTATTGTCAGGAGCGAAACCCGGGTCCATACCGACGAAATCTTCTATCTGCAACTGTCACTCGGTGAAGGCGAACTACCTCTCGAAGTAGCTGCAATGGTTTGTTCGGTGAGCGCCCGCGGCATCGCCTTCAAGTTCCTTCGCGCTGCTCAAGAGAACAAGCGCTTGCAGGCCTTTGTCCAATCCCAGACAACAGATCAGCCGGATAAGCACTCGCTTCACACCGGTGCAGCGGCCTGAGCAGGGTTCTGAACTTAACTTGGTATTCACCCCCAGCATTATCTACACAAGACCAATAGACTAGCGAGACGGGTCAAAGGACGTGGGGATCAATCTGCTCACGTCACGCCTGTCTCATACGTCACGCGAAACAGTCTCTGGCGGATTTTTTCAGGATCCTGTTAGAGTGGTGTTTCCCAGGCAGAGTGAAGCGGATGGTTATTGACTAAGTCATTGTGTGTCGCCAGATCATAGGCTTCGATGGTGAGGTCCTGTTCATTGAGCGGCTCCGGACAGCCGGAGGAACAGAAATAGGCGCGATAGGCTTCGGCCTTCTCTTTTGTGGCAAACCGACACAGCCCATATTCCGGCATCCCCGATGAAGGATACCAAAACGCCAGGTCTATCGCACTTCCCTGGTAGATACCGAGGGTACGATGTGTGATCTGAAACCCGCCGGGCAAATGTGAGGTGGGTTCAAGCGACATCGGCCAGCCTTGTACGTACCATAATAGCGTTTGTCATGATAGCATGATCGATACCAGCGCTAAAGAGCGTTGTCGGAGTGAAGGAGGACTTCCATGAGCCGTCGCATGCCAGCATTCACCACAGTTGCCGCTACAATCCTGTTTGTGTGGCTCTCAGGGTGCGGCTACAACGACCTCCAGGGATTGGATGAAGACACCAAGGCCGCATGGAGCGAAGTGGTCAATCAGTACCAGCGGAGGGCCGACCTAATCCCGAACTTGGTCGCAACCGTGAAAGGCTATGCTGCGCATGAGAAGGACACACTAGAAAGCGTTGTGCAGGCGCGAGCGCAGGCCACTGGAATTCAAGTGACACCGGAGACGTTGAGAGATCCTGCAGCATTCGAGAAATTCCAACAGGCGCAGGCCGGTCTCAGTTCGGCCTTGGGACGCCTGATCGCCATTGCTGAGAACTATCCGAACTTAAAAGCTGACCAGAACTTTCGTGATCTCCAAAGTCAGCTCGAAGGGACGGAGAACCGTATTGCCGTCGCACGCAAGCGCTACATAGAGAAAGTAGCGGAATACAACAAGAGCGTCCGTTTCTTCCCCACGAATCTGACGGCGAAATATCTCCTCCACATGGAAGAAAAACCGAACTTTACCGTGGCGGATGAAAAGGCTGTGGCCAAGCCGCCAGAAGTGAAATTCTAAGAGGCAGGTCGAGGTTGGGGTTGAGGTTCAGCCAGAAAATCTGGGGAACAGGGCCTTCCCTCGTCTTAGTCTTAGCCTTAATCTGGACCGTAGCCTCAACTTCCTGGGCTCTCGACGTGCCGCCGCTCACAGGGCGTGTTGTGGATCTCGGGCACGTGTTGCCCACCGAGGTCGCTGCCTCGCTTACTCGCCACCTTGAATCCCACGAGACGAAAACCAGCAATCAAGTGGCCATCTTGATTCTGCCGTCCCTCGAAGGGGAACCGCTGGAAGAATTTTCACATCGTGTCGCCACCACTTGGAAGCTTGGACAGAAAGGGACTGATAATGGTGTCCTCCTCCTTGTCTCGCTCAAAGATCGCAAGGTCCGGATCGAAGTCGGCTACGGACTGGAAGGCACGCTGACAGATCTGCGATCCGCCCACATTATCCGCAACGAGATCGTGCCGCGTTTCCGTGCCGGTGATCTTGCAGGAGGCATCACCGCCGGGACCCAGGCCATCCTCGGAACCATTGAAGGCACTTATACGGCCGAAGAAGCACCTTTAGGTCTCGGTCGTTCCGGCCAAGAACCGAACGCGTTTGAGTATGTCATTATGGGGGTCGTTGTCGGAACCTTGGCCGGCATCCTTCTAAGTCACGGACTTCGACATGCCCGCGCGTTGTTGGGGAGCGTACTCGCCTTTCTCATCGCGCAGTTTGCGAGTGTAGGACTGGGTCTGGCGGCAGCCGGAGTAACGGCCTTGTTACTATGGCTTCTCCTCCAAGCGAATCGGGGCGGAGGAAGGCATGGAGGGTGGGGAGATGGTTCCACAATAGGGCCAGGTGGTGGTTTCGGAGGGTCGTTCGGTGGTGGGTTCAGCGGGGGGGGCGGAAGTTTTGGCGGCGGCGGAGCTTCGGGAGATTGGTAAATGATGCAATTCACCGATGCAGAACGCGAACAAATCAAACAAACCGTACAACAAGCCGAACGGAGCACAAAGGGTGAGATCGTACCGATGATTGTCCCTGCCGCAGCTCTCTACCGTGAAGCAGGCTTTCGCACAGGACTTATTCTGGCTCTGCTAACGCTGGCCGTGCTGTTGACTCTCGAGATGGTCTGGCTCCCATGGGGCTGGTATGCAGGCAACGCCGGCTGGCTTATGCTCGCAGTAGTGGTCGCATACGGTATCGGGCAGTGGCTTGGGACCATCCCGAACATCATCCGCCTCGTCACGTCACGCGAGCGCATGGCGTATAAAGTGAAACTGCGGGCCGAGCAGGCGTTCTACCAGCATGGCTTGCACAACACGAAAGACCGCACGGGTATCCTGATCCTCATCTCGTTGTTGGAGCGGCGCGTGCACGTATTGGCGGACAAAGGCATCAACGAGCGCGTGCCGCCAGGCACATGGGATAGCCTCGTCAGCGGCATCCTCGACGGAATCCGTACCGGAAATGCCACAGATGCCATCTGCGACGCGATTACAAAGTGCGGCGAACTCCTCTCGCGAGTCAGCCCTGCCGGATCCGGCGACAATCCAGACGAGTTGCCGGACAGACTGATTCAGGAGCCTTAATCGTCGGCTTGATAGACTGCCTGCCCTTGTTCCGTTAGAATCTCGATTCATGCCCAATCCTACTGTGGTGACCCCAACTCCCGCGAATACGCAGGACGAGACTCGCTCGGTAGTCAAAGCAGCCGGCGTAATCGGCGTCGCTACCTTCTCCAGCCGCGTTCTTGGTTTTATCCGCGATATGGTGCTTGCGAAGCTCTTTGGCGCGACACCAGCCGCAGATGCCTTCTTCGTGGCCTATCGAGTCCCCAACTTGCTTCGTGAACTATTTGCGGAAGGATCGATGTCTTCCGCCTTTATTCCAGTCTTTACCGAATATCAGACGCAAAGATCGAAACGAGATGCCTGGGAATTGGCGAGCGCTGTCTTCACTACGTTGCTGACGATTGTCATAGGCGTCACCATCGTGGGGGTTCTTGCTGCATCCGGAATCGTCTGGCTTCTGGCGCCAGGTTTCCATGACGATCCTGTGAGGCTGGGTATGACGACATTGCTCACGCAGATTATGTTTCCCTATCTGATCTTTATCAGTCTCGCTGCATTGGCCATGGGAATCCTGAATTCCATGCGGGCGTTCGCGGCGCCAGCCTTCTCACCAGTGTTCTTCAACATTTTTATCATCGGCTGCACGCTGTTTTTGTCTCCGATGATGTCTGAGCCGATCTTGGGCGTCGCCATTGGGGTCGTCGCCGGAGGCTTGGCACAGTTCCTCATGCAACTGCCAGGTTTGAGTCTGCGTGGCATGTTGTTCAGGTTCCGGTTCGACCCGGGCCATCCCGGTGTCCGGCGAATCGGGACACTGATGGTGCCGTCGCTTCTCGGTCTTTCCGTGACCCAGATCAATATCACCATAAGCACGATCCTCGCCTCTTTTTTCGTCGGTGGGCCGACCTATTTGTTTTACGGCATGCGCCTGATCCAGTTTCCTTTGGGCATATTCGGCGTCGCACTGGCCACGGCCATTCTGCCTTCGCTCTCGGCACAGGCCGCGCGCGGGGCACTGGCTGAATTGCGCACGACCTTTGGATTCGGCCTTCGCATGATCCTCTTTATCATGCTACCGGCGATGCTGGGTTTGATCCTTCTACGTCAGCCGATTGTTCATCTGTTCTTCGAGCACGGAACCTTTACGGCACACGATACGGCTGAAACTGCAGTGGCAGTGCTCTGCTATTCAGTAGGTCTCTGGGCATTCGGTGGAGTCCGCATTATCGTTTCAGCCTTCTATTCTTTGCAAGATACGCGTACACCCGCCATTTCGGCAGCAATTGCCGTGGCAGCCAACCTCATTTTTTCGCTCCTCCTGATGTCGTCTCTTGGCGCGGCAGGTCTCGCCCTGGCCACAGCATTGGCAGCGATGGTAAATGGAGGCATCTTGATCGTCGTGCTGCACCGTCGACTAGGCGGTGTGGACTGGGGATCAGTGGGACGTTCATTACTCCGTGCGCTGATCGCATCCGTGCCGTTGATCATAGTTTGTGCCTGGGTGACCATGGCACAGGTCTGGACCCATCCCGGTGAATGGGTCGAGAAGTCGATCATGCTCTGTATGGCGATTGGATTGAGTGCTTTCGGATATCTGGGCATCCACGCCTTACTGAGGTCAGAAGAGCTCAAGTTGGTATGGGAAATGTTGCGGAAAAAACTGGGCCGAGTCACGGCTCATTGAGGTCACACATGCGACAAGCGATCGTCTTCAAGTCACGATGGGGCTGGATGGGCGTTTCAGAAACGACACAGGGGATCGATGTTGTGGTATTGCCGAAGTCCTCGCAGCGAACCGTGCTGACAGAGTTGCAATTGCCCGAGAACGCCTTGTTGGAAGGCCGCACTTCTCCACAACTACGGGAGGCACAAGCACAATTAACCGGCTATCTGGCAGGGAAACGGAGGTCTTTCGACCTGCCACTGGACCTCACAAGGGGAACGAACTTCCAGCAGAAGGTCTGGCGGACCCTTTGCCGTATCCCCTATGGCCGGCTTCGATCCTATCAGTGGGTGGCTGTCCGTATCGGAGGTAGTGAGTACGCCCGTGCCGTCGGTAACGCCGTCGGAGCGAATCCGATGCCGATTGTGATCCCTTGCCATCGGATTGTAAGCCAGGACAAGTCACTCGGCGGATTCTCAGGCAGCTTAGATACGAAACGAAAGCTGCTCACGCTCGAGGGAACCTTGGCTGAACTCCGACCGGGACCATCATAATCGATGAAGGCCGTGATTCAGCGGGTGACCAGGGCGGCAGTTCACATTGATGGCAAGACCGCGGGGCAGATTGAATCCGGTCTCCTAATCCTGCTAGGTGTGGCAAAATGCGACGGAGAATCGGACAGCCGGTATCTCATCGAAAAGATTTGCACTCTTAGAATTTTTTCGGATGAAGACGGAAAGATGAACCGCTCGCTGGTGGACATCGGAGGATCTGTTTTGCTGGTTTCTCAGTTTACGTTGATGGGCAGGACGGCGAATGGCCGTCGCCCGAGCTTTGAGGAGGCAGCACCACCGGAAGAAGCTAAGCGACTCTACGAGCAGATCGCGGCAGGTTTCCGCCGTCATGGAATCCATGTAGAAACAGGGGTTTTTGCCGCACACATGCATGTCGAGTTGCTGAACGACGGGCCCGTGACCTTTGTGCTCGATAGTCGAGGCTCAAGCTGAACAGACTGCTCAGAGCTCACCGATTCAGGAGGGCCCGTGCCGTCAATGTCATTGGGCTGGATTGATGAGCAAAGCTGCCAGACAGATTACAAATGATGCTGAAGGCGCTTTGATCTACTACTTTTGTACTACTTGAAGGTTCTGCCAATTCAGATCTATGCTCAAGTCTCTCTTGTGAGGACCGATAGAGGCCCTAGGACAGACAACGGCGCTTCGACCAACACCTGGTATACTGAATTTGCACGTATTCGGAATGATTGGGAGAGGAATATGGGAACGGAAGTCCCATTACAGCATCCGCTCCGGCAGCTCTTCGAGGCCTTGACCGAGAAAAGCTTCACGGAACATCTCGGATGGGCCGACTCCAATGTCACGGATTATCTGTCCAACCTGCTCGTCGAATTTACCCACACTGACCGACTCTATAAAATTAGGAATCAGCAAAACCGCCCAGTCGACACGGTGGCAGACCTGTTGTTCGAATCTGAAGTGTTGCTCGAAGCACAGTCGATGGATCGCGAACGGGACGTGCATCAACATATCGGCGATTTCACGTTGTTCATGGCAGGGCTCTTTCCTGAATATCTGCGACGCCTCAAGACAGCAGGATTGATCTACCATAAGGATTTCCTCGTCGACTACATGAAAACAGGAAAGCGCTCTTACGGGATCGTCGCGCAAATAGCTGACGGTCCGTCATCAGAGAACCCTCCGCTGTTCCGAAAACTCTCCGATAATTTCGAGCTCTGCGTCACTGGACTGGGGTTTGTGCGGTCAGATCTGGACCGCATGAAAGATCCTGCGTATAGGCAGGCTCGAAACCTTCTCCTCAATTGACAGCCTCCGCTTCTCAAGACAACTCGTGAAATATTGAGTTGTGGGACCCGACAAGCTGGGGTAAATTCTGAAGGACTTTTCAGCTTCTTCCCGGAGGCGTTGTGCAGCTCTACTTAAATGTCGAGATGAGTGCAAAGATAAAATCCATCGGAGTCGCAATCGCACATTTCAATGGCCCTTCGGGGGTAACGCAATCCTGTCCGCCAATGTGTATACCGATTAACTTAGTGGCACCCCCCCGTGAGAACATGAAAACTGGCGCACCACTGTCGCCGCCAACGGCAAGGTAATCAGAAACAATCTGGCCCTTCTGCTCGTCCTTGAGAAGAGTCTTACCCTCTCGAATTTTTGGAATATTCAGTTCAGAGGTCTCTTCGCCCCTTGGAATGATTGAAACCCGATATCCCGCGAGGTACACGGCTTTCTGCAAAGCTACGTCATGCAGACGCAGCACAGAGGGAAAGGGTACCATTGCTGGTCCTGATGGGGGTTCATACTTGACCTGAACCCCCTCCATGAGCTTCGAGTCCCACATGAATCGTACAACGAGAACATCGTGGTCAAGATCCTCTTTCCAGTTACCCGACCGTTGAAGAGCGTCAAGATCCAACTCCAACATATAGCCTCGATCCTCATGGGGATCGGTTGCATTTCCCCGAACCAACGCGAAAGGCTTTACAAGTGCTTTGGTATCACTCACGAGAACATGCCGCGCCGTAATCAAATAGATTGTAGTGGGTGAACCCAAAAATACCCCGGACGCCGTTCTGCTAAAAATTGCGCCAGGAGCAACAATGACTGGGTAGGGAAGAAGGCTTTCCGTATCAGAGGAAGCGTGAATCAGTGGTTGAAAGCTTACTTGTAGCAGGATAATAAGCAGAACAGTGTTAATAGGTAGAAAGTAGATCATTGGCCCTGGCATGGACCTGTGTTGTAGATGGCAGAACAATGCGCATAAAAGCAGAGGAAGAGGCTAGCCGAGAATGGCATGGAGAGCCTCGTAGAGAGACTATTGTAGGAGGGTTTAGCAGACAGTCGCAAGGGCTAATAGAGAAAAGAATGCGCTGTAATGTCGAGAATTCATCGACTGGATTCCTGCTACCCAGTCCAAGAGATTTGAAGTCTTCTTCTCATCTAGCCCTCCCCTATGATAAAATTAACGTGGTTAGAGGTGGTTTGAAGTGCCCGAATCTAAAGGCACCGCGGTGATTGCGAGGCCGAGAAGCAGGTACGAGGGGGAAGTATTTACATATGTTATACGAATTGTTCATGCTGTGGATGGTCGTGAGTATCACAGCGGTTGTGGCAAGCATGGTACTTGGTGGTTTACTCTGTGTGTGGTGTGCCATGAAAGCGAAGTAGGCTCCAACTACCGTCAAAGAAAAAAAGCACGAGTAGCCACCGCCCAAAATGAGATTTAAGAGTAAACCTCCCCCAATTCGACATATGCTTCTGTAGCTGTAGCTCAGCGAGTTGTACCAGAAAAGAGTGTGACCGATCTCCTGTCGGTCGTGGTAAAACTTGAAGCATCACCCACAATAAGACTACGCTAGAAGTTCTCTCAGGCTCGTAAGGTGCGCGAGAGAGCCCCGGTTCAGAGATGATGGCCGCCCGATTGTTCTAAGGACAGAATCCCATGAAAGACACGCTCTTTCACCTGGCCTTTCCCACGCACGATGTGGCGGCGGCGAAACGGTTCTATGTCAACGGACTCGGATGTACATTGGGCCGAGAGTCCGACCACGCCGTGACGTTCGGACTTGCGGGGCATCAACTCGTGGCACATCTGACAACAGAACCCCTGCCACCTCAACGAGGCATTTACCCCCATCATTTCGGTTTGACATTTTTGTCCCAGGACTCGTGGCAACGGTTCTTGGACCAGGCACAGGCGAATAAGCTGCCCTTTTATCAACAACCTCGCGTCCGGTTTCCTGGCACCAGGATCGAGCACCACACATTCTTTCTGAAAGATCCTTCCGGGAATCTCCTCGAATTCAAGCACTATATCCATGAATCGGCGATCTTCGGTGAACGGGACTATCGTGATGTCGGTGACTCGGTGTAACCTTCCGTTTGCTCCCAGCCTCTGGGCTCTGTCGAAGATCGGTCTGGCTCATGCTCGAGTTCTGTTTCTGAGTCTGGCTCAGCCTTTGGCACTGGCTCTAGTTGGGGAACCTGGTGAGAACCTCGAGTAATCTGCTTGAGGATACGTTCGTGGCGACGAGTCAGGAAGCTCGTCTTTCGTAGTGGATCGTATCGGCGCGGCGACGGTAACATGGCCGCCAGCCACGCGGCTTCGTCGGCTGTCAGCGCGCGAGAAGACTTCTTGAAATGATGACGGGCTGCAGCCTCAGCACCATAGACCCCCTTCCCCCATTCGGCGACATTGAGATATAACTCGAGAATACGTTCCTTCGAGAGGTGGTGTTCGAGTGAACGTGTAATGAGAATTTCCCGCGCCTTTCGCAGCAGAGAACGCTCGGATGACAGGTAGAGATTCTTGGCCAGCTGCTGTGTAATCGTGCTTCCTCCTCGCTTGAATTCCCCGGCTTCGAGGTTATACAGAGCTGCATCCTTGATCCCTTCCCAGTCGAAACCCTCGTGCGTGAAGAACGACGCATCTTCTGCCGTCACCACCGCGTGGCGGAGGTAGGGAGAAATGCGTGTGAGCGGTACCCAGACCCAGCGGGACTCAAGAGTTCGGCCTTGCGCCCCAGCCTGAGCCTGCCGCGCTTCCATCAGGGCTGTCACTTTTGGATTGCTCGCTCGCAAAGCCGACACGTCCGGCATCACGAGCAGCCAGAAAAGGAGGACTCCTCCGACCGTAAGGCAGAGGCCGACGATCAGGAAGACCTTCAGGGGGGATCGGACCTGTGCGGTTGACTTCCGCATCAGAGGCTGCGTATCACAGAAGCGATGGGTGCTTGTCTCAGCAAGCGAATGCGAACGTCCACATAGGTAGCTGGCTGCAGCATGAAAATCCTTACCGCAGAGTTTATCAGAAGTTGTGCGGGCCCAGAACAGTTTCTGAAAGGCGATCTCCCTGAAATCGCCTTTATCGGACGGTCAAACGTCGGAAAGTCCTCTCTCATCAACTCGCTCTTGCAACGCAAGGGCTTGGCAAAGGTGAGCCGCACGCCGGGAAAGACCCGCCTCGTCAATCTTTTCCAGATCACCAGCGACGATCCAGGACTTGCGCATTTTGTGCTCGTGGACTTACCCGGATATGGATATGCAAGAGTGTCGAAAGCGATGCGGTCTCAGTGGGCGCCATTGATCGAGCAGTATCTCGACGGAAATGACCAATTACGCGCAGTGGTAGTCTTAGTGGAAAGCCGGGTACTGAGCGAGCAAGATCACCAGACAATCGCATGGCTCTCATCCGTCGGACGCTCCCCAATCGTGGTAGCAACAAAAGTGGACAAGTTGAAGATGAGCGAGCGTGTCGGCGCGCTTCGTCGCCTATATGAATGGCTGGAATTGGACGAGGGCGATGGGATTATTGCTTACTCGGCGGTGACAGGTGAGGGGCGGGAACGGTTGTGGGCGGCCCTGAAAGAGCGGATTCGAACTTGATTTCGATGTAGGCCTTGTTCTTGAGCTCCGTGAGCCACGTGTGGAATGCATCCTCGCTTTTTTGCTGAAAAACGAGTCTTTGAATTTCAGTTCGGACTGCCTCAAAAGGGCGGAACTGTTTCGGTTTCTTGTCCTCTAGCCGCACGATGCTAAAACCTTCCGGAGTCTCGACCACATCCGAGATGCCGCCAGGTACTAGGTTTGCGATGGCGCGCTCGATCGCCGGTAAGAGCTCCCCCTGCCGCACCAAGCCAAGACGGCCCCCGCCTGCCGCGTTCGGGCCGTCAGAAAAACGCAATGCCAAATCCTGGAAGGATTCCCCTTGCTTCAGCCGAGCCGTCACTTCTCGAACCTTCTCCATGGCTTCAGCCGTATCCACCGGTGAACGGGGCCGAATGAGAATCTGGCTGAGCGTGTATTCCTCCGAAAGTGCAAACCGATCACGATGCTCCTGGAAGTACCGCTTCATGTCGGAATCCCCGACCATCACCGCGCTCCGCACGTCACGATCGACAATCCTGAGCAGGATCAGCTGTTCTCTGATGTTTTTCAAGTCTGCCGGGCTTGTTTCGTCGACTGCTCTCCCCTGCTGCTTCATCTGGTGAACCGTTTGCAAGACTTCCTGATCGGTCACTGAGATGCCTCGAGTCTTGGCGGCCTGAAGCTGTAACTTACGCTCTATCATCGTGGTCAGCGCCATGTATTCCATCGTCTTAAGGCGTCGCTCAAGGGCTTCGCCACGGTATTCCTTCTGAATCCGCTCCCGCTCCGGCGCGACTTCCCGTTTCATTTCTGACAACATGATGAGATCCGAATTGACAATGGCGATGATCCCATCCTCTACCTGCGCGGCTGAAAGGAAGGACGTCTGAGCGATCAGACCCAGTGCGAAGAAGACTATGTGTCTCAGCCAGCCTGATGCCATCGTGGTGAACGGACAGATCGTAATGGATGATGGATATGAGGATCTCCACCCGCCCATGGGACAGGCGGTCGTCCGACGGTGCGAGGGATTGTACACGAATTGCGTGGGAGTTGCGGAGCCTGTGCGAGAGAAATTTCGACCCGTAACGATTCAGCGCTTGCTGACATCGTCTGCGAGATAGCGGGACGCGTCGGCGAGACGGATGACTGCTTTTGCACGGATGTCGGCAATCACGCCGTCAAAGCGTCTTCGACGCTTCTCGTTGAGCAGCTCTTGTCGGAGGCGCTCCCGAACAGCCACGTCTGCTTGAATAATTTCCTTGTCGAGTGCCGTAATCTTGACGAGATAATAGCCAGAGTCCGTTTTAATCGGCGCGCTGACCATGTCAAGCTTGAGCGTATTAACGACTGCGTCGACTTCCGGGACGACCAGTCCATTGTGATAGGGACCGAGATCGCCCCCTTTTGCTTTTGTCTTGCCATCAATGGAATAACGCTGCGCAAACTTGGCGAAGTCCCCCCCTTCGTTGATCTGATGCTCCAGATCCTTCGCAGCCGAAACGTTCGGCAGCAACATCTGCCACACACGCACTTTCAGCGGCGTAAGGAGTTCGTGAGCATGCTTCTCGTAATAGGCATCCAGCTCTTCCTGTGTGAGCTCGACCTTCGCCTTGATCCGGTCCTTGAGAAGCTCGTCGAGAATCAGTTGTTCCCGATAGCGTTGGGTGCGATCACGGATGGCATCGTTTTGGTCGAGTCCCAGCTTGCGTGCTTCCTGCATGAGCAACTCGCGGGTGATGAGTTCATCGAGGAAAAGGCGTTTCCCCCCCTCTTTCTCATACCGTGCCCGAGTAGCCTCGGCTAACTCCCCCCAGCGGATGTCGAATTCGGTCTGCGTGACCTGCCGGCCATTGACGAGCGCCAGCACGCCTTCCTCTGGCGGTGGTGAACAGCCAGCGAATAGGAAGCTGCCACCGATGACAACGGCAAGTAGGGAGATGAATCGCACAGCGACAGCGTTCATAGATCTGATCGATAATGCAGTCATAGATGCGTGAGACCTTGTTAGCATGGTTATTGCGGAGACGTTGTTGTGTTGGTACCACAGCCTTTCAGGCTTTGCAACATTGCGGTGAGTTCTCGAAAGATGGAAGGCCAGTCCTCATGCGGCATCCGGAGTTCGAACGACAATGGAGAAAGAAAGCACAGCCGCTTCTTGTACCGATCCATCACCTGATGAATCGCTTGGCTTGAGATTCGATTGTTGGCATCGAGCGTGATGACGGCAGCGTGGGAATTGAGTTCGATCGAGCTCAACCGCAAGGCCTTGGCCTGAAGTCGGATCTGCATGACTTCGAACAGTCGCTCGACGGAGTCCGGAGCCAATCCATACCGGTCCTGTATTTCGCCATGGAGTAAGGCCAGATCTCCGACTTGGGTGCAGGACGACAGCCGTTTATAACAGGAAAGCCTTTGGTGGGGATCGGCGACATATTCATCGGGGATAAAGGCGGACACATTGAGCCGGAGGGTGGGGTCCAGCTCCTCTTCCACCACCTGGCCCCTGAGACGCTGGACAGCCTGTTCCACCATCTGCATGTAAAGATCGAGCCCTATGGCTGCGATATGCCCCGACTGTTGTTTTCCGAGGAGGTTGCCGGCCCCCCGGATTTCCATATCGGCTGCGGCGATGCGGAAACCAGCCCCCAGCTCGGTAAATTGCTGAATCGCAGTGAGGCGTTTCTGGGCATCGTCGGTCAACTGCCCCTCATCGGGGACCAGGAAGTAGGCATAGGCCTGGTCACCGCTTCGTCCCACTCGCCCGCGTAGCTGGTACAACTGCGCAAGGCCGAACATGTCGGCACGATTCACGAAAATCGTGTTGGCATGGGGCACATCGATGCCCGATTGGATGATAGCCGAAGCGATCAGCACATCGGCCTCTCGGCGAAAAAACTTCAACATCACAGCTTCAAGCGGCTTGGCATTCATCTGTCCATGGGCCATCACGATGCGCGCATCAGGCACAAGTTGCTGGAGCCAGGCTCCCGTTTTCTCCATCGTTTCAACCCGGTTATGGACGAAATAGACCTGCCCGCCCCTACCCAGTTCGCGCAATATCGCCTCGCGGATGAGTTTGTCATTTGACCGGACAACCTGCGTACGAATAGACAAGCGGCCTGCCGGAGGAGTCTCGATGATCGAGAGGTCTCGCACGCTTGCCATGGCCATCTGTAAGGTTCGAGGAATCGGAGTCGCCGTAAGCGTCAAGACGTCAACCTGAGTGCGAAGTTGTTTCAACCGTTCTTTATGTTTGACACCGAACCATTGTTCTTCATCGATGATGACCAGACCAAGGTTGTGGAACCGCACATCCTTCTGAATGAGGCGGTGCGTCCCGATCACGACGTCGATGCTGCCGGCCGCTACCTCGTTGAGAATGGCTTTAGCCTCCTTCGACGACTGGAATCGGGAGAGAAGGGCCACGCGCGCCGGGAACGGCGCGAACCGTTCCGAGAAATTGTCGTAATGTTGGTGAGCCAACAGAGTCGTGGGAACGAGCACCGCCACCTGGCGATTATCTTCCACTGCCTTGAAGGCAGCCCGCATGGCCACTTCCGTTTTTCCATACCCGACGTCACCGCACACCAGCCGATCCATCGGCTTGCTGGCCTCCATATCATGCGTAATATCCTCGATCGCTTTGAGTTGATCCGCAGTTTCTTCATACTCGAATGCCGCCTCGAACTCGTGATACATCGTGCTGTCGAACCCATAGGCATGGCGCGTGACGAGCTCGCGGTTGGCATAAAGATCGACCAATTCGTGGGCCATTTCCTCGATGTCTTGTTTCACCCGTGCGGTCGTTTTGGCCCAACTGGTCCCGCCCAAACGTTCAAGCCTCGGAGCATGGCCGTCCGCCCCGCTATAGCGCTGCACATGGTCCAGCCGCTCCAGTGGAACATACAACGTGTCGCCGGCGGCAAATTCCAGGATCAAATAGTCACTGTCGAAGCCCTGAACCGAAAGACGTTTGAGGCCACGATACTTGGCGATGCCGTGTTGAACATGGACGATATAGTCGCCTATGTTGAGATCTTCCAAGGACGAAAGGAAGGTGGCGGCCTTACTCTTCGCCTGCGGCTTGTGACGAGCGCCTTTGGCAAACAGCTCCTCTTCCGTCAGAACAGCCAGGCGCAAGTCCGGTGCGAGGAATCCGGCAGATAAATCGCCGTGCAGGGCATAAAACGGCGCCTTAGTCTTGTCAGCAGCGGTCCAGGCCCCAGCCGCCCACTCAATCGCCGGAACGTCGTGTTCCCGCAAGAGCGCCAGCAAGCGATCGACCTGTCCTCGGCTCCTCGCGACAAGCACAACGCGGCATTCCTCCCGCAGGTGATCCATGATGGCGAGGGTTTGGCTGAAGGGCATCCCACGAGCGCCGAGGCCTGCGCTGCTTGGAGTCTGAGCAGGAAAAGCCTGGACCGGACTCCAGGACGCATCGCTCGCGGTAAGCGGTTCGAGCGCGAGCGTGGCCCAGCAGTCCGTACGATCCATAAGTTCACCCCAGGAGAGAAACAAGCGTTCAGGTGACGGGTATGGCACATTCGTCTCCCGATCGGCGTGGCGGAGGTAGCCGTCGTCAATCTTGCTCCAGAGGTCCCCACAGGCCCTCTCCAATCCGAGCGGCTGGTCCAAAACCAAGAGAGGCCTATCGCTGAAATAGTCGAAGAGGGTGCTCATGTCTGAGTAAAGATCGGGCGCGCGCCATTCGGCGTCTACAGGAATGGGGTCAAGGGCATCCGGTGACGTCTCCGCGCGAATATACTCACGTGCAGGAAGGACTATCGCTCGATCTACCTTCGCAATGGATTTCTGGGTAGCGGGATCGAAGAGGCGGAGTGAATCGATGGTTTCTCCAAGAAATTCGACACGGAGCGGGTCGGCATAGGCCGTCGAGAAGACATCGACAATGCCACCTCGAACACTAAACTCGCCAGGAATTTCCACCACCGAAACCCGGCGGTAACCGAGACGGAGAAGCCCTCCGGTGAGGACATCTCGTTCGATCATGCTGCCCAGTTTGAAATGCAAGATCGTGTCGGTGAAGGTCGTGACGGGTAACAACCGTTGCATCAGAGCCGCGACAGAAGTAACCAGGCAGGTCTCTGGGGCGGTTCGGATGTGATGCAGTGTATTCATCCGACGGGCAATCAGACTAACATGGGGAGCGCTGCCCTCGTAGGGCAAGGTTTCCCATCTCGGGAACAAGGCGAGGGAAGAAGTTGGAGCACCGATGAGATCATGGAAAAAATGCAGGTCATCGAAGAGACGGTCAGCTGCCTCATCCGACCCCGTGACGATCAGCCATGATCGATTCCCCAATGCGCCGGCCTGAGACCGCAGAAGCATCGTGAGGGCAAACCCTGCAGTAGAGCCGTGTAACCCGGTCAGACAGGGGCGTCCACCCTGGCCGCTGAGCGCCGTGGCGAGCGGGGTCAGCCACTGAGTCATCGATGGAATGGGCGTGATATTCGACACAGGCTAGGTAGATTGTGCGCGGATTCGTTGGATAAGTGAGGTGGTGGACATATTTGGCACCAGAGGAATGGCCTTCACGACTCCGCCATTCGCTTCGACGATCTCGCGGCCGATGATCCGGTCCACCGGCCAGTCTCCGCCCTTCACGAGCACATCCGGTCTAAGTATGGTAATCAAGGCCAGCGGGTCCGGTTCCGTGAATACAACGACATAATCGACGCAGCCGAGCGCAGCGACCACTTCCGCCCTCTGAGAATCAGAGACAATCGGCCGATCCGGCCCCTTGTTCAGACTTCTGACTGAGGCATCGCTGTTGACGCCGACAACAAGGAGATCGCCTAGTCGCCTCGCCTCCTGCAGGTAGCGCGTATGCCCTACATGCATCAGGTCGAAGCAGCCATTCGTAAAGACGATACGCTTTTTTTGTACACGGGCTTGAGCAAGAATCGGAGTTAACTGTGTACTCGTCAGGACTTTCTCGGACATGGCCCCATCATACTTACTGTCACTCCGGATAGAAAGAGTCGATCAGTCGCTCTCATTGTGGGTAACCCCGCCCAGACCGATGATCCCGGGACCATGTCGGGCAGTCAGAGCATCCATGGCTTTGAGGGCTTTATCCCTTCGCTGGTCGTACAAACCGGGAGAAGCGGCTGTCAGTGAAGAAAGGCCAAGGCCGGCAAGTCGATACTTGGTCTCTGGTTTGACCAGTTCATGCAAGACTTGCTTGATGGTCGGCCACATCTCTGGCTCGTAGTTGAGTGAATGAGGGAATGATCGCTGTTTGGTGGTGATGGAAAAATGCGAGTCCTTGAGTTTCACGGTGCAGGATTCGGCAGCGAGTCCATCTTGCCGCAAGTCGTAGGCGAGCGTCTTGAGAAATCCGTGCAACAGCTGCTCAAGAAAGGCTCGATCGTTCGTATCCTGTTCGAACGTCGTTTCATGGCTGAGGCTCTTCGATTCACGGTCGGCAACGACCGGATCATGGTCGATGCCGCGGGCCAGTTCTTGAACCCAGTGGAGACGAGTGCCGAACAGGGACTGTAGAGCTGACTCCCATCGCCTTTCCAGTAGCTCACCGATCGTTTTAAGCCCAAGCGGTTCCAAGCGTGCGGCAGTCTTGGGTCCGATACCTGGTAGGGCTCTGACCGGTCGGCCCCTGAGAAAGTCAGCTTCCGTTCCTGGCGGTACGACTGCCAATCCGTCGGGTTTGTGAGAATCGGCCGCAATCTTTGCGACGGTTTTTCCCGTTGCGACACCGACCGTGCAATGTAATCCCGTGCTGTCAAAGATCGCTTGCTTCACGAGCAGGCCAAGTACCAGGGGGTCTGGATGGAGTATTTGAAGATTCGTCGTGTCCACATAGAACTCATCGATACTGCTCCATTCGGTCAATGGAAACAGTCGGTCAGTCACGGCCTGCATCTGTTCATGCAGCCGACGATAGAGCGGTCTATCCGGCGGAACGAGAATGAGATGGGGACAGAGACGAAGGGCCTCCGCGGTCGGCATGGCCGAGTGGACACCATAGGCACGAATGGCGTAACTCGCTGCCGCAATAATTCCACGCGGGGCCGGCCCACCGACAGCCACTGGTTTCCCGGCGAGGCTCGGGTCTTTGACAATCGCAGCTGATGCAAACATAGCGTCCACATCGCCGAACAGAATTTGGCGAGACCAGCGCATGCGTCACTCCTGGAATGCAGATCAAAAGGTAAAGGACAATTGGCCTAGGCTCAAGGGCGGGCGTTGAGACGGCGGAATCGATTGAGGCTTGGTCCGGCCGACCGATCCCAATTCTTGTAGGGCACCCCGACAGATGCCGCAATGATGACGATTAGGCTGAATCGTCCGTCGCTGGCGCCGGTACACGTGACCGCATTGCCGACAACGCCAGGTGAATCTCGTGAATGTGAGCACTTCATTCTGTAATGAATGGTAGATGGTGATTGCCAGGGCACCGTCCCGATTCATCTCGGTCATTTTAAGGAGAAAGGCAGGTCCATGGTTCGGTCGCCGTCTCAAGATATCGTACTGCCATTGATGAATCATTTCGTGCGCCAGCGTGTTCACGATTTCCTGGACGCCATACTCGCTCGCCTGGTCGGCTTGTTGGAGCAAGGGAAGAGAGAGGCGAATTTCGCGTTTGGTGGGAGGGCGAGTACCGTCATGATTCGGCCGTGACCGCGGTCCTCGACGACCCACAAACATACCGACTGAGGAGGTCATCCTCCGGCTCCAGACGAGATCGATGGGCAGCAGTGCGCCCTCAAAATAGCGGTCATTAAGCTCTTTCCACATCTTGGTCAGGTGCTGCGAGGTCACTGGGGGGGATTGGCATGGAGACATACGAAGGGAGTTACCCCAATTCTTCATAGACTGCGGCTGCAAGCATCGGCACCATGATTTCGTGGTGGCCGATCAGAGAGTACCCTTTCCCGCCCTTCTGCGTTGGTCGACGCACGACGTTGGTGAGCGGACGGTAGTGAGGCAAGAAGTCCATGTCGATGGTCGTAATGTTGCTTAAATCATGACCGAGATTACGCCCCAATGACACGGCTTTGAGGAAAACCTCCGGTAACACGACGGCAGAACCAAGATTCAAATACACGCCCCCCTCCATCTCCGACACGACGGCCGCAAGCCGTCGAAAGTCCAGCAGCGAAGTCGCTCCAGTGGCGGCTCCATCCGCGGCAGGGTGCATATGAATGATATCGGTCCCGATGGCGACATGCACGGTCACAGGAATTCCGAGCTTCGCTCCGGTCGCCAGGATGCTCGTCTCACGGTTGGGGAATTGTCCCTGACGTCGATTGATATAGTGGCCGATCGACTCGCCAAGCCCCTCGCGATCGTCGGCCCCGCGGACAATCGCCTCATTCAGCATACGGCCGGTTTCCTCTGCCATCCCGAAGCGTCCTTCGTCGATCTCCGCGTCGACTTCTTCCGACGTGTGCCCCATCAAGGCCAGCTCGAAATCATGAATAATCCCGGCACCGTTCATGGCCACGGCCGATACAATCTTCTGCTGCATGAGATCCACCAGAATCGGACTCAATCCGACCTTGATCACATGTGCGCCGATTCCTACGATGACCGGTCGGCCTCTGCGATGGGCCTTTGCAATGGCTTTGGCCACCGCGCGTAACGTTTTCACGCCGAGGATATCCGGCAGCGAGCGATAGAATTGGCTGAAGCTGCCTCCTTGGCGCCAGGGCTTCGAAAAGTCGGACACGCGGACCTTGCTGTACCGTTTCTTGAGCGGATAGGTCGTGAGATCCGTCACGTTGATCGGTGGGACCATGCTCGGACTCCTGATAGGAGGCCGCTGCCGGTCAGGAGGCTTTGGCAAGGAGCTGTTCCTCGATAAGTTCACACAGGACGTGGCCTAGCGTGATATGACTTTCTTGAATGCGGGCGGTGACAATTGAGGGCACGACAAATGGATACTCGACCATACCAGCCAGTTTTCCACCGGTCCCTCCGGTCCAGCCTATGGTTGTGAGGTCACAAGCCCTCGCTGCCTCCACACCCTTTAACACATTGAGTGAATTACCACTCGTACTGATGGCAATGGCGATATCGCCTTTCTGGCCATGAGCACGAACCTGGCGGGCGAAGAGTTCATCGAATCCATAATCGTTGGATATGCAAGTGATGGCGGCAATGTCGGTTGCTAGCGCTATGGCCGGCAACGGCGCCCTCTCTCGTTTATATCGGCCCACGAATTCTGCGGCAATGTGGGCTGCATCCGTGGCACTGCCTCCGTTGCCGAAGAGCAGCACTTTGCGTCCGTCTCGGAAGGCCCCGGCCATTAGCTTCGCAACCTGTGCGATGCGGTCGGCATGGTCACGCGCAAACTGTTGCTTGATGGTCGCGCTTTCGGCAAACAGGCTGAGTATATGGTCCTTCATGGGAAGCGATTCTAGGGAAGCTATTGCCCCCTGTCAAACGTGATTCGCGAATCGCTTAGGTCTTTTGCGGAGGGGCAATGGAAGTCTGTCGGATGGCGTTCATCGCCACCGCAATCATGGAGCCGACATCGGAAACCGTGGCTGGCAGGATCAGCGTGTTGTTGGTCTTCGCGAGTTCGCCGAACTTCGTGATGTATTGTTCGGCTACCCGCAGCTGAACAGCCTCCTGTCCTCCCGGCATTTGAATGGTCTCTGCAACCTTGCGCAATCCCTGGGCCGTGGCCTGGGCAATGGCAAGGATGGCTGCGGCCGCTCCATCGGCCTCGTTGATCTGCTGCTGCTTCTTCGCCTCGGAAGCTTTGATGACCTGTTGCTTCTCACCTTCGGCCTGATTGATGGCCGCATCGCGTTCGCCCTCAGACGTGAGAATCACCGCGCGCTTTTCCCGCTCCGCACGCATCTGCTTTTCCATCGCATCCAGCACGCCCTTCGGCGGGGTGATGTTCTTGATCTCATAGCGTAGAACCTTGACGCCCCAAGGATCCGAGGCCTTGTCGAGTTCGTTCACCACCTGGATATTGATGTTGGTCCGCTCCTCGAACGTTCGATCGAGTTCGATCTTGCCGATCTCGCTCCGCAACGTAGTCTGTCCGAGTTGGATCAAGGCGAAATTATAGTCGCTGATGCCGTACGATGCGCGCTGGGGATTGAGGACCTTGAGGTATAAAATGCCGTCTACTGACACTTGCACGTTATCGCGCGTAATGCAGATCTGTTCGGGAATGTCGATGGCCGTTTCTTTGAGCGAATGTCTATAGCGGATGCGGTCGATAAAGGGGACGAGAATATGAAACCCCGCATCCAGCGTGGCCGCATACTTGCCGAGCCGCTCGACCACATACGCGCTCTGCTGAGGTACGACCACAGCGGTCTTGGCGATCACAACCAGTACCAGCAACGCCAACAGCAGCACCACAAACAGTCCGCCGCTCATCGTTATCTCCTCCATAGTCGTTCGCTTTCCAGGCGCTCCCTACTCATTCTGCTGCAATCCACAGGGCGAGCCCCTCTACCCGTTCGACCCTGCATCGTTGGTTTTTTTCCAAGAGTGCCTGCCCGGAATTATGGACAGTCCATGTGGTGCCATGCAGTTCCGCCTTGCCGATGCCGCCTGGTGCCAGGTCTTCAAGCAGGATTGCGCTTTCGCCCACCATCGAGTCCACGACCGGCATTTCCTTATCTCTGGTCTTGATCCAAGCCAACAGCGGCCCCCGAAAGATCAGGAGCGAAAGGATCGAGAGTCCTGAAAACAAGAGCCATTGGAGCCATTCCGCTTGGGCAAACCCTAGGCCGCTCAGACCCCCGATGATCAGAGCCGCCAGTCCGAAGAAGAGAATATAGAACCCCCCTGGCGTGACCATTTCGATGCCGAGGAGCACAATGCCGAGGAGCATCCAATACCACCAAATCATCGAGTGGCCTCATTCAGCATTCGAATGGATGTGAAGAATAGAGTCTCGTAGTAAAAGTCTAAGCGCCTTTACTGAGACCGTCAAGCGGAACCCTCGTTATTCAGTGATGAATCCACCGTTCGAGAGACCGATCGCTGAACGGGAGAACGAGGGGGCAGCTGCTGTGATCGAAGTCGAGGCTTTTGCCTTGTCCTATGCTATAGTCCGCGCATCATGGCACAGGATCAACGAATCAAAGCCTTAGTGATCGCTCTCACCAACCAGACGGCCGCAGTAGTCTATTCAATTAATCGCCTACAGCCTGAATCACTCTGTTTTGTGTTGCCAGAGGGGGCAAAATCCCTCATAGAGTCAGAAGTCCAGCCGAAGATTGAACACATGCCCAGGCGGTGGGATTGGGTGGTGGTGGCTGAGACCGGAGAATTTACGAGCTGCTATCAGACACTCGCCAGAACACTACCGGATATGCTGCACATATGGGGTGTCCAGCCTGGCGAACTGGTTGTCGATGTGACCGGAGCGACCCCTGCCATAGCAGGCGCATTGACGCTGGTCACAAGATCTCTCAGTTCGCGTATCGTGTCTCTGGTGCCGGCGCGAGAGGGACAGGAAGAGGATAGGATCGATATTGCCGGTCAGCCGTTCGTATGGACGCAGGCCAATCCGTGGGATGAGGCGGCAGCCGTCGCACGCCGTGAGGGCTGTGACCTGTTCAACCGGAAATTGTTTGGCGCAGCGGCGAAGCTGTTCCGCGAGATCGAAACACGGGTGAGCGGCGGGCAAAAGCCGCTCTATCGTGCCTTTGCGGACATGGCTGATGCTTACGATCACTGGGAACGGTTTCACTATCGTCAAGCCTGGGAGAAACTGAAGAGTGCTGTGAAGGCCTTTGAAATGGCGTCCCTGTGGGGCGGACCACCAGGCCTCACGTCGTTGTTGCCGGCGATCAAATCGAATGCGGGATTCCTGGAGAAGCTCGCCCTCGATCCTGCTCCCGTGAAAGATATGCAGGCCCCCGATCTGCTGGCCCATGCCGGCCGACGACTGCATGAACTTCAAGATTCGGAAGCTGCCATGGTCTCGCTCGTTCGTGCGCTCGAAGCCTTTGCCCAACGGCAATTGTTCAAGCAGTACCACATCAAAACCTGGGACGTACAGCCAGAGCAGTTGCCGGATGCGCTGCGAGAAACCTGCCGATCTTGTTGGTTGGAAGACATCGACGGCAAGTACAGGTTGCCCTTGCAGGCACAGTTTCGAGCGCTGGCCGGATTAGGCGACCAGATGGGCCAGGCCTTTTTGCGAGAGTGGCCGACAATGAAACCGCTGCTCGACGCCGCCGGCCATGCAGTCCTTGGTCACGGCTTTGAACCGGTCAAAGCCGAGCGGGTGCAACAGCTATACGAAACAGTCGTGAAATTATCGGGCGTCAGTGAGACATCGTTGCCGAAGTTTCCGACATTGAGTTTCTAGCGCGAAAGACGATACAGGTAATCGTTTGACAAATCGCGCCCTTCTCGGGACCAGAGAACATGGACATTCGCATTTATTACGAAGATACGGACTGCGGGGGAATGGTGTATTATGCAAATTACCTCAAGTTTTTTGAGCGTGCGCGGACGCAGTACCTTGAAGAGCGAGGGTTGTCTGTGGCCGGGCTTATGAAAGAAGGCACGACATTCGTCGTGGTGCATGCAGAAGTCGACTACCGATCTTCGGCCCACTATGGTGATTGGCTGACTATCGAGACGGTCATCTCCGACATGACAGCAGCCTCCTTCACGTTTTCGCATGTAATCCGAGAGCGGGAAAGCCACCGTGTGATCGTCGAAGGATCTGCCAGACTGGCGGCGACCAACGGAAAGGGTAAGGTCAAGCGCCTCGACAAGGCTACAGTGGCCATGCTAAATTTTCCTGCAAGGAGAGGCTAAATGACAACATGGGCTGGGCCAGAGTTTGGATGGGTTCAGGCGCTAAGCTGGTTCCTCATCATCGGCTTTTGGCTCGGCGTCGCCTTTTTTGGCTGGAAATTCTTCATGGAAAACCCAATGGCAAAAACCGGGAAGGAAAGGAGGAAGTTAGAATCCAACATCCTGTCTTCTATTGAATCTGGCTCTCACGAGCACGAGGACGAGGACGATACTAAAAATGCCGCCCGAGACCGCAGCGCATAACCACCTCTACAGTACCGATCCGGTATAAGCGGCGACAGGAACCCTTGCAATAGCCTTCAACTCTCTGGCGGGGCGCTATCTTTGTGCAACTGCCGGTTGAGCGCAATGCCGAACTCCTGGCACTTATTGAGGAGCCCTTCATAGACTTTGAGGTCGGCGTTGTATTCGGACATCGGGTACTGGCTGAGATTCCCCTGGCTCTTCTCATAGAACCTCTTGCAGATCTCCCTGAGCGCTTGAATTGCTTCGAGCAACGCCGCGGCATACTGGTGGGTCCCCTCCAGGGCACCCGAGTCGGCCTTCAGTGCTGACGATAGGGCAATGAGTTTCGATGACAATCGGCTGAGGACTTTAAAATGAGCCCCGAAGTCGGTCGGTTTGAAGAGGCCTGGAATGGGAATCGTTTTGCGCCACGCAAATTTAAAAATCGCATCGTGGATCGCGACATACTCGTGAAGAATGGCATTGACCCGGATCAATTCATCTGGAAGATCCGGCATGTGTCACCCACGAACATATGCAGCTCGTTCAAATTGAGCAGGCGGCAACCAGCCATCCCCGCAATCGCGCATTAGTTAGCAACCTTGCCTCCGGCTTCCCGGATACGCTCCCTCACAAAAGCCTGTGTTTCGGACGGCAAGCAGGCAAGCGGTAATGTGCTGAACTCTGTTTTCGAGTACAACAGAAGCCATACGCTGGGGAACTGCCATAGTTCTTTGACGGCGGACCACTGAAGCGTGGTCGTCCCGGCATCCGATGTCATGGTGAATGAAGATTCATCAGCACAGAATGTCGCTTGAGGCTTCTCCATCTTGCGGAACTTCCGCAACGAGTTACGATAATAGCCGGCGTAGAGCGCGACAGCCAGTGCCACCGCGAGGACGAACAGCACAGCCAGGGTGATCAAGAGCCAGATTGGTGCGCCTATCACCACAAGCACGCCAAGAACCACCGGAAGAGCCGCGAGCATCGCGATAAAGCCTGAGCCTATTGAGCGGCGCCAAAACGCGAACACCGCCTCACGTAGCAGCGACTCGCTATAGATGAATGTGGCCTCGTGCGGCATGGCAAACTAAGGGTGCACCGGCGGACTTTTCCAGCATCCTGCTGGCATCTTTTCTATTTGTCTTGATCTTGTTTCCACGCTTTCCAGGCATAGAAAAAACCCAACGGAGAGCTGAGAAGGCAAAGCCATGCCAGAACTGGCGAATCCGACTCTCTGAACAGCCAACTGGCAAGAATGGTATAGATGATCGCTCCGACAAAATAGACGTACCAAGGCATCTTGCCCTTTGGTTTCAATGGTGTGTTGGATTCGGATGTCATTCGGGGACCCCACTGCGCCTGATAGAACCTAACTATGTATGATCTGAATCGGGATAACAAGCCATCAGTCTAGTAGGCTGTTGATAAAGTCCGCCAGCGGCGTTCTCGCGGCGCTCAGAGGCTCAACGTACCGAAGAGGGTATGCCTCGCCTCATCGCTTGCTGCGGCCTTGCTGGATGGCCTTTCTGAACAGCCTACTACCAATGTTGATAGGGTTTGTGAGTGTCCTGGCCTCACGTTTATGTCATGCGGAAATAGTTTGTCAACAGCCTGCTAGCTGGATGTTGAAGAAATCCGCCAGCCTGTCTTGCTCATTATAGCCACCGCCTTACACCTTGTTGGTAACTGTCATATGCCTTGCCGAATTTGGCTGACAGTGCACGCTCCTCAGGCAGGATTTGAAAGCGGTTCATGTATAAGACAAAGGCCGGCAAGAGAAAGAACGGCAATGTGTGGGAGAGCCAAATCGCCCACCCGATGAGTAGGAGAAGGAAGCCCACATACATGGGGTTTCGGCTCACGCGATAGACACCTGACGTGACGACGGATGAGGCGGCGCCAGGAGTCATGGGATTAAAGGTGGTCTTGGCCTTCTGGAATTCATACAGCCCCGCCAACATGAAGAGGATGCCGACAGCGGAGATTGTTGCCGCGAGACCTTGCCGCCAGGGCAACGTCAAAGCAAGTGATGGAAGTTGCCACGCGACGAACCACATCCCCCCGGCAAGCACAAGCACCAGAGCCAACGGGGGAACCTTGAGTTCAAGATCGTTCAAGAAATTGAGACCGTGAAGGCAGAAATGGGATATTCTGAATTCCTTGCGGGCAGCCCGTTCATTTCCTACGCCAAAAAAACCAGAGTGTCCCCCGAAATTCCCCGAGCAGCAATACCTACTGGGGGGCCGCCCAACCTGCAGAGCTTATGAAAAGACTTACGGAAGCGCTATCTCATCCCGGGAATCGGCGATACTTGCGAAAGGGCTGAAATCAATTCCTCTTTCGCATTGAGGATCCCAAGCCAGCGAAGGGCGTCATCCAGGGTCCTGAAAATCTCCAGTTCGTCAGTCGGTTCATCCCGGAGAATTTGGTACATGCGTGCCATGCCGAATAACAAGTCGCTGGTGACCACCACGGCGCGCCGGGAACCATCCCCGTAGGGATTTAAACTCGCCATCTTCCTGATAGTGGCAGCAGTGACCTCGACATCCGTGACATCACGCAAATCAGCAAGCTGATGAAGATTCCGTACGAAGCGTGGATCGATGGTCAGGGCACGTACGTGCGCCAGAAGCTCCCGATCCGTCACGATACCCCACCCGCGGGATAGGACTAAGGACCGCGCCAGGTCGATTATGTAGCCGCAGGGCATAGTGTGAAGCCTACGATAATTCACAGAATGCCGCAAGGGAGCGAGTGGGAGAAGGCGAAGTCTTCCGCGATGACTGGTTCAGCTACTCAACAGGTCCTGTTATTTGCGAATCCTCACGCTGCTCCTGAACTTCTTTGGGCACGAGTAAGCGACGAGGCAACGTCGACTTGAGGCTTTCCTCTAATGAGCGATGGGTTCCCTTCGCGCTCTTGTGCGGACGTACTGCTTTCTCGTGATGAGATCGCCGAGGGCGAAGATCGCTCCCTGCCCGTCTCTCTGATTTTCGGCAGAGATCACAAGAACCGTGAAGTTCTGACTCAGTTGACTCGGGAGTCAGAGACCTTGTGGACAGTGAGGAAGGTGGAGCAGTGGATTGTTGTGCCAAGACCTGATGGGGAACGATCAGAATGAAGCCGACGACGAGCCCGACAAACTTGGATCGACTTTGTGTCATAATCCGCGCGAGAGCACGGTCTGTGCCAGAGAGGGTCGATTGACAATCTAAAAAGCCGCGTGCTGTTATACCTGCGAGACTTGCGAGAAAAGCGGGACCGAAGAGCGTGAACGGAGGTTTCTATGGATATGATGGGACGTGTCGGGTTGGTCGAGATTCCGATCTTGATCGCACCGGATCAAAAAGTCTGGATGGATCGGATGATCAAGGAAGGCAAGATTGCCATTCCTCCAGGCGGGACATTGGAAAAAGGTTCACTCTATTCAATGTTTATCCGAATGCTTCTGCATAATGCCATGGAAGAACAGAAGCGACAGGAGGTGCTGGATTCGGAGGATGAAGACGACGAATAGGGAAAGCTACCGCTATTCCCAGAGCCTGCGTTGGTATCGAAAATGATAAGGGTCGTATCTCGCGCGATACGGCCCTAAGGAGCCTATGCGGAGCCTTGAGGCAGTCGGTCTCCCCTATCGGTAGCCTCCCTGGCGATAGAGCTTCCAAAGCATCAATCCCATAGCCAGCCATCGGTGGCGCTGGAGGCGTGGAGAAAGAACAGGTCTCATGCCCGAATGCCGTTCGATCTTCCAGAGAATGTAGTCCGTACCCCCCTGGAACGTCATCAGTCCTTTCAACAGCCGTATGACGTTCAGCGTTTTGCCGAGAGCTTTCCGAAGATTCCACGCATGACCGCCCCAAAAACGAACCCTCTCCGATATCGTGGCTTCGTATCTCACCGAAGGACCTTCCTCGTGTAGTCTGATATCGAAGGGAATGCTGGTCATGGTTGCCCGGGTCACCTGCTCATAATAGCCGAGATTATCCTGGACGAGGCGGGCCACCGCGTCCAACCGTTCAGGGCGGAGTTCAGTGCGATAGGTTCGACTGAGCCCCTCTCGCCATAACAGTTCGGCATCGAACGCAGCTGGAAGCACCGGAAGGACGCGGGTGACAAAGGTCACAATCGCGCGGCCTCGTGCGGCGTGGAGCTGCTGAGCGCTCTCCTCGTCTCGGGCGTATAACAGACTGCTTGGCTGCGCAAAGCGGGCCCAGAGGTAGGAATGAAACCATCGCTGAGAGGTGCCGCGCCGGAAATCCGCCTGGGAGATCACTGCATATTTTGCCCGAACCCGACGATCTCCGAGGGGAATCTCGAGGTAAAAGACAGTCGGTGGCAAGATGCGGTGTAGCAAGCGCAGGAACGAGGTGCCTGGGAGATTTCTATAACGGTCCACCACGACATAGAGATCGACCAATCCTTCATCCGTACCGGTCCGGAAACAGGAACCATAGACCAGGATGGCCGCGACGGCTTCGCCAAACCGGGCACGGAGGGCGTCCGCGAGCGCGTGAACTCCTGGGGCGAGATGCTCTGACATCTGCCGGGCAAGGAGGTCGGTGAGCGGCGCGCAGTGCTGAACACCGCCGCTCTTACGACTCGACTTCGGCATTACGCCACAACTGCATCGGATTTTGATTGGATGTGGGGACCAGGGAAGCACGAGCCGGAGCCGTAAGATAGACCGCGGCCCGTCCGAATGATTCACCGAATATGTTAATCTCTTGACACAAAATCCGGCAGCCCGCCTTTAGAGCCGTAAAAAGTCTGCCTCCCCCCCATAGGTAATCATGAGTGGGTGCTGTGCTGGTTTGTCGATAACTTGTCCATCAAGAGCACAATCGGTCTCCAATTGCAGCACGGCTTCATAGATGTTCTTACTCAAGTAGCCAAACTCCGGCGTTAGGTAGCGGTTGGGTTTCCCACGCAAGAGGGAAGGTACGGCCAGGAAGAGATGGCGCGGCTGATAGGCCACAGCCGTATACCGAAGTGGGCCAGCTTCCTCGCCCCAGTATGGGTATATCCCAGGGCTCAAACGTACCAAAGTGGTGATGAAGAGCGCAAGGTAATCTGCCGGAGCTAACGTTTGACCGTCCAATCGAATCGCGATCGAAGTGGGCTCGACGACACGGCGACCCAGCGCCAGCCCCAAAAGATACCGCCCCACCGTGAGCGCGGTCCCTAGAGCACCGCGCATCACATGCGACCTGGCGTGGCTACGTGTCTCCCACCGAGCTTGGGTGACTTGAACAATGCCAGCCGCATTAAAGAACATCCCGAAAAAAGGGGTGCAATCCGGCCCCCGGTCCACGCGTATGACGCCGCGACGTTCAATATGGCCCACCGATCCGCTCCCCTGCGACCAGGCCAGCAGACGCTGCAAGGCTCGGGCTGGTTTCCCTCCTAAGCCAACGTCGGCGGCGGTCATGTTCGTGGTTCCACCTGCCAAGAGCGCCAGAGGAGGCCTGACCCCAAATGGTTTGGTATGGAACAAAGCGGTCAGCGTGGCCTGGACGGTTCCGTCACCGCCGCAAACCGCCAACACATCGACTTGTCGGGCAGCCATCTCCACCAGGGCAGCGGCGACGTCTTCGGGGGTCACAACCTCTCGGTGGATGACGTGCTTGTGCTGGGCCAAGAGCTGCGAGCAAGCGTCGAAGCCAGATCGGGTCGTCCCACTCTGCGGATTGAGCAGAATACCGACTCGTCGTTGGCGGTGGGCATCCCAAGGTGCAAAAGAAGACGGGGCACCGCCGATTTCACTTTTCACAAGCATACTTGTTGTCATGCAACGTGACGCGGACGCAACACGCGGGACCTTCAGGCTTACCTGGTGGGAACGTGCTGCGTGAACAGCCGTACGGCAAGCGAACGAGCACCAGCTTTTTCAACATCATCAGCCAGCCACGAATGCAGCGGTCCATGCACGACTCGGGTGCGGAAGGCTACTCCGAGGCGGACAAAGAGCAGAAGACTTGAAAGGACCGTCCATGCGGCCACCCCCAATAGCCCCAGATCCGGTCTGTTGATGAGAAGGCTGATGGTTAAAATGATCAGGTTCGGATTCCGTCGGGCAGTCACGAGTCTGTTATACGAGTCGAAAGGGTGCCAGCAAAATATACCGAATTTGCCGCACCATAACTCAAACGCCCCTTCAGCAAGCCGGCCGGCAATATATCCAATGAAGATCGTCCCTATCGTGACGTTCAGCGTGACCGAAGGAATGACCGGATGGAACGACGCCAAGCCGAGCCCCCATAGCAAATACCAACAGGGGGGATGCACAAGGTCCACGGTCTTGTCGAGGAAGTGGCCTATCCGCGTGGAGGTGACCGTGACGCGTGCGAGCTTCCCGTCCACCGTATCGAGAAACGTCATGACCCATGCCGCCAAGAGCCCCCATGCATAAGAACCCTTGGCAAAAAGGGCTCCGGCAACGACAACCAGGACCAGGCTGAGCGTAGTGACATGATTCGGCCTCGCTCCGACGGCCACGCACAGACGCGTGGCCCATTTTGCGGGAACGGGCCACAGCCATTTTGTGACTAAATCCGTGACGCCTTTGTAGGAACTAGCGAACAATCGCTCCTCCAGCGCATGCTGTGTTTCATGTCGGATAGGTATAATGAAGGGCGGCTCGGCCTTGAGAAGAAACGAATGAAATGACGACAGTCGGTCCTCAATTTTCTCCACCCGGACACCAGGCAGACTCTCCCCGGTATTCTCTCCGGACAGAATTAGGCTGGCCTGCCCCGCCAGATTGGCCGGCACATGAGCAGCAACGATCTGGCGTGATGAGCCTGCTGATGCCTCGAGCACCACGTTCAACGAGTTGGCCAAACTATGAAGCACACGGGCATCGAAAAGGTAATCCCCACGAATGATGAGCACCGAATCCCCCGGCGCCACGGAAGAGACATCTTCCACCATCATTGTCATGCCCGCATGCTTTAGCATGCGGCGATACCGCTCGTGGGATGATAGCCCCCACAAGGGAACCGGGGTTTCTCCGACTATGTGGGCACAAACACCCATCAAAATCTAAATGCACAGTTAGCCCGACCGAAGGGTCCAATATAAAGAGGGCTGGGGAAAAGAATGAGAATATATTATACTGAACTTCTTATAGTCAAAATTGAGCGCGATTTTCGCTGAGTCTGGAACGGACATAGGTAAGAATAGGTAAGAAGATGAATAGCAGTTTCAGATTTGCCCACATTTCTGATCTCCATCTCACTTCACTGGACGACGTCAAGGTTTCGGATCTGTTGAACAAACGCGCGCTCGGCTACCTATCATGGCGGCGACGACGCCGTCGCGAGCACTCTCCCGAAGTATTAGCTGCCCTCCTGCGTGACCTGCGTGACCTCAACCTGGACCACATCGTCATTACAGGTGATCTGACCCACATCGGCCTGCCAAGCGAATTCCAGCAAGCCAGACAATGGCTTGAAGCCCTCGGTGCCCCGACCGATGTCACGGTGGTCCCCGGCAATCATGATGCGTATGTCCACACAGCGTGGGACAAAACCTTTGCCCTATGGACGCCTTATATGGCCTCGGATTCGGGACTCCAGACGATAACAGAGCAGGGGGCCGGCCATGACATCTTTCCCACGGTGCGTGTGCGTCGGCCCGCCGCTCTGATCGGACTCACCTCGGCCTGCCCATCGGCTCCCTTTTTGGCCACAGGAAGTCTAGGGCCCACACAGTTGAAACGGCTCGATGAGATCTTGGCTCAGACTGGACGACAGGACCTGTTCAGAATCCTTCTTATCCACCACCCCCCTGTTGCCGGCACGGTGGGGTGGCGAAAACGGCTCACCGACAGTTCGGCGTTGAGTGGTCTCCTTGCCCGGCACGGCGTGGAGATGGTGTTACACGGGCATGCCCATCGTGCCTCCGTAGTGCACTCTCCAGGAGCACAAGGGAATTTTCCCGTTATCGGGGTTCCATCTACCTCCGCACTTGGGAGGAAGCCGGACCATCGCGCACGGTACCATGTCTACGAGGTCTGCCCCTCGCCCGCAGGATGGGCTGTCCGGATATCGGTACGGGGGTATACCATGCCAGATCGCTGTTTTTTGAGCGAGGATCAGCACGACATGGCAGTGCCCCGCTCAGGAACTGAAAAATCAGCCTAAACGACGGTACAACCAGAAGGCAACACCGCATAGCACAGCGAGCGGGCTTAACACGGTCGGCGCGGCGCTAAGATGCAGAATGGTTCCGAAATGGGCCACGATATGGCTGATAAAATGGAAGGCAGCGCCGAGGAGAGATCCGTGAAGTATTCGCTTACCAGCTGTCGCTTCGCGAAGCGGACCGAAGACAAAAGGAATCGCGACAATTACCATCACGAGGGTTGAGAGCGGCATACTGAATTCCTGCCACAACCTTGTCTCCAAACGCTCCACATTCTGCCCGGTCTCTTTGAGATAAGAGACATACTGGTACAGAGCCGAAAGCGATAAGATCTCGACCGGGAGGACTAGCAATTCCACTTGCGCTGGCATGAGTGAAACGTCCCAGGGGAGGCTCGGTAAGTGCTTCGTCACGACGGTGTTCCCTTCAAAAATCCGTTGGACCGCTCCCAGAAGCACCCACTGGTCTGGATTCTGTGTATCGGCTCGCTCCGCCCATGTCGCTATGCGTAACCGGCCCTGGTCATCAAATTCATAAATCTCGATTTCTGAGGGAATTCGACCATCCACGACTTGATGTACCCTGATAAAGCGATGATCGTCCCGCGTCCAGAATCCCTGCTCGGTATGAAAGGATTCCAGTCCAGAAGTCGCCAGGATGCGGCGCTTGAAGGCGAGTTGATCGGTGTAGGGTGCGACCGACTCTTGCAAGCCGACGACCGCGACCATCAGAAGAAGTCCGGTCCCGGTTACAGACCAGCCGACACGCAACGGGGAGATGCCCAAGGCCAGCATGGCAATGAGTTCGTGACCTGCAGCCAATTCCCCCAGGCCTATGATGCTTCCCAGTAAGGCTGTCACGGGGGCCAGTTCAACTATTCGACCTGGAGCTGTCAAGAGAACGTTTAGAGCGGCATCGGCTATTCCGTATGTGCCGCGCCCCACCATATCCAGCTCGTTGACGAAAGCCATCAGGCTGAAGATGGACAATAAGATAGCCATCACGAGGACATATCCCTTGATCACTCTGAGCCAAATGTGTCGATCTAGTGTGAGCATAGGCTTTAGGATCGACGCCCGCGGCTTTTCCAGAGTGCCGCCCAAGGCGGACCCCATAATAGGCCAGCGACTATGAACGCCAAGAGGATATGGACCCACCAGATTCCCGGAATGGTGCCGACCACTTCTTTCTCCACCCACGATTTGGCTACCATATTCAGATTGTAAAACGTGGCATAACTCAACACCGCCACGAACAACTTGGCATACTTGCCCTGCCGTGCCCTTGCCCGACTAAGTGGAAAGCCAAGCAAGCCCATCAGAAAGGTGGCTACTGGGGTGGACAGGCGCCATTGCAGCTCGGCGATATCGACCGACGAATGAGACAGGGCCAACTGCCAGGTCGGCGCGGCCTTTCGCTTATACTCCAGCACTAGATCGCTTGATCTGTCCAACTCGATGACCATGCGCTGAGCGGTGGCTTGCACAAGGTCGCCCTGAGCTTGAGGTAGCGTGTAGATCTGCGCCTCAAGACATACCAGCGCTCCACTCTTTCCATTCTCGATAGATTCGACATAATAGGCTTCTTCTGCCGAGACGATCCGCACCACATTTCCCTCGCGTGATTGGATAAAAACCTCCTGCATGTGACCCGTCTGTCGATCGAGATGATGGAAAAACATGACATGTTTTCTGGACGAACTTTCATAGAAGCGCCCAGGCTTCATATTGTTAAAGTCGAAATCGACAACGGTTTGATGCTCCAGCCGGTAGCGGAGGTCATTGGCCCACGGCCGCACATAGACGGATAGGTAGGCCACCAACCCCGCCACGACAAGCGAGACCACTAAGACGATACGCACAATCCGTCCGGGGCTCACACCACAGGCAAAGAGGGCGGTCATTTCGCAGTCTGTGTAAAGCCGTCCAAGGGCGACCACGATAGACAGGTGCAACGCGATCGGCAATAAAACTTCGAGCGCGATGGCAGCCTTGAGCAGAACCATTAGCAGGACGCTATCCCCGGACATGGTTCCGTCAGCCACCTGATTCAGGTAGCGAGCGGCAGTGAAGTTAGCGAACAGAAATACCAAGCCGGGGCAAAAGATAAGCAGCGGCTTGGCAATTTCCCAAGAAATATAGCGGTCGAGTATCAACGTACAGGCCTGTTAGAGTGCGTGCTCAGTCTTTTCACGAACGACGACGGGACAGGACCTTGGTCTTCATGTCCGGAAGCTAGGTTTATGGCTTGAGGAATTCCTCTCCGCGTACGATCCTCGCGAGGTGGGCACTTTTTAAATTCCACTTGCTCGTGTCTCGCAGGTTGTTTATGTTAGCCTACTAGCGGTGGTCTGTACAGGCGTGATCTCCGGGAGGCACCACCCTGACGCGTTGCACTGACGCGCGACCCCTGCGTCGGGACAAGGAGTGTGCACATGAGGGCTATCATATTAAGCGCGGGGCAAGGACGACGCCTGCTTCCGTTGACGGCAGACGCTCCCAAATGTGCCATCCAAATCGGAGGGCGGTCCCTCATTGAGTGGCAGGTCACGCAATTAATCAAGCTCGGCATCGATCAGGTGACCGTAGTCGTGGGATTTGGCGCTCACAAGGTGGAACACCTCTTGCGCAGCCATTATAGGCCAGACCAAGTACAAACTCTGTACAATCCGTTTTTTGCCGTCAGCGATAATCTCGTCAGCTGTTGGCTGGCACGCCACCTGATGACCGAAGATTTTATCCTGCTGAACGGTGACACCTTGTTTGAGGAGGCCATTCTGGATCGCCTTCTTGGCACACAATCCAGGCCGATCACTCTCGTGACGGACAGCAAGTCGACCTATGATGCCGACGATATGAAGGTCAAGTTAGGCGAGCATCGAGTTCTTCGAGTAGGGAAAACCCTCGAGCCTGATCAGTCTCAGGGAGAGTCGATCGGCATGATGCTTTTCCGCGGAAAAGGGCCCGATCTTTTTGTCGAGGCGATCGAGGGTACGATTCGGAAACCCCAGGCTTTGAAGCAGTGGTATCTGTCGGTTATTGATGAAATGGCACAGTCAGGTCTCGTGTGGAATTGTCCCATCCAAGGCTTGAAATGGACCGAAGTGGACTATCCTGTCGACCTCGAGAAGGCTCAAAATCTGGTAACATATTGGGGCGCCCCTTCATCGCTCAAGACCCTTTCTGCCCGGCAATTTTCTGAGCCAACTCCCAGTCACTGACTTTATCTACGTCTAATGCCGCTTCAGGAAACGGAAGCATCACCGCTTCGATCGAGAGGTCTAACCGGCGCGAGAGACGAGAGATAGCCTCACGAAGAGTGAACCGTCCAAGTAGATAACGCAAAACAGGTATCCATCCTAGTGCCGAAATAAGTTTGATGGGTTTCTTCCGGAGTGCTTCCACTTGACGCCAAAATGCCGCTGCCGAACGCCCTCGTGCGCTCAAAAATGCGTACAGATTGCATCCGCATACCTGCCCATCCCCAAATACCATCACCGTTCGCTTCATGTCTGGGTAGGCTGAGATCACCAGATCATACGCGGCGAAGCCTGCCGCCACATCACAGTTCCTGCTCCGTGCTTCCGAACAAAAATAGTCGATGAGTCGCGCGCTCAAGAGGGCATGGTCAGCCGTGACCAGTAGCACCGGTTGGTCGAGGGGAAGGGATTGCATCACAGCGTAAGCGCTGGAGCTGGGAGTTGCCTGAGCTTCAACCCATTTCACCTTGCCCGAAGCAATCAGATCATGGAGCTCACTGTGTCCCTCTACCGCATGCCAAGCGGGCCCACATAAGATCCTGGTTCCGACAGCCTGCGCCTCGGCCAGGGCACCCAGGACTCGTAGGACCATAGGGATGCCCCCAATAGGTGCTAAGGCTTTGCACGAGACACCGGCTGCGCGGGCCACCGGATCGTCCGGCGTCCGGTCTGCAGCGAGGACAATGGCGGTGAACGGCGAACTGCTGCTCATCACAACGTCCTTTCTAGATCCGGTAGTGTTCGTCGGGAATCCACGGTAGAGGAGGCGTTCGCATAAGAGTGAGTTTGGTGAGTGAAACCCAGTTCGGGAATCCTGGAGGGTGGAAGTACGAAGTATTTTCCATTATAGTGCACTGACTTAGAGGGATCAAGCGGTGTTATTGCATACAAGAGCAGGGACATGAAGCAAGAAAGCGCAGGTACCGGCGTGAACGATACGATGAGAAAATTTGGTTATCCTGACAGTACCGTCAAGGAATTCCAAAACTGGATCATTTTGTTGCGTCCTCACCAACTCACGCTCGGATCAATGGTTCTGGTGTGTAAGGAGCCAGCGACCGCCTTCTCCGCCGTGAGCACAGAAGCCTTTACAGAACTCCAGCAAGTCACCAAACAGGTGGAACGAGGACTACAGGGTGCATTTACGTATGATAAGATTAACTATCTGATGCTCATGATGGTGGATCCACATGTGCATTTTCATGTTATCCCTCGTTACAGCCATGAGCGCACGTTCGAGGGGCAGAAATTTTATGACTATGCCTGGCCTGGTCCGCCGGACTTCTCACGGGGCAATCAGACGAAAGAAGAGACTAATCAAACCATTTTGGCCTATCTGAAGTCCTTCTATTAGCTCCGGCTCTGCCCGGTTGTGAGGTATTTAGCAGAATTCTTCAGGGGTATCCATGTTACTTACGGGTAGACAGACTAGTCCCGTCACCCGTCCATACGTACCCCTCCTTAAGATGGTAATGGTGCCTTCTGATCACGAAAGCGCGCTCGATAGCCTGAAGTTTTGCTATGACAGCCCCCATGTTCATCCTGAATGCCAAGGAGCGGCTTGAGCAAGGAGCAAAGTCAATGTCTTGTTGTAAAAAAATCTCTACCGTGTATTTTTTACAACATACGACTGTTGTATTAGCCTGACCACTTTATCGAAAGTCACAACCACGCAGCATAATTTCAATATGTTATAGAATTTCATTTAAAGGTATGAATATTGCTGTATTGGCGCGGCTGTATTGGATTGTTTTTCACGAAAGTGTCCAATAGGCCTTGAAACTTAAGCTATTTTTAGAGGTATACGACCAAATTTCACCCTCATAACTAGGCCTGGAGGGTGGGCTCATTTCATATATGAGGAAGTCGGACGAAGGATGACACTGCAGCCAACCCCAACTGAAAATTCAATCCCACTTCGAACCGCGGATTTTGCCACGTTGGCCGAAGCTCTGGATTATGCAGCCCAGGGACAAACCGGGTTCAATTTCTATGGGGATCGAGGTGAGCTTTCCGCGGTCCAAAGTTATGCTGTGCTTCGCGAGCAGGCGCGCACTTTGGCGCGACGCCTTTTGAGCTTGAGGCTCGAACGAGGAGCGCGAGTGGCGATCGTGGCGGAGACGGACCCAGATTTCCAACGCTTTTTCTTTGCCTGTCAGTATGCCGGTCTGGTGCCAGTTCCTCTACCGGCGGCGCTTGTGATGTCCGGACGCAAAGGCTATGTCGCCAAACTCAGGGCGCTGTTGGAGAACTGCCAGGCATCCATCGCGATGGCGCCGACTGAGTTTGTGTCATTTCTAGTCGAGGCAGCCGAGGGATTGAGCATGAGCTTGATCGGCGGCGCGGATCTGTTTGATCGCCTTCCGGAGTCCCAGGAGACGTTGCATCCCTTGGAGCCCGCCGAGATCGCGTACCTTCAATACACCTCGGGGAGCACCCGCTTCCCGCGCGGGGTGATGATAACCCAAACAGCTGCGCTTGCGAACCTGGAGGGCATCACCAAACACGGCCTAAAGATCCGCCCGGGAGATCGCGCCGTGTCCTGGCTCCCGTTCTATCACGACATGGGACTTGTGGGGTTCGTGCTCGGACCGATGGTATCTCAAGTTTCTGTGGACTACTTGAAGACGCGGGCATTTGCCATGCGGCCACGTTTGTGGCTGTCCCTGATGACGCAAGTCAAGGCAACCATTTCCTTTGGGCCTTCTTTCGGATATGAGATGTGCGTGAGGCGTCTCAGGCAGGATGAGATCAGCAAGTTTGACCTCAGCGCCTGGCGAGCAGCCGGTGTAGGCGCTGAAACTATCCGGGCGGATGCTTTAGAGGAGTTTGCGGATGTGCTCGCACCGAGTGGGTTCAAACCCAGTGCATTTTTGGCCTGTTACGGAATGGCGGAATGTTGCCTTGCCGTCAGTTTTGCCCCCCTTGATGAGGGGATTACCATTGATCAAGTTGACCGGGCTCGTTTGTCCGAGCGAGGAGAGGCCTTGCCTGTCAAGGCACACAGTGAGACCCATCTTGGCAGCAAGATCACGAACCGATTTGTGGACTGCGGCGTCCCTCTCCCTGGCGTCCAAGTGGAGGTGCGGGATGAGCGAGGGCATGTTTTGCCAAGCCGCCACGCCGGAGTGATCTTTCTTCGTGGACTCAACGTCATGTCCGGATACTTCGGCGATCCTGAAAAAACTCGGGAAGTCTTGTCATCGGATGGGTGGCTTGACACCGGAGATATTGGCTACATCGTAGATGGCAGCATCGTGATCATTGGTCGGAAGAAAGACGTCATTATCATGAACGGCCGCAACATCTGGCCCCAGGATTTGGAACACCTCCTTGAAGAATTGCCCGATATCAGGTCGGGCGATGCATGCGCGTTCTCGATTCAAGGTCCTGACCAATCGGAAATGGCCGTGATGGTGGTTCAGTGCCGCGAACTCAATACTGCAAAACATGCTGATTTCATTCATCGGTTACAGGGGATGATTCGCGAGCACTTCGCGCTCGACTGTTTCGTTGAACTCGTGCCCCCCCATACCCTTCCACGCACGTCCTCCGGTAAGCTTTCCCGTTCCAAGACACGGGAAGAATTTCTGAGCCGGAATGACGTGGCTCAACTCTTCTCCAGCCGAAACAGGCCCGGGAACACCCGCCCACCGCAGCCAAGCCAGCAAGCGGTTTCATGCGCGGCGTCATTGCGTTGACGGGGGCGACCGGATTCATCGGTAGCGTCATAGCTCAAAAGCTGCTACAAGAGGGATGGTGTGTGCGTGGGCTCATCCGCTCGCCCTCATCTTCAGCACGTCTCGCGGCTACCACGGTCCAGTGGGTTCAGGGCACATTCGAAGACCTCGATAGCCTCGAAAGACTGGTTGGAGATGCGGATGTTGTGGTCCATTGCGCGGGGGCCGTGCGGGGGATCAGTGAGGCCGACTTTTACCAGGCCAATGTAGAAGCGGTCGCACGGTTGGCCCACCTGGCAGCCGGCCGGAACCCCGCTCCAAGATTTCTCCTGATGTCCTCCTTAGCAGCTCGGGAGCCGGATCTGTCGCCCTACGCGGCCAGCAAGCGGATGGGGGAGATAGCCCTCTCCAAAGTGGCCGACCGGCTCATTTGGACCGCGCTTCGACCTCCGGCGGTCTATGGTCCCGGGGATCGTGAGATGCTTCCGTTGCTTCGCTTGATGCTGCGCGGGATTGCCCCCGTTGTTGGTGGAAAAAGTGCTCGATTCTCGATGCTCTACGTGGACGACCTGGCCGACGCCGTAGTGAAATGGCTCGTCAGCGACAGCCGGGAGAACCGCATGTTCGAGCTGGACGACGGACACCCCGGTGGGTATAGCTGGTGTGAGGTTGTGGAGACAGTCGAGCGACTCCGGGGAAAAGGCGTGGTTCGTGTCCGAGTGCCGGGACCGGTTTTGAATTTAGCTGCAAGACTCAACACGATGGCCGCATCTATAATAGGGTACAGACCCATGCTCACCCTGGGGAAAGCGCGTGAGCTTAGACATCCGGACTGGGTGTGTGATAACTCTATGTTTTCCCGTGTCACCAATTGGGCGCCGACCGTGCGTTTAGAAGAAGGCCTGCGGTACACTCTTGGCCTCAGTGCTTCTCCCGCAATAGGCACTCGCGCATAAGACGTTCACTTTGAGGTTTTTGGCACAATGACGCGCTACGAGGAGATCCTTCCTCAACTCTATGAGATTTTAAGGTCGTATGCAAAGGATGGGCAGAGCCTTTCCGAGGACACGGAGCTCCTGTCCGACCTCGGACTCGATTCGATGAAGGTCATGCAACTCCTGCTCGAGACGGAGGAGCGGTTCGACATTTCCATTCCACTCAACATCATCCCGAACGTCCGGACCGCCGGAGATTTTGCCCGACAGATTGAGCAGCTCACGGAGCAACGATAATGGCCCTTTTAGAGAAATTCCGACAACTCGCTGAAGCTCACGAGGCGCTTGTGCGGACGAGCACGGACCCGTTCCGGGTGACGATCGAGCGGATCCTTTCGCCGACTGAAGCGATCGTGAACGGCAGGCAGATGATTCTGGCCGGTACGAACAACTACCTCGGCCTCACTTTTGATCCCGAATGTCTGGATGCAGCAGCTCGAGCCGTGTACGAGCAGGGAACGGGAACCACCGGATCCAGAATGGCCAATGGCAGCTTCAATAGCCACGCCGCTCTTGAGCGCGAGTTGGCGGACTTTTATGGACGTCGGTGGTGCGTCCTGTTCTCAACTGGTTACCTTGCCAATCTGGGTGTCATCTCAGCCCTCACTGGCCAGGGAGACGTGATCCTCATCGATGCCGATTGCCATGCGAGCATTTATGATGGCTGTCGGATGAGTGGGGCCGAGGTGATTCGGTTTCATCACAACGACCCGGGTGATCTCAACAAGCGGCTGCGGCGCTTAGGGGAGCGTCGCACGAATACCCTCATTATTCTTGAAGGCATCTATAGCATGTTAGGAGACCAGGCGCCGCTGTCGGAATTCGTGGCCTTGAAGAAGGAATATGGCGCCTATCTCCTCCTGGATGAGGCCCATTCACTAGGGGTTCTGGGTGAGCAGGGGCGTGGGCTGTCTGAATCGGCCCATGTGGATAGCGGTATCGACTTCATCGTCGGAACCTTCAGCAAGAGTTTGGGGGCGACCGGCGGCTTTTGCGTCTCGGATCATGACGAGATGGAGCTGACCCGGTACGTCAGCCGCCCCTATATTTTCACGGCCTCCCTCTGTCCGTCGGTCATTGCCTCGACAAGAGCTGCCCTGCGAATCCTCCAGACCCGACCTGAGCTGCGCACGAGACTGTGGAACAATGCTCGCCGCTTGTATGATCGTCTCAAAGAACTGGGGTTCAAGCTCGGACCGACCCTGAGTCCGATTATTGCCGCGTTGTTCGAACGGCGAGAGGTGGCGATAGCATTTTGGAACGGCCTGCTCGAGCAAGGCGTCTATGTAAACATGATCCTGCCTCCGGCTGCCCCCGAAGGGGGGAGCCTGCTTCGCTGCAGCATCAGCGCAGCTCATACGGAGGAACAGATCGATCGAATCGTCGAGGCATTTGCGGCCGTTCGAGCGGTGACGGAATCGCCGCGCCAGACGTAAGATCCTTGCGGTGGATCACAGATCCAACATATACTAATGGAGATACAAACCACGCTGGTGACATAAATGCAACGCAGCCTGGCTCTTGGCTCTACCAACCCGAAGGTGTGGGTGGTTACCGAGGATCGACCTGGCAACAACACACAATCGATCGGTCTTGCGGAGGCACTTGTATGGCCCTTCGAGGTCAAACGTTTACAATTTAACGTTCTTGCTCGTTTGCCCAACCGTGTGCTCGGTGCAAGTTGGCTGGGTGTTCGGGCTGCCAGTCGCACCGCGCTCGGCCCCCCGTGGCCTGATATTGTCATCGCGACAGGACGACGCCTTGCTCCTGTCGCAAGGTGGATTCGTGGACAGAGCCAAGGCCGAACGAGGTTGATCCATCTTGGCCGAAAAGGTGGCCATGTGCCCGAGCGGTTTGACTTGGTTGTCGCCTGCGCCCACTTTGGCTTGCCTGACCATCCTAACCGACTGGAGATCACAATTCCTGTCAACCCTATTACGCGGGAACGGCTCGCCCAGGCCGCAGAGCGGTGGCCAGATCTATTTGGAAACGCGCCACGCCCCCATATTGCATTGCTCGTCGGAGGAAGCTCACCTGCCTGCCAATTGGATGTTGACGTCGCACGGCGTCTGGGCGAGGAAGTGCGGGACGTTGCGAAGCAAGCCGGAGGGATTGTCCATGCCCTGACAAGTCGGCGCACCGGGCTGCGCGCTACGGAGGCTCTCACGGCGGGCCTTGGCAAATCAAATCTCGTGCACCCATGGCAGCCAGACAAACAGGATAATCCCTACCTCGGCTACCTGGCGACCGCCGATGTTTTAGTCGTGACCGGGGAAAGCGAGTCTATGCTCGCTGAAGCCGCCGCATCGGACAAGCCGGTATACATCTATGCCTTGCCGGATAGACCGAGAACCTTCTCGGGTTGGCTCAGGGAATGGGTGGTCGCCCGGGCCAGGGAGCGGTCCGATGAAAATCGGACGCGAGGATGGCCAGCGCGAAGCTTGCGAACTCTGTGCGCCACAATCGTCTCTCATGGTCTGATCTTGCCTCCCCGTGACCTTCAGGCTTTGCATCAGATGCTCTACCGGATGGGGGTCGCCAGACCGCTTGGTGCCGAACTGGTCACCGCACCGCGACCTCCTCTCAACGAGACGGAGCGCGTGGTCCGTCGAGTCCAAGTACTTATGGGCCTGGCTCAGGAGGAGCTTCAACATTGACTTATCTCAATATCGAGCGGCTCAACCAAATTGATCCGAAGATGTTCCAGGCGCAGAAGCCGTACCCGTGGATCAATCCTGAGGGTCTTCTGACCGACGAAGGGTACCAGCGTTTGCAGGAGACGCTCCCCGATGTCTCTCTTTTCGAACGCCGATTTGACGCCCAACGCAAGTATGGTCAGAAGAGTCATGACCGCTATACGCTTGAATGGCGTACGAATCCTCCTGTTGCCCCTCCGTGGAAAGAGTTTGTTGCCGAGCTGGAAGGACGGACCTATCGGGCTTTCGTAGAGAGTCTCCTCGAGACCTCCGCCTTCTCGTTCAATTTTCACTTGCATTACACCCCGAATGGCTGTTCGGTGTCCCCCCACTGCGATGCCAAGCGCAAGTTGGGGTCTCATATCTTCTACTTCAGTACGGAGAAAGACTGGGATGTATCCTGGGGAGGAGAAACGGTCATTCTGGATGACCATGGACGCTTTAATTCGGACTCGGCACCGAACTTTGAGGACTTCGAAGACGCGATAGACTCTCGTGCGCTTGGAAACCGCAGCCTGCTGTTTACGCGGAAGAAGAATTCGTGGCACGGTGTTCGAGAGATCCGCTGCCCGGATGGGGCTCTTCGGAAGGTATTCATCGTGGAGTTCATTCATCGAAGCCTCGCATCGCGAGCCCGCTATTTTCTGCTCGGACGACATGCCGCAGGATATTGAGTCGATGGAGTTGGTGGTTCCCACCCCGATTTCGGACTTGCAACGGACGACCGTTGGTCCTCAGGAAAAACTCCATCTGGCGTTATTTATCTCAGGCCTCTCCGTGGGAGGTGTGGAGCGGACGATGCTCGCACTCGCCCATGGCCTGGCCGAGCGAGGCCATCGAGTCGATCTGCTGGTCCTGAAGGCAAGCGGCTTCTTTGAACAAGCCGTGTCACCCCTAGTCAATCTGGTCAATCTCGAATGCTGGTGGCTGCGATTGCCTCTGATCGGTTGGTGGAAACGGACAAGGGCCCTCGCCAGTCCCCCGGCCCTGGCCCGTTATCTCCGGCACCGACGTCCCGATGTCGTAGTTGCGGCTTCGCATTACGTGAACCTCGCGGCGATCTGGGGCTGCCGGCTTGCAGGAACCGGGACTCCTTTGGTGATTAGGCAGTGCACGCATCTCTCCCGCGCAATCGTCAACACAAACTTCCTGACCGGGCGGCGTCCCCTCCTGGGATGGATGGTCCGGCGGTATTTCCGGGATGCCGGCGCGATTCTGGCGGTTTCGGACGGCGTGGCCGACGATCTCGCAGCGGTCGCCGCGTTGCCGCGATGCACGATTCGCACGATCTACAACCCAGTCGTCACCTCCGACCTGTTGAAGCAGGCGTCAGCACCTATTGACCATCCCTGGTTCTCGCCCGGAGCTCCGCCCGTGATCCTAGGCGTGGGCCGCCTGGCGGCCCAGAAAGACTTTGTGACGCTGGTCCGGGCCTTTGCCCGAGTCCACGCCCTTCGGCCCATCCGGTTGATGATCCTCGGCGAGGGGAAAAAGCGACGAGAACTGGAGGAGCTCGCGGATTCGCTCGGCGTCCGCCAGGATCTTGCATTGCCGGGATTCGAGGAGAACCCTTTTGGCTATATGTCGCGCGCTGCGGTCTTTGCCCTTTCCTCTGCCTACGAAGGGCTTCCAGGTGTTCTCATACAGGCCATGGCCTGTGGCTGTCCGGTTGTCAGCACGGATTGCCCCAGTGGCCCGAGGGAAATTTTGGAGCATGGCAGCTATGGTCCTCTTGTCCCGGTCGGTAACGACACCGCGATGGCCGAAGCGATTCAAACTGTGTTGGACGCCCCGCCGAGCCGGGAACGATTGAGGGGGCGCGCGGCGATGTTTTCCATGGACCGCGCCATGGAGCAGTACCTTGAAGTCTTGTTCGAGTTGTCCAGGAAAAACCACGCTCCCATATCAACAGCTGAGGCCAGTACCTAAGCCCCACTTACTTGAGAGGCTACGGGAACATCTCTTTCGTACGGTGTGTATTCATGCAGCATGAGACGGAGTCGATAGTATCCGAGCTGGTTGTTGGTTCACAGCGTTCGACGACTGACACAGGTGAGAAGCTCCACATCGCGCTGTTGATTTACGATCTATTTGTCGGCGGTGTGCAACGGTCCATACTCACGCTCGCCGAGGGGTTGGCCGAACGGGGACACCGGGTGGACCTTGTCGTGATGAGACCCAAGGTGTTCTTTGATCTTACTGCCTCGCCTCTGCTGCGAGTGGTAAGCCTTGAGCGCTGGTGGACGCGACTGCCTCCGATCGGATGGTGGAATCGGACGCGAGCGATCGCCAGTCCTCCGGCCATTGCTGACTATCTCCGAACCGTGCGCCCCGATGTCTTATTATCCGCTTCGCACTACGTCAATCTGGCTGCGATCCTTGGTAGGCAGCTCGCCGGAACAGACACGCCCCTGGTGATTAGCCAACGCATTCACCTCTCTCAGGCGATTGCCAATACACATTTTCCTCCCGGATGGCGGCCTTTCCTGAAATGGATGGTGCGGCGCTACTACCCGAAAGCGGATGCGATCCTGGCCGTCTCAGCCGGCGTCGCAGATGATCTCGCAGCCGTTGCGTCACTGCCGAGGCAAGTCATCCGGGTGACATACAACCCGGTCGTCACCCCCACCATGCTGGGACAGGCGTCCGATCCGCTAGCACATCCCTGGTTTCTCCCCGGTGAACCTCCCGTAATTCTCGGTGTTGGTCGCCTCATGGCGCAGAAGGACTTTGCTACGCTGATCCGGGCCTTTGCCCGAGTCCTCGCCCATCGGCCAGCCCGGTTGATGATCCTTGGAGAGGGAAATAAGCGACGAGAACTGGAGGAACTGGCGGACACCCTCGGTGTCCGTCATTCTCTCGCCTTGCCGGGATACGCAGAGAACCCCTTTGCCTATATGGCGCGCGCGGCCCTGTTCGTCCTGTCGTCAACGTTCGAAGGCCTGCCGGGTGTCCTTATCCAAGCCATGGCCTGCGGCTGCCCCGTCGTCAGCACCGATTGTCCCAGTGGCCCCCGCGAGATTTTAGAGCGTGGCGCCTATGGTCCGCTAGTGCCGGTCGGAGATGATAAGGCTCTTGCGCAGGCGATCCAGGCCGTGTTGGACAAGCCTGCCAGTCGAGAACGTTTGACGACGTGCGCCTCGGAGTATGGCGTCGATCGTGCGGTGGAGCAGCATCTTCAAGTCTTGTACGAGGCCTACCGGGGGAAATTCGCACATGAGTTGCCTGCACATGCGAGATCCTAGGCAGCACGACCGCGGCGGAATGGAATGAAATGCGTTTCTTGATAACCATCGCGAAGATGTATCCAGGGCGCACTGTCCTGAGCATCTTCTGCCTGCTTTTTTCCAGCATCGCCGAGGGAGTCGGCTTGCTCTTACTCCTTCCGGTTATCGGCGCAGTGACGGGTGAGACAGGGCAAGG